>Ga0180430_10004831_pt1 | contig 11304 bp, 9 predicted proteins | sample SS_ome_9_FD_132999 | JGI IMG/M metagenome (GOLD analysis project Ga0180430, IMG submission 132999) | Hypersaline lake sediment archaeal communities from the Salton Sea, California, USA - SS_1_S_2 metaG | ecosystem: Environmental > Aquatic > Non-marine Saline and Alkaline > Hypersaline > Sediment... | reverse complement strand
GCGCCTTCTCAAGCTTCTCCTGAAGCTGTCTCCGTTCTTCTTCCTGTTTCTTCTGCTCGGTGATATCGGAGTATGTACCCAGCAGGCCGGTGACACGTCCGTGGGAGTCGCGAAGAGGCACTTTGCTGGTCAATACCCACAACTGGTCGCCGTTGGAGCGATCCATGGGTTCTTCGTATCCAATCTTGGATTCGCCGCTCTCCACAACCATCTTGTCGTCAGCACGATACAGGTTCGCCGACTCTTCACCAAAAAGCTCCAGGTCAGTCTTTCCTACAATCTCTCCGGGGTGATTCAAACACGCATCTTGAGCGAAAGGCATATTGCAGCCCAGATACACCGAGTTGACGTCCTTCCAGAATACGCGGTGAGGAATTGTGTCCATCACCAAATGGAGCATCTGAGTAGATTCGTGCAGTTTCTCTTCAGCTCGTGTACGTTCGACAGCGTGACGAATCGTTCGGCACAGAATCCCGGTTTCCAGATTGGACTTTGACAGATAGTCCGAGGCGCCGGCTTTCAAGGCCTCAATATCGATCTCGTCCTCCGTCTGCCCGGTGAGTAGAATTATGGGCAAGCGGAAACCCTTGCTTCTAAGCTGCTCTATGAGATCAAGTCCCGATCTGGGACCGAGGCGAAAGTCTATAAGATACACATCGTGTTCGCAGCGACGAGTGAGATTGAAGGCCTCCTCGTAGTTCGAGCACCATTCAACATCGAATTTGTCCGCGCGAAAGTCTTCAAGCAGATCGTTAACTATCAGAAAATCGTCTTCGTCATCGTCGACAACGAGAACTCTTAGAGTTTCGTTCAAAACCTTTACCTCAATGCGCGTTTGAAAACATCATGCAATCGGAGACAGCGTTCCCCCTAAACGACGGCCCTTAAAGGGAAACCATCGGACCTACTAAGTCTATAGAAGGAAGCCCTGGGCACAGCCCTTTTGTATCTACTCCGAGCACTGGTTTTTCCGGCGAGCAAAAGCCCGCCCCCTTTGTTACCATTCAAGTAGACAGCCAGAGTGTAGTTCACGGTTGCATAGAGCTAAGGCCATCATATATACACGCTTACATGCATCGTGCTTCTCTTCGTATTATCGACAGCTTGCCTCTCTGATTTAGTCGAGAAGGCGGCACGGACCAGCGCGTCTGGACCGGGGCGATGCGCCGGTTTGAAGCTCGGAATCATCTCTTGAAAGTTTACATCTGGCTAGCTGAGGGATATAATTCCACGATGAGGCTGTTTCAGATTGAGACAAAGAGTCGGAAGCTATTTACAGGACGCCTGGCCTTGATTCTGTGCATACTGGTCGTCCTGTTTGCCCCGTCGCTGTTCATTGAGTTCGTGTCCGACAACATCAGTCACATCACTGAAGCTTCGGACAACCTTCTGGACCGGAGCTTTCAGTATTTCCGGCCTGTAACCATCCTGACTCTGATTCTGGACCACGCCGTCTGGGGGCTCAACCCGCTGGGCTTTCACCTGACCAATCTGGTTCTCCACCTGCTATGTGTGTTCCTCGTGGCTGCCCTGGTAGCGGAATTGACCGGTTCGCGAACGGCGGTCCTTGTGTCTGCAGCTTTTTTCGGAGTCCATCCTATTCACGCCAGTTCTGTATTCTGGATCAGCGGTCGTGCAGACATAGTGTGCACCGGCTTCTTTCTATATGCCTTGCTGTACTTCGTGAAGTATACCCGAGAGGGAAGGACGCCGCATCTTCTAATCTGTCTGTCGCTGGCAGCCGCGTCAATTCTGTCCAAAGAGATGGCTCTCTCTTTACCGCTTGTGGCGGCTGCTTTTTCATTCGCCATAGAAGACGGAAATGTGTGGTCGCGAATCGCAAGAAGCATTCGCCGGACCTGGTCGCTATGGATAATGGCAGGTGTGTTTGTCCTCTTCCGACTGCTCACTGCAGGTAGTTCGGCCATCGTCAGTGATGTCCACTCGAATCTGGACCCACTTCATCTGCTCAAGAACCTGGCCACCTTCGTGGGACTACTGGTTGTTCCGGGAGGGCACATAACGATCGGGGAACACCTTCAGTCTCATCCCGAGCTGTTCCAGGTACTGGCTGCTGCCGGTCTGGTGCTGATGGCGCTGACATTTCGGTGGGCGATCAACCACAAATGGGCGATGCTCTATCTTCTGTTCATGTTGCTGACTATGCTACCGGTGCTCCGTTTGGCCCAACGCTGGTACCTGTATCTGCCATCGGTCGGCTTTTGCTGTCTTCTCGGTTGGCTGGTTGCGCGAGCCCGGGAGTCGAAGACTCTCAAGAATTGGGCGGGGGTGGCGGCGGTGCTGGTGTTCGCCATGTATGCAGGATTCTTGGTACGGGAGCAGACACGTTGGATTGCCGCTGGCGAAATGGCCCAAGAGTTCACCGACAAGCTCGTGAATGAGATAGCCAAGGATCAGATAGAAAAGGCCTACGTGCTAACCGTACCGGCCGAGCTAAACCAGGTACCGGTGCTTATGCACGGATTCGGAGATCACGTCAGCCATTTTCTCGAGATGAGCAAGCCTGGCCTGGGACCGACCGACTTGATACCTCTCACGTTCGTGTCTTTAAATGACAGGAGTGACATGGAACGGATCGAGAGAATCGACCTTGATGTAGGTGGGGTTCATCTCTCGCTCGCGGGGACGGGTTCGGCGTTTCTGTTTCCGGGAGATGCGGATCTGATAAGCGGACGCAAGCAGCTTCAAGTCGGACATACCGTGAAGACCGCAGACTATTACCTCGTGGTTGACAATGTGAACGCGGTCTCCCAAGCTACAGCGGTGACAGTCTACCAGAAGAAGCCTGACCTTCCTATTCTCGATCCCTAGTCTGGTAGGGAACCGCGCAATCTGTCGATTGTTACGCTGCATGAGTGAGATCGCTTCATGGAGCACGATTACGACGATTGAGTCGAGATCCAACAGAGAACCTTGCGTGCGATGCACGACTTCACATATCGAAGAGACTTCCTGATGAGTACAGACAGCGTCAAACATCGCCTGGTGGTTGTAGGAGGTGGCTTCGGAGGACTTTGGGCCACCCGATCTCTCAACCGGGCCAACGTCGATATCACCCTCGTGGACAAACGCAATTTCCACCTCTTCCAGCCTCTGCTCTATCAGGTTGCGACCGGTGCCCTCTCCCCTGCCGACATCGCTTCCCCCTTGCGCGGTATCCTAGCCAGGCAGTCGAACGTTTTGGTCAAGCAAGCAGAGATGACCGGAGTCGATCTAGCCAGGCGCCAGGTAATTTTGGGCGATGATCACATTCCCTATGACAGTCTGTTGATCGCCACCGGCTCGGATAACCACTATTTCGGCAACGATCACTGGGAATCGGTGGCCCCTGGACTCAAGACGGTCGAGGACGCTCTCCAGATCCGAAATCAGATCTTCTCCAGGTTCGAACAAGCCGAACGAGAGTCCGACGAGAGCGAAAGGGAACGGCTGATGACCTTCGTGATCATCGGCGCCGGTCCGACCGGTGTCGAACTCGCCGGCGCCCTGGCCGAGATAGCCCGGATCACCCTCAAGGGCAATTTCAGGAGAATCGATCCCGCGACCGCCCGGATTACGGTCCTGGATGGTTCGCCGGACATTCTCGGAGGATACACCTCTGATCTGCGGCATAAGGCCCGCGTATCCCTCGCACAGCTGGGGGTCACGGTAGTCACCGACGCTATGGTTAAGAGCGTAAACGCAGGTGGTGTGATTGCCAAAGTTGCTGGGGAAACTCAACACATCGAGGCTGCCACCGTGCTGTGGGCTGCAGGAGTGAAGCCCTCTTCTGTAGGACGGATGATCAGCCCCGACGGGACTCTCCTGGACCGGCAGGGTCGAGTCAAGGTGACCGATCAGTTGACGGTGCCCGGTCACGACGAAGTTTACGTGATCGGCGATCTGGCCCGACTGGACGACGCCAAAGGCATACCCCTTCCCGGCACTGCCCCGGTGGCTATGTCACAGGGACGATATGTGGCCAAGCGGATTGTGGCGGCTTTGAAGAACCGCAAGACAGAGCCCTATCGGTACATCAACCGAGGAACTATGGCGGTGCTGGGAAGGCACTCGGCCGTGGCCGATCTGGGCTGGGCTCGCTTTTCCGGTTATCCGGCCTGGTTGCTGTGGCTCTTTGTCCATTTGATGTACCTGGTCGAGTACGACAACCGGCTACTGGTCTTTATCCAATGGGCCTGGAACTACTTCACACGCAATCGTGGTGCACGACTGATTACGAACGAGTAATAGCTCGTCTTCCTTCCCGGCAGCCAACCAGAAATCGAAAATGAACAAAATGACTCCACGTTCGTATAGGAGTTATGAGTCCCTGTTCACAGACAAATCCTGTATCGAGTCAAAGGAGGTGCGATTGCGTTTTTTGGTGAGTCTCTGTGTACTGGCGTTGATTTTGGTCAGTCCGGTCGCATTCGCTGAGCACAACGTCGAGGTGCGTCTCAACGGAGGCGCCGATGTCGCATACATAGGAGAGAGCAACCTGATCGAAGTGTGGCTCAAGAACAGCGCACAGTTGAATGCCCTGTCGCTCTCTTTCGAGTTCACGATCGGGAGAGACTATCAGTTTAATCCCGGTTTTGGCGACCTGGACTACGGTCAAACGCAGGCAGGGCTGTTTCTGGGTCAGATCGTTTTTATTGATGTGGTGCCTTCGATCGACCACACCAGTCCTGACACGGCCAGGCTGGGGATTGAGTATCTGGACCAACATCTCCCCGTCAATGATACTCTTGTATTTGGCCTCACCATGGAGGTTTACATACCCGAAGGCCAGTCACCTCTTGAGGACGGCTTCTGTATCGACAATGTAGCGCGGCAGTTTGACGCCGTTTGGTCATACCTGACCGACAGCGGCGGATTCGCCAGCGTAAGTCCCAACTTCCAGGGAAATCCAAACAACGGTTTGTGGGATGCCAGCGCGCCTCCGGTGTGTTTCGACATTATAGCGGGCGCAATAGTGTGCGGCGACTCCAACGGGGACGGCAGCGGGCCAGACATAGCCGATTTGGTTCACATGGTCGCATATATGTTCGAAGGAGGTCCTGCCCCGCCGCGACCAGTCGCCATCGATCTGAACGGCGATGGTACGATCGGCGATATTGCGGATCTTGTCTTCCTGGTGAGCTACATGTTTGCCGGTGGCCCGGCGCCGGGCGATACCTGCCACTCCAACTAAAGTCGAGCCGATCGCCGGTGGACTCGACTGATGTCACCTCGAGCCATGCACGGCGAACCCTCGCTTCCTCCCGGTCTCAACTTCCGACACTTAACCAACTTCAGCTCTCGACAGAATCGCGGGACAACATATCGCGGGGCGAGGATGAATCCGCCAGGTACTCCAGATAGGTGGCTTCCAGATCTATCTCTCGAAGCTCCTGCTCGGAGAGTTCTCTGACGAGCCTTCCGGAACGTAGGATACCCACCTTGTGGGCAATCTGATGAGCTCGGAAGATGTCGTGTGTTGCCATTAGTATGGCCGCCCCCTCGGATGACAGGGCTTGGAGCACTTCAATAAGATCACGGCTCGATTGGGGATCTAGTCCGGTTGTTGGCTCGTCCAGAAGAAAAGCCTCGGCACCTCGAGCGAGCAAAATCGCCAGTCCAAGTTTCTGACGCATTCCCTTGGAGTACCCCCCTACTCGGTCAAAGGCTCGGTCGCGATCGAGATGTACGCGGTCAAACAGATCCAGCAGTTTCTCCTTGGAGAAACGCTGACCGGAGAGCCGGGAAAAGAACTCGAGGTTTTCCATCGCTCGCATCTCGCTATACAACAGCACGTTGTCAGGCAGGTATGCCAGATGGACCTTGGCCTGGACCGGATCGTCCTGCACACACACGCCGTTGACAAAGGTCTGTCCTGAGGTGGGGCGGATGAAATCGAGGAAGTTGTATATCAGCGTTGACTTGCCGGCGCCGTTAGCGCCGAGGAGACAGTAGATCTGACCCGACTCCACCGACAGCGACACGCCGTCCAGAGCTTTCGTCCCTGTTTCATATAGCTTCACGACTGAATTGGCCTGGAGCATGACGGCTATCTCCTACTCAGGCGGAAAGTCACGACCACAACTGCCCCGATCAACACGACCGCCAGGAGCGTTATTATAATCGTATTGAACGTTCTATTGCCTCCCTCCAGCCGCATACGAATCGTTTTGCTCTCGCTTTCGATGCGCCTGGCTCCTAAGGAGCTTCCGACCCGGATATCGATCTCGAAGATTCCAGCGGCCGAACTGGTTCCCAGGGAAGTGACTTCTATTTCGGCGGTCACTATATCCCCCGATTCGATCAGCGTGATTATCGGCGGATCCGTCTCAAACTCCCAACCGCTCGGGCCGTCGACGAACCATCGAATGTCCTGGAGCGCTACGGAACCTGAGTTCCGCACTTCAAGCTTGATCGTTGGTGGATCGCCAACGGATCCTTCGACCGACCAGTTAACGGCATTCAAGGTCAGCTCGCCGCGTCCGTGAGGTATCAATTCCAGGCTGGCTCCACCCACGGCTCGGCCGTCCTGATTGTCGGCCACGTGCAGATCGAACTGGATAACTGAGTCCGGCACGATGCCCTCTGGGCATCGGTCGGGCAGCGAGACTTCCAGTCTTAGTTGATGGACCCAGGTTGCGGCGGGAAATATCAACTTCCTGACGTAGGCGTTGGTCTTGGGATCGACAAAGCGATATGTGAACTGCTCGGGAAGTCCCACCAACAGAAGGTCGTAAATCTCGCCCTGGGTACCGCTACAGTCAAACTGGAGGTTATAGCCGGCGATGGTCCCAAACTCCGACTCCTGGGCGCGGGGACGGGCACTGACGAGTACATCGGGTCCGGCTATACCTTGCTGGATCAGCACGCGCTTCTTGTCCACTCTTCCCGAGTAACTAGCCGAAATGGTCACGGCATCGACGTCTCGCATTAGCGTGTATTCGAGCGTCACACTGTCTCCGGGAGAAAGCTGTTCTACTCGGTGCTCGTAGGGCAAGGCGATTATCGTATTGGAATCAATCAGAGAGACATAGATGTTCCTCAATGTGAAGAGATCGGCGGTTGAAATCTCTGAACCGGTCTCAGAGAGGACTTCGTCGATCTGACGGTTGCCGGTCAGCTTCCCGGCGTTGTGGAAAAGTATTTTGACGATCGTCTTACCATCGGGCTCAAGATGCCGCACTACTCTCTCTATCACCAGATGGGGAGCTTCCTGGCTCAGGGCCAACAGGGCCTGTTTCAACTCCACTTCCGCGACTCGATAGGTTCGCTCGGAGGACTTCAGCTCTCTGTCTGAAATCAGATCACGGGAGGCCAAGTCCATAGCCAGATGGAACTTCTCACGTTCGTCCTTGAAGGTCCACACAGCTTTCTCCAGGGCCAGCTGCTTGAATCTCTCGTCATTCGGATTGTAGATGATTTGGGCCGAAGACACCGAGGTCAGTATAAGTCCGAGCACCATACTCGCCAGAAAGACAGAGAAGAACATTCCTTGTTGAAATCGTGAAGCTGGTCTGAGTCTCATGAAACGAAAATCTCCTCTCCTCAAGTGATATCGATTCTGCGAAACTGCCAAAGACAGATCGCCAGCAAGAACATGTCGGCGAACAGCAGCATGGCCACATAGGGTAGCGCACAGCTCAGTTTGTCCGCCAGGGACGGTGGGCGCCAGGTGTACTTCGGAAGCCGGGACGGATCAACCGCGACGCGGCTGTAGTCTCGACCTAGATTCAGAGTTAAACTGTAACCGTTGTAGGAGTACACGCTCCTACCCCGAGCCGACGCCTGGTCCGCCTTCTCTATTTTGAGTCCATCCGTAACCAAACCAAAGTCGGCGGAAAAGTCGCGGCTCTGTTCCGCGAACCTTCGGTAGCGGGGATATCCGGCGGTAGCCAGATTATCAATGGCAAGTTTCCATTGTCCGTAGGGAGATGCGGCCAGCAACGACAGGACTCCTTCGACCTGGCTTGTACGCTGGCCGAAGAAACGCTCTCTCATCGACCGGGCTTGTCTCAACCCCATTTGCTGCTCCCGAAGGGCCTCCTCCGCGACTCGATCTTCGAGAGCGTTGATCATGCGAAGCTTCAGCTCGTGGCTTACCTCCGCATCGGCAATGGCCGCCAGTGAGTCCGAGTTGATGTTGCTCGATATGGCGTTTTCGGCTCGAGTCCACAGAATGCGGACATCGCGGTGTTCCGGAATCGGCCACAAAGCTCTACCGCCGAAAAGACAGCATACCGGCCAGATCCAGACGACTGCGACCCAGACCATCAACGCTCCCAGCAGAGCGGTGGCGCCGTTGCCGGCCAGCGATGAGACCAACCAGCTTATGAGGATGAAAAACAGAACATAAACACTGCCTATGAAGAGAGTGGCTGCCCCGGTCGCAAACAGCGTGATATGGTTCGTCTGATGAATCTCGGTCTGAAGTACCAGCGATACGACAATCACAGCCAGCGTTGCTACCACACTGAGCGGTATCACGACTGTCATCCAATACCCGAGGATCTTCCCCCAGAAGAACGTCATGCGAGAGACCGGGTACGAGAAGACCACCCTCAAGGTCTGACTTCTCTTTTCGCCCGATACTGCATCGTAGGCGAACAGGATAGATGCCAGGCTGCACCAAACACCGATGATAAACAGCCAATCGATATGCGATTGATCGGTGTTGAGCGTCTGGGGTTCTCGTCGCCCGCCGTGATCTTCGATTTCGTAAGCCCTTACCGGCAGTTCGTTAGGGAGAATCTCCGCATGCGAGGACGAGATAAAACCAACAAGATTTGGTGGAATGTGAGCCTGCGTGGAAATCAGATTGGCGTTTCGTTGAGACTCTCTGGCCGATGATTCCGTCTTGGATCGCCCGCTAAGGAATTCTCCCGCATAACCGACGATGGAGATGCCGAACAGGGCCAGCAATCCCAACACATATGTACGGAACCGCCAACCTATCAGGTTTTCCCGCAAGACTCGTTGTGCGATCGACCAGATCATGACGCACCTACCAGTGATCTTCGCTCGATACCAACTGCTGCCGACCAGGCGGCCAGTACGACCCATACCAGCAGGGCCAGCGCCGACTGAATCACCTGGCCTAGCGAACCTTCATAGGACGAAACAGCAACCACCGGCGAACGATCATCCATTGGGAGTGGAGAATCGAGGTTGGTCCAGACATAGCACTGGCTCGGAGATTCCTCAATTAGCCCCAGGTGCCACGATGCAAGTTGGCGATTCTCCATTCGACAGCGATTGACAAACGAAAGATAGGAATCAGCCCCGGTTCCACATGCCGCTTCTACCCCGTTTCGATAGATTTCGAATATAGATAGATGCGACAGAAAGTTCTTGAGCTGCAGCTGTCCGGCTAGGTCGTTGAGATCGGCGATTTTGCTCGACTTGTGCAGATATGTCCGAAACACCGCACCGGCGGAGGTCGAAGCGGTACTACTCGCATCGTTGGTAGCACGTCTGGGAAGCTTGTTAAGGATTGCCTCGTTGGCGGCACTCGGTCGCGGAGGCGGCGTGGTCTGCTCGGAGACGATTGGCCAGAAATGGTCCGTGATTTCGGTCGATACAGTCGGCCAAACCCAGACGATCGACACCCACAGGACGACCAAGGTAAGCAGTGAGCCGCGTGCTGAACTGGAGAACGAGGACACGGCCAGTCCCATCAGAGTGGCCGCCGCTAGTGTCAGTCCGGACAGAATCAGAAAGCCTGCAATGACTGAATGGGAGGGCATGAGATTGAACCCGACGACACCGGTGACCAGAAGCGCCAACAGAAACCCGATCAGGAGAGGCACCAGTAGGGTAATAAGACCGGCTACAAACATCCCCAACAGGTAGGTCCGTCGCCTCACGCCGTAGGACAGCACAAGTCTTAGAGCAGCACCGCGGTCTTCGGCTGCGACAGCATCGAAAGTTAGCAGAAACGCTATCAAGATCAGAATCGCCATAGACAGCGATGCAAAACCGCCGCCCGATTGAAACAAGAGAAAGGGATTGGTGACAGTATAGGGATTCCAGTAGATCGGCTGGCCGAATACACCCGGAAGCAAGGCAGCTGAGCCAAAAAAGGAACCGGCACCTGAGGCCAGGATGCTTCCTTCGGAAGGCGACCTCAGCGCGACGGGCATAGCCTGAACGATCATACGCGCTCGCGAAAGCCGCTGGTCTTCAGCTTCGCGTATCGCCTCGTACTCGTCGATTTGCTGGACTAGTCGCTGCGAACCGAAGTATCCCCCGGCAACTCCCAGGAAGCCGCAGATGATCACCGCGAATAAGAAACGCAGACTTCTCAGGTTGCGACGCAGCCCCCAGGCTGCGATCAAACCGATCCGATTGACGCTTTGGGTGTCAGTACCTGGATGTTTCAGTCCATTTGTCGTCATCGGCATATCACCTGACTTTTTCCCCACTGCCTGTGCGAACCAAGCACAGAAGTTCCGACCCTAGTATTAGAGGATTTGATCACTGCGACGTATTACGTCACCGCACCAAATTTACTATATTGCGGTCGGGTTGACAAGTAGCGACGGCACGATATCCGTGTCCTAAGACGATCGATTCCACCTCGTACTGCTTTCGCAGACGAGCCCGATTGTCGGGGAGCAGAGTGGCAACACTCCGCTCCCGAGGACACGACTCGGGTCCTGATCCGGACACCCGGGTTGTACCGTTATTTGTGGACACCATGGTGAGTCGCTACCTTCTTTCGGCGTAGGAGTGGCGTGTCGTACGGACTGCCCGACCTTTTCGCTCCGATCTGTCACGCAATCGTGATAGGCATCCCCCAAGCGGGGCGGGATTGCACCTCAGACCTTCACGTTCTCGAGCATGGTCCAAAGACAGTACCTACAACTACTTACCTCACCACCTCAACGGCTCCACCAGAGCCGCCCGAACACGAACAGCTCGCATAGCCGTTTTCATCGCAAGAGCAGCTACAGGACGTTCCGCTGCAATCACACGAACCGTTCGCACAGCTCGCCGAACAGGAGCAAGAGTCTTTCGGCTTCACGACTTCTTGAGCGGCAAATGCGGATGTGGCGACCATCAGAGCAAGCAGGAGAATTCCTACGATCAGATGCTTCTTCATAGTCCTATTTCCTTTATTGGTTTAATTGATGAACTGTGCACGTCCGAGGCTGCTCGTGACCTGGTACGCCTGAGGCATCCCTGCGGCAAGACTCGTACGCCTTTGCCTCCTCGTAATCACGGTCGCTCCGTGGGGAGCAATCGAAACTCCTCAGAGACAGTCGACGCCAGAATCACCGCCCACCTGACCCGGGCATGGTTGTG
>Ga0180430_10004830_pt1 | contig 11306 bp, 10 predicted proteins | sample SS_ome_9_FD_132999 | JGI IMG/M metagenome (GOLD analysis project Ga0180430, IMG submission 132999) | Hypersaline lake sediment archaeal communities from the Salton Sea, California, USA - SS_1_S_2 metaG | ecosystem: Environmental > Aquatic > Non-marine Saline and Alkaline > Hypersaline >... | reverse complement strand
TCGCCGCGCTTCAGTGTGCCGGACTGAACCAGCACGGTTGCGACTGGGCCACGCCCCTTGTCGAGACTCGACTCGACGATGATGCCCTTGGCAAGACCCTCCTTGTTTGCCTGGAGCTCGAGCACCTCTGCCTGCAGCAGCACGGCATCGAGCAGCTCGTCGATCCCCTGGCCTGTATGGGCGGAGACTTTCACGAACTGGGTATCGCCGCCCCACTCCTCTGGAACGACTTCTTCAGAGGAGAGTTCCTGCATGACGCGATCGGGATTCGCCTCGGGCTTGTCCATCTTGTTGATCGCGACGATCACCGGCACCTCGGCAGCGCGCGCGTGCTGGATCGCTTCTTTCGTCTGTGGCATGACGCCGTCATCGGCTGCGACAACGAGGATAACGATATCCGTGACTTTTGCACCGCGTGCACGCATGGCCGAGAAGGCCGCGTGACCCGGGGTGTCCAGGAAGGTGATCATGCCGTGGCCGGTCTCGACGTGGTAGGCGCCGATGTGCTGCGTGATGCCGCCGGCCTCGCCGGCCGTGACACGGCTCTCGCGAATGTGATCGAGCAGCGAGGTCTTGCCATGGTCGACGTGACCCATGATGGTCACGACTGGCGCACGTGTCTCTGCCTCACCCTTGACGGCGTCCGCGAGCAGTTTCTCGAGCAGCAGCTCCTCGGCGTCCTCGGACTTGCCGAAGACAGCCGTGTGGCCCATCTCCTCGACGACGAGCACGGCGGTATCCTGGTCGAGCTTTTCGTTGATGGTCACCATCATGCCCATCTTCATGAGGGTCTTGATGACCTCGGGCGCCTTGACCGACATGCGTTGCGCCAGGTCGCCAACGGAGATGGTCTCCGGGATCTCGACCTCGCGCACGACGGGCGCGGTCGGTTTCTGGAATCCATGCTTTGTTTCCGGTACCTGGATGTTTCTTTGCGGCCTGCCACGCTGCTTCTTGCTGCGACGCTTGCCACGCGCATCGCCTGCGACATGCAATTCTTCACGTCGGCCTTCTTCTTTCTTCTGCTTTTTCTTGCCGGGAGCAGCCTTGCCGAGCTTGGCTTCTTTCTCGGCACGCTCCAGCTCTTCCTTGCGCTTGCGCTCCTCCTCATCCTTCTGGAGTTGTGCAGCCGCATCGGCCTGGCGTTGTGCTTCTTCCTCGGCCTTGACCCTGTCCTCGTGGGCGCGCTTGGTCTCTTCCTCGCGACGGCGGCGCTCTTCCTCGGCCTTGCGGCGCGCCTCGTTCTCCAGCTCGACCGCCTTGCGTTGCGCTTCCTGATCCGCAAGCGCCTGCCTGGCCTCCTCGGCCTCGCGCTGCAGACGTTCGGTCTCCTCGGCCGTGGCGCCCTTGACGATCGTGCGCTTCTTGCGCACCTCGACGCTGACGGTCTTGCCGCTGTCGCGCGCACCGCGCGTCGAAAGCGTCCGGGTCGTGGATGCCGGCTGCTTGAGCTCGCTGACACTCTTGCGTTTCAGCGTGATCTTGCTCGCCGTCTCACCGGTTGTGGCTTTCTTGCCGTGGCTCTGGCGCAGGAATGTCAGCAGGTCACGCTTCTCCTTCTCGGAGATGACATCGTCACCGCTCTCCTTCGTGATTCCCGCCTCGGCCAGCTGGTTCAGCAGCCTGTCGACAGGAATACGTACGTCGTTTGCAAGTTGTGCTACCGTTACTTCGCTCATCAGGCTACCTTTCAGCTCTCTTCCGCTTCCTCGAACCAGGGGGCCCGAGCTGTCATGATCAGTTCCGCTGCCCGCTTCTCATCCATGCCCTCGATCTCCAGCAGATCGTCGGTGGCCTGCTCCGCAAGATCTTCCATGGTGGCAATGCCGAGCTTCGCCAGCTTGTAGGCCAGCTCCTCGTCCATGCCGTCCATGTTGAGCAGGTCTTCCTGGGGTTCGACCTCGAGTTCTTCCTCGGACGCGATGGCGCGGGTCAGCAACGCGTCGCTGGCACGGTCACGCAGTTCGTTGACGATGTCCTCGTCGAACTCCTCGATCGCCAGCATCTCCTCGATCGGCACATAGGCGACTTCATCGAGGGAGGTGAATCCTTCCTGGACGAGGATGGTCGCGACCTCCTCGTCGACGTCGAGGTCCTGCATGAAGCCCTCGACATATTTCACGGCTTCCTCGCGGCTCTTCTCCGCGGCCTGGTTTTCGTCCATGACGTTGAGTTCCCAGCCGGTCAGCTGGCTTGCGAGCCGCACGTTCTGGCCGCCGCGGCCGATCGCCTGCGAGAGGTTATCCTCGCGCACGGCGACATCCATGCTGTGCCTGTCCTCGTCGACGACGATGGAGACGACGTCCGCCGGCGCCATGGCGTTGATGACAAACTGCGCCGGGTTCTCGTTCCAGAGGATGATGTCGACACGTTCGCCGGCCAGCTCGTTGGAGACCGCCTGCACGCGCGAGCCGCGCATGCCGACACAGGCGCCGACCGGGTCGATGCGGGCATCGCGTGCCTGCACGGCAATCTTGGCCCGTGAGCCGGGGTCGCGTGCCGCGCCGAGGATATCGATGAGCCCCTCGCCGATCTCCGGCACCTCGAGTCGAAACAGCTCGATCAGGAACTCGGGACGCGAGCGCGTCACCTGCAGTTGCGGGCCGCGGTACTCTTCCTTGATCTCGAAGAGCAGGCCGCGCAGGCGGTCGCCGACGCGTACAGACTCGCGCGCGATGAGCTCCTGCTTCGGAATTTCCGCCTCGGCGTTGCCACCCAGGTCGAGAATCACAGCCCCCTTGCTGAGACGTGTGACGACGCCCGTGATCAGCTCACCGACACGGTCGCGGTAGGCCTCGACGACCTTCGCGCGCTCGGCCTCTCGCACCTTCTGCACGATGACCTGCTTGGCCGTCTGGGCAGCGATGCGGCCGAACTCGACCGAATCGATCTCTTCCTCGATGTAGTCGCCGACCTGGATATCGAGGTCCGGCTCCATGGCGCGGGCAGCTTCCAGTGTCACCTGGCGCGACGGGAACTCCAGACCGTTGAGCGGGTTGCCCTCCTCGTCGGTCTCGCCCATCACTTCCCAGCGGCGGTAGGTGCGGTAGCTGCCATCATGGCGGTCTATGTCGACACGCACGTCGATATCGCCGCGGTTCTTCTTGCGTGTGGCCGTCGCCAGCGCCGCCTCGATCGCACCGAAGATGATATCGCGGTCAACGTCTTTCTCGTTGGAGACCGCGTCGACAACCATCAGGATTTCTTTGCTCATGCTCTTTCTACCGAACTTCAGTCAAACTGTGGCACCAGGCGTGCCGAATCTATATCACCCAGAGGAATCCGGAACTCCTCCCCGTCCATGCTGACCGTCACGATGTCAGCCTCGATCCCTTTCAGCTCACCGCTGAACTTGCGCCTGCCGTCGTGCGGGCTCAGGGTGCGAATCTTCACCTGCTCCCCCGCGAAGCGCGCGAAGTGCTCGGCGACAAACAGCGGCCGGTCCAGCCCGGGCGACGAGACCTCGAGGTCGTAGTTGCCGGAGACCGGGTCCTCGACATCGAGCACACCGCTGAACTGGTGGCTGACGGCCGCGCAATCATCGAGCGTGATGCCGTCGGCGTGATCGATATAGATGCGCAGCGTCTTGCCGTGCTTGCCGGCATTCAGCAGCTGCACACCGACCAGCTCGTAGCCCATGGGCTCGATGGTCGATCTCGCTAGTTCAACAATTTTCTCAGGTGCTGTTTGCATCTATCTAATTTTCAAACAAAAAATGGGCCACTTGGCCCATCCTTCATATAACAAAAAACCCCGATGTCCGGGGCTTGTTGTTCTATGCGCCAGGTGGGTCGTACGCAGGTCCAGTGACCGCGGCCGGTTGCCCCCGCCTGTTTCAGTCGCGCAAAGTCTAGAGGGATTGGCGCTGCATGTCAAATACCAGGGACGGTGTCAGAGATTATTTTCGCGCAGCCCGCTGGGCGGTGTCGGAGATTATTTTTGAGAAGCAAAATTAATCTCTGACACCTGAGTGAAACTCAACCGCCAAGCACCACCGCGTCGGGTATCTCGTAGCGCTCCGGCCCGACCTGGATCCTGTTCAGATCATTCTCGCGTGTCACGCTGAAGTCATGTTGGCTATCCGCCTCGCTGGTGTCGGCGCCAATGGCCACGCCCATGCGGAAGAAGAGCGCGCGGCTACCGCCGTAGGGTTTCTGGACCACGACGGTGGAGTAGCCACCGCCGGCCCTGGCGACACCGAAGTCGCACTCACGCAGCGGCTGGCCCGCACCCTCTGCGCAGGACACCGTACCAGTCGCATCGAACTTGCCCTTGCCGGCACGCTCTGCCGACAGATCCGGCCCTCTCGCCACGCTCCCGTCGGGCGAGACCGCGGGTTTCAGGAAATTCGCTGAAACATAGCCACGCATGCCGCCACCGAACTCCTGGACATCACACCAGGTAATTTCGTCAATCCTTTCGCAGCCCAGGTTATCCAGAATGGCGCCATCGGGCAGGCGCTTGAGAACCTTCGCCTGCAGCGAGGCCTGTTCACGCAGGTTGAGCGCCGTCGAGATACCGCTGACTTCCCAGTTGCGCGGACCGCCGTCATCGGGCGAGACATAGTCACCGGATCCGGCTGAAGTAGCGGTCAACGGCTCCCAGGCATAGATGCCCGCATCGGCCATGAGGCTGAGGTAGAGGTTACCGTCCTTCAAAAGATAGCCCCGCACATAGTCGGCGTCTCTGGCGATGCGCTCGTCCATGCTCGGTGGCGGACAGAGCGCCCGGGTCACGGCGAGGGGGCCGAAACGGAAGGAACCTGTCGATTTATTGGCAGATGGCTCTGCCGTCCAGTCACCCCTTGCCCGGTTGCAGTTGAGCTGCATCGAGACACTGCCGTCGTCGCCGAGGCGCATGGTATAGACCGTGGGATCATCTGGGCGGATCGTCCCGATGGCATCGTCCATCGACTGGAACTCGACCAGCTGCCACTCGGTGCCGGCAAGGTGGCCGGGTTGCTCTGCAGCGAATGAGACAGAGGCTGCCAGCAGTCCCATGAACAATAACATCACGGAAAAAGCGTCTGGCATCCGATGGAAATTTTGTTTTTTCATCCGGTTACTCCCTGATACATGGTCGACAAATTGGGTCCCGGTTAATTGTCCGAACGCTTTCTGCAGGGAAAGGCCTCTGCCAGTGCATGTTGCACGACTGCGGCAGCCGGGTCTTTGAGCTCGCCCTTGTGTGTTGCCCCGTACCGCACGAAAGCATCGGCAAGGGCAGAGGCAGTGACGTCGGGCGGGGTGCAGATCCGTGGACCGACATTGCCACCGGGCCCCAGCAGCCGGATCGCTTCCTCCACGCCGCTCACGAAGCCGGCACAGTAGCGCCGGCGCTCCCTGCCCGTGGCCGTCAGGCGGCTCGCCGCACAGGCGCGCAGCAGGTCACCGGCGGATTGCTGCTGCGGAAACTGGAGCTCCATGTCCTCCCCCTCCTGCGCTGCGAGAGTGGTCGATATCGCCAGCATGAGTGAGGCTACTGCAACCCCGGTTTTCAATGAGAGAGAATACATGTAATCAAGAGTCCCCCTTTATTGCGGCCAGCCGCCAGGCCAGAAAAGATTGAGCAGCAGCAGGACGATAAAATAGATCACGAACTGGATCAGGAACCGCTTGCCGCGTGACTTGCCATCGAGGATGCCGGACTTGTGGATGACCAGCCCGGTGACCAGGATGACGACGGCCATTGCCAGTATGTACACCCAGTCCATGAAACTCTCTCTCCGTCTTGCAGTGTTTTGTGATAATCCGTGCCGTACTGGCTGTACTTCAGGAGCCTATTTCGGAAAGAGGAATGTCACGATCAACCGCAAGCCCCAGTCGTCAGGACCACCGGCGGGCGACTCGGCCCAGTAGCGCACACCACCGCCAACGGACATCATCTGATTACCCACCTTGATCAGTTGCGTGGCTGTCAGGTTGATCGGGACTGACCACTGCTTGTTCTCCCAGTCATAAGTCGATTCCGTATTCAGTGAAAATGTTGTCTTTGTCGGCGTGATGTAGGCGACAAACGGCTGCAGGAAAGTCGCATTGACGTCCGGGCGCGAATTGTCACCACCGACCGACCAGATATGATTCGCCAGGGCGCCGTACGTCCAGGGACCTGTCTGTTTCAGGGCAACACCCGTGGGACCGATGCCCCACTTGCCGGCACCCAGTTGGGGTTCGCTTGCCGAATCAAGCAGGAAGACAGGGCCTGCACCCCAGATGATGCCCCCCTCTGTCGGTTCGACGGGCGAAAAGAAGAAGCTCTGGACGATATCACCGATGCCGGATTCACCCAGGCCACGGGCAGGCACATCGTCCTGATTGATGACAGGCAGGATGGTGCGTGAAATCAGGTTCCACTCGCTGTTGAGTGACATCGGGATGACCGGCTGGATGTTGGTGCGCCAGACAGAACCGCTTCCGGTGGCGCCGTAGCCCTCGTCATAGTTGATCTGGATCGGGACGCTGATCAGGCTGGAAATCGGATTGGCCAGTTGCTTCGCCAGGTCCTCGGCCTCGTCCGCCTGCGAGACGAGTGGCATGGAAACGAGAAGAACGAGTGTGGCGAGAGCAATCTGTTTCATGGCTGATACGTCCTTTAGTGAATTCCTGACTGTGATTCAGAATATAACACCCGGAGAAGTGCGCGAAGAACTGTCGGCGATTATTTTCATGGCGAAAATGCTCTCTGGCACTGATAACGATAGAATTGAGTCTCAAGTCAATCGGTGCCTGTCCCGGTGGCACCTGATCAACATCAAAGAGGTAACAACATGGAAGAACAACTCGGAGCCGGCCCTGGCATCTTCATGGACATTCTCATTCTTGCCGTCATTGGCGGCATCATCGGCTGGCTGGCGAGCCTGCTTGTCAGGGGAAGCGGGCTTGGTCTCTTCGGTAACATCATCATCGGTATCATCGGTGCCAACTTCGGCGGCTGGCTTTTCGGAAGATTCGGCATCACTCTCGGCAACGAACTTCTCACTGCATTCGTCGCTGCCCTGTCGGGTGCCGTCATCGTCCTGCTGATCGTGAGGCTGATCAAGCGCATCTGAACAGGGTCAAAGACTCATTTCGGCACGTATAGCTTCTCGACACAGATGCAGACTCAGCCTGATTACGCGAAAGCGAGACAATTCAATCACCCTGCTTTCATGCAGTTTCTCGAACAGCTGCAACATCTATGATTACGGAGAGTAGCCACGTTCAGACAAGGGTCCATGATGAACAAATCGCGACGCAGACTCATAAAGAGCGTAGCGGGCCTGGTCACCACTCTCGCCGCACACTCGCTCGGAGCCTCTTCACTGCTCACCCCTCGCCAGACGGCTGGCCCCTTCTATCCGGCCAGATTGCCGCTGGATGATGACAATGACCTGACACGGGTCAGCGGACAGGAGCAGCCTGCACGTGGTGACATCTGCGACCTGCATGGCAGATTGCTCGATCGCAACGGGCATCCGCTTGCCGGCGTGCGCATCGAGATCTGGCAATGCGATGCGAATGGCCGTTATCGCCACCCGCGGGATCCCGGGCGGGAACCGATCGAGCCGGGTTTCCAGGGGTTCGGCCACACGCTCAGTGATGCAAACGGGCACTATCGCTTTCGCACGATTCGCCCGGTTCCCTATCCGGGCCGCACGCCGCATATCCATGTTGCCGTCCGCCCGCCCGGCGAGGAGCCATTCGTGACGCAGTTTTACATTGCCGATGAGCCACGCAACGCGGATGATTTCCTCTTTCAGCGTATTCCCGTCGAGCAACGCCCGCTCGTGCTGGTCGACTTCATCCCCGGCGGGAAGGGATCACCGCTCCGGGCGGAACGGGATATCATCATGGGAGTTGGCTGAGCCCGGGATGGTCATGGTGCCGGAGATCATTGTTGTTCCAAAAATAGTCTCCGACACCGGATTCGGGGGATCTGATCTGGACCGGGCAATAAAAAACCCCGGCAGGAGCATGTGCCGGGGTTGTCGAATTGGTAGCGGGGGCAGGATTTGAACCTACGACCTTCGGGTTATGAGCCCGACGAGCTGCCAGACTGCTCCACCCCGCATCAATGAAGTGCGTACTATACGGATTCTCCCTTCCCGATTCAACTCTCCCTGCGCAATAAATTCACGAAAACCCGCACATCCCTGTGCAGTGCGGCCTAGAGCCCGGACAGGAGGCTGTTCAGACGGTGGACAAAGGCGGCCGGATCGTCGAGCTTGCCGCCCTCGGCGAGCAGCGCCTGGTCGAACAGCACGCTGGCGAGGTCGTCGAACTGCTCCTGCGCCTCCGTCTGCTCGAGCTTTTTCACGACCGGATGGTCGAGATTGATCTCGAGGATCGGCGTCGGCATGGGCGCATCCTGCCCCATCTGCTTCAGGACGCGCGCGAGATTCTGGCTCATGTCGTAGTCCTCGACCACGAGACAGGCCGGCGACTCGGTCAGGCGCCTGGAGACACGCACCTCCTTGCTCCTGTCGCCAAGCGACGACTGGATGCGTTCGAGGAATCCCTCATGCTCCTTCGCCTGCTCCTCTTGCTCTTCGATCTTCTCTTCCTCCTTGATGAGTGATTCGTCGAGTTCGCCCTTGGCGACGGACTGCAGCTTCTTCCCCTTGTACTCGTGAAGGTGGGAAACGAGCCACTCGTCGACATGGTCGGTCAGCAGGAGCACCTCGATGTCGTTCTTCCTGAAGACCTCGAGATGCGGGCTGTAGCGCGCGGCGGAGAGCGAATCCGCCGTGATGTAGTAGATCTTCTCCTGCTTTTCGGGCATGCGCTCGAGGTACTGGTCGAGGCCCACGCTCTGGGTGTCGCCCTCGGATTTCGTCGTCACGAAACGCAACAGGCCCGCGATGCGCTCGGCGTTGTCGTGATCCTCGGCGGGGCCCTCCTTAAGCACCCGGCCGAAGGTGTTCCAGAACTCCTGGTACTCCTCTTCCTTCTTGCTCATTTTCTCGAGCAGGCCGAGGATTCGCTTGATGTTAGCGGTACGGATGGCGTCGATCTTGCGGTTGTGCTGCAGGATCTCGCGCGAGACGTTCAGCGGGAGGTCGTCGGCATCGACGATCCCCTTGATGAAGCGCAGGTAGCGCGGCATCAGCTTGTCGGCCTCGTCCATGATGAAGACGCGCTTCACGTAGAGCTTGACGCCGTGCTTCTGGTTCGGGTCCCACAGGTCGAACGGCGCGCGCTTCGGCACGTAGAGCAGCGAGGTGTACTCGTTGGTGCCTTCGACGCGGTTGTGGATCCACTCCAGCGGATCGTCGAAGTCATGGGCGATATGCTTGTAGAACTCGCGGTACTCCTCGTCGCTGACGTCGCTCTTCGAGCGCATCCAGAGCGCGGTGCCGGTGTTGACCTGCTCCCACTCCTCGCCCTTCTCCTTCTCTTCCTCCTCTTCGCCCATGCTCTGCTTGAGCATCATGACCGGGATGGAGATGTGGTCCGAGAACTTGTTGATGACGGAGCGCAGGCGCCATTCGTCGAGAAACTCCTTCTCTTCCTCGCGCAGGTGCAGCGTGATGTCGGTGCCGCGCGTCTCCTTGCTGATGTTCTCGATGCTGTAGGAGTCCGCACCCTCCGATTCCCAGCGCACGCCCTCGTCGGCGACCGTGCCGGCCTTGCGTGTCTCGATGGTGACGTGGTCAGCGACGATGAAGGCGGAGTAGAAACCGACGCCGAACTGGCCGATGAGCTGGCTGTCCTGGGCCTTGTCGCCCGACATGGACTCGATGAAGGCCTTCGTACCGGAGCGCGCAATGGTCCCGATGTTGCTGACCACCTCGTCGCGGTTCATGCCGATGCCGTTATCAGAGATCGTCAGGGTGCCCTTCTCGGTGTCGACGGTGAGGCGGATAGCGAGATCGCTCTGGTCCTCGTAGAGGCCCTCGTTGGAGAGCGCCTCGAAGCGCAGCTTCTCGGCCGCATCGGATGCGTTGGAGATGAGTTCGCGCAGGAAGATCTCCTTGTTGGAGTAGAGCGAGCGAATGACAAGATCGAGTACGCGGGAAACCTCGGTCTGGAAAGCCTGGGTTTCCTTGTGAGCAACGACAGACATACCTGTAGGACTCCTGTTGATTCAGGTGAATGGACAATAAAACGGGTCAGCCTGAGCAGATTGGGGCTGTCGCCCCGGGTTTCAAGGCCGGAACCGGGGTTTTTGCGCCGCGGTCAGGCAATCGAGGCGAGAATCTCCTCGAGGGCTTTCTGCGGGTCGGGCGCGCCCGTGATCGGGCGGCCGATGACGAGGTAGCTGGCGCCGGCGTCGAGGGCATCGCGGGGCGTCATGACGCGACGCTGGTCCCCCGTGTCGCTGCCTGCCGGGCGCACGCCGGGGGTGACCAGCTCGAAGTCAGGCCCCAGTTCGCCGCGGATACGCGCCGCTTCCATCGGCGAGCAGACGATGCCGTCGAGACGGCTCTCTTTGGCGAGACGCGCAAGCCGGCTGACATTCTCCTCGGGCGTGCCGATGTAGCCGATCTCGGCGATCTCCTCCTGGCTCAGGCTCGTGAGAATGGTGACGCCGATGAGTTTCGCCGATGACCCGGAAGCGCTGATCGCTTCGGCAGCGGCTTCCATCATGCGCCGGCCGCCGCTGGCGTGGACATTCATCATCCAGACCCCGAGATCCGCCGCCGAGCGACAGGCGCCGGCCACGGTGTTCGGAATGTCGTGAAACTTGAGATCGAGAAAGACTTCGAAACCGCGCTGCATGCAGGCCTCGACCATCGCGGGCCCGAAGCGCGTGAACATCTCCTTGCCGACCTTGACGCGCGTCATGTCCGGATCGAGGCGATCGAGCATGCCTGTCGCCATGGCGAGTTCGGGATAGTCGAGGGCGACAATGATCGGGGATTTCATGCGAGAGGGCTCCTTGGTTGGGTATCGATACTGGCCGGAAATTCTACGATGTCCTGTTGCTGCTTTCACGCGGCAGCATGCTGCCCCAGGAGCGGCAGCCGGGACATTGCCAGTGCAGCGTGCGCGTGGTGAAGCCGCAGCGGTGGCACTGGTAGGCCGACTGCTCCTTGAGCAGGCGCGCGAGCAGCTGCTCGATGAGTTCGAGAAATTCGCTGCGCTGCTCCCCTTTCTGGGCCATGCGCATGCGGATCAGGCGGTGCACGCCGGCGAGTCGCGGCGCATCGGAGAGTTCGCTCGTGAGATAGTCGGTGGCCGTGGCAAATCCGTCGCGTTCGGCGATCTCCGAGGTGATCTGCAGCAGCACGCTGAGGTTCTTCTTGCGGGCATAGATCTCCCGAAGCCAGTCGAACCAGTCTTCCTGGCGTTCCATGCGGGTGTAGATCGCGTGCATCGGTTCGA
>Ga0180430_10004829_pt1 | contig 11308 bp, 8 predicted proteins | sample SS_ome_9_FD_132999 | JGI IMG/M metagenome (GOLD analysis project Ga0180430, IMG submission 132999) | Hypersaline lake sediment archaeal communities from the Salton Sea, California, USA - SS_1_S_2 metaG | ecosystem: Environmental > Aquatic > Non-marine Saline and Alkaline > Hypersaline > Sediment... | reverse complement strand
TTACCGCACCGAGGATACCGATGGTTGGCGCATAGCCGCCCATACCTTCAAACACCTTTGTAGCCTGTATATCAAGGCTTTCACGGCTATCCAGTTCAACTTCAAGGACATTTCGGATCACTTCCGGCTCGTTGCCATCAACCAGTAATTCGATACCTTTTCTAATAAAACGATCTTTTTCCCGTTGGGTAGCATTTTCCAGGCCAAGTAGACCGTCCCTGCGGGCAATAACACTCCATTCAACCAGCTTCTTGATGGTTTCCTGCACGGGAAGATGGGTAGGACGAAAAACTGACCCTGACATTCTCATGGCACGTACAAAAATCGGTACGGGCGTCTGTAATAATATCGCGCCAATGGTACCGCCGAGCACAATGGCCAGTGCCGGACCATTAATCAGTGAAGCAACATGACCGCCTTCCAGCCAGTTGCCACCCAGAATGGCCAGCAAAGCAATAAAAATCCCGATAATGCTGAGAAAGTCCATATCAAACCGCCTTTGTTAACTGTTCGCCAATGGCATCAAGTGGTAACACCCTGTCTGACAGACCCGCTTTCTCGACGGCCTGCGGCATACCATAAACAACACAACTTTCCTGATTTTGTGACCAAACGGTAGCACCAGCCTGTTTCAGCTTTTGTGCGCCCATTTTTCCATCGGCCCCCATTCCTGTAAGCACCAGTGCCAATACCTTGTTGCCATAACTTTCAGCTGCTGAGGCAAAGCCAACATCGACGCTGGGACGATAGGTCTGTTCAGGCAAGCTTTCCTTGATATCAACCTTGCCTCGATTGACAAGCAGTTGCATCCCGCCTGGCGCAAGCAGCACCTGCCCTGCTTTTAGCGCATCCTTGTCAGCTGCTTCACTCACATTGAGCTTGCACAAGTCATTCAAACGACTTGCGTAGGCAGTAGTAAATGAAGCGGGCATATGCACCATTGCTATGACGGGCACCGGGAAATTTGGCGGCAAACTGGTCAAGACATTCTGCAGGGCAACCGGGCCACCGGTCGAAGCGCCAATGATCAGCAAGTCAAAATCGTTTTTACCCGATGGTGTAAACGAAGGCGAAGCGACAACCGTTTTTTTCCGGGGTTCTCTGAAGAGCTGCGATGAACGCCCCCGTGTTAATTGTTGCCGGTTTGTTTTCAAGGCAATATTCAATACCTTTTCACGCAGCATCACGTAGGCTTCGTCATAGGTACTGGAAGGGGAAAAGTTTTTGCTTAGATAATCAACCGCTCCGGCATCCAGTGCATCCAGTGTTACGCGGGCCCCTTCGGATGTCAGGTTGGAAAACATCAGGATAGGCGTTGGATGGGACGCCATGATTTCACGGACAGCCTGAATACCGTCCATGACAGGCATTTCAACATCCATGGTAATAATATCCGGATTCAGTTTGGCTGCTTTTTCCAGCGCATCTTTACCATTAACAGCAGTTCCAACAATATTGATCCGGGGTGACTGCTGTAATATTTCTACGATGCGGTGACGAAAAAAAGCAGAGTCGTCGACTACCAAGACATCTACCTGTTGTCCCATAAGTATTCACTCTGCTCTTTCTTGTTTAGCCTGCATTATCCCACATCTAACTGGCATATTTTCTCATTAGGCCCGGAACGTCCATGATCAGGGCAATATTGCCATCACCGGTAATTGTTGCACCTGCCATGCCTTCAAGTCCCTGCAGTAATGCGCCCAGAGGTTTGATAACGACTTCTTCCTGACCGACAAGGTGATCAACTACCAGACCGACCTGCACATTGGCAACATTTACGACAACCACATGACCACCACCATTACTGTAATCCACCGGCTCGCCACCTTTGACCAGCCATTCACGCAGGTAGAACAGGGGCAAGGCACGACCACGCACACGAATGGTCAATTGTCCGTCCACAACGTTTGTCTTGCCCAGGTCAAGATTGAAGATCTCAACCACACTGGCCAAAGGCAGGGCAAATGGCTGTTCGCCAAGAATCACCATCAGGGTGGGTAAAATAGCCAGGGTCAGCGGCAATTTGACCGTAATGACCGAGCCCTGTCCAGGCTCGGAATCAACCTCAACCGAACCATTCATCTGCGCGATACGCGTCTTGACCACATCCATGCCCACACCACGCCCGGAAATATCGGAAATTTCTTTCTTGGTGGAAAAGCCAGGATGGAAAATCAGGTTGTAGCATTCCTTGTTATCCAGGCGTGCCGCGGCTTCGGCATCCATCATGCCACGCTCAACGGCAAGCCCTCTAAGCATGTCAGCATCCATACCTTTGCCATCGTCCATAATGGACAGCACAATATGATCACCTTCCTGCAAAGCGGACAGCAATATTCTGCCTTTACGTGGTTTGCCTGCAGCTTCACGGTCATCGGGCATTTCAATACCATGGTCAACCGAGTTACGTACCAGGTGAACCATGGGATCAGCCAGGGCCTCAACAAGGTTTTTATCCAGATCAGTATCTTCCCCTTCCATTTCGAGGTCGATCTCTTTGTTCAGTGAGCGCGCAAGGTCGCGAACGACTCGGGGGAAACGCCCGAAGACTTTCTTGATAGGCTGCATGCGGGTTTTCATCACTGCCAGCTGCAGGTCGGAGGTGACCACATCCAGATTGGAAACCACTGCCGCTACAGCTTCATTTTCCATGGATGCTTTCAGTGTCGCCAGCCTGTTTCGCACCAGTACCAGCTCACCCACCATGTTCATGATGTCATCAAGCCGTTGGGTATCTACGCGTACCGTGGTTTCAGCCGGCGGTGCCTTGGCTGCAGCACCAGCTGCTTTTGCCGCTGCCTTGGGAGCAGGTTCTGGCTTGGCTTTTGGCGCTGCCTTGGCTTTCGGTTCGGGCTTCTTGGTAGCCGGTTCCGGTTTGGATTCAGGTGCTGCAGGAGGTGTGGGGGCTGCTGGTGTGTCTCCGGCAGCTACGGGTTTGGCCGCGAACTTGCCTTTACCATGAATGTCATCCAGCAGATTTTCAAATTCTTCCTCGGTAATTTCATCTGAATCAGAGGCAGCTGGAGCAGCATCAGAAGAGTCAGGAGCTGCTGAAAACTTGCCTTTGCCATGCAATTCATCGAGCAGGTTTTCGAATTCTTCTTCGCTAATTTCATCAGAATCGGAGGCATCAGAAGCCGCTGCAGAAGTATCTGGTGATGGCGCTTTGAATTTACCTTCACCGTGAAGCTCATCGAGCAGGTTTTCAAATTCTTCTTCGGTAATATCATCGCCGCCGGCTGGCGCAGCAGCTGCTTCGCCGCTACTGGCAGATGAGAGCAGTTCTTCGAGCGCTTCTTCTCCCTGTGTTGCAGGTTCAGCCGCCGGTGGCTCGGGTTGCGGCTCTGGTGCTGCAGCAGGTTCTGGCTCTTCACCTGCAGGAACAGCATAATTCTTGAGCGTTTCGAGAAGCGATGCATCGACATGTTCAGGCTCGATCCCTTCCTGGATACCGGCGAACATGGCATTGACCGAATCGATCACCTGCAAAATGGCATCCATCAACTCAGCATCGATAGTTCTTTGACCCTGACGCAGTATGTCAAAAACATTTTCAGCCTTGTGACAGACTTCAACCAGTGCTTCGATATTCAGAAACCCTGCACCACCCTTGATGGTATGAAAACCACGAAATACGGCGTTAAGAAGATCCGGATCTTCAGGGGTTTGTTCGAGATCTACAAGTTGCTCATTGAGCTCCTCGAGAATTTCCCCACCCTCTACGAGAAAGTCCTGAAGAATCTCGTCATTCAGGTCAAGAGCCATCATCCACTCCTTAATTCAGAAACTGTTGTGTTGTTATATTTATTCAAAAGCCAAGACTTGATAACAAGTCATCAACATCATCCTGTCCACTGACTACCTGTGACTGGGTGACTCCCGGTACGACAGGTCCATCTTCTTCTGCCATTTTCTGCTTGCGAATCTGTTCATCGTTTTTGCTGGTATGGGCATTGCCCGCCAGTTTTACCAGATGGATCAGGCGACTTTCTACATCCTGAACCAGCTTGATCACCTTCTTGATGATTTGCCCGGTGATATCCTGGAAACCCTGGGCCATCATAATTTCATTCATTTTGTCATGCAGTTCATTGCTGTCTTGTGCGGTATTTTGAAGAAACTCGCTCAGCTCACCGCTTAACGCCTTGAAATCATCAACTTTCATTTCCCGCTGTAAAAACCTGCCCCATTGCTGGTTAAGGTGCTCTGCCTTGGATTTGAGCCTTTCAGAAACCGGCAATGCTTCTTCAATTGCGGTTAATGTCTGGTGAGCCGCCGTCTCTGTCGTTTCAATCACGTACTGCAAACGTTCAGTGGCATCAGGTATATCAACCTGAACCATTTCAGCCATGGTCGTATCCAATACAAAACCATTAATGGCTTCATGCAATTCGCGTGTCAGGCGTCCGACTTCCTGAAACAGGTCACCCGGGTTTGAATCAGAGGCTGTCAATTCTGCAATGGTATTGCTTGCCATTGTTTCATCATCAGCTTCCAGTTCAGCTACCAGGCGTCTGGCCAGCTCCAGTTTTTTATCTTTGTCCATAGTCAGATCGGCTTAACCATTGACGCGTTCAAAGATCTTGCTGATTTTTTCTTCCAGCGTTCCTGCTGTGAAAGGTTTAACCACGTAACCATTAACACCGGCCTGGGCCGCTTCGATGATCTGCTCACGTTTGGACTCTGCAGTGACCATCAACACTGGCAGAGAAGCCAGGTTCGGATCGGCTCTCACGGCTTTTAACAGGTCTATACCTGTCATACCCGGCATATTCCAGTCAGTGACCAGAAAATCGAAATTACCGGATTGCAATTTTGGCAGTGCGGTATTTCCATCATCAGCTTCTTCAATGTTTTTGAATCCGAGATCACCCAGCAGGTTTTTTACGATTCGACGCATTGTAGAGAAGTCATCCACAACCAGAATTTTCATGTTTTTGTCCAACGCAACCTCCGGACTGTTTATATTTTCTTAAGTGAACGTTAACAGGCCTATCGGCCAGTCAATGAAAAAATTTAGGATTTTTTTATCGATTCAAGCTGAATAAGCCATGAAGTCATTACGGACTGAACTTCTGATGGAACTCTGGCAGCCAGGAACTCATTCGAGAACGTAAACGCATGGCTGCCTGACTATGAATCTGACAAACGCGTGACTCGCTGACACCCAGCACCTGGCCTATCTCACGCAGATTCAGTTCTTCGTCATAATACAGGGCCACCACCAGGCGCTCCCTTTCCGGCAATCCGGAAATAGCCGTAGACAAGGCTTTTTTGAAATCATCACGTTCAAGACCAGCGTCGGGTGTTTGTGAATCAGATGATACCGACAGTGCTTCGGCCTGATTTTCCACTTCACCCAGGGCTACCAGTTCATCAAAACTGAAAATACGCGACCCTGAAGCATCTTTGAGGATCGAATGGTAATCATCAAGAGAAATATTGAGCGTCTCGGCAACCTCGACATCACGTGCATCTCGACCTTCGGCATTTTCGATTTCACGCATGGCATCGGCCACCATTCTGGCCTTGCGGTGTACAGAGCGCGGGGTCCAGTCGCTGCGGCGGATTTCATCGAGCATGGCACCACGAATACGGATACCGGCATAGGTCTCGAAACTTGCTCCCTGGTTGGAATCATAGTTTTTGCCGGCCTCAAGCAAGCCCATCATGCCAGCCTGGATCAGATCTTCAGACTGTACACTGGGCGGAAGGCGATTCATCAGATGATAGGCAATACGCTTGACCAGCCCGGCATGTTTATTTACCAGCTCATCAAGATTCCCCTGTTCCTGAACAGCCTGGTAACTTGCCAGTCCATTCACATCACATCTCCCCGTATCCACTAGAATATTCAACCAGCCGCTCAACAAAGAATTGCATCTGTCCGTTAGCCCCCTGCGGTGGTGGCCAGGATTCAACTTTTCTCGCCAGGTTCTTAAATGCCTGGGCGGCTTTGCTCCGAGGAAAAGCAGTCACAACCGGTTTCTGGCTCTTGACGGCTTTCTTCAGATTTTCGTCATAAGGGACTGCCCCCATGAAGCTCAACATCACATCCAGATACCTGTCTGTGACAGCACACATTTTATTGTAAAGATCCCGGCCTTCCTGTGGTGTGCGCACCATATTGGCCAGTATCCGGAAACGGCTACTGCCATATTCCTTGTTTAACAGTTTTATTATAGCGTATGCATCGGTAATAGAAGCCGGTTCATCGCAGACAACCACAATCACTTCCTGCGCAGCACGGGTAAAGCTGATCACCGTATCAGAAATCCCGGCCGCGGTATCTACAATCAGGGTATCGATATTGGTAGCGCTGTCACTGAACGCACTGATGATGCCGGCATGCTCGGCAGGAGACAGCTCTGCCATGTGTTGAATACCGGAAGCTCCGGGAACGAGACGAATGCCGTGGGGACCTTCGACAATAATTTCATCCAGGTTCTTTTCACCACGCAACACATGTGACAGGTCATACTTGGGATGCAAACCCAGAACGACATCGATATTGGCCAGCCCCAGGTCACCGTCAAGCACCATGACCCTGCGTCCAATTTCAGCCAGGGAAATGGCAAGGTTGATAGACACATTGGTCTTGCCAACGCCTCCCTTGCCTCCGCTGATAGCGATTACCTGAACTGGAGTTGTTATTGTCATGCGTCCAAAGTTCCGCTTGTTGATACAAAGTACCTAAGACTAATGCAAGCTTCGAATGCAATCAAATATTTAAGTGATATTTTTGATAATCTGCTACATGTATGCATGGGTTCTTGCATCACTCAACGCAAACGCCAGATAACCATCACCAAACTGCTCAGAAATATCCTGCGCCAGGGTAGACGCCATATCCACCAGAGGGTTGGAGCGGGCAACATGCATATCCTCGGGCACTTTCTGTCCGTCGGTGTAGTAAGCGACCGGCAAACCACTTTTGATCACAACAGAAAGAATATTACCCAGTGAAGCTGCTTCATCAGTTTTAGTGATCAGACAGGCATCCGGCCTGATGGAAGAAAATGAATCCATTGCACGGTGCAGGGCTGCAAGCTCAGTGGTCGCCGACAATGCCAGGTAACGCGTTACCATTCGGCCTGCCCCTTCAAGCATACTGAGCTGTTCAGCCAGCTTGGCATCCTGGTGACTCATGCCAGCCGTATCAATCAGGATAAAACGCTTGTCCGCAAAGATATTCAGGGTTTCCATCAGCTCTTCAGCATTCGATGCGGTGCGCACCGGTATATTGAGAATACGGCCGTAGGTATGTAATTGTTCACGGGCACCAATACGGTAATTATCGGTGCTGATCATCGCAACATGGCGATTGCCATGACGCAGACAATAGCGTGCGGCCAGCTTTGCAATACTGGTGGTTTTGCCCACACCGGTAGGACCAACGACAGCCACTATCCCGCCTCTTTCTGTCAGGTCATCACCGGTCACACCGATTTCCGATGCCAGGTAATACATGGCTTTTGTCCACTGCTGCTCAAAATCACCCTGGCCTGCTACCGCCGTCATGAGGCGCTCAGCGATATCGGCTGATAGCCCCATGGCCATCAACTGACGGAAGAGTTCCTTGCTGTCCGGGCGCTGGTCACCCATCTCACGCCAGCTGATACCGGACAGTTCATTTTCCATCATGCGTCTTAAAGCGCGCATTTCGCGGCGCATTTCTTCGATACTGTCATCTTCAGGATTGACAGCAGGAGCAGCATTTTCTGCATGAGCCTGAAAACCTGATGCCTGATGTTCTTCTTGAGGCGAGATATCAAAAGACTGTACGTTGTTTTTCTTAGCTTCTGCAGGACTGGTTTGCTGTCTCGATGCTTTGCTGGGCTGGCGCGCAATGGCATTGGCGTCGAATTTTTCTTCATCGAAATCAATCGCCGCAACCAGTTCTACTCCGTCTTCGATACTTTTATTCGACAGGATAACCGCATCTTCACCAATTTCCTTTTTTACTGCAGCCAGCGCTGTGCGCATATCTGAAGCTACAAACCGTTTTATTTTCATTGCTGACAATCCTCAGTTAATTACCGGTGCCTGCATCCCCGATTGTGGCTACGACCTTGATCTTGCGGTTATCAGGTATCTCGTTGTACGACAGGACATGAATGCCCTGGGCGCTGTGTGCAGCGAATTTCGACATCCAGGGACGAATACCGGCCGCCACCAACAAGATACTTTCCTGACCGGACATTTCCTGCTGCTTGGATGTCTCAATCAATGCCTGTTGCAATCGTTCAGCAAGCCCCGGTTCAAATCCAAAACCTTCTCCACCGGAGGCCTGCAAAGACTGCTGCAATAACTGTTCCAGATTTGCATCCAGCACGATAACCGGAATTTCTTCAATATTTCCAACCAGTTGCTGCACAATCATTCTTGACAGGGCCACCCTAACCGAAGCCAGTAAAGTGGCGGGATCCTGACTATGTACAGCCTGATCCGCCAAAGTTTCGGCGATGGTACGAATATCCTTGATCGGAATTCCCTCGGATAACAGGGACTGCAATACCTTCAGCACCTGGCTTAACGACAATGCCTTGGGCACCAGGTCCTCGACCAGTTTGGGGTAGTTATTACTGAGGCTGTCGAGCAGCTCCTGCACTTCTTCATGACCCAGCAATTCACCTGCATGACTCTTGATTACCTCGCTGAGGTGCGTAGCGACCACCGTACCTGAATCGACAACGGTATAACCCTGTGCCTGGGCATTTTCACGCTGCGCAGTTTCAATCCATACAGCATCCAGACCAAAAGCAGGGTCCTTGGTGGCAATACCTTGAATCTCTCCAAAAACTCTACCCGGGTTAATGGCGAGATCACGTTCTGGATGTATTTCCGCCCCACCCATGGGAACCCCATTGAGCGTAATACGGTAGGCATTGGGAGACAGGTCAAGATTGTCACGGATATGAACCGATTGCACCAGAAAACCCAGCTCCTGGGAGAGTTTACGGCGTATGCCCTTGATACGATTCATCAGCTGGCCACCCTGGGCCTTGTCCACCATGGGAATCAGTCGATAGCCGACTTCAAGACCAATGATGTCTACCGGTTGAACATCATCCCATGACAGTTCCTTGGGTTCAGCTGACTCCGCTGCTTCAGGCGTTTCTGTCTCTCCCGGCGCTCCAGGGCCGGTTTCCCTGACGACCCTCTCCTGCTCTTCTTTACGCTGCATGATATAGGTAGCACCCATAAAGGCGACAGCGGCCAGCAACAGAAAAACAAAATTGGGCATGCCGGGAATAATACCCAGCAAAAACAGTATGCCACTGGTAAACAACAGTGGCTTGGGGTTGTCCAGCAGCTGCTGTCCAATCTGGGTACCCACATCCTGGGCTGCATCCTTGATTTTAGTGACAATGATCGCTGCAGAAACAGAAATCAACAGCGCCGGGATCTGTGCCACCAGGCCGTCACCAATTGTCAGCAGCACATAACGTTCAAGTGCACCGGAAAAGTCCATATCATGCTGCAGCATACCAATCGACAAGCCACCAATGATATTAATAATAAGAATCACGATGCCTGCAACTGCATCACCACGCACAAACTTGGAGGCACCATCCATGGAACCATAAAAATCAGATTCTTTCGCGAGCTCCTCTCGCCTGGCCTTGGCTTCCTCCTGGGTCAGAAAACCGGTATTCAGATCAGCATCAATCGCCATTTGTTTACCGGGCATGGCATCCAGCGTAAAACGCGCACTGACTTCTGCGACACGTCCGGCACCTTTTGTAATAACAATGAAGTTAATGACGATCAGAATTGAAAAGACCACCAGACCGACAGCAAAATTCCCACCAATAACGAATTCACCGAAAGCCTCAATAACCTTGCCTGCGGCATCAGAACCTGTATGGCCTTCCATCAGAACGATACGCGTGGAAGCCACATTCAAAGCCAGCCTGAGCAAAGTCGCCACCAGGATGACGGTGGGAAAAGCCGCAAAATCCAGTGGCTTCATGGTGTAAATCACCACGATCACAATGATCAGTGACAAGGCTATATTGAAGGTAAAAAACAGGTCCAGCATAAATGCCGGCAGCGGCACAACAATCATTGCCAACAGCATGATCGTCAGGATGGGGCCGCCCAGGCCGGCCCATCCCAGTCTACTTAAATTAGTTTTTATCTGGTTAAAATCCATTATCTCTTCCGCTTTCTGCCCCGGGTATCAAACTGCATGTCTTCGGGCACTTCCCATTGATCCCGAACCTTGTCATCGTCTCTAATATCAAATGGGCTTGCTTCAATCTGGTAGACATACGCCAATAATTTGGCTACTGCAAGATATAAGCCAGCTGGAATTGGCTGGTTCAGATCGGTGGTAAAAAATATAGCTCGCGCCAACATCGGTGCTTCGACAATGGTTATCCGGTTTTCTTCACCAATTTCGCGGATTCTGCGGGCTATCAGGTCTGCCCCCTTGGCAATCACCAGCGGAGCAGCCATTTCATCTTCATCGTAGGTCAGTGCCACGGCAAAATGCGTCGGGTTGGTGATAATGACATCAGCATTAGGCACTTCGTCCATCATGCGACGCTGAGCCGCCTGGAACTGCATCTGCTTGATACGCATCTTGGTTTCGTCTGAGCCTTCCGACTGCTTGCGATCATCCTTGACCTCCTGCTTGGTCATTTTGCTTTCTTCCTTGAACTTGTATAGCTGGTAAGGAATATCAATCAAAGCCAGAATAATCATTGAAAAGCTCAATAACAACGCGAACCAGCCAATCATGGTCAACATTTCAGCCATGCCGGCTTCTACATCAATCTTGGAGAGGCCGATAAAGTCATCGATGTATAGCTGCAACAGCAAGGTCGAGATGCCACCGATGAGCACGACCTTGAGTATGGATTTGACGAGATTAACAGCGCCATCCTTGCCAAACATGCGTTTAAACCCCTTGATAGGGCTCATATTGCTGAATTTGGGCTTGATCTTCTTTTTACTGATGACAAAACCACCCAGCAGAATATTGGCGATAATGCCCATGATGATCATGCCAATAAAAAACGGCAGCAACATCCAGAAAGTGGCTATGCTGGCATCGGACAAATGAATAAATATGGCATTATTGCTGGCCAGATCAGCCTTGGTCAGCGTGAAGTTATCGGCAAAGATTTCAGAAAAACCTTTACCAAAATGCGCCCCCATGATGAAAAGCATGGCCGTGCCCAACACACTCAGCGCCATGGTTTTCAACTCCTGGGAACGGGGAACCTGCCCCTCATCACGCATTTTCTGCAAGCGTTGCGAGGTAGGGTCTTCTGTTTTCTCCTGACCGTCCTTG
>Ga0180430_10004826_pt1 | contig 11310 bp, 6 predicted proteins | sample SS_ome_9_FD_132999 | JGI IMG/M metagenome (GOLD analysis project Ga0180430, IMG submission 132999) | Hypersaline lake sediment archaeal communities from the Salton Sea, California, USA - SS_1_S_2 metaG | ecosystem: Environmental > Aquatic > Non-marine Saline and Alkaline > Hypersaline > Sediment... | reverse complement strand
GGCCATTACACCTGGGAGGCGCAACATGCTCAACGAAGGCATCCTGGTCAGCGACACGGCAACGATGATGAAGTCGGAGATGATCAAACAGATCCGGCGGCTGAAATCGACCACGCCAGATCAGTGGGAGCGTTCGGTATTCTGGGCGATCACCGGTTACGACCGGGACGAGATCGACTTCGAGGTGGATGAAAACGTGTTGGCATACCGGACCTGGATCCGCAATTTCGACCGACTGATCCAGGAGCTGGTGGATGACGGCTACGTCAGGACCGTGGCGTCGGATGACGGCCGCGGGAGGAAGATGCTGGTGCCCAATGAAACGGACCCGGCCATCGGATTCTCGCATCTCGTCTATCCTGCCGGTCCCTGACCGTCGTCACGCAACCTCAAGAGTTTTTGTATCCTGTGGATGACCAGGGGTCATCATTGGCAGCCGGAGAAAGGGTGTTCAAATGGGTAGAATGAGACAGTATACCGAGATCCTGATCTGGACAGTGATCCTGACCGTGCTGATCGGTTTCATGCCCGCCACCTGATCAACGGTTCGAGGCCCGCGAGGGCCGAACAAAAGCAAACAGCGATTGTGCCGGGTCGGGGAAGGGAACCCCCGGCCCGGCCTTTTTTGGGGTAAAACAGCGACGTCGGTCCGATAGCGGCGTTGCCGACCTCCTCGAAATGCTCACATACCGTCGGGAGTATGCTCCGCTTTCTCGTCAGCCGGCGCCTTGCTCTCGAACCGACGTCGCTGTTTTCCGAAGCCGGAATCGGTCCGATAGCGGCGTTGCCGACCTCCTCGAAATGCTCACATACCATCGGGAGTATGCTCCGCTTTCTCGTCAGCCGGCGCCTTGCTCTCGAACCGACGTCACTGTTTTCCGAAGCCAGAGTCGGTCCGATAGCGGCGTTGCCGTACAGAAGAAGGAGGGGCGGTGACCCGCCCCTCCCGGTATCGATCGTTGGCTTGACCCGCCTTACGGCGCGGCGGCGGCCACCGTGCAGGCCTGGCTGTCGGTATCGCCCGACGGCGAATACGGCGGCTGGTTGTACGGGGCCGGCGTCACATCTTCGGCCAGCAGGGTGAACACGTTGTTCCCCACCAGGCTCCCCAGGGCCGGCAGGTTCTGGTTCCAGTAGGTGGTGAAGGCCTCCCACCCGGAGAGGTTGGTCCAACCGGCACGCCAGTTGGTGTATGAGGCCCCGCCGGCGACCTGCAGGTCGATGCGGCCCGCGGCCCGGCGGTTCTCGGTGGTCAGGTTCTCCAGCCCGACGAACATGCCCACGGTGAAGGGCAGGGTGCCGTTGTCTGGTGTGCAGTCGAGCGTGGCGCTCACCGTGTCGGCGGGCTGGCTCGAACTGTCGATGCCCCAGATCTCCACGTCGTCGATATTCCAGCCGGAGTAGCGCCAGCCGCCGTCGGTGTCACCCATGGTCCAGCGCACGTAGACCGTGCTCTGGCCGTCGGCCACGGCGGAGATGTCGTATTCCACCTGGGACCAGCCGTTGTCGGTAACCTCGCTCGCGTTGGTCCAGACCTGGGTCCAGTTGGTGCCGTCGCTGCTCACCCGCACGTAGGCGTGGTCGTAGCTCGGCTGCTCCACGTTGAGGTAACGCCAGAACTTGAGCTCCACGGTATTCAGGGTCGAGCAGTCGATGGCCGTGGTGGTCAGGTGCGCCTCGTCGAGGTTGTTGGGGTAGTCGCCGCTGAGGTTGTAGCCGTAGACGTTCGAGCCGGTGTGTCCGCTCGTCGGGTCGGCGTTGCCGTACTCGCCGCCGCCGCCGGTGGGGGTGCCCCAGGCCCACTGGTTCTCGGTGGTCCAGCCCGGGTCGGTGCCCAGGTCGTAGCTGTATTGCACCACCGGCACGCCCACGGTGAGGTCCGCGGTGCGGGTGGTGTCCCCGTCGTGGTTGGTGGTGTTCACGATGTCCACCACGCCGGTGTAGTTGCCGTCGGCCAGGCTGTTCGCCGCGCTGTTGATCGAGAGGGTCACCGTGGCCGTGCCCAGTGCGGGGATGGTGCCGCCGGTGGTGTTGGTGTCGAGCCAGGCCGTGCTCTCGCTCACCGTGTAGTCGAGGGGATAGTTCTCGTAGTTGGTCAGCGTGTAGTCCAGGGAAGCCGGCGCGAACGGCCCGCCGTTGGGGCCCTCGGTGACGAAGTCGCCGGCCGGGCTGACCCGCATCCCGGTGGGGTTGAAGGGCACTGCCGTCTCGGCCACTGCCGCCAGGCCGGCCTTGGTGCAGGCCGTGGCGTAGGGGAAGTCGCAGTAGATCACCAGGTCGTTGGTCGTGTGGTAGTAGGGGTTGAAGTCGCTGCCCCAGGCCTCCTCCTCGATGGCCAGGATCGCCTGGTAGCCGTGGTCCCAGAACGAGGCGTGGTCGCTGGCAGTGAGCGCGCTGGTGTCGATCACCGGCTCCACGTCATTGGGCACGTAGTAGGTGATGGCATCGGCGAGGGTGTTGGCCACCGGCAGGGAAGCGGAGTTGGTGTAGATCACCAGGTCCGGCGGGGCCGGGTCGCTGCCCGAGTAGGCGATCATGTCGAAGTTGTAGCAGGCCACCACGTTCACCCCCGCGGCGGCGATATCGTCCACGTAGGCCGCGCTGCCGTAGAGGCCCTGTTCCTCTCCGGCCCAGGCGCCGAACATGATCGTCCGTTCAAAGGTGTGGTTGGCGAGCACCCGGGCGGTTTCGATGACCGCCACCGTGCCGCTGGCGTTGTCATCGGCGCCGGGGGCATCGTTGTAAGGATCGTCGGAGATGCTGTCGTAATGACCGCAGATGAAGACCACCTCGTCGGGGTAGAGGTAGCCGGGCAGGGTGGCCACGACGTTGAAGCGGGTGTTGCCGCCCACGCTGAAGTAGTGGCGTTCGGAGGAAAGGCCGTAGGAGGTGAACTGGTCGTAGATCCAGTCGCCGGCCACGTCGCACTGCGCGGAATAGGAGTAGCGGGTGCCGAAGTTCTCCAGCGTCTGCACCATGCTCTGGACATAGAGCTGGTTCACGCTGCTCACCATGGTGTCGATCTCGCCGCCGAAACGGGTTCCGCCGAAATCGGCGGTCTTGGCCAGGGGGCCGAGGCGCTTGTGGCTGCGGGTTACCGCGGCCAGCTCGTGACCGGCGATGGCCAGTTTCTCGGCCTCATCGGGGAGCGCACGAACCAGCGCCGTGCCGCCGTCACGGTAGAGCACGGTCACCGCCGGGGGCAGCTCGGCGTCCCGGGTGCGGGTCATGACCCAGTAGTAGCCGCTGCCGCCGGACCAGGCATTCCGGTCGAGGACCACGGCGTGCTCGCCGAGCGTTTCGAGGTCGGCTGCGCCCACGCCGGCCAGGAGCCAGCCCGTGGCCCGGTTGTAGATCGGTGCACCAAGCCGCTCCAGCAGCTGCACGGCGTCGGCGTTTTCGCCGTTCACCATGACCAGCGTTTCGGCGTCGTTCACCACCGGCGCGGCCGAAACGGCGCCAGGGACGCACAAAAGCGCCATCATCATTGCCAGAATCACGGTCCGTCTCAACATCTTCACTCTCCTCCTTCTCGCCGTCGCGGCGAGGATGGCAAAACCCGGCGTCTCAACTGCCCATTATTGAAATTGTATGCCTGTAGCGGGTGGTCACGGCACTTCGCATGACCTGGTTCAGGTGTGTCCCTTTTTAGGGGAACCGTCGGTCACCTGGAGCGGAGCCCTTGGCCGGTACGAGCGGTTCGGGGTTTGCGAACAACTTCAACCAGCGAACCCATCTACCTGTATAAACAATGATAATAGGTGTTTTCTCTTGCTGGCGCAAGCATTCCAGGGCAAATAATCAACTTAATGTTGATTTTAAACCTGGCTTGGCCTATATTGTCTATAATAAATGTAGTATACGGGCCGGGGGATCGACAGCCGATCCGCGGTCCGCCACCGGAACCGGGCGCCAGGCGAGCGACCGCCCTCCGGTTCCTGTTGTCTCTGCCGTGTTTCCGAAACCCCGGGAGGATTTTTTGATGCGTGCGAAGCTCTTTTCGTGGACTTTTCTGTGTGCCCTTCTGATGACGATGGCCCTGCCCGCCTCGGCCGCCGAACCGGTGACCGCCCAACGAGAGGTCATGGCCCTGGAAAAGGTCGATGCCCTGGTCTTTCCATCGCTGAACACCGAGCTGCTGGCCTGGGAAGACGAGGAGCGGGAGAAGATGGGGGAACCGGCCCGCTTCGCCGTGGCCAAGGACGTGACTATCAGCCCCTCGACCCACGGCACCTGGGAGGACCTGGGTGACGGGACGATGCTCTGGCGGCTGCGCATCGAGTCGCTGGGCGCGCTCTCCCTCAACCTCGGCTTCACCCGCTACGTCATGCCCGCGGGCGGTTCGCTGCTGCTCTATTCGTCTGATGAGTCCTTCGTGGTCTCGCGGGCCCTCACCGCCGCCGACAACAACGCGTCGAACGAGTTCTGGACACCGCTGGTGCTCGGCGACAACATGGTGGTCGAGCTGACCCTGCCCGCCGACCGCGTCGACCTGCTCGAGCTGGAACTGGGCTTCGTCAACATCGGCTACCGCTACTTCGGCGAGACCCTCGACGTCCTGCAGGGCTCCTGCAACAACGACGTGATCTGCCCCGAGGGCGACCCCTGGCGGGACGAGATCCCCTCGGTGGGCGTCTACACGATCAACGGCACCTGGTACTGTTCCGGCGCGATGATCAACAACACCGCCGAGGACGAGACCCCCTACTTCCTCACCGCGTACCACTGCGGCATCTCCACCGGCAACGACCAGTCGGTGGTGGTCTACTGGAACTACGAGAGCCCCAACTGCGGCGATTTGAGCGGCGGTTCATTGAGCGACTTCAACAGCGGCGTCATCTGGCGCGCCGAGTATTCCTCGTCCGACTTCTGCCTCGTGGAGATGGAAGAGATGCCCGACCCGGACTTCGGGGTCACCTACTCCGGCTGGAACCGCGGCAGCGGCACGGCGGCCGACCCGGTGGCCATCCACCACCCGGGCACCGACGAGAAGGCGATCAGCTTCGATTACGACGCCACCACGATCACCAGCTACCTCGGCACGAGCAGCCCGGGCGACGGCACGCACCACCGCATCGGCAACTGGGAGGACGGCACCACCGAGGGCGGCTCCTCCGGTTCGCCGCTCTACAACCAGGACCACCAGATCATCGGCCAGCTCCATGGCGGCTACGCCTCCTGCACCAGCATCACCGCCGACTGGTACGGCCGGCTCTACACGTCCTGGACCGGCGGCGGGTCGAACGCCAGCCGGCTCTCCAACTGGCTCGACCCCATCGGCAGCGGGGCCACCTCGCTCGACACCCTGATCCCCGGCGCTTCCGGCATGCGGGTCACCCCGGCCGGCGGCCTCGATGCGGAAGGCCAGAGCGGCGGCCCCTTTACGCCCTCGAGCATCAGCTACACCATCGAGAACAACGACGCGTCGAGCATCAGCTACAGCGTGAGCAAGACCCAGAGCTGGGTCAGCCTCTCCACCACCGGCGGCACGATCCCCGGGGGCGGCAGCGCCACGGTCACCGTTTCGATCAACAGCGGCGCCAACTCGCTGCCCGACGGCGGCTACAGCGACACGGTCACGATCACCAACAACACCACCGGCGAGGGGAACACCACCCGGGCGGTGAGCCTGCAGGTGGGCGTGCCGGGATTGATCTACAGCTATGACCTGGCCGGCAACCCCGGCTGGACCGCCGAGGGCCAGTGGGCCTGGGGCAGCCCCACGGGCGGCGGCGGCCAGTACGGCAACCCCGATCCCACCAGTGGTTATACCGGCGCCAACTGCTACGGCTACAACCTCTCCGGTGACTACGCCAACAGCCTGTCCGAGACGCACCTGACCACCACGGCCATCGACTGTTCGGTACTGGCCGACGTGTCGGTGAAGTTCTGGCGCTATCTCAACGTGGAGCAGCCGAGCTACGACCACGCCTACGTGCGGGTGAGCAACGACGGCAGCAGCTGGACCACGGTCTGGGAGAACAGCGCCGAGGTGACCGACAGCTCCTGGAGCCAGGTGGAATACGACATCTCCGCCGTGGCCGACGGCCAGTCGACGGTCTACCTGCGCTGGACCATGGGCGCCACCGACTCCAGCTGGCAATACTCGGGCTGGAACATCGACGACGTGGAGATCTGGGGCCTCGGCGGCACGGTGACACCCACCGACACGGTGGAAGTGGCCATCGGCTGCACCCCGTCCAGCGGCCAGCTGCCCTTCACGACCCAGATGGCGGTGTCGCTGACCAACCTGACCACCGAGAATCGCCGGGCCGCCGGCCGCATCGACATGGTCATCGGCAACGGCACGCCGTACACCAACTGGCGTGCCGGCTGGACCAACCTCAGTTCCGGCGAGGTGTTCAGCACCTTCTGGAACCAGAGCCTGCCGGCCCTCGGTTCGCTGGTCGGCAGCAACGTCTTCACCCTCGTCGGCGAGGACGTCACCCCGGCGCCGTACAACCAGCCGCCCTTCGCCCCCTCCGGCGACACCGACAGCGACGCCTGCACGGTGACCGCCACTTCGCCCTGACCTGAAACCGAAGTCCTGCGCCCGGGCGCTTCGGCGCCCGGGCGTGGGACGGCCTCCAGGTTATCAGTGTGTATTTCAACGAGCTTGGAAATCGGGCGATTAGTGGTCTGGGGGCCGCAAAAAAAGAAATATTCAGCGTTTCTTAAACAATTGGGTCGTTTTAAGTGAGGAAGCCGGTGTTCTACGCGCCGGCTTTCTGTTGTTTGCGCATAAAACTCCTTTGACTGGCGGCGATACCATTGATCCATCCACGGAAAATCCGAGATTCATCCGTTTAATTCGATGATTCGGGATTCTTCCCTGGCGATGTCTTGGCCGGGTCCGGATTGTCTGGAACTTTTTGATTGTGCCTGGCGTTTTGTGAAGCAGGAGCGGATCCATTGACATGGCCGCATCCTGTTGATTAGAATAATCTTTCGAGCAGAAAAATAATAACCCCCACAATATAACAACGAATGCCGCAAGGGGAGGTCTGTCTCCAGGCGGTATCTTCGCCGCTGTCCGGCTCTACGAGGCCTGGCGGCGAGTGGTGGGGGTCCCCATGATCACGTCACAACGCCTCTGGCTGGTTCCGGTTCTTCTCCTCCTCGTTTTGGCGGCGCCCCTGGGCGCGGCCACGATCTACGTGCCCGACGATTATGCCGCCATCCAGGGGGCGATCAATGCGGCTTCTGGCGGCGATGTCGTCCGCGTGCGGGCCGGGACCTACCAGGAGACCATCGATTTCCTCGGCAAGTTGATCACGGTGAACAGCCTCGAGGGATCGGCGGCCACGATCATCGATGCCAATGCCATGGGGCCCGCGGTGACCTTCTCCAGCGGTGAAGGCCCGGGGGCGGTGCTCCAGGGCTTCACCCTGACCAACGGGACCGGGTACTTCGACGAGGTGGAGCTGCGCACCTTCGGCGGTGGTATTTACTGCGCCGGGTCTTCGCCGACGATCACCAGCTGCCGGGTGGAAAACAACGCTGCCGACATCGGCGGCGGGATCTGCTGCGATGACGCGGCGCCGGTGATCAGCGGCTGCGTGGTCCACGGGAACACGGCGGACAACGGCGCCGGCCTCTTCATCCGCGGGGCCGATCCGCGGGTCAGCAACTGCTCCCTCACCTCGAACATCGCGCTCTACGTCGGCGGCGGCATCCACTGCGCCGAGGCGTCCCCGACGATCACCGGTTGCAGTATCATTCTGAACGAAACCACGTCCGGGTCGGTGGGCGGCGGTGGCGGAATCTCGCTCAGCGACGCCTCGCCGATGATCAGCAACAACTCGCTCCGTCAAAACGTGACGCCGATGCACGGCGGCGCCATCCGCTGCGCCGCCGATTCGGGCACATCGGAGCCGGTGATCACCGGGAACTTCCTCAAGGACAATGCGGCCCTCAACGGCGGTGCGATCAGCTGCGAAGACAACGGCCTGGTGCTGATCGCGGGGAACCGCTTCGTGGCCAACGAGGCCGACACGAACGGCGGCGGCATCTACAGTGTGAACTCGGATACCGTGCTGCGGGACAACTCCTTCGTCGGCAACGTTGCCGGGCAGGTCGGCGGCGGCGCCTACTGCGCGGGGCCGTCGTCGCCGGGCACGGTGGTCGAGATCACGCGCACGGTGTTCGAGGAGAACGACGCCCTCCAGGGCGCCGGCCTCTACACCGCCAACGGCGAACTGCGGCTCACCGGTTGCCGGATCAGCGGCGGCGTGGGCCAGTTCGGCGGCGGGGTGAAGGTGGAAAACCATGACGGCGGCCTGGTGGCCGACAACATCATCCACGGCAACCAGGCCACCCGGGGCGGAGGGATGCTGATCCACGGTGCGGGCGATCTGGTGCTGGAGCGGAATACGTTCGTCGGCAACGAAGCCGATTTCGGGGGTGCGGTTTACAGCATCGAGGGTTCGGCGCTCACCGTGGCCCACTCGATCTTCTGGGGCAACACCTCACCCCAGGGGCCGGCCTGCTACCTCGACTACGGTGACCTCGGCCTCTCCCTGGACATCAACTACTCGGACGTGGACGGCGGCATCGGGGCGTTGGTGGTGGAGACCGGCTGCACGCTGAACTGGGGCGAGGGGATGATCGACGCCGACCCGCTGTTCGCCGCCGGGCCGGCCGGGGATCACTACCTCAGCCAGACCGCGGCGGGCCAGGGGGCGAACAGCCCCTGCGTCAACGCCGGGGACCCGGCCGCCGGCGGGGCTCCGGGCTCCACGCGCACCGACGCGTTCAGCGACCGCGGCGCGGCCGACATCGGCGCGCACTATGCCGGCGGCACCCTGCTGGCCGGGCCGGGCCCGGCCGAGGCCAACCCGCCGGTGGTCCGGCTCTTCCCCCTGCAGCCCGATGTGGCCCACGAACTGGAGTTCCCGGCATACGGCGCCGACAGCTACGGCGTTAACGTCCACGCCGGTGACCTCGACGGTGACGGTATCGACGAGATCATCACCGGCGCCGGGCCCGGTGAAGTCTATGGCCCCCACGTGCGCGCCTTCCGGTCCAACGGCCAAGCCTTCCCCGGGGTCAGCTTCTTTGCCTACGGCACGCTGAAATACGGCGTGAACGCGGCGGCGGGCGACCTGGACGGTGACGGGGCCGAGGAGATCGTCACCGGCGCCGGGCCGGGCGCGGTCTTCGGCCCCCATGTGCGCGCTTTCCGCTACAGCGCGTCCCCGGCCGGCACCACGCCCATCTCCGGGGTCAGTTTCTTTGCCTACGGCACGCTGAAATACGGCGTGAACGTGGCGGCGGGCGACGTGGACGGTGACGGGTTCGACGAGATCATCACCGGTGCCGGTCCGGGCGCCGTCTTCGGCCCCCACGTCCGCGGCTGGAACGTGGACGGCGGCACGGCGGCGGCGATCCCGGGCCTCAGTTACCTCGCCTACGGCACCCCGCGCTTCGGTGTCCGTGTTTCCTGTGGTGACCTGGACGGCGACGGCATCGACGAGATCGTCACCGCGCCGGGTCCGTCTCAGACCTTCGGGGCGCACATCCGCGGCTGGAACGTGGACGGCGGTGCGGTGGCGCAGCTGCCCGGCTGCAGCTTCTTCGCCCTGCCCTCGGGTGAATATGCCGCCGGCGCCCAGCTCTTTGCCGGGGCCGACCTCGACGGGGATGGGCTGGCGGAGATGGTGGTGGGGGCCGGGCCGGACGCCGGCGCCGACTCGGCGGTGGCGGTCTACCGCTACGAAGGCGCGGCGCCGAGCCTCTGGTTCTCGCTCACCGCCATGCCGGCGTCGTGGCGCCATGGCGCTACCGTGGCCGCGGGGAACTTTTAAGCCGGGGAAGCGTCAAGCGGTTTTCAGCCGTTCGCGGCGGATCAGCCAGAGGTTGCGGGTGTAGATCAGAACGCCGCAGGACTGCCCGAGGATGAAGATCGGGTCCACCCGGTGGATCGAGTAGGCGAGGAGCAGGCCGGCGCCGCTAATGCTCAGCCACCAGAAGAGCACGGGGACGACGCTTCTCCCCGCTCGCTCGCTGGCCAGCCACTGGAAAAGGAAGCGGCTGAAGAACATCACCTGGCCGGCAAAGCCGACGCCCAGCCATATCTTGTTGGCCGTGCTCAAGTCGACCCAGGCCTGCCAGAGGGAACCGAACCAGGAGAGCAGTGCGTCCATTATCTGATCCTCGCGAGCGTATCGTGGTGGCTGACAATAGAGGGTTGTTTGGCGATCGAGTCCCCATTTTGACCATTGCCCCGGCGGTCGTCAACCGTGTGGCGCAGGGGCTTCCGGCAGGGTAGGATAGACCCTGAGGAGGCAGGGCATGGGCGATCTCGACCAGCACGGGGAATTCGGCATCATCGACCTCTTCCGCGAGGCCGTTGTCCCGGGCCGCTCCTGGGTAACCATCGGTATCGGAGACGACTGCGCCGTCCTCGACATCGGCGGCGGCGCCAGCCTGCTGGCCACCACCGACATGCTGGCCGAGGGGGTCCACTTCCGCCGCTCCGGGGCGCCGCCCTGGAAACTGGGTTGGAAGAGCCTGGCCGTGAACATCTCCGACATCGCCGCCATGGGCGGGGACCCGGCGGCCGCCTTCCTCGCCCTCGGGCTGACCCCCGGCCTGCCGGAGCGCTTCCTGCTCGAGTTCCGTGACGGGCTGCTCGCCTGCGCCGGCGAATACGGTGTGGACCTGCTGGGCGGCGACACCATCCGCACCCGCCGCGAGCTGGTCTTCAGCCTCACCCTGCTCGGCCGCGCCCCGTCTGACCAGGTGGTGACCAGGGGCGGCGCCCGTCCCGGGGACCGGGTCATGCTCGGGGGGCCGGTGGGGGAGAGCGCAGCCGGCCTGCACATTCTCGACGGCACGGTGGGGGAGATCACCGCCGGGGACCGGCGGCAGCTGCTCGCCGCGCACCTCGAGCCGCGGCCCCAGGTGGCCCTGGGCCGCCTGCTGGCCGCCGAAGGGTTGGCCCGGGCGATGATCGACGTCAGCGACGGCCTGCTCCAGGACCTGGGCCATGTCTGCCGGCAGAGCGGCACCGGCGCCGACATCGACCCGGCGCTGCTGCCCTGTTCAGCAACCCTGAGCCGGGTGGCCCGTTCGGCCGGCGTCGACCCGGTGGAGTGGATGCTGCGCGGCGGCGAGGACTACGTGCTGCTCTGCACCGTCCCCCCGGAGCGCGAGGAGCAGGCGCGCCGGGTTTGCCGCGACGAACTGGGAGCCGATCTGCACGCCGTCGGCGAGATCACCACCGGCCCCGCCATCCGCATCAGGCGGGATGATGCCTGGGTCGAAACCGACCCCGCCGGTTTCACGCATTTTTAAAGCCACGACACG
>Ga0180430_10004825_pt1 | contig 11311 bp, 4 predicted proteins | sample SS_ome_9_FD_132999 | JGI IMG/M metagenome (GOLD analysis project Ga0180430, IMG submission 132999) | Hypersaline lake sediment archaeal communities from the Salton Sea, California, USA - SS_1_S_2 metaG | ecosystem: Environmental > Aquatic > Non-marine Saline and Alkaline > Hypersaline > Sediment... | reverse complement strand
TTTAGGGTTGAATAATGTCAAACAAAAAAGCACTATTTGATAGAAACAAACCTAGCGGTATTTTTAAACCAAAGTTTAGAAATAGCCCCTCAGATTATTTAAAAAAGCAAGACAACAATGATTATAGCTTGTCTATTCTTTCTGATACCAACATTGAAAGTAATGCATCTTTTAGATACGGAAATAAAAAAGACTTGGTTTCAACTCAACAGGTCAGAACTGACTATTCAAATTTTGTAAATCATACATTTTTTCATTCTGCTGTTGCAAATGTCAATGAGTCTTTTGATAAAATTGTCAACTTTTATCCTTTTAACGGAACAAACAAGCAGATAGAAATTTTTGAAGATGAAATGACAGGATTTGAGAAGTATGTTCTAGATACGTTTCCTAAAAATGTAGGTTATCTAGTGTTCTCTGGTACACAAAAAGGAGAAGTGTCTTCAAATGGAACTTATATATCGGTAAATGATGCTGAAGGTTCAACTTACACTGCACTTTCTTCGGTCAAAAGTGCAAAAGGAGTTTTAGATCCAAAAGACAAACCTTTGACAATATCATTTTTTTGTAAGATTCCTGAAAAGATTAATGATAATCAAATAATTCTTCAAAAGAAAAGCTCTTTATCAAACAATATTACTGTTGCGCTTTCATCATCTGTATCTACGAGCGAAGCTGATATTTTATTTGGAATAACTTCAGGATCAAATTTTTCTTTTGTTTCTGGATCAGTAAGTAAAGGAGAGTTTGTAAGAATTGCAGCGATATATGATCCGGAAGGTGATGAAAAAACAAAACTTGTGATTGAAGATACAATATACTCTTCTAGCATGAGTACAGTTTTTGATTCTTTAAATTACTCCTCAGCTAATTTAACAATAGGCACAGGTGGACAGGTAAGAATAAACGAATCAATATTTACTCAGCAAGAGACTTTTTCTGGTTCTATTGATGAATTTAGATATTTTCATTATGCAAAAAATGAAAAAGAGCTTCTTGAAGATAAATACACCAGCGTATATGCAAATGAAGATCTTAAGCTTTATTTTAAATTTAATGAACCGAGCGGTTCGTATTCTGCAAGAAGCGTAGTTTTAGACAGTTCAAAAAGCAATCTTCATTCAAAAATTGTTAACTATTTAGACAATTATTCAAGAGTAACCGGATCAGATAATCCTGTTAAAAATGAAATTATTTCTAGGCATCCTATTTTATTTCCGGATCATGAACTCGTTGAAAGTTTAAATACTGAACTTTTAACATCAGGAAGTGAATACGACGATGTCAATCCTAACCTTATTACAAAATTAATACCTCCTCATTATTTCCTAGAAGCTAATAATCAAGAAAACTTTAGTGAGATTTTAGGAAACTTAGGTCAGAGTTTTTCACAAAATTCAAACAACTTTCCTGGTAAAAAAGTAAGTGAAATTCCCAGCGCTACACTCTTAGTGCAGTTTTTGCTTTCCTGGGCAAAGTTTTTTGATGAAATGAAGATCGTAGTAGATGCAGTTACATCTACAAACTACACAAATTATGAAGATTATGACACAACTCCCGACGTATTTTTAAAAAGAAGAGCAGAAGATCTTAACATAGAATTGCCTAAGCTTTTTTCATCAGCAGAATTATCTCAACTAATATCAGGAGTCAATCTGACTGAAGACTATGCAAATTCTGCAATGACACTAAACGAAATACAAAATATGATTTGGAGAAGAATCATATCAGACTCTGTCAATTCTAAGCTCACAAAAGGAACAATTGACTCTGTCAAATCTGTATTTAGATCAGCAGGAATTGAACCTGATAATATTTTAACTTTTAGAGAATATGGAGGAGCACAACAAAAGTCACTTGAGGCTTCTAGAGAAGACAAGATTGATGTGATAGGTTTCTTAAACTTCTCAGGATCTAGAAATGCTTCTGTTGTAAGTTATGATGCCCAAGGTTATCCTGTTGATAAAGTTCCTAGAATCAAATCTGGGTATCTCTCTGGTTCACGAATAGAACCCGGCAACCCAGCTATTGGTGGAACTTTTATTTCAGGAAAAAGCAATAACAAAAATGATGGTTTGTTCACTAGCGGATCTTTTACATATGAAGGGCTATACAGATATACACATCCTGCATCCGGATCTCAAAGTTTAATGAGAATTCATACAACTGGATCAAATGAAAATGTTATTTTAAATTTAGTATCTGACACAGATAACTCTCTTAACTTATTTGCAAGAGAAACAATCGGAGGAAGCGTAAGCCATTTGTTTTTAACAGGTATTGATATCTACGATGAAGATATTTGGCATATTTCTTTCGGTTCTAAAGCATCGCATGATATTGGTGAAACAAATCGAGCACAATATTTTCTAAGAGCAGCAAAGCAAGAAAGCGGTGACATTCTAGAGTTTTATCAAACTTCTTCTCATAGAATAACTGAGCATAATTCTGTCTTAAAGAACATTTCTGTCAATAACAAAAGCGGATCATTTTTAGTAGTAGGCCAACAAGACTTTAGCGGATTCGGAGCAGGATTTTTAAATAATGCAACAAATACTTTAGCTCAAAGCTCAAGCTTCGACGGCTTAATAACGAACTGCCTTTTTTGGTCAAAATTTATAAATGAAAGTGAATGGAAAGAGCATGTTAAAAATCATTCATCTGTAGGTGTTTTAGATCCTAAGAAAAACTATAATTTTGAAAAAAATACTTCCGGATCATTTGAAAGATTGATTTTGCAAACTAACGGAAAGCAATCTATAACTGCTTCAAATTCGTTAGGTGAAATAAGGCTTTTTGATTTTAGTCAAAATGAATTGCATTTTGAAGGATCTCATTTTGAAGACTCAAAACAAGTTTTTAAGCCCACAAGCGTCCAATTTGAAATGCTTTCTCCTCTGTTTGACACAAACATCGCAAAAAATAAAATCCGTGTAAGGTCATATCAAGACTCAGATATGATCTCAGATTCTAATTTTGCTCAAATCGCGCCCGTATATAAAATACCCTTAAGTGAAGAAAATGTTGATGACAATAGATTCTCTATTGACATGAGCGTATTTAGAGGGCTTAATGAAAATGCAATGACAATGTTTTCAAACTTCTCAGGTATTGACGATGCTCTAGGGAAACCGAATAATTTATTTGCTGAAAAATATGTTGAGCTAGATCACTTAAGAAATATATTTTTTAACAACGTACTTGAAAAAGCTGATTTAGGTAAATTTAGAACAATTTTCAAGTGGATCGATAATTCTTTTACAGATATAGTTTATTCGATGATTCCTAAATCAACAACATTTATGGGCATAAATTTTATCTACGAATCTCACGTTTTAGAAAGAAACAAAATGAAATACCTGTATGATGAAATATATCTTAAGTCGCTTCCGAGAGACCCTAGCAGAGGAAACTTGCTGTTAAGTCAGTTTGTTGGAAAAATAAGGAAGGTTTAAAATGGCAGCAACATCAGTAGCAACGAACATTAGACTAAATGCAGATGCAGAAATAGACAGCGTCTTAATAGATGTCATCGGATTACAATCGCTACAATCACAAGTCGAAATAGTCGAAAACAATTTATCAACGCCTCTCACGGGATCTTATTCTACACCAGCATCTCTTAGAATAGGAAATACAGTTGAGCGTGTAACTCCAGCTGACAAAAATTATGAAATAACAGATACAGGGGGTGTAAGAGTTGGTCCGGTTATGCTCTTAGGAGAAAATGTTACTCCGGCTGATTTTGACTCTAATCGAAGTGGTAAAAATGTTATTGACTTAGTTCATTTTGGAAGAATGAATGTTCCACATGTCTCTGTTAATCGAGAAGAATTTTTAACATCTAAAAATCATATTAATCATGTTGCAAGTTTTAATAATTATGGAGTTTCAAAGCTTTTTAAATCATATGACAATGATACAAGAAAAGCGATACCTTTTGAAGATTTTCCAGGTATTTTAGATCCGGTTGCTTTTGTATCAGCAGGAAATTATATTCTTCAATATATGATTATCACAGATTTGACAAGAAATATTGATAAGTTTATAGATCCAGACGACTTGAATGGAGCAATTGAAGTTTTCGAAATAAGAAATAGCTTCGCCAACGCAAGCATATCTGATATCATGATTAGAGGATTTAAAGGATCTATGTCAAATGAGAATTTTTATTCTCACGGTCAAGGTGCTTCTCCTATTGAAACCAAGTTTGAAATAGATCAAGTCTCAAATTCTACTTTTGAAGATTCGCAGGATGTGTTATACGGAGGAATAACTTTTAGTCCTCGTCAAGGTTATACAACATCAGGTTCTTTCGCTCAAGATGCTCCTGTACCTGATGAAAATAGAATAATGGCACCTTTTGTAGAGGCATCAGATGATAGAAAGCAAGAATTTTCTAGCAGACTAAGAGATTTTATTGGTGCTGAATACTCAGGAGATATTGCGTCAGAAAGACAAATTCCAGAGTTAGGAACAAGATTTAGATCTTCAAATGCAGGTTTTATCGGATCGCCTAATTATGTTATAATCGCTGAAGACAGATTTATAAATTCCGGAACAGATTCGATTGCATTCATAGGAATGAGTAAAAGCTAGAGATAATACATGCCAAGAAAAATTACAGGAACTATAAATAGAACTTACGACTTAGAAAGTTCTATGTCTATAAACGAAAAGACGTATAACAAACAAAGTTACTTAAACACATGGTTTAAGATGGCTGAAGATATATCTTCTAGCGGTGATCTAATAAGCTCAATTCGAGGAGTAGCGCTTACCCCTTCAAATGATGCAGGTTTTAGAAGACCTCCTTACACAACTTCAAATATACCTGATAGACTCAATGGAGTAACAGCACTTTCTCTAGATTCAAGCTACGTTTTTCCTACTGGTGCTTCAGGCAGTGAAGTTGTTTTAGAACAAAAGTCCGGTGCAGTTGATGAATTTTCTTACGGGCATAATCCGCCAGGATCTAGTAATGCATTTACATTTGGTTTTTGGATAAGATTTTATAATACAAATGTAGACAGAACAGTACTTTCTAAATGGCATGATAGCAATACAAGCCAGCAGCAATACCAAATTAGAATAAATGGAGGACAGGAAAGAATTCAATTTAGAGTTTTTCATGGGCCTTCTTCAAGAATATACCAAATTCAATCTTCAGCACAACTTTCTGCTGCAAGATGGTATCATATTTCCTTTACTTTTAGCGGAAATGCTTCTCAGGCAGATAGTTTTAAAATTTATATTGACGGCAAATTAGACAAGTCAGATCGTTTAAGAGATTCAGGAAACAATCCGTATCCAGACGGCAGTATCTTTAACAAGCCAAGCTTCTTTGCAATAGGCAATGATTATGTAAATGCTGTTCCTGGCAATGCTCTAGAAGCAACAATGTCAGAGTTGGCAATATGGACGACTGAGCTGAGTGCTGATGACTTATTTGTAATTTATAACATGCTTAGTCTAGACGACTCTACAAAATCTAGATCTGGATATGTTAATCTTCCTCCTAGAATTGAAATTAGAAACAGAGATAATGCAACTGGGTCTTATCCGACAATTCTAAGAATGGGTGATAAAGATCGACGCGGGTCTTATTCAACACAGTTTGATGATACAAACACAATCGCTTTTGGTAGAAGAATTAACGACAACTTTGAACTAACGGACAAAATCAAAGTTGGTGGCGTTATGAACTATTCAAAGACTATTAATAGTAAACTTTGGACTCATTCGACTGACATGGAGATTAGAAGAGAAACTTTTGTAAATGTTGGAGGAGGAACAGCGCTTGACGGTGCACTAGTTTTTGCTGGCCCAGGAGATGCAGATGGCCGGTGGATTCAAACAAGAGAAAAAATTAAAAATCCAATTCTTGAAATGGATGTAATTCAAGGCCCTTATAATCAAAGCAGGACTGCTTTAGGTGCTGGTTTGGGTCTGGAAAATCCAGGAAGTTCTGTTCTTAAAGTTCAAGCAAGTTTAGACGGGTCATCATGGGAAGATATAAAAGAAATACCTAACAATGCTGAAGGATTGTTTTTGATATCTGCTTTTTCAAGCAGAACTCAATTTGAAGAGCTTCTAAGAAAAAGAAAAAGAGTTTCTATTAAAATATCGATTCAAGAATTCTCTATAATGAAAGGAGGCGCTTTTTATCTTCGCATAATCGAAGAGGCGGCATCAATATCAGATCCAAGTATAGCTTCATGGGCAATAGGAAAAATCAATATTGACTATCACAATGAAGAAGTCAATTACCCATTAATGATTGATGCAGCTTCTAGAGTAGGACAGAGAGTAGCATCAGGAGCAATTGCAACTCCACATACACTACCTACATTGACAGCACCCGGAAGATCAATATCAGGAATTAGTGACATACATTTAAAATTTACGCCAGGCGAAGACATATCTGCCTTTGACGACAGTAGAATTTTAACAATTGCTGAATCACAATTTTTTACACAAGGTACTGATCCAGATGAAATTCCTGGATTCTCTTCCCCTTTGTGGTCAAAAACACAGATTAATTTTGAAATAAGTGCAAGCAACAGGTTGACGATAGGTTCTGCTGATGTTGCCTCAAGTGTTAAGAGAGACTTCATGTGTTATTTTAATCATGAAAATAATATTTGGGAAGTCGATCCGCTTAAGGGTATTAATAGAAATGCTCTCACAAGCGATTCTAGCGACGAAGATATAAAAAAGCTAATTTATTCTGGATGCATAGGATTCGGGCCCAATTCTACATTATCAAAGTCAGGAAGTATCTATGATTTATCTTTACTCGAAAGATCAAACTCGCATGTAACTACCTGGGGATTTCCAACTGATTTGAAATATTCACCGAAAACAGGTCAAACTATAAAAGCATCTGATTTAGGAATTACGCGTCCTTTTCTTTTAGAAAAATGCCAAATAAGATTTAATGCAGATATTAATTTACCATTTGAGACAGGCGCAGCTACTGAGAGACGAGGATATAATTTAAGACATATTGCTGAACCGTCAGCTATTGTCAATGTAACATCGGATGACTATGCAATTGTTGCACCGACATTTTTTATGCTTAGAAACTACAAGACAAAAGTAGAAAAAAGCTATAGTGTACTTTCTTATGACAATGATAATAACTACGATCATAATACAGAAATAAACATAACAATTCCCGGTACAGTCATGTCAGGAGCATCCGAGCCTTCTCATGTTGAAAGGTACGCAGATGACACGCGAGATCTTATAACATATGGGCAACTTTCAATAATATATTCTGGGTCGGGAGGAGACAGCTATGCAGGAACACGATATAACAGCAATAGACTTTATAATAACTTAGATTTAATCAATTCGATTACGCGTGATGAAAGAGTTTTTGTCAATAACGATACAGGCGCAAACACAGGCCTAACAGGTTCATTTAAAATTAATTTTCCTTGCAGAAAACAAGATAATTTCTCAGGCGGGTCGATATATCAGTCTGGAGACTATGGCTTGTATTTAGAAAATCAAGGCCCCCGAGGAGTATTAGACTTTGATGGCGGCGCGAGATCTATTTCTAACATATTTAGCAAGAGAAAAATTAAAAAAACAATTGATGAGTATCCTGTTGTCTACAGCTACGACCCCGCCGCGCAAGCGCGCGCCATCGACGGAGTTAAAGTCTATGAAAAATTAAGTGAATATTCTCCTTATTTGATTTTTCCCGAAGATGAAATTATACTTGGGTGGCAGTTCCCCATACCAGATCAACTTATCGGACTTGGAGGAACAACTTCCTCAGCTGTGTACACGCAGATGTCACTTTACGGAATTACAAACATTACGCTTTTTGGTTCTCAAGTCAAAGAAGGAAAGGAGTTTCACGAACCTGTTAATCAAAATATAGGATCAAACTCAGTTCATGAAATGATCGGAAGTGAAACAGTAACCGATCAGTTTGATTTGGCATTGTCGGGAGAATACACGGGAAGTTTTTTTGACACAGCAATATCCGCAGTTAGTAATGAACCTCTTGTAAGAATAGGTGCAAAAACCTATAGCAAGCTTTCAATATCAGATCGAGATGACAAAGATGACATACTAGGAGTAACAGCAGCAACTTCAACACTACTTGTGCCGGTGTTCGCGGGCATGACGGGCATCAGCGACGGAGATAAATTTACAATAACTGACTATGAAGGCACGCAGTGCAGCTTTTATGCATGGTCAAATCCTAATGGTCCCACTGACGGGTCTCCGCATTCACCACAATTAAAGAAAGATGTTGCAACTCCGTCACCCTGGACGTCGTGGAATTCTGGAAGTTGGGCCGATAGTCCTGTAGATAAGCTTTTATCCAATACGGTTCGGCAACTCGGCTACGGCGGCGGAACCGGAAAATATCAATCTCTTTTTGGATTAGACTGGGACCCGCTCACCAACCCGCCAGCCCCGGAAGACATATCTGGATTTACAAATAATGATTATGCTTTTAAGCTGGACTCTTCCGGAGAAGGCGGAACTGTGACTTCTCGAAGCGGTCTTAAGTCTACTTTTAGAGCGCTGGTTGATGCAATTATCGAGTCTCCGCTAAAAATAACAGGAAGTGTGACAGATATCGGAACGCCTCCTTTTATATCATCGACTATTTTTAGTCTAAAACAACTAGCGCTAGGTGTAAGAGGAAATAACAGAGAAGTAACTTATACAAATTCAGATGATGTCTATGCTGACGATCATGTTGCAATTGGATCAGCAAGGACATTTAATTTACCAGATTTTTCTGGTGGAACAACTGCAGAAAAAGTAAGCTTTACAAAAACTTCATCTACAAGAGACGCAGAAAGAGTTTATGTAGATAGTTTACTTAAAAATGAAAATGTAGGATACAGCAATAGCAGTTTTGGAACTATGCAAACTGATGGGTCCCCAATTAGGCCAAAATATTATCTTAGTTCAAGAAAATTTGGCCAAGCTGTCGACTTTATCGAGCAAGGCCGAGACAGCAAAACAAGACAAGATCTAGCAGTTAAAAGAAGTGGTTTAATCGTTTCTCGAAAGGGGGGTGCACTAAAAGAACCAGTGTCAGTTACTTTTGTAAGCGGATCAGATGAAAATAACACAGGTGCAAGATCTTTTAAAAGAATTTCTCCAGATGACGCTGTTAACTCAGTAAATAAAACATTAAATTCAGCTTTGACAGGCGCTTTTTACGATCCTGCATAGTTATATTAAGGTGGTAAACTATGGCTGGAATATTAGATAGCAAAACAAGATTTATCGACATGATAGTGACCCAGGAAGGGAAGCGACAAATCGCAAGCGGAATGTTGCGCGCTAAATACGCCTCTATTAGTGACGCTGAAACTTTTTATGATGCCTTAGAAGTTGATGATGTTAGTAATAGAATATTTTTTCAAGCAATGGATTCTCCCAACAATGTCATTGTTTTAGAAAAAGACGACAGCGGTAAAATGATTGAGTTCAACTTTTCTCCTACAGGAAGTATTGTTGGAAATGATATATTTGAAAAAGATACCACTATCACAAGTAGCCTTAGATTGCAAGCAGTAACAGGATCAGCTTTTGCTTCTTCAGCAAAAAGCATAATGAATTCTTTTACTTCTCATTTTGACTCACTACAGACTTTAAGTACTTTTGAAAAAGGTGGAAATGATTTTGAACTAAGTACAGAAAGAATTAATTTTGCTATTTCAAATAGTGTTCCTTTTCCTCTAGGACCTCACAGCGAGACTATTAATGTTAATGATGCTGAACCTTTCTTTTTAGACTCAAAATTAACACATTTACCTAATTTTGACTTTTTACCTCCTGTTAATACTGACGGTTCTAATTACGGACAGTATGAAGATATTAGAAGTTTAAAAAGAGAAACATTAAATGATATTAAAAAATATTTAGGTAATGAAGGGTTTAGAGACACAAATAAAGAATCAGGTATAAGGCTAAGAAAATCAAATTCTCGTATGCGTACTGATAAAGTAGGTGATTTTGATGTAATCAATAGGGTGTCACTAAGATCGCCTTATAACAATAGTTTCAAGCAGTATAAGACTGTATATTTTGATAAAACATCAGATCAGAACAACTTAATTATTCAAATGTTTGAAGACGGACCGGACTCTAAATTAATCAAGTTAGACATTATAGACGCCGGATCTTTTGTTGACAAGGATAGCGAGCTCTACCCTGAAAAAAGAGTATTTTATGCAGGCAAGATATTTATAGATGACTTCAATACGCCTACTTTTATAAACATGTTTACAATTATATTTGAGTAGTAAATGATAACTTCAGTAAAAAAGAAAAAAGTTTTTATATCTAGCACAGCTGAAGACCTTTCAGCACGTGTAGTTGGAAAGCGCAAAGTTGAAGAAAAAAGCAAATTAAGCTCAAAAGAAATAATAAAAAAATATGATGTTCTTACGATTGAATTAGCATGCCTTTTAGATCAGAGAGTTCTTTTAGATGAAAAAATTTCAGATATTAAAGTTTATATTTCCGATGCTAGTCTTGAAGAAATGAGGCAAAGAAGAGATCTCGTAAAAGAAGCATTAAGCCCAAGCTCTGCAAATGAGTCAGGGAGCGCTTTGCGTGACAGAAGAAGAAAAAGAACAAAGCGAGAAACTAGAGGGGATAAAAAGCGTAGGCAGAGGCAAGAAAGGGAACAGGCAAACAGTCCTTCAAGTAGAGAGATAAGATCTAATTTAGCAACAGCTATTTTTGATATCGATAATTTAAATCAAAATTTAATGACTTCAAGAGTTTCAAATTTAAGATTTTTAACAAAGATAGACGTAAATCAAATTCTCGGGCCTTTAAAGATTAAAAATATTCAAAATATCATGCAAAAAGATGAAGATCTTTTTGGTTTTAGAGAAACATATGAGATTAGAAGAGTAAGATCACCTAAGTTTAGAACTTCCCGGAATGGAACAAAAACAGTATCAGACAGCATACCCGTAAGTGGAGCATCAGTAGGTGAATTTTCACTTTCAAGATTTAAGAGAAACTATTTTAATCAAATTAGACTAGGAATAGATCCTATTCAAGTGTTTTCTAAAAAAGATGACTTTATGTCTGTCGAAGATAGGCTAGCAGGAACGATGAGTATTTCAAAAGAAAGATACTCAGAATTGCGTGAGTCATTTAAGCAATACGCAAAAGAAAGCATAAATATCAATACTGAATCTGACTTAGGATTTAAGATAATCAAAAGAAAGAAAATAAATAGAAATAGAATTTGTAAAACTACTTTTGAAATGTCTAGACCTAAAATTGCAACTCTCGCAGGGTCGAC
>Ga0180430_10004824_pt1 | contig 11314 bp, 8 predicted proteins | sample SS_ome_9_FD_132999 | JGI IMG/M metagenome (GOLD analysis project Ga0180430, IMG submission 132999) | Hypersaline lake sediment archaeal communities from the Salton Sea, California, USA - SS_1_S_2 metaG | ecosystem: Environmental > Aquatic > Non-marine Saline and Alkaline > Hypersaline > Sediment... | reverse complement strand
GGTCGCACCCCATGCACCCGGCGCCCTGGCAGAAGAGGTGATGGACGGCGTTCATGTTCATCGCTTCCGCTACGCCCCGGAAAGACTGGAAACCCTGGCTTTTGACGGCGGCATCGCAGCCAACCTCAAACGCTCGCGCTGGAAGTACCTGCTTTTGCAGGGATTTCTGCTTGGCATGTTTTTCCGGGCTTTGCAGGTCGGCCGAGCAAATGACATCCACCTCATTCATGCCCACTGGATGATTCCCACCGGTCTTGTGGGCGCCGCGCTGAAGGAGCTGTTGCCTGGCGAGAACCGGCTACTGGTGACGGCGCATGGCGGCGATGTACACGGCCTGCGCGGCAAGTTGTTTGCCAGCCTGCGGCGCTGGGTTTGTGGCGAAGCTGACGGCGTTTGCGTAGTCGGCAGTCACCTCAAGTCCACCGCGAAAGCGGAGCAGTGGCCATCAGATAATATTCATATCGCACCGATGGGGGTTGACCTGCAGAGGCAATTCACCCCGGCCAACCCAGGTAGACCGGGCAAAACACTGGTATTTGCCGGACGCCTGGTGCCCAAGAAAGGCGTGCCTCACCTGCTCGAGGCGATGAAATTGCTGCTCGACCGGATTCCCGACGCACATTTGCTTATTGCCGGGCACGGTCCACTTGAAGAGGTACTTCGTGCCCGCTGCAGATCCCTTGGTTTGGACCCGCATGTCAGTTTTCTCGGCCGTTACACGCTTTCTCAACTACCGGAAATCTTTCGCCAAGGCGATGTGGTCGTCCTACCCTTCACGACTGCGGGCAATGGCGACCAGGAAGGTCTCGGCCTGACAGCGGTCGAAGCAATGGGGTGTGGCTTGCCGGTTGTCGCTGGCGATGTGCCTGCTGCGCATGACATGATCGAGCATGAGCAGACTGGACTGCTGGTCGATCCACGGGATCATCAGGCGCTGAGTGAAGCAATTTGCGAGATACTGCAAAACCCTCGGTATGCCGCAACACTCGCCGCCAGAGCGAGGAAACACGCTTTGCAGATTTTTGACTGGTCGGCATCGGCCGGCGCTTATAGCCGGCTGCTCGGCGAGCTCCAACAGAAATAATCGTTCAGCCGTCAAGCACCTCGACAAACAGTTTCCGGTAGGCATCGACCATATTGCCGAGCATGAACTGTTGTTCTACCCGCGCACGATTGAATTGCCCCATCTGGGTGGCGAGATGATGATCGTCGGCTATCCCACGGATAGCCTCTGCAAAGCCGGTCACGTCATCCACCTCGCATAAGAACCCTCCTTGCTGTTCCGCAATTAGTTCGTCCATGGCGCTTCCGCCCGCCGCCACCACCGGTAGGCCGCAGGCCATCGCCTCAGCAACACACAGGCCAAAACCCTCGCGCGCCGAGGGCATGAACAACAGGTCCACCTGACGGTAGAGGTCCACCATCTGCGCGTGAGGCACCTTCCCCAGAGATTTCAGTCTCGCACTGTTCGGCTGCAAAACACCCGGCAACATTGACGAACGGGACAATCCAGCTGTGTACTGGATCTCAAATCGACTGCCGAGGGCATTAGCCAAAGGCACCAATAGTTTCGCGCGCTTGCGGCGCGTGGTATTGCCACAGAACAGCACACGAAAATGCGGTGAAGAGCCACGTTCAGTGCCGGGCGTAAAACGTTCGGTATCGACGCCGTTATAAATCACATCGATGCGCCCCCGGTAACCCAAGTCCTGCTTTAGCCTGTTAGCAACGAACCGGCTGACCGCCACCACACGATCCGAGTAACGCAGACCCAGCAGCGTAAACCACCGAAGATCCGTTCGGTAATGCAGGCGCTGAAGCGGACTGGCATAAGGACGCATACCATCATCGAGTACGAAGTTATGCGCAGTCGTTACCAGCGGTGTACCGGGGCTACGGAAGAGAGCGCCGTAATCCAGCGTTGCATGGATGAGATCGGCATGACCTTTCCGAAGCAGCGGCATGCCCGGCGGGAACACCTCCCACCAGCGCGAATACCGATGTAGCTGATAATCTGGCAAGGCAACACGCAACTGGTCGTGCAATATCCAGGCTCCACTGCCTGATGGCACATAGCTCTGCACCTTCACCACAGAGACCCTTTGGCTTCGACGAGGCGATCAAAATGCTTTGCCAACTGTTGCGTCAGATAACGGCGATCAAAGCGCGCCAGTTGATCAGAAACATCACTTGCTGAATCCAGTCGTCCATCTTTCCAATCGTCGTACAGGCGGTGTATCGCGTCAGCTATGCCATCTGGTGTGTCCTGTGCATGTTCCAGGCGATGGGCATGGCGCTTCAGCAGGTCGACATTGTCGCCCGGAGGCGCAATCGCCAACACCGGCCGACCAGCTCGCAGGTAGTCGAACGTCTTGCCGGCGACCGCCTGGACAGGCGCACGTGCCGGAGCCTGAACCAGCACCAACGCATCGGCAGAACACATTTGTGCCACCGCTTCGCTGTAGGGCGCCTGTGGAAGCACTTCGATCATCTGATCAAGTTGTGCCTGTTCGATGCGTCGCAAGGTGTCCTCTCTTTGATCACCGAGCACCCGCAAACGCACATCAAGGCCGCGCTCGCGAACCCGGGCCAGCCCCTGCAGCAGATTGTCTGGTGAACGCGCGCCGATGCCGAAGCGTCCTGCATACAGCAGTTGCATATTATCTCTTGCTGTTGGGCGAGGCACAGAGGCGAATGCCGTTTCATCGTAACCATTCGGTAACCACACCATGCCATCAGCATGTTGAGGGTAGCGTTCCCGGTAGGCCTCCAGTGACGAAGGGGTGTTGAGTATCAATAGATCGGTACGATCCAGCAGGCGTTTTTCCAGCGAAGGAAACAGATAGCGGTACAAAACACGTTTGAGTCGACTACCTTCCTGGTAAGGATCAAGGGTCCAGGCATCACGAAAATCGACAACCAGCGGAATGCCCTTGGCACGAGCGAAGCTCGCTGCTGTCAGCGCCTGCGGATACGGGGGACAGCTAACATAAACCAGATCAACCGGGTAGTTCCTGGCTCGTAGATGACGACTCAGAGCATGGGCCCAACCGTAAGGGGTCATCTCATATGGCGAATGCCAGGGGGTTGGGCTGGCAAAACGGACAACGCCTGCAGATGCGGTCTGCCCTTCGTCAAGGGAGATGACTTGCGGCAGCCACCCCGACTTCGGCAAATACTGGGCGAAGAATCCTGAACGCAAACCTGCGCCAATCCCTCTCCCCGGGGGAAAATCATAAGCAATCATCAATACATGGCGATCAGGCATGCTGCACACCATAAGCCGGACAGAACGGCAGTAGGACGCCCTCATCGTTCAGTTGCTCATACAAAGCCGCGGGTGAGTCCACGCTCAAGCCTCCTTCGCCCCAGTCCGCAATCAAGAGTTGATCACCTTCCAGGCTGACCCTGCGATGAACCGGCTTTCCATAACCCAGGTGCATGCCCTGGAAACAACGTTGTGCAAAGTACTCCACTTGCGCCTGCGCCTCATTACCCAACCGCCAGGGACCGAGCGATAAATCTCCCGGTTCTTCCACCCCCACCCTTGGTGCAAAATGCGCCTGTACGGAGCGATAGCGTCGTCGCTCTTCTGCATTCACGGTATACCGATAAACACCGGGATCGGCAATCAGGTCACGACCATCGACCTGCAGCACCAAACTCAGCTGGTCGTTGTGAGCATGGCCGCCGAAGCCATCCTGGCCAATCGGACCACAGCGCACCGCCAGAAACAGTCTGGGCCCATACAACAGGTACAGGCCGAAGTCCGTAAAGGCAATGGTTCGAACACTTTCTCCCGCACTGGGTGGCAGGTCGATTCGCAGCGTCTGGGCATGCGATGGGATATCCCCGGGATAGACCTGATCGAGTTCAGTGGTCACCGGCTGAACAGGCATGCCGACAGAAAAGCCGCCACACAACGCACGAATCAGCTGACGCTCGGTTAACCATTCGGCACCCCAGTCCGCCAGTTCCTGGTTGTCGAGAATGCCGTTTAGCAGCCCACCCAGGTAGCGAACATCCCGTTGCTCCTCTACCGGACAGACGTCCACACCCGAGATCGCCGGAACGCCCTGCAGGTTCGCATACCGCCGAAGACTCTCTTGGCAACGCAACACATCGGCATTGATACGCGCTTTGATAAAGCGACCGCTGTCGTTGTCGCCGATCAAGGGTATCCGCCCATCGAGCATGGTAATGCCGCGTGTGAATTCGGCAGCGGCCGCAAGTCGCGCGAAAAACTCCGGTGAGAACGGGGCCAGCTTTTCCTCGTTTCCTGGCAACGGATACAGCGGCATGGGGGCGGACTGCAGTGGCTTGCAAAAGTCCAAGGCGTTGGCATCGTAGTCGCGCAGACGTTTTTGGCCTTTACCGGCCTGGACACCCAATGCCACCGCCGCGGCGTATACCACCATTTCCAGTGACAGCCGGTGGTAACCCGTCGACGCCTCGAACACACCACCGTCAGCACAGATCTGGCGTAATCCCTCACCATGCAACTCCTGAACCGAGAAAGCCAGCCAGGCATCCGTTTCTTTCGTGCTGGGCAACGCCGCTGCAATGATCACCAATCCACATTGGTTGGCCAGATAATGGTTGCCCCGCCAGTTTGGATCCCACTCCATATAAGTGACGATATGCCGGCCATGGTCGATCAGACTGGCTCCCAGTACCCGCTCAAACGCTTCATCGAACGAATGCCCCGCTGCACGGTAGATACTGAATGCCATTACCCAGTTGGCCGCGCGGATCGCCACGTCCATCGGCGTGCGCCAATTGACCCCGAACCTTGGTGGATTGGAGGCAATGAAATCCAGCACCTGGTTGCGGAACGCTTGCGCCCGTTGCGACAAAAGTTCCTGACGGTCCGCCACAGACAACGCCAGTGGCACCAGGTGCTGCATCCGCGAGAGTTCCCAGGGTAGCTTGATATCCACCCCGCTGGGACTGGCCGGCATTATCCAGCGCGACCAGCGATTCGCTGGATAGCGGTAGCCCGCTCGAGGCTCCAGATGCCAGTCAATATTTTTGTAGGGTGTGCCAATCAACTTCGCCACCCTAGCAGCGTAGCGCCGGTTCGAGCGGTTGACCTGGTTGCGCTGTCCGTCTAATGACCAATCGCGCCAACCACAGCCCAGAAGGTCGAAGTGGTTACTCTCATAAAGCTTGATCAGCTCGTCATCGAGCAAGGTTTCAACAGGTAAACCTTCGAGGTTTTGAATGACAGGTTGAGGCCTGATGTCCTCTCGCGCGTAGGTACAGACAAACAGGTCTCGCGAGCAGGCAACACCCAGCTCCCAAAGGCGCCGAGCGAGCCGTACGACCCGCTTAATCATCACAGTCCTCGCCAACCCCCATCAACTTATCCAATTGCTGGATAATACGTTCAGTATGACGCTGCCAGGTATGGCGCTGAAGAGCCGTCGCCCTTGCCGCCTCCCCCAACCGTTTACAACATTCCGGATCATCGACCAAAGCAAGTATGGCGTCGGCCAGAGCCGCAATATCACCGGGCGGGACTAACACCGCATCATGTTCATGTGTCAGCAACTGGGCTATCTGATCCAGTTCTGAAGCAATGACCGGCTTACCCATCGCCAGGTACTCGAACAGCTTGGTCGGTGAACCAAAAAACGGGGTGCCGTCAGGGTTCGGCACATGCGGCGAAACCAGGATATCGCATGCCGCCATGTAGACAGGCCCGTCTTCTTGCGGCACAAGGCCCGTGAACCGACAGCTGGCACCAATCCCCTGTTTCTCTACGATCTCACGGACTCTCGGCATCGTTTGTCCATCACCGATTAAAAGGAACACCAGACGCTCGCGAAGTTCAGGATGTGCCTGCAACAGGTGGGCGGCCGCCTCGGCCAGCATCTCCGCACCATGCCATGGCCCGAAGGTACCGATAAACCCGATGACCTGCTGGCCGCGCAGTTCGAGTGCATCGCGCACCTCGTCGCAATTGATACCCGGCCGGTAACGCTGCGGATCCACACCGTTGGGATTGACCAAGATCCGCTCTGTGGGAATTCCCATTTCTAACAGTTGATCAGCCAGAGGCTGGCTGACCACAACAACCAGATCCGCACCCAGCAGATTTAGTCGTTCCATGCGCAACGCCAGTTCTTCGTTCTGCAACGCCTTGCCCCAATGGCGGTTGATCCATACTTCCGAACCGTTGTATTCGATCACCAAGGGAACATTGAAATGCCGGGCCAGCAATAGCCCGGTGATGTTATTCGCCGCGTAGCGCTGGTAGATAAAGCGCGGTGGCGCATCCTGCCAGTCGGCTACAACACGCTCGGCCATGGGCTTTCCAAAAAGCAGGGAACGGACCTCCGGCATATCAGCATAGCGCTGACCCGGTTGGATAACAGTCGTATCGATGGCGCTGTCTACAGTAGGAATGAGTTCCGTAGTGAAGAAACGCACCTCGCCGAGCAGAGCATTCAGTTGATTCAGTACGCCAGCAATGTGGCCAACAGAACCACCCGACCGGATGCCAAATACTGGGTCGGCACGCAGGTACAACGTGGCCCCTTTGCCAAGATGAGCACGCCTATCGATTTCCTGCTCCAATTGATCCAGCAGACGTAGCAGGCTTTGTTTCTCCAAAAGGGCAGACGCACCGTCTCGAATCCGACGCCAGCCCAATAGGTACAAGCGCCACGGTGAGATACTACAAACGGCCCCTTGCTCGTCCTCCACCCAACAGCGACGCCTTGCCATCAGACGCAACAAAATTGCCTTGTTGAGTGGCTTGCGCATTAGTTCCAATCGCGGAGTACGGATACACACATCGCGATGACGAAACGCAAACTGGCTCAGGACCTGCCCAAATCCGAGGGTCGCCACCTCATCCAAGGGCAAAACCGTCATCGGTATGCCCTGAGGGGCCGTCAAGGCAGCATCCGTCAACATAAGATCGTCGGCGGGTTCCGAGCGTGTAGTGGCAGATTCAGGCTCTTCTGTCGCTATGCACGCAAGATAGAAACCGGAAGCAACTGAGGGTAAACGTTCACCTAACCAATTGTTGAATTTCGTCAACAAGTCATAACCGGTGAACAGCAGGTTGCTGAGCTGTCCGGCAAACAGTGTGGAACCAGTAAACTCCCGTGCCACAAAACCTGCCCTCCGCACTCGCAGCAGGAGTGAGAAGCGTGTAAATCGCTGAACATGTGGCGAAGTATCCAGGGACGCTGGGTGCTGTTCCATTAGTTCATCTTTAGGCCTGCCACTGAGCCATACCTTAGCGGCCATCAGGATTCCCTCTAGTCGTGTCCGACTCAAAAACGCCCCTAACCTCAAACGGTTCCAGAGGAAGGACTCGAACTCGAACCAGCCGAAACCGTTCGGGACCGTGATCAGCACAAATCCGTTTGGTCTTATGATCCGTTTTACCTGCTTCAACAACCCCTCGACCTGTATGTTGTCAAGATGCTCCAGAACTTCGGAAACGATAACGACGTCGAACGGGCCGGCGAGCTCATCAACATCTCCCCGGAATAAACTCTGCGTCGACAAGCCTGCCCGCCTCGCCAAGTCCCGGCCGTAGATGATGCTGGCCTCGTCCCGATCGATGCCAGTAATGTCGTAGCCGCTCGCCAGCAGCGGCAAGGTAATCATGTAACCGGTACCACAGCCTACTTCGACAATACGATCGCCGGGCTTGAGGTGTTTACTCAACCAACCCAACCGTTTGCGATGCCCGTATACGTTCTCAAGCTGAAGCCCAGGCTGCGAAACATCAAGCGTCATAACGGATTACCGCCAGTTTGCAGGCAAAGAAAAGGCTGACAATCAGCTCGTCACGACCATCGCCATCGATCTCCGCAGCCAAGGCTACGCGCGGGTGAGGAGTCGCCACCTCAGCAATCGCCTCAAGACCGAACTCTGTTTGACGGTAGATGATCACGCTACCCGCTTCATCCAGGTTTTCTTCCGACAAGCCAACATCGTAAGTAAGCACCGCCAGTTTATCCCGAGCATCGCCGTCGAAATCACTACATGCCACGTCGGCAGCGTCGCAACCGGCGGGCAGATGGATCGCTCGCCATACTGCCTGTCGCCAAGCTCCGGGCACACGGCTAACTGCCCCGGGTGTGCCTGCTCAACCTCGTTCGAATAGCCTACCCACAGCGCTGTTGCCAGATCTTGCCACCCTGCCCCGAGAATGCCGCGAACGGCATCTGAAGACCGATTGGAGCCGGTCAGTGGCAGCATTTGCGACATTGCCAGGGAGCCATCGCTATCAGTTTCACAGACCGTCAGTTCTACGCAATTTTGCAAACTAACACGGTAGCGTGATGGATTGCCGGGCAAAGCGCTTACCCCGACCGACTCGAGCGAAATACCGTCTGCTTCGCAGAGTGTCACTCTTCGCAGGCTTCCGGACTTGATTAGCGCAATCGCATCGAAAGACTCGCATACACGCAGCTCCCAGCCATCTCGGCCGATCATTGCCGTTCGCCATCCATCCGAATCACCACCCTGCATAGCGACCGCCCGGAATTCCCAGTGACCATCAAGGCAATACAGGCACAGCATCAACCTGTCCGCGGCCAGCGTGCTACCACCGTTCGATTCGAAAGCGACCGCTTCGACGTCCTTCAAAGACCACAGGCAGCTCGCGTAATAGGACTCATGCGAGGTATCAAAATTGAAGTTGACCGCAACCAGTGTGCTTTTCCCTTGGCTATTGGGACATGTTGACAGGCCTGTCGGCGCGCTTCCGCAGGGGAAAGTAATTCGGGTGCGGGGTTGCCCAGCCGCTTCCAACGACAGTATCGAGAGGGCGTCGGCTCCGACAACCGCGCTCACCAACCAGCACCGCCCTTTCATCACAGCAAACAGGACCAGATTACGTATCACGTAACCAGTTGACAGCATATCCGTTACGCGACAAACATGTCCCGACTTGCTCAAACGGCGAACACCTGGAGGGATACCGGCCCGCCTAAGCCTGCTGACTCCTGACAAGCACAAGTTCCGAACCGCAATACATCTGTCCGCCGAAACTCTGGGCGAGCCATCCCGCAACAGATTGTGCAAGATGCCGCTGAAACCACAATTGGCCTGTGCTTCTTGTAAACGTGCCAACATGCTAGCTAACACCGTGGCACTCCGGACAGCCGCTGTTGCACCCAAGCATACAATTTCAAGTCCAGCTGGTTTGCTTCTGTCAGAATTGCGTTTTCCCTTGAACTAAACTGCTGGCGAACATCAGCCTCAGGGGCCGCATTCAAGTGCTGGAAGTCAATATGCTGCCAGCCTAACCGCGACACGATACGCCGTAGGCTTTCATCCAGCGCCTCCAAGGTGCCAAATACGGCATATCTTTCAATCAATAGACTCTTTGCCAGTTCGAGGTCACTTTCGGTCAACTGAATTTTGTCGCTGCCAATGATCATGCGGGTTTGATCATTCATGAACTGTAGTGCCGTCTGCTCCTCGATCGACTTTACGATATCGCCATCACAAGACTTGACAATCCCTCCAAGCACCGAATCATCCGGTCTGCGTAAGGCATGTGCGAATTGTGATTGAGCGCGTGCCATTGGCTCGCGCAACAGGGTGAAATAATGGCACGGCCGCTCCAGCAAGCGATGAACTCCGAATGGAATATGGCCGGTGATGGTGTCGATCTCATCCTTGCGACGAATGATCTCTTCGCGCAAGACAACAGCGTCCTCGTCCGCACTAAACAGTGTCTTACCTCTGCCATCGAGGTCCTTTCGCCCGGCAAGAACGCCCTGGACAAGACGCAGCAGGTTCCGATTTGCTCGAAGCGTATCGGTCATCGATGTGCCTGCCGTCTTGGGTATGTGGACGAATACGGTCACCGCGTCTTCCGGCCTGCCGAAGCGATAGTTGCACCAGTCGGTGACACCTTTCCGGTAGCGTTTGAGTTTCCTTGACGAGTACATCCGACGCCTATTCTCTGCTCTCACGGCTGCCAGGTATCGTCAGGACGTCCTTAGCGAAAACTGCGAAAGTCCAGCAACCAACAAGTCCAAGAGCCAGTGAAGAAGCAACCGCGGCACCACTGATCCCATAATCCGGAATCAGCACTAGGTTCAGCCCCAGGTTGACCAGGAAGGCCAGTGCCCAAGCGTAAACGATCCAGCTGGCGAAGCCGTTGCTCGAATACAACTTACGCAGGTTGGCCTCCACGCTCCAGATGAAGACACCCGGCAAAAGCCACTGAAAAGCGAATGATGCATCCGCGAACGCCACACCGAACAGCAGAATGAACAGGTCATAGGCAAAGTACCAGGCTATCGCCAGCAGGGGCGCCATGATGACGGACACCAACAGGGCAATCCGCCCTGCGAATCTCAAGCGCGCGGTTCGTTCGCGCATCGACGACAGCCTCGCCAGCAACAACTGCGAGAGTGTCGATGGTAGGACATAGATGGCATTGACGATAGCCATGCCTGCTGCGTAAAGCCCTGCCGACTCCAACCCGAGGAAATGGTTGATCAAAAAGATATCAACCCGCAGTACGGCAAATGACAACAGCGAAGCAACATAGGCCTTACCACCGTATCCCGCAGTACGGTGGAACACCGGAATCGATGGACTACCGAGACGGAAACCAGGCACATGCCGGACGAGCTGACGGGCACCCAGTACCAGTGCCGCGCCTGAAACCACTATGCCGACAGCGAACACGGTCTCGGGCTCTATCATTCCGCCCAGCAGCACAAGCCCGATCAACACGAACTGCAGTAGCTTGACTTGGATTTCCAGGTGGTTGGCGGCATACACAAGTTCCCGCCCCATCATCAATCCGCGCTGCAATTGCTGCCCCATCTGTAGCGGCACGGCGACAACGACGAGCAATAGCATTAGCGTCGAGAGGCCCATCCACTCTCTTAGCGGTGCACCTCCAATTGCCAGCCCGCCCATGAAAAGCAAGCCAACCAGCAGGCTGAGCAACAAGCTGTTGCTCAGCAGCGTGCCAAGCGGAATGCGGCGTTTGGCAGAATAGAACACGTTGGCCGCATTCTGGCCGATCATACCGAACTGCGAGACAACGCCGGCGGCACTTCCGGCCAATGCCAAGCCGCCCCTGCCTTCAGGCCCGAGCAGACGGGTCACCACGATGTTCAACAGGAATTCGCCAGCCATCAGGCCAATGCGAGTGGCATAGGAATGCGCAGACTTGCGCAAAAAGTCCCCCTCCTGAGCTTCCAGGCGCAAGCTGCTGACCAGCCAGTTTTTCTGGGCCGCCGCCATGGAATATCAAAGCTCCTCGCAGATAACGTTGCCTATTTCCATGCGTCGACCACCAAGTACCATCCGAAGC
>Ga0180430_10004823_pt1 | contig 11314 bp, 18 predicted proteins | sample SS_ome_9_FD_132999 | JGI IMG/M metagenome (GOLD analysis project Ga0180430, IMG submission 132999) | Hypersaline lake sediment archaeal communities from the Salton Sea, California, USA - SS_1_S_2 metaG | ecosystem: Environmental > Aquatic > Non-marine Saline and Alkaline > Hypersaline >... | reverse complement strand
TTTCTTATTATTGATTCAGTTCCTGTAAAAGTTAAATTCTCTTCTGTTAATCCTATTGTAAAGGTATCCCAAACTGCCCATTCATCTAAAGTCTCTCCTTGAGTTTTAATAACCCAGTCTATTTTCTCATAAGGAGATTTATAACCTTCTATCTTTATCTCATAAGTTCCTGCATCAAAGATATCTCTAATGTTGAATTTAGTCCATTTGACTTCATCTTTATAATATAAACTATAATCTACATTTGTTTCTATTAAAATATTTCCACTAATCCATTGATTATATTTTAATTTGTAAAAAGAAATATCTTGAATTAACTGACTTCTTTCTTTTATTTCAACAATCATATTAGAATTACAATTATTCAAACAGAAATCAGTATGTTCTGTTATTGCTCCTTTAAATAATGTTGAACCTAATCCAAAATTATTTTTAATTTCAACAGGTTCATATTTTTTCCAGAGTTTATTATAACTTAATTCTTTTTCACCAATAGTTAACGCCTGTCCTTTTTCTATTGTTAGCTTTTGTTTTACATTGTCAAATTCAAATGCACTAAGGTTAACTAAGTTTATCATAAATATTAATAATATTATATAGGTTAAAATAGTCTTTTTCATCCTGAACAATTATATATTATTGGAGTACATATACATTCTCCTTTCAAAAAATATCCTAAAATAAAAGATGTAATCATAATTAAAATTACTATAATTAAAAAAAATAATTTCTTATTTGTTTCTTCAGAATCCATTTTAAAATCCCACCCCCTGAACAGACGTATTCGCTTCTTTGAAACTTTGTTTTTTGAATCTTCCATAAGTTAATATCATCATTATCATCCAAACTACTGGAATAATAACTGGAAGTGTAAGCATAAATGTTGAAGATTTTTGAAGATCATTTGAGTATATGTCTAAAAATTCTGTATCTGTGTGTATTAATTCATTATGCATAAATGAAAATGTTATTGCGAAAATAAAAGCTACTATCAATATAACGAATTCAAGGATTAACCATAATTTTTGATTTTCATTAAATGTAAATCCACAAATAAACATAAGTAGAACCATACCTAATAATAAAAACATTCCCCAATTATCCGAATTTTCCTGTATAGTATGAACACCTTCTCCAAGAGTGTCATTGTAAACCTGTATAAAAGTTCTATTTTGTAAAGTTCCTTCTGCAACACTAAAATCTATATCATTCATTAAATCATCAACAGTATTTGCAACATAAAGAGAAGCAAAAAGAACTATTGTAATAACAAAAAATCCTATAAATAATATAGGAATTAACATTATAGATCTCATTCTTTAAACCTCTCAATATCATCTAAACTTAAATTAAGTATATCCTCTTTTGCTAATTGAACTTTATTATTTCTTGCAAATAAATTACTTACTTTTGAAAATGATATAGGTCTTCTTAATTTATGTTTATAGGTAAGTTCTGTTATTGTTTCTTCAACTAATAGTTTCCAATGTATTCCGCTTCTTTCATGTGATTCTTTAAAAGATTTTAAGGATAATCCTTGTTTCATATTCTTCCTCTTCCCTGCCCTAAAACTTTTCCATAAGTTCTAAGCTGTTTACTTAAAAGCATATCTTTCCATACAAGAATAATGAACAACATTAAAAATAACATAGTTACACCAAAAGATAAATTTCCAGAGTAAAGAAATAATCTTGTTATCCAATTTCTCGCAGATGAAAGTTCCACATAGCTATTTGTTATCAATGAGATTATTTGTACTGCCCACATAAAAAATCCAAATGAAAGCCAAAGGTATAATAATTTAGCATATTTTCTTTTACTAACTTCTTTTATATTTCCTTTATCATCTACTTCGTTTTTCCATTCTGATTTTAATCCAAGAGTTAAAAAAAAAGCAAAAATACCGAATATAAATAAACTAATCATAACATAAATTATAGATTCAGATGTTGAAAGTAATCTTCCTGATGGAGTTACTTCTTTAGAGCACCAGTAACAAGTTCCTTCCCCATCACAAGCAAAAAATCTTAATGTTCCTATTTCTGAATTATTCAGAAAAGTATAATTAAAAACATTTTGTTCTTTTGTCATTGGTTCATTTTTAATCCAGAATCCAGTTTGATTTATATATTCAATAGAAATATTTAACGCTGTTGAATTACTTTGAAAAATAAGGTTTATATCTTGATTTACTGGAACACCCTCTCCACATGAATTAACAAAATTAGAAAACATAACTACGATTAGTAAAATTAAAAATACTATCCTTTTTTTTTGTTTACCAAGGAGTCCATTTTGTATGTCTTTTTTGTGGAAATTCTGTTGGTATTTGTATTTTATTTCCATAATTATCCGTTACTATTCTTGACTGATTAACCTCCTCTAAAGTTTTTCCTCCTAAAGATCTTCTGTAGGTAGATTCAATAAGGTGTAATGTTGTAACAACTATAGTTCTGAATTTTGTTTTTTTAAAATAAGTATCCATACCTAATCTTTCATAATTACATAAAATAAATAATGTTAATTCTTCTCCTAAGTCTGCAAGTATCTCATAGATTCTTTCTTCTTTATAATAAGATAAAACAGTATTTTTATCAATATATTTAGAAACAATCTCCATTAAAGATGATACTCCAAAATCATTAAATGGAATTTGATCTTTATCTTTTGGTTTTTTCCAAATCTGATTACCTTCATTATCATAACCGAGATATTCTCCTTTGTAAAAATGTTCTAATCTTTCTAGTAATGAATCTGTATCTATTTGATATTGTGCATTATTTCTATCAGGTTTAGAACTCGCAGAGAAAGAGGATAAATCAGCTTTTAATCCGACGTTTTGACCCTGTAATTCTTTATTCTGTTTTATTAATTCTTCTATAAGATCTTCTGGATTTTCCTGTTCTTCTTGTTCTTCATTCATTTTTATTTTTTCTTTTTACAAATTGTTTGGCTTTTTTAATAAAATCTTCTCCACCCCATAAATCTATAGATCCTTGTATTTTTTTAGTTCTTGGTCTTGATAACCAACGACTGAATCTTGCTATATCTGAGGCTCCTTTATAATCAATATAATCATTTTTAATTAATTGTTCTGCTCTTGCAACTCCTGAAGTAATTCCTAATTTTCTTGCTTTTTCTTTGCTTAATCCAAACCTTTTATATTTAGGAAGTTTTTCTCTAATTTCTAGTGCTTTTCTTGCTCTTGCCTTAGCTTTCTTGGTTATCTTTAATCTTTTCATTCTAATTTTTCCTAAATATCCATATTTCTTGATGCACGATTCATTGCATTTACAAAACCTGACCATGTTTTTCGTACTACAGGAGAATTAACTGTTTTTCCTATTCTTGTAGCTCTTCTTTTTAACATAACTAACTCTCTTTCAAGTTTCTTTCTTTCTTCTTCTTCCATTCTTTTTTTCTTGACATTTTCTATCTCCTTTCTAAGTTGTGCAATAGATTTTTGTTTTTTATAAGCCATTATTTATTTTACCTCCTTTCATCTTTTCTTCCTAGCTAAAACTTTTCTAGCTTTTTTTAATCTTTTTAATAAAATCTTTCTCTGTGCAGAAGATATAACCTTTTTCTTAGGTTGTCTTTTTGCAGACAACAATTTCTCCAGAGTAATTTTTCTTTTCTCTCTTGAAGTATCTAACAAATATTTATTCTTTTCAATTCTTGATAAGATTGGTTTTCTTCTGCCTTTGATAATTCTATAAGGTCTTAACTTTTTCTTAATCTTATTATAATATCCAGCAGCAACTTTCAAAGGTTTATTAACTGGTTTTCTTATTGAATTTTTAACTTTAGAACCTTTAGGAACAACCTTAAAGGTTCTAGATAAAGAATTATCAACAGCATAAGCTCCTAAGTCCTGAGCTTTGGATTTAGTCAAACCTTTATAATTAATTTTTCTAAACTTCTTTGAACCTACAGGTCGAGCATAAACATCAAATTTACTCATTAATTTTCTTCTTTTAATTGAAGACTTTTTTATTATTTTTCTTTTTGGAAATTCAAATTTAGGTATCTTAAAACCTCTAAAACGTGTTGGAATATTAGGAGTTACAGGTTTTTTTATTTTAGTTGTTCTTAATTTACTACTTTGTTTTAGTCTTAATTTTTGAGCTTGTCTTGTTCTTTGAGCTGTCCTAGTTCTTGGAGATTGAGCTTGTCTTGTTCTTTGAGCTGTCCTAGTTCTTGGAGATTGAACTTGTATTGTTCTTTGAGCTGTCCTAGTTCTTGGAGATTGAACTTGTATTGTTCTTTGAGATGTCCTAGTTCCTGTTTTTTTTGATAATTCTTGTTTTAATTTTATTGTTGAAACTGGAAAAGAAACAGGAGTTATTTTTTTTGTTGCTACACTTTTAACCATTTGAGGCAGACTTTTTCCTTTTAGTTTTGTAGCATTAATTAATCTCGCAGAAGAATTAACAACACCTACACTTTTTAACGCTGGAGTTCTCCTAGATTTTATAACTGCTGTAGAAATAACAGCCATAACTTGTTTTAATGCCTTTTTATATTGGGATTTTTGTTTTAAGGTTAAAGCACCAGAAGATATATTGCTTATATTTTTTGGATTTTTGATATTTCTTATAAATCCAATAAACTCCGCTTTATTTCCTTTTTTAGTTATTGTTTTACCAATAATATAATTTAATTTTTTTGGGCTTATTTGACTTGCAATAGAAATAAAATCATCTAAATCAACTTTCTTTTTAACTTTCTTCAATCCTCCTATTTTCAAAACTGGTTTAGATCTTAAACCTAAACCTTGAGCAGATATAACTCTACCTTTCATAAAAGAATCAAAGAAGTTTTTTAATTTTTTTTTCTTTGTTATAATATCAACTCGTCGTTTTGATAAATCAATTTTAGCAGTTTTTATTCTAGGTGTTTTTATAATTCTTCTGGTTGTAAACGCTGAACTTCTACCTGCAAAACTTCTTATTTTTTTTAAGTTGTTTATTTCTTTTTTGCTTAAAACTTTTTCAAGATTTTTAAAATAATTTTTCGCAGTTTTAGGAGACATTTTTAATATTTGTTTTTGAGATTTAATTCCTAATTCGCCTAAATTCAATAATTTTTGAGACGGCTTGTTTAATCCTGTAACTCCTGTAATTTGAGATATAGAAAACTTATTTCCTTTTTTAACTATTGTAGCTGTTGCTTTTCCGACGGAAGTTCCGCTTTTATTTGTAAATTTAAGATTAACTTTAAATTTTTTTGGACTTATTCTTTTTGATGTTCCTATTATCTGAATCCTTGTTAATCCAATTCCTGGCAGACTTATCGGAGTTATGGGTAAATTTCCTTTAATGAATCTTGGTGTTTCTCCTCTTTTTATTCTAGCTATCTCATCTTTTGCACTTTTTTCTAAAACTACCAATCTTTTTTTATTTAATCCTTGTGCATTTTTTAGTTTATTCTGAATATCTTTTAATTTATTTTCTGCTTTTGGAAGTTCTTTTTTTTGATATGCTTCAATTTCTCTAGGAGATAATAATTCTTGTTCAGTATTTAATACCTTTCCTATTTTGTTAGCCAGACTTTTTCTAAATTTAATAACATCAGCTTCGATGCCTTGCTCTTTTTGAGATAAACTTTCAGAAATTCTTTCTCTTGTTTTTTCAAGTTCTGGAGTTAATTCTTTTACTCCATATTTTTTTTTATATTCATTAATTTCTTTATTAGAAGAACTTGAAAGCTTATCTAATATAGCTCCCTCTTTATCTAGATTATCTTTTTTTCTTTGAACTTTATTATATTCCTCTTGTGATAATTCTTTGTCTCCATATTTTTCATTAAATTTTTTAACTTCTTCATTGTATCCAGAGATAAGTTTATCTAATCTTTCATTGTTTAAGATTATTTTTGCTGTATCTTTTTCAAATTGATTTTGATTGATTGGGGTAACTTTTGAAGGAGAAAATAAAGCGTTGTAGAAATCTGCTTGAGCTGATAGTTGTTTTTGTCTTTGCATGAGTTCTCTTTTGGTAAAAAGACCCCCAGACGCAATATCTGCATATTTTTTTATTTGCTGTGCTGTTGCAGTTTTTGAAATTTCTCCAGCTCTTTTTTTAGATAAATTTAAAATTTTTTTAAGTTTTTCTTGAGCTTGTGCTTGAGCTTGTGCCTGAGCTTTTGCCTGAGCTTGTGCTTGAGCCTATGCTTGTTGGATTTGTATAGCTCTTTGCTGTGCTTGTTGTATTGCTGATTGTGCGGAAGTTCCTGATCCTCCTGTTCTCTGTTGAATAAAACTAGCTTGATCTTCTGGTCTAACGGTAAAACCTTGACCATCAATAAAAACAGAATTACCATCTATTCTAACTTGTGGAACTGCTGGTGCAGGTGCTGAACCTCCTCCACCTCCTCCACCTCTTCTTCTTGCACTAGGAGATCTAGTTGTAAGAACTATATCTCCTCTTTTTGTGTCTCTAACAGTCATACCACCACTAGGAGTTAATATTGTAGCCATTACTTAATGAACCATGAGTCAGTATCGCCTCGTTTATTTTCTGCTGAATATGTTAGACATTCAGGAGTTGACATTTCTTGTAACTCACATTCAAGATAATTAGGTATTTCCTGAGAACCTCTTAATGATATTGTTCTTCCATCACAAGTATCAATTTCTATATAAGGAACTCCTCCGACATTATAACTTCCTTGATTTACATCAAAGTATCTGAAAGTTTTCTCAGGATATTTATTTTGCATCTCTATAATCAATGGTTTTACTTTCTGGCAATGTGGGCAGGAATCAGAATAAAAAAAATTAATCGTCATCGCTGAAACGCAGGATAATAAAAATAATCCCAATATTCCGTAACTTATTAATTTCTTATTCATAATTTTATGTATGCATCTATAGTTTATAAAATTAACTATTTCAACGTGTTGAAATTTCAACGTGTTGAGATTAATAATTCTTCTCTAAAATAGATAATATAAATTATTCCAACTAATAATACAACGACGATAAAAGAGATAATTAAACTTATTAAAATGTTTAAAATAAAATCAAAAATACCTTTAAAAAAAGTTAATCTCCATCTGACTAAAGTCAAATAAACAAATGTGATTCCTACTGAAAACCAAAACCATCTTTCAAAAAAAATATCACTAAATTTCATCATCTTTTCCTTCGTTTAATAAAGGCAAGATAGATTTATTTTCCCCTTCTCTTTCTAAAATATTTCTTTTTGTTGCTAAGCCTAGATGATCTGATAAAGTTCCTTTTCCAGCATCTCTTAACATCTGATTTAATTTTGATTGAACAGAACTAAATTTTTTCCCTTCTACGATACAACTTTGTATAAGAAAATTTTTTGTTATTTTTTTTTCTATTACAGCGTCAAACATTTTTTGAAGAAATGATTTTTCTTTAGGCTTTTCTTCTAAATTTTCATAAGCTATTTTTCTTTTTTCAAATTTTATCTGTGTATAGATTTCTTTTTGTTTTGCTGTTAAATCATTAAAGATTAAGTATCCCTTAAATGTTGTAAGTTTATGATAAGGTGGTTTAAAATTTGGATTCATTCTCATTCTCTTTGTCCAACTTGTCTCAATTTTTGCATTTGTTATAGCATCCCATTTATCTTGAGAGTATATTCTCCCCTGTAAAGGCATATGAACATGAGCTATACCTCTTTCTTTTATGAAAATGTGCATAAAAAATAAATCTCTTAAATCCTTATCTAAAGAGAAAAAGTTTGGAACTGCCGACGCAAATATATTAAAATTATCTCTATAAGCAGTAATATATTTAATTAAATCTTGTTGTGCCTTGCTAAAAAATTCTCTTTTATACCCTGAATTAATTGCTTCATCATCCCAGCATAAACCGTATTTTTGCGACGATAAAAGTTTAATTACATCTTCTCTTGAATATACAATATGTTTCTTAGGCTTAAAATTATTAAGCTTCCAAAATATTTTCCCAATACAAGTGCTTTTTCCGTTACCTCTTGCTCCAGTAACAGCTATATTAAAATCAAAATTATTTTTTACTCTTCTATTTGCTATCTCTACAATATCTTTTATTTTAAATACAACTCCTCTAGGCATCTTATAATTTTCCTTCTACAAATCCACTATATTTGTCTTTATAATTAAAATAATCTGCAAGTGTTATTCCTATTCCAATGATAAAAAATGATAAACCAACTGTAAAAATAATTTCTTCCCAGTCAAATATAGAAACTATTACCAATACTAAACCCATTACAATTAAAGTAAATCCTAACATTAAATATCTATAATCTCTCATCCTTGATCGACAGCGTCGTCAATAATTCTTTTTTTTAATTCTTTTGGATCTAAATCTTCCATATGGAACATAATTAAGTCATTTATTTTGATAGGTTTTAACATTTCTTCCTTTATATCAGAAACATAATCAATTACTCCATCGAATTTATCATGATTCAAAGAAACATGTTTATTTCCATTAATATCTGTTACTAATTTATACACTATAGGTTTTTTTAATAATTCTCTTACAGCTCTTAACCTTTTTTTATATTTCTTCATCTCTTCAGGCGTTCCTTTTCTACTGCAAAGGGCAAAAGTATTTCTAATTAGTTTTAAAAGTTCATTTACAGCTCTTTTTAATCCTTCAAGTTTTAAGGTATCTTTTTGTATATTTGAGTAGTAAAAATTTTCTGAAAAGTCTAATGTTCCGTTTACTGCTATGTCAAGGTATTTTGTAGCATTTATTATTGGCTCGGCGATTTCTACCTCGGTATATACCCTCGATGCGTTCCAGTTTCCTGTTTCAGACATAGGCTCACTATAATCTTTTTTGGTCATATCTATAGATATTTTTAAGGTTTATTAATTTATCTATAGATAGTTATTCGGTATACCGAATAACTTTTTTTTTATTACTATTAAATTGTAAAATTTTGTTTATGTAATGTCACTCCTAAAAATTGGTAAAATTTTTAAAATTTATAGGATATTGTCTAATAGATATTAGACAACAGGGTTAAATTTATTCTGAAGCCACTTTATTTATAGCTTTATTATCTATAGATTATCTTCTATAGATAAATTTATTAAGTATCTTTCTATAGATAAACATGGGAAAGTTTTCGACTATACAGATAACACATGCGTTTAAAGAGTACCTTAAAAATTTAAAAGATCCTAGCCTAAGCTTTGAAGATTTTCTGAAACTTAATTATGAGGATTATACTTATGAAAATAATGGATTATCAGGAGAAGAAGAAAAAGAATAATATAATATACTACTCAATAGGAGTATTAATAGGAATGATTATCTTTCTTATTATTATCTATGGATTTAAACTAATTTCATACCTTGTTAAATTTATCTTTAAAAATTGGATATGGTTTATCCTTATAATCCTTGTAGTATTTTTATTAAAGAAAATTTTTATTAAAAATAAAAGAAAACCAATGCCTGTAACTATTCAAAATGAGAACTATACCTATTAATAAATTTGAAGATTATTTATTAACCAAAAGACTTAGCGAAAGAACTATCCAAGAATACATATACTATTTTAATAAATTTGATGAATATGATCTTACACAGGATCGAATAGGAGAATTTTTATCTGAAAAACGAAATAGAAATCCAGTAGCAAGAAGTTTTATAAAAAACTTATTGGAATTTATCCGTATTAATTTCAAAGATCTAGGTTATTCGAAAGAAGATATTATTGATATTAGCCTTATTGAAACTCCAAAAATAACAGGAAGAACTAAAAAAAGAATAATAGAAGTGATCTCTATTGAACAAATATATAATTTGGAAAAAGAAATGCGAACTGAAAGATTAAAATTAATGCTATTGGTTTGTTTTTTTGGAGCTTTGCGTGTTAAAGAACTTATTCGTTTACAAGTTAAAGATTTTGATTGGAGTACATGGTGTAATCAATATAATCAAGGAAACAAAAAAGTTCTAAAAGTTAAAATTAAAGGTAAAGGAAATAAAGAAGATATTGTTTTTATTCCTTACGAAGTAGCGAAACGCCTTTATAATTATATAACAAAAAATAAGTTTAAAGATACTTCAGAATATATTTTTTATAAAGGAGAAGATGTAGATAATTTAAATAAAATAAAAAGTAAAAGTGTAATCTGGAATAGAGAATTAAAAAGATGTGCAAAAAGGATAGGAATGGAAGAAGATTTACACTCTCATCTATTACGTCATTCTCTTTCAAATTACCTACTTAATGTTAAAAAATTGGAGATAAGGAAAGTTCAGGAATTTTTAAGGCATTCTTCAATAACCAGCACACAAATATACACTCAAATAAACAAAGAAGATTTACAAAAATCTATAGAAGAAATATTTTAAATTTGGGTGTAACCTCTGAATTATCAGGATTTAACGAAGTGTCCGAAGGACATTTGGGCGAAGCAACTTGTTGCGTAGCCGTTAAATCCTTATTAAACTCCTTTGGCTCTGCCAAAGTCGGCGGAGCCGAAGGCGTAGTCTTTAAACTGATATTATGTTCCTTTTCGTTAGAAAAGTCGCCTTTAGGCGAAGTAGGAGATAAAACCGCATTAAATGGTGTTTCGTTGAGATAACTTTTATTATGATTTCCTGCTCTGTTTATTCCATGAGTTTTAAGCAGGAAAAAACCTTGATTTTGTAAAAACTTTAATAACTTTTCATGAATATCAATAGCGAGTTCTTTATGAACTTTTAAATTAAGTTTTACAAAATCTCTATCTCCGTTTATCTCAACGAAACCAAACCTTTTCAAACTATTAAAATTCTTTCTCGTTGGTTTTTGTTTGAAAATGTATTGTTTAGCCATCAGGTTTTATCTCCTATTGAACATAATATAAGGGATATGCGAAGTAAATCCGAAGGATTTATTTGGGCGAACGAAGTGAGCCGTATATCCCATATTAGGAGACAAACTCGTAGAGTTTGCTTGAGTTTTTAAAATGGCGATTATCATTCTTCTATTTCCTCCCAATATACCTTACTTTCTCCAAAAACAAAAAATCCAATCATCATAAAAAATAAAGAAAAAATATTCAAAAAAATAAAATATGGATTTATTTTTATTGTAAGGTATGTTGAACCAACAAAAAGAATTATAAAAAAGACTAATATAGAAGTATCTGTATAATCCCAACCTTCTCTTACTTTTCTGAACTTTCTTTTTGTTGAATCTTGCTTACGAGCCATTTTAAAAATTTCTCCTAATATCTGCGGTTAAGTGCAGTTTTCCCGTTAGGGAAAATTGGGGTGAAGGCATAGCCGAAACCATTTAACCGCTATTAAACGCCCTCGTTAGAGGTCGCCGAAGGCGAAGTA
>Ga0180430_10004821_pt1 | contig 11317 bp, 4 predicted proteins | sample SS_ome_9_FD_132999 | JGI IMG/M metagenome (GOLD analysis project Ga0180430, IMG submission 132999) | Hypersaline lake sediment archaeal communities from the Salton Sea, California, USA - SS_1_S_2 metaG | ecosystem: Environmental > Aquatic > Non-marine Saline and Alkaline > Hypersaline > Sediment... | reverse complement strand
TGATCTTGATCCACGAGTCGACCGGTCCGTGATAACCGATCGGCGGACTATGATAAAGTACCACGCGTCGCTGGAAGTTTCGGCTCGACGTCTCGATCGTGAGTTCCTTCACCGGACGCCTGTCGGTATCGAAAGTGATTTCCGTCGTTTGTCGCGAGGCATCTTCTGTCGCTTTGAACTTCTCTTTTGCGATCTCGAACGATTCGGTCGCCGTCGTGTTCCCCGCCGTCGTGATTTCGATTACAAATGGAACGGCTCGATTTTGCTCGTCAAAGACTCGCAGGTCGGGATAGTTGTCATGCGTCGAAAGGTAAACCGACGCATCGAATGGAACGGTCGGCATTCGGTCGGTGGAGCGATCGCCCTGAATTTCGATCTCTCTGACCTGTGCGAAATCGCCCGGCATTTCAGCGGCGAGGGTGATCGAAGGAAGCGTTGCCGCCAATGTTAGGATCAATAATAATGTTCTGTGAAATTTCATTTGAATCTCCTGGCCGATTTAGACCTTAAGCCCTGACCGAGCGAAACGTGACGGGATGTTTTGTTTCGCCTTTACAGGGCTCGAGGTTCGTTTGTATTGAAACCCAGGGCGGTTTCAAGCCGCCCTGGGCTGAGAGGTTTCGCCCTTTCGGGCAATTCAAGATCGATCGTTATGCGCTAAGTGTCGGGGTGTTATGCGTGTCGATCTTTGCCGGCTCCTCCTCCTTTTTCTTCGGGATGATCAGTTCGCGATACTTCAGGTAAGCGAACGAGCCGCTAATGATGATCAGGCTCAGGACGAACAGGGCAACGACGCGGTAGAAGTTCGCTAAGTCCGAAAGGTCGACGAAGTAAACCTTGAAGCTAACGACCGCGAACAGTGCGAGTCCCAGCAAGCGTCTCGCCCTTTGGTCGCTCAGGATTCCCGTTACGACCATGATCAGAGCGTAGATCGACCAGAGGATCGACAGACCGCCGTATCGCAGGCCGGGTTCGAATGCTTTGAGGATGGCGTCCAGTTCGAGCGACGAGTAGAGGAACAGCAGACCGAACGCGGGCCAACCGAACAGCACCCGGGCGTACGTCCATCGTTCGCTGCCCTTCCGCGTGAAGATCATATAACCGACGGCGAGCATGAGGATGGTCGAACCGAAATCGAACATTCGCATCAGGCCCGCATCCCATTGATAGACGTTGGTTAGCCGCAGTTCGGGCGAAATCAGATCGACGAAGAAGAGCTTGATCAGGATGATTCCGACGACGACGGCGATCGCACCTTCGAGCAGTGGCGTGTTGTAGCGGCGGTAGAGTCCGATGAGGACACCGACCAGCGCGACCCAGAGGATGGTCAGCATCGGCAGACGCATGACCGGCGCGAGATAACCGAACGATCGATGGAATTCAAGCTGTAGCACGAGGAAGATCAGGCCCGAAGCGAACGTCGCCAGTGTGAGCGTAACCCAACCGAGCGGCGAAAGATCTTCGGGCTCGAATCGCTTGGAATGATCGAGTGCGGTTCCGGCCTCGATATTCGATCGGCCGATCACCCAAGCGGCACCGAAGAGCGAGAGAATGGGTACCAGGAAGATCATCAGTCGCTCGACCATGACGGGCCAATACTGAGCGAACGTCAAACCTTCGACGATCGGCTTGCTGTAATGACCGGGCAGCTCGACGATTCCGACTTTCAGGAAGACGAAGATATACGCAATGCCGGCCAAGTAGCGGAGCGTCGTGCTGCGAATTCGCTCGCCTACCCAGAGCAGGACGAGTGCTTCGATCGCCCAGCTCGCGGTGATCCAGTTTTCCGACAGGACCAGGGGCATTGTAATGGCGAGGAAGAACGCGGCAAGCGCGATCGCGGTGGTCGAAAGTGCTTTGTCTCGCAGGCGTCGGAATTGGAACAGGAAGACAAGCAGGATATTGTGTGCCGCCAAACCAAGCGTCATCATCGCCTTGAAGTTGTCATACGAAGCGTGTCCCTCGAACGTCGCTCGAAGCAGCGAGAGTCCGACGACATAAACCAGGGCCGCGTTAACCAACATGAGTACGATATCGAGCGTGTTGGACTGCCTTCGATTCACGATCGAGTAAAGGTAACCACCGGCCGAGAAGAGCAGGTAATAGCCGATCCAGAACGGGAAGACTTGCCAGAACATTTCGACGTCGCCCGCGATGAAGCTTTCGAGCGATAAGAAACTGATACCGTAAATGCCGACGAAACCGAGCAGATAAAGGGTGTACCATCGCCGTCGGGCACTTATCAGAATGACGCCCGCGCCTAACACGGTCAGGTATCCGTAAAGGCCGAGGAAATTGCACGTGCCTGTCGAGAGCATAATCGGCGTGGCGAGTCCGCCCAGTGTTCCGAGGACTGCGATCAGCATTCGGTTGAAGCAAATCGCGATTCCGCAAGCAAGCGAGGTAATGCATATCATCAGAGCGAACGCCGGATATTGGGCGATCATATGGAACATATTAAAGGCGGCAAAGATGGCGAAGTAGAGCGCCGCAATGCCGGCCCCGATCAGACCTTGACCTAGCAAGTCGTATTTTTTATTGAGCAGTTTGCAGCCGAAGGCCGTGCCGCCAAGTCCCAAGACGGTTACCATCAGAATGCGACCGGCCGGGCCGAGATATCCATTGTCGATCGAGTATTTCAGGAAGAAGCCCAAGCTCGTTACTAAAATAAGGATGCCGATTCGCAGCAACCAGTTTGCCGCGACGGCGAATTCGACGGAGGTTTCTCGCGGGCGGCGAGTTTGTCCGTAAAGGGTCCAGTTCCACGCCTTGCGAAGCATGATCTGTGCTCGGATGCTCCACGGATTCTTTCGCGCTTGTGCCATCAGCCGTCCGGTCGACGTTGTCGGGGTCGTCGCTTGCGGGACCGGCTGGTATGGAACGTCTTCCGCCACCGTCGCGGCAACACTAGCGGCACGAATCGAACCGGCACACGCGGCGGCTCGGTTCGATGGAACGTCTTCAGCGGGGTGTTGCGGCGGCAAAGCGACCGGAGTTTGTTTCAGTGGGATGTCGGCCTGCCGAGCGGGCGGGTCGACCATGATCGACTCTTCGGGTCGAAGTTGGGAGTCGGCGTATGGCTCGGTTGTCGGCTCGACAACCTCGGCCGTGACGGGCGCGGACGGCGTTTCCTGTGGCGTCGGTTCTTCCTTCGCGACGTCGGAAGTCTCGGGCACGACCTCCGGCGAGGATTCGACTTCCGTTACTTTTTCAACGGATGACGGTTCCACCCATGGAGTCGCTGGCGGTCGAGGTGTTATCGGTTCGATTTTCTCGGGCTTTCGTTTGCGTTCCGGTGAAGGATCGTCCGGTGCGGCGAATTGCACGATCATTCCGTCGATACGTCGAATGATCGTTCGCTGCCGATCCTCGACCCCGCCCAGCCGGTGCCGCATCTCGCTAAAGCCGCTAAAGCTGTTGAATGTACCGGCAATCACGAAGATCGACGCGCCGATAAACAACAAGAGAATAAGTACAAGTGCACCTTCCATTTTGATGTCCCCGATAAACAAAGCCGTAAGAACCGCAGGCCGCCGCGCAGCCTCCACGATTAACCGAGCGTAGCGGGCCGACGGATGTAACGAGGATTTGTGGTCGATCGAGGGATTATTAGTAAGGATTTTGCTGCCGGACACTCGAAGGTGAACGAATGGACAAAATTTTCTGTCTATTTGCGAGTGAAATCTCCTGTACGATGGCCCTCCGAGGCCGTCGAGAGTTGAGATTCTTCTCGAAAAAAGCTTCTGGGCATCGATTCCTAGGGCGCCAGCCCCAGGCTAGAAGATCAAGCTCCTTTGGGGCAAATAACAAAAAATGCCCCCGCCGGAAACGAGTCCGACGGGGGCGGGCTGTGATACACGGGTGGAGCGGCGGGATTATGCTTCCTGCAGATCGGGATTCGGGGCCGTGATCGGCGTGTCGAGCATTGCGTTCGCTCGGTCGTTGTCGACGAATCGCTCAGTCTCGCCGTCAAAGCGAAGCTTCTCGCCGAGATTGATCGCAAGGTGTCCGAGCAGGCAGGTCGAGGTGACGCAGTGTCCGACGTCGGCCGGCTCGAGGCTCGGCTTGCGATCGACGATCGATTCGATGAAGTCGATCTTTTCGGACGTGTAGCGCGGCTCGGGACTGTTGATGATCGGAGCCTCGTGCTGGGCAAGCGAAACGGGATCCGAACGGAAGTGTCCGAAGCCGGCGTCGATCCAGCCGTCTTCGCCTTCGATTCGAAGGTAAGGTTTTTCGGTCTTGTAGATCAGTTCGACGCCGTCGGCGTATCGGTAGGTGAGCGAGAATTTCAGCAGCACGTTCCAGAAGCTGTCAGCCTGCGGATAGGTTCCCGTTCCTTCGATTTCGACGGGGAACTCGCGATCTTTGCCCAGGCACCAGAGCGCGCCGTTGACCAGATGCGTTCCCCAGTTCGTCACCATGCCGTCGCAGTAGGTCAGCTTCCGCATCCAGCCCGGCCGACCCCAGCCGTTTCGCGGGTGAACGCCTCGCAGTGTGTAATCGGTTTTCGGTGCCGGACCTAGCCACCGCTCGAAGTCGAGTTCCTCGGGCACAAACATCGCGGGCTGCGGTTCGCATCCGACGTCGCTTTGTGGAACGCACGCGATGACTCTTTTCAGTTTGCCCAGTCGTCCGGACTGTGCGATCGCGAACGCTTTTCGCGCCGGCCCGCCGCTACGGAATTCGCTATCGACACGGAAGACGCGACCGAGTCGCTTCGACGCGTCGACCAGTTTCTTGCCCTCTTCGAGCGTACGGATGATCGGTTTCTCGAGCGCGACGTCTTTCCCTGCTTCCATTGCCTCGAGTCCCATCGTGCCGTGCCAATGGTCGGGCGTCGAAATGCAGACCGCGTCGATATCTTCCCGCGCGAGCAGATCTTTGTAATCGATGTAGTTCGTAGTCATCACGGGCGTGGCACAAGGGCGTACCTTTGCTTCGTATTCGTTAATCCTCTTCGCACCCTGCGTGAGACGCCACGAGTCGACATCGCTGGCCGCGACGATGCGAACGTTCGGAAGTCGCTGGAATAGCGGGATATTCTTATAAAAGCATTGTCGTCCGATCCCGATCATACCCATGCGGACGGTTTCGCTCGGAGCTACACCTTCCAGTCCGAGCAATCGAGCTGGCAGAACGAGCGGCGCGGCGACTGCGGCACTATATTTCAAAAACGTACGACGATTATCTTTGCGGCGGGTTGTCATAAGATTCCCTTTTCTGTTTATGTGGCGATGATGCAAACCATCTCTTCACTGTCTGCTGACTTTTGACTGCTAATCCTCTAACCCGCGTACATAATCCATAATATAGAGCACGTTCTCGGGCGGTGTTTCGTAAGGCAATGCGCCGGTGCCGAGACAAACGTTCGGACGGTCGCCGATCAACCGAATGACGCGGTCGGCTTCGGCGCGGATCTCTTCCTTCGTGCCCGACGCGATGATTCGAAGATCGCAGTTGACGCGGATCCGAATATCGGTTCGATCCTTCACCTTTTCCATGAACGCGTGCTGGTCGGTCTCGAACGGGGCGACGAGATATCCGGTTCCCGTTTCAAGCATCGCTTCGACGATCGGCGTCGTATTGCCGCCGATAATGCACGGGATCGGATGCCCGACGACCTCGCCGATGCGGCTCATGATTTGCTTCAGCGCGGGGAGCTCGACCTCGCGGAACAGTTCGGGCGAGAGCATGGGCGGGCAGGCGGCAGACTCGAAAAACGCGACGTCCACGCCCGCCGATTTGATCCCGCGAGCGAAGGCGACTTGTCCGTCGACGAGGTGCATCAATGCTCGAGCGACCATTTCCGATTCGGTTGCCGACTCGAGCAGCAAGGTTTCGAATCCGACCAGATTGCTTGCGATCGAAAACGGTCCGCTTACCGGCACACGGATGTCGGCCTCGGGGAACGTTTCAGCCAATCGGCGCGCGACGTCGATCAGCATTGGGATACGTCCCGCCGTATTCGGGTCGAGTGGCGGCAGGTCGAGCAGTCGGGCGGCCGAGTCGAAAATCGGCTGTGGGATCGACGGGATGCCGATACCATCTTCGGACTCGACGACTCCGCCGTATGCCTCGGCTTCGAGGTTGTAAATGTCGATGCCCGGCATGATCGGCGTGTGGCGGTAAAGCTCGTACGCACGAGCGTGTCCCTGATAAACCAGCTCGCCGTCGCGCGAAGCCTCCCAGGGAGTTTTGTCGATCAACTGCGCGGCATGTTCGTATACCGAAGGGGAGATATCCATAGGAAGTTGCTTGTTGCTAGTGGTTCGTGGCCAACGGGCAGATATCTCATCCTTTGAGATACAACCGCTAGGGTGAAATCCTTTCTTCTATTATTGTCCGACCGGTAGCGGATTGCAATGGTGCTGTCTGTGGAGAGGCGATTTTGCCCCTGGGAACGTCTACTTTCCGTAGGACGGACTTCCAAGTCCGTCGAGAGTTGACGATGCTCTTGGATAAAGGTTCGAATCATTCGATATATTTATAGGTTCAAAGTGGTGAGCAAGCCATCGTAAGCCCAAGAAAGGAATTGGCGGGACGGCAACCCTAGAGTCACCGTCCCGCCTGTTGGGTATATCTTGTCGCACGATGAACGTTGTGCGATTTGAATTAACCGATATCGCTGCCCAAATCTTCCTAGTTCGACAAGACCGAGTCAAGGAGCGACTCGTTATCGTCCTGGGTGTCGGCCTGGATCATGTCGAGCAGGTCGCCCGATTCGATCGTCGCGTCATCGTCCAAGATCGAAGCGAGTGCATCGCCGCGGATTTCAAGCTGACGACGAAGCTGTGCCATTCCGGGAATCGTAACCGCAATGCCGTGCGTACGGAGCGTGTCGTCCGTCTTCGCATCGAGGATCGGCATCTCGCGATCGAGCGTTCGGGCCAGATCGCTCGTCAGGTCGGTCAGCGTCGACTCGAAGGTGACACCTGCGGTCAGCGGAGCGAAGAGCGGCGTGAAGCCGGTCGCGCCACCAACAGCCGCATCGTAAGCTGCCGTCAGGACCGCAACGTTCGCGTCGGAGATTTCCTTACGCACACCGCGATCGAGCGTCGAGCTCATCAGGTCGGCCGGGTCGACGAAGTGCTCGCCGTCGAGCGGAACCGTCACGTCGCCCGCGATGAATACCGCTCCGTCCTCGGTCGTCGTCACACCCTGGGCAAAGCCTTCGTAGGCGTTGGTCAGGCCGTACGTGTGACCGATTTCGTGCAGCAGGACCGTGTAAAGGTCGTACTGCTCGGCCGGGATCGGCGTATCGGTCGAGGCGTACCATCCGAAGCCGGCGGCGTCGGCGTCGATGACGACCACGCCCTCGGTCGGGATACCGTTCTCATCGACGGCCGAGATCCGAGCTTCACCCAACTGCGAGCCAGGCAGATCTTCCACAACCAGTCGAACCTCGATCGGCTGCTCGAGCCCCATCGCAACTTGCCAATCTTCAGCAGCCTGATCAACCAAATCGCCAAGCGTTAAATCGCCCTCGAGCGAAATGCCCGAACCGACCCAGCGTTGGATGAAGGTTTCCGGGAACTGGATGTCGATGTTACCGTCACGGGTTGCACCGAACGATGCAGCGAAGGACGATAGGTCGGTGATCGAAATCTCGCCGCTTCGGTCGAAGTCCAATGCCCAGTCGAGCGGGTTGTCGCTATAGGCAACCTTCGTGCCGAACGACGAGGCGAACGACGCTAGGTCGGAAATGTTGATCGCGCCGTCATCGTTTAAGTCGTAAACGACGGGCCAGAGTTCGGTTTGCGGTCGGGCGCCGATTTCGGGCGTCACCGACTGCGCGTCGCCGATGAGCGTCAATTCGGCGTCGGTTACTTCAATGCCAAGGTCGATACCCTGAGCGTCCGCAGCGACGTTTCCGTCGAGCGATTGGAAGTAGACGCGAGCGAGAAGGACAAGGTCATTGGAGCCGGCTTCTGTTGCGAGAGTCGATCCGCCCAGGTTCGTGATTATGCCGTTTTCGTTGTCGATCTCGCCGGTCGTTTCAAGATTGAAGACCGGGCCGTGATTGATCGAGGTCGGCGTGTAGTAGGTCGGATCGTACGTCAGGTCGAAGGCTGCGTGGTTGATACCCTGGGATTCGGTCGCACATCCCCAGACCTCGACATAGAAGGTGTCCCACTCGTCAATGTACGAGGCGTTCTGCCGCAACATTCGAGTCGAACCGTCTTCGCGTGTGGGCGTCGATTCCTTGACGATCGTCGCGTGAACCGCGTTGCCTTCAGCTTCGATAAACTCGATTTCTTGGGCTTCGGAACCGTGCAAGGGAGAAGGGGTAGGCACGAGATCAGCGGTAATTGTTCCAGCGACGCTGGTCGTTACTGTAGCTCCGTATGCCATGCCCGGGATGGTCAAGCTTTGATCGAACGAAATAACAAGCGTGCCGTTGACATACGAACCAGTAACATTCGTAAGTTGCGTTTCCGGCATGGTAGTCAAGTCGAGACTTTGAACGGCTTGTCCGAACCCGGCGTCAAGGTAATAATCGAGTACACCCGATTTGAATGTAAGCATTAGCCCGGTAGCGTCGGTCAGGTTGCCTGTGTTGGGATCGAAGTTAACTTCGGAACCAGCGGCCGAAGCGATGCCGATCGACAAGTCACGGAACGCGAAATGACTGTTGCCAGCGGTGGGTTGACCGAATGCATTGCCGACATTCGCAAGATATCCGGCCGCTCCATCTGCGGTATTCAAAGCGTCGGCCGCAGGTGTGTAGGAAGCAACTGCAGGCAAGTTGTTGTTCGGCGTAAGCGGAATATTATCGTCGTAGACGACTGTTCCATCAATTACGACACCCTCGGAGGGATCGTTCTCGTCGTCGAACAGGATACTGAAGTTTCCATCGATGACATCCAAGACGCCATCGCTTCCTGCTTGGTCTTGCATGGCGAAATTCTGGCCGTTAACCGTAACGGAAGCACCAGTCATGTCCGTCGAGCTTGATTCCTCAATCACGTCGAGATACGACGGTGCAAAGTGTTCTACCGAGGCTGGAGTAACCTCGATTTGCATCAGGTCGACCGAATGGCCGCCGATTCGGGCACAACTGAGGCTGTCATTGTAGTCGAGCGAGTACGTTGCCGTTCCTTCGGTTGCCTCGGCGGCGGTGACCTTCATGTAACCAAAGCGGTAATAGGAATCGAGTGCGCCGCCAGCGGTCGTACCGTTTGCTGCATCGAAGTTTTCGATGTGTCCCGTCGGGTAGACGGTGATTTGATTCGCAATCGCGGCGACGGAAGAGTAGAAACCGTCGAAGAAGAAATCGTCCGTTGGTGGATCGGGAATGATCGTGTCGTTGTCATCACCGGGATTGTCAATGAAAATGCCGCCGTATTCAGGCAGATCGATCAGGCCAGGCGTAAACGTAAGGGTCGATTCGCCACCGGTCAGACCGTTCGAGCCCAGGCCGTTGTCCTTTACCCAGACTTCAACGTAGTAGATGTCGCCCGCTAGTACTTGATCGAGTTGCGTGATGTCGGTGGACGGATCGGCGATGCCATTCGATTGGCTGGTCGGTGTATCGACGATCGCGAATTGGAAATCGAGGGTTTTGATCGGCAATACCGTGACGGTGAACGTAGTGACCGTGCTTTCGCCCTTGCCGTCGTTTGCCGTGACGGTGATCGTGGATGGCGTTCGGTCTTGGTCTGAACTGAAGTCAACATAGTTCAGCGTAAGCATCGAGCCCGTCCAGTCGACGGTAACGAGATCTTCGTTGCTGCTTGTTACATCGTAGGTAAGCGAATCACCGTCGACGTCGGTAAAGTGACCATCTAGGTCGATCGTGCCGAGAATCACATCGTCCGAGTTGTTGTCCGTTTCGTTGATGTCCCCAATCGGGTTTTCGAGGACCGGGGCGTCGTTGACAGGGTTGACCGTGATTGCGACGATGCCTTCGGCGTTCGGGTCGGCGGTTTGGTCATCGACGGTGATATTTAGCACGTCGTCGTCGTCGGAGTCCAAGTCGCCCTGGTAGGTGACGCCCTGGCCGAGTGCGGTGTTGATGTCTCCAACCGATCCCGAGAAGGTGATCGACGATCCGGTGTCGCTGTCAATCGTTAGGCCTGTTGTGGATTCAAGATCGATTGTTCCGCTTGTGACCGAGAGCGTTACGGTCAGGTTGGGCGAATCGACGTCGCCGACCGAGATGCCGTAAATCGTCTTGGGCGTGTCTTCATCGGTCGTCTGGCCAGCGGGCACGACAAGCGTCGGTGCGTCGTTGACCGGCGTGACGGTGATGGTGACGGTGACCGCGTCGCTCAGGTCGCCGGCCGGATCTTCGACTTGATACGTGAAGCTATCGCTCGTCGTTTCGCTGCCATCGTGCGTGTAGGTGAACGTGCCGTCGCCGTTGTTCGTCAGCGTGCCGTTGGCCGGGTCTGTCGGGACGATCGTCAAGGTCGCCGTGTCATCGTCGACGTCGGTCGCTCCGGCAAGCAGATCGAGCGTGTCGTCCGACTGGCCTTCGTCTACCGTGAATCCCCAGTCGGCCGGTGCGACCGGTGCGTCGTTGACCGGATCGACCGTGATCGAGACCGTATCGGAAACCGTCGGGTCGCCGCTCAGATCGTCAACCGTTACTGTAAGCGTGTCGGCACCGAAGAAGTCCAGGTTGCCCTGATAGGTGACACCCAGGCCGAGCGCCGCGTCGACATCTGCAACTGTGCCTGTGAAGGTGATCGAAGTTCCGAGATCCTCGGTGACAGCGACACCCGAATCGTCAACAAGAGCGACCGTTCCGTTAGCAACCGAGAGCGTAACGGTCAGGTTGGGCGAATCGACGTCGCCAACCGAGATGCCGTTAATCGTCTTGGGCGTGTCTTCATCGGTCGTCTGACCGCCAGGCACGACAAGCGTCGGCGCGTCGTTGACCGGCGTGACGGTGATGGTGACGGTTTCGCTGACCGTATGCACGCCATCGGTGATTTCGATGGTGAAGCTGTCACTAGTGGTTTCGCTTCCATCATGCGTGTACGTGAACGTGCCATTGGCGTCGATCGTGATCGTGCCATTGGTCGTTGACTCGTTAACGATCGTCGCCGTAATCGTGTCGCCCGGCAGATCGGCGTCTTCGAACAGATCTCGCAGATCGGTCGTCGTTCCGTCCGAAAGGGTCGACGTCGAGTCGCCTTCATCGATCGTGATCGTTGCCGGAACCGCCGTTCGCGTCGGGGCGTTATCGTTGACCGGCGTGACGGTAATGTTGACCGTTTCACTGACGGTATGGACGCCGTCGGTGATTTCGACGGTGAAACTATCGGTGAAAACTTCTTCGCCGTTGTGGGTGTAGGTGAACGTGCCG
>Ga0180430_10004818_pt1 | contig 11323 bp, 6 predicted proteins | sample SS_ome_9_FD_132999 | JGI IMG/M metagenome (GOLD analysis project Ga0180430, IMG submission 132999) | Hypersaline lake sediment archaeal communities from the Salton Sea, California, USA - SS_1_S_2 metaG | ecosystem: Environmental > Aquatic > Non-marine Saline and Alkaline > Hypersaline > Sediment... | reverse complement strand
TGGTAAAGTTTGTAACTTTCTCTGGAACAGAAAAACTATATCAGGCCTGGAACGGTGTTCCTTCCTATTTGCTGGAATCGAACCGAACCTATAATGAGTTGGGTGGCTATACCAATTCGGAAGGAGCCTTGGTTTATTACGACAATCAGGTGGACCACTACAAGCAGACCCACTATCAGTTGCATCTGTCCAGGGCTTTCAATCCCAGGTGGTATGCAAATGCTGCCTTGCATTACACACGTGGATCGGGCTATTACGAACAGTATAAAGAGGATGAATCACTTTCCGATTATCTGCTCGACGACGTGATTGTTGGAGGAGATACCATCAGCGAAAGCAAGCTGATCCGGAGAAAGTGGTTACAGAACGATTTTTACGGTGTGGTGGGTGGACTTCACTACCAGGGAGATCGAAGCAACTTTGTACTGGGTGGTGGCTGGAACAGGTACGACGGGGATCATTTTGGAACGGTGATCTGGGCCAGATATGCGGGAAATAGTGAGATAAGGCATCGCTGGTACGACAATACAGGCGTAAAATCCGATTGGAACACCTACCTGAAAGCCACCATTGAGGCAGGTGAACAGCTTTCCCTTTTTGCCGATATGCAGCTAAGAGGGATCGACTATGGGATTGAGGGATCTGACGATGATCTGAGAGACCTTGGCCAGAACCACGATTTTTTCTTTTTCAATCCAAAGGCCGGGATCAACTGGCAGATTTCCACCCGGCAAAGAGCCTACCTTTTTATGGCAAGGGCAAACAGGGAGCCAAATCGAAGCAATTTTGTGGACGCCGATCCGGCAGGACCGGTTCCTGTGAAAGAAACCCTGCTTGATTACGAAGCGGGATATACCTTACAGGCGGCCAGTTATTCCCTGAATGTAAACCTGTATTATATGGATTATACCGATCAACTGGTACTTACCGGCGAGATTAACGATGTGGGGAGTGCAGTGATGACCAATGTGAAGGACAGCTACCGCACCGGAGTGGAAATTTCCGGAAGCTATCAGCCAGTCACCTGGTTTCGCTGGGATCTCAATGCCACCTTCAGCCGCAACAAGATTAGAGATTATACGGGTTACGTGGATAACTGGGACTACTGGTCAGACCCGCTTAATGAGCCTTATCAGATTGTAGAGGACCTGGGGACCACCGATCTGGCCTTCTCACCTTCTGCCCTTTTCAACAGTAAACTCAGATTCGAGCCTCTGAAGTCTCTTCAGTTGGGATTTATTTCCCGATATGTGGGCAAACAATATATCGACAACAGCTCCTCGGATAACCGGATTCTATCGCCTTATTTCGTAAATGACCTGACCCTGAGCTATGCATTCTTCCCCGCATTTATGAAAGAAATTTCACTTCGTTTCCAGATATCCAACCTCTTCAATCATAAATATGAAACAAATGCATGGGTATACAGGTATTTCAGTGGAGGGGAGGAAGGTGTCTATGATGGATATTTCCCTCAGGCAGGAACCCACATCATGGCAGGCATTCGTTTGATTTTCTAGAAAAAAATAAATCGTAGAGTTTGGATATTTTTCTCTATTTTTCGGATTGAAACCATGGATTGATTCAACCCTGATGGCAGGCCTGAGAATAAGAGCTTTATTCTGGTATCTTGACGAAAAGGTGACACACGATGTAATCAACATCCTCAAAGAGGGGAAGTTTGATATAGAACATAGTCATCTTACCGAGCTGGACAAACTCCGCGAGAGCCTGATCGATGATCCTCCAAACCTGGTTATTTCTGATTTCGATATACCTACCCATTTGAGGCAAAAAGTGGAGAAGGAGTTGGGGCCCTATCTGGCTGAAATTCCTCTTATCTATCTGGTGGGCGAGAAAAATGTAAAGAAGGCAGCAGAGACGCTCAAATCAGGCGTATGGGATTTTATCCAGAAAGAGCAGCTTTTTAAGCTGGTACCTTCGGTGTATTCATCCCAGAAATATACCCGGGTCATCCGGGAAAGGGAGGAGGCGGAAAGGGCTCTGAGTATATCCCGCGATCGCTACTTATCCATTTTCAATAACGTGACCGATGGAATCCTTTTACTGGATGAAAAAACCCGGAAGGTGACGGATTGCAATCCCCGATTTCTGGAAATCTTCGGATTTAATGAGACAGAGGTTTACGAAGTGGATGTCAGTGATTACAGTGTAGCAGATGAAGGTTACACCATGGAGCGGGTCAGGAAACACATTACTGAGGCCGCGAAATCAGGAAAACCGGTCACCTTCGAGTGGAGAAACAACGATAAATCAGGTAAGAAATTCTGGACTCTCAATTCCATTTCTCTGGTCCGCATCGATGAGAGCGATTTCATCCTTTTGGTTACACGGAACATTGAGGAACAAAAAAAGCTTGAGCAAACCCTCAGAGAATCCCAGGAACATTTCAGGGCCCTGGCCGAAAATTCTCCGGACGTGATCATGCGATTTGATCGCGATTACAGGCATATATATGTGAATGCTGCCATTCTGGATCAGACTGGAATGGCACAGAATGCTTTTCTTCATAAGAGCCATAAAGAAATGGGAATCTTCCCCGAGCATTTGATTAAGCTGTGGGAAGAATCTCTGGATAAGGTGTTCAACACGGGCAAACCCCTGAACATAGAATTTGATATTGAGTCCCTGGATGGAGGCAATCGCTTTGCCGAATGGAGATTGTACCCTGAGATTGGAACCTCGGAATCCGTAGAATCGGTGATTGGTGTGTCCCGTGATATTACCAAGGCTAAAAGGGCTCAAGATGCACTTAGTCAGAGTGAAGAACGATTGAACCTGGCTCTATCAGCCAATAAGCTGGGCCTCTGGGATTGGAACCTGGTGAACAATGAGGTATATTTCTCACCCATCTGGAGCTCCATGCTGGGATACGGCGAAACTGAGCTGGCCCATGAACTTGAGACCTGGAATTCTTTGCTGCATCCCGAGGAACGGGATCATACGGTCAAAACCGTGGATGATGTGATCAGAAACCGGGAGGAATCTTTTGAGATAGAATTCCGGCTGAAGCATAAAGATGGCAGTTATCGCTGGATCAGGAGCCTGGGTAAGGCTGTAAGTTTTGATGAAGAAGGAAATACCACCAGGCTGACCGGTATTCATGAAGACATCCATCATAAAAAAAGGGAAGAGCTTGTCAGGCAGGTTCTTTTCGATATTTCCAATGCGGTGGGCAGTACCCACAGCCTGGATGAGCTTTACGCACTGATCAGGAAATACCTGGGCAGGGTACTGGATACCACCAACTGTTTTCTTGCACTGTATAACGAAGAATCAGATACCCTTACCCTTCCATTTATGGAAGACGAAAAGGATGCATTTACCGAGTTTCCGGCACGCAAGACAATGACTGCTTTTGTGATCCGCACAGGCAAGGCGCAGCTGGTGGATGTGAAAAGGGAGGAAGAACTTACCAGAAAGGGAGAGATCGAACCGGTGGGGGCCCCCTGTGTAAGCTGGTTGGGTGTGCCCCTGAAGCACGAAGGTAAAAACGTGGGTGTATTTGCTGTGCAATCCTATACCGAAGATGTGGTATATACCGAGGCGGATGCGGAGCTGCTCGAGTTTGCCAGCGACCAGATTGCCCTGGCCATTGACCGGCGCAGGCACCAGGATCGTCTCAAAAGCAACCAGGAAAGGCAGCGCAGGGTCTTTGAATCCTCCCCCGATCCCATGATTGTGGTTGATCCTGCCGCACTGATTCTGGATTTTAACAGTGCTTTTGTCGAAGCCCTGGATGTGGATCCTGAGAAGGTACCCGGAGAGAAGATTTTTCGCTTCATTCACCCCGATCAGTGGAGGTCTGCCATCAAGGATTTTTACCGCACCTGGGAGGTAGGCTATCTGAAAAATATGGAATACCGGGTGGTCCGTCCGGATGGCAGCGAATTTGACGCTGAAACATCAAGTGGAGCCATATATGGACCCAATGGAAAGCCCGAGTCCATGGTCTTGATCATAAAAAACATCACCGAACGAAAGGAGACTGAGCGTAAGATACTGGAGGCCAAGTACAAGGCTGAGGAATCCGACAAACTGAAAACCGCCTTCCTCTCCAACATGTCCCACGAGATCAGGACCCCCATGAATGCCATCGTGGGATTTTCTGACCTCCTGTTGGATGAGCAGCTTGGACCGGATGAGCGAAGGGATTTCATTGCTCAGATCAACCAGGGCGCTGATGACCTGATGCGCCTGATCGACGACATCATCGACATTGCTAAAATTGAGGCAGGACAGGTCAATGTGCACATTTCCGAATGTTTTATCAAGGAGCTCTTCAAAGAGCTTCACCTGATGTTCCTGCAGAATATCAAGCGAAGTGGGAAAGAAGAAGTGAAATTGAAATTGAACTGGGACTGGCCCTTGAATGAGCTGGCGATTTACACGGATCCTTTTCGCCTGAAGCAGATCCTGATTAACCTTTTGAGCAATGCCGTGAAATTTACCGAACATGGGGAAATTGTTCTTGGATTGAAGGAACATGCTGAAGGTATCTACTTTTACGTGAAAGACAGTGGAATTGGCATCAGGGAAGAAAAGCAAAAGGTGATTTTTGATCGTTTCATGCAGGGACATGAAACCAAAACCAAGCTCTATGGAGGAACCGGACTGGGATTGGCAATTTCCAAAAACCTTACCGAGATTCTTGGCGGTATAATTGGAGTGGAATCCAAAACCGGAGAGGGATCCACCTTCTGGTTCATTCTTCCGCGAAATGAGGTGCCCTTAAAGTATGAAGCCGCCCTCCGCGCACCTTCCAGTGATCTCAGATCCTGGGAAAACAAAAAAATACTGATTGCGGAAGACGATCACTCCAATTACTATTTCCTTTTTGAGGCCTTAAAAGATACAGGCGTGGAAATTTTGTGGTCCAAAGATGGCGAGGAAACCCTTGAAGTATTCAGGTCACATAAGGATATTGATGTGGTACTTATGGATATCAACATGCCGCTTCTTAACGGATACGAATGTACCAAGGTGATTAAACAGGAACGGCCCGATCTGCCTGTGATTGCTCAGACGGCATATGCCATGTCTGGTGAACGGGAGGTGAGCCGGGCTGCCGGATGCGACGATTACCTGGCCAAACCCATCAAGGTCAATGAATTACTGGACACACTTGCCAAGCATATTTAAGCCCTAAGCCCTAACACCTAACTTTCCTTCAATATTTTATCGATCTGTGCTTCAGTCTTGTGCAACTTATCCCTGCAGATTTTCAGGAGATCACTTACACGGCTTACTTTTGCAGTAAGTTCGTCCACATCCAGACTGCCTGCTTCTATTTTTTCCAGGATGCTTTCAATTTCTTCCACAGCATCGCTGTAGCTAATCTTCTCTTTTGTCATGCTTGGATATTTTTTCAACTGTGCTAATAAGGGTACCCTGATAAAGCCTGGTTATCAACTCACTTCCTTCTTTTACTCCCTGGATCGACGATAGGGCACGACCATCCAGAAGGGTCATGGAATACCCCCTTTTAAGTATGTTCCTGGGATCTACCAGATGGTTCCTTTTTTCCAGAAGATCCAGGTGGTCGTGTCGCCTCATAAGCTGGCTGTCAAGGATTTTACCCAAAATCTCCTCTTTCTGTGCCAATTGGGAGTTTTGCTTCTGCATCAAACCACGGGCTCCATGTACCAGATCGCCCTGATATCTCTCCAGCCTGGATAGATGTCCCTGAACTCGCCCTCTTACCAGGGTGCTGAGTTGGTCGTAGAAGCCCGAAAGGCGGAATTCAAAAGAGAGGAGCTGATCCACCAGGAATTCGGCCACGGCAGTGGGAGTTTTCAGTGCAAATGCGGCCACCATGTCTGCCACGGATTCATCCCTTTCGTGACCGATACCCGTGATCACCGGCAGAGGAAACTGAGTGATGAAATAGGCCAGGTCGTAGTGGTTGAAGCTTTCCAGGTCGGCCTTGGAGCCGCCCCCCCGGATGATAGCAACGCAGTCAAATTCTTCGTCCGACTCATGAATAAGGTCCAGGGAAGCATTGATGGAAGCCGGAGCATCATCGCCCTGCATGATGGAGGGGAAAAGAGTAGTCTGGAAGACGAAACCGTGACTGTTACTCCTCAGGGTATCCATAAAATCACCATATCCTGCTGCGGTCTCGGAGGAAATAACAGCTATGCGCTGGGGCACTTCCGGAAAAAGGACTTCCTTGTTCATGTAAAAAACCCCTTCCTTACGAAGGCGGCTGATCACTTCCTGCTTTTTACGAGCCAAATCGCCGAGGGTATAGGCGGGGTCGATATCTGTGATGTTCAGGCTAAATCCGTACTGGGGATGAAATTCCACAGATACCTTGCAAAGCAGCTTGATACCGCTTTTGAGACTGGTTCCGGTGGAGCTTTCAAAAAAAGGTCGAAGCATGCTGTATCTGGAGGCCCAGATGGTGGCTCTTGCCCTGGCCAGAAGAGATTCATTGTCCGGATTCTTTTCAATCAGTTCCAGGTAACAGTGGCCGGTACGGTTTTCGTTTAATTCCAGGATCTCAGCCGTTATCCACTGCTGGCCGGGTATATTGTCCGCAAGTACTTCTTTTACCTGCGACAGCAGCGAAGAGAGTGTGAGTTTTCCTTCCTGCATTACTGAATGATTAAGCGACTTCTGTAGAGGGTATGAGCGGTTCGGATTTCCACCACATAAATACCAAAGCCAAGGGCAGGAGGTAAGGAGATTTCACCTGGTAATGTGGAACGGAGACTGGCACATAAACGACCCTGCATATCATAAAATCTGATTTCCTGTTCTTCAGGCAATACCTCCGGAATACGGATCATCAGGTGTTCACTGGCAGGATTTGGCCAGAGTTCCAGGGTCGCGGTATTTGCATTCATTGGGACGCTGGTGATGGCAAAATAGGCATGATGGATGTTTGGGATCCCAAATCCGTAGGTTGAGTCGGGATTCTTGTGTCGGTCCCCGCTCTGCCTGATGGTATGGATTAATTCACGGGCAGAAAGCTCCGGAAAGGCCTGCCATAGACTGGCCACCGACCCTGCCAGGATGGGTGAGGCAAAGGAGGTCCCATTTCCCCGGGCCAAACCTCCCTGAGAACCCTGTAAGCCGCTGGCTACCCCCATGGCGCACACATCGGGTTTGATGCGGGCATCGAAGCTAGGGCCCCTGGAACTAAAGCCTGCAATGAAACCGGTACTGTCTACAGCACCAACTGCCAGGATATCGCTCGCATCAGCCGGAGGAGTTATATAAAACCAGGAGTCGTCGCCCTGATTTCCTGCACTGTTACAGGCCACCATGCCTCTTGAGGCCGTTAGAGACGCTGCACGGGAAATAAATGAAGTGCGACCGTCAGATCGCGGTAGCTATAATCGAAATTCTCACCGTCGAAATCGGAATAGCCCAGAGAAGTATTAATCACATCGACACCCAGGCTATCGGCATACTCGGCGGCTGCTATCCAGGCAATTTCTTCCATACGGGTCTCACGATCTGCATCTTCCGTGGTGCAAAGCAGGTAGCTGGCATGGGGTGCCGTCCCGACCATGTTTCCATCCCATTCTCCACCCATGGTAGAAAGCACATACATGCCATGGGAGGAGCCTAGTCGATAAATACTCTGGTCGTTTACGTAATTCAGAGAATCAAGGATCCTTCCCTCGGCCCGCATATGGATAAAGGAAGGCAGCACATCCACATTTTTAAATCCACCGTCCAGTACTGCAATCCACACTCCTTTTCCCGTATAACCAAGCTCGTGCAGTTGGTTGGTTTGCAGCATGCTTACCTGCTCTTCAGCTACTCCGTAATCATAGGATGGAGCTGTGCCAAGCGGAGCTTCGAAGCGAGGCAAACCACTGATGCTTGGAAAAAACACATCGTCTGTTTCCGCATACCAGGCCACAGTATCAGTAAAACTAAGATCGAGTACCTGCTGAAAGGAGACTGCATCCATCCCGGTCATAACCGCGCCATTAAGCCAACGTGAAACATGCCTGATATGTATGCCCAGATCTTTGATGCCCTGCAGGTAATCCGGGTTAACCGGACGGTCGTGATGATCTATACCCAGGCCCTGTACCGCTCTTCGGTTTACCGAACGGTCAGAAAGAAATTCTTCGGGATGGGCGATATCAAAGGAGGTGCCCTGCTTATCGGTAAAATAGATCCAGTAGACTCCATCGGCAATTTCCTGGGCTGATATTCCCAGGGATAGTATAATGAATCCTATAACTAGACTGAATTTCATTCCTTTTTCTAAAACTGGGGGATGGTTTCCGGGATGCTTATATTCTGGTATTTTTCCAGGGAATCGTGTACCCATTGATAATAACCTTCACTGTCAACGGGAATTCCATTCAAAAATTCGTGGCTGACAAGCTCTTTTCCGGCTTCATCAAAATAGCTCCAGGTACCATTTATTTTGCCCTTGAGGTGCTCGCCCCGGATCTTTATCTTTCCATTTCCGAAATACACTTCATAACTTCCGTTCAGGAGATCGTTCTCGTAATGGGAACTAAGCCTGGGAACACCGTTTTTGTAATATTGTTTCCAATCTCCCTGCTTCACGTTGTTGTCCCACCCGATTTCTTCGGATACACGGCCGCTGGGATAATAATTCCTGACCTTCCCCTGCAGTTTCCCATCCTGGTAGGGCTCCCTGATCCTTACAGAGCCGTCCACAGGAGAATAATAGGTCCAGGTTGAGTCCTTTTGCTGATTCAGGTACCAGCCCAGTGCAGCTATTTTGCCGCTAGGATAAAGCATCTGGGTATAGCACCTCGTTCCGGTTGAATCGAAGTGCATCCTGGCCCGAACCGATCCGTTTTCATAGTAACGGATCATCGTGCCCACAGGTCGTCCTTCCTTGAACTCGGCTTCATAAAGCGTTCTCCCGTTGGGATAATCCACCTCCCAGTGGCCTGTCTTCCGTCCCTGTTCGTCGGTTTGATTTTGTGCCGATACTGTGACAACAGCTCCCAGCATCAGGCCTATGAATAATCTTAGTCGCATGTAGTATCAAATATAAGGAAAATGCATCTCTGAAATAGAAAGGCCGCCCCAAATGTCAATCTGGGGCGGCCTGAATATGTCTAAGTTTGATGAGAGTGTCTTACTTCACTTCTTCAAAGTCAACGTCGGTTACTTCTCCGTCATCTCCTTTTTCACCGGAAGCTTCAGCTGTAGGTTCCTGCCCGGGCTGACCCTCAGCCTGACCTGCTTCGCCTTCCGCCTGCTGGGCATTGTAAATGTCCTGCGAAGCAGCTTGCCATGCAGTATTTAGTGCCTCGGTAGCCTGGTCAATGCCTTCTATATCTTCAGCTTTGTGAGCTTCCTTAAGCTTGGTCAGAGCCTCCTCAATGGGAGCTTTCTTTTCTGCAGGGATCTTTTCCCCATACTCCTTCAGCTGCTTCTCAGTCTGGAATACAAGACTGTCTGCATTGTTGAGTTTTTCGATGCGCTCCTTGGCGGTCTTATCTGCTTCTTCGTTTTCCTGGGCTTCTTTCTTCATCTTTTCAATCTCGCTGTCGGAAAGTCCGGAAGAAGCCTCAATACGAATGCTCTGCTCTTTACCGGTGCCCTTATCTCTGGCAGAAACATTCAGAATTCCATTGGCATCAATATCGAAAGTTACTTCGATCTGGGGAATGCCACGTGGTGAGGGTGGGATTCCATCCAGGTGAAAACGTCCAATGGTCTTGTTGTCTTTGGCCATAGCCCTCTCACCCTGAAGAACATGAATTTCCACAGAGGGTTGATTGTCAGCTGCAGTAGTGAAAGTCTGGGTCTTTTTCGTTGGAATGGTAGTATTCGACTCAATGAGTTTGGTATTCACGCTTCCCATGGTTTCAATACCCAGAGAAAGGGGAGTTACATCAAGAAGAAGAACATCCTTCACCTCTCCGGTAAGTACACCACCCTGGATGGCAGCACCCACGGCAACAACTTCATCGGGATTTACACCCTTCGAAGGTGCTTTGCCGAAGAAATCCTGTACCACCTTCTGAATGGCAGGAATACGGGTGGAACCACCCACCAGGATCACTTCGTTAATTTCGCTGGTACTGAGACCGGAATCTTTCAATGCCTTTTTACAGGGCTCGATGGTAGCCTGAATCAGTTTGTCGGCCAAGCTCTCGAATTTGGCCCTGGACAAACTTTTTACCAGGTGCTTGGGTACACCATCGACCGGCATAATATAGGGCAGGTTAATTTCTGTCTGAGTTGAACTACTTAGCTCAATTTTTGCTTTTTCAGCTGCTTCTTTCAGGCGCTGAAGGGCCATGGGATCCTTTTTCAGATCGAGACCCTCATCTTTCTTAAATTCATCGGCCAGCCAGTCAATTATAACCTGATCAAAATCGTCGCCTCCCAGGTGGGTATCACCGTTAGTGGATTTCACTTCGAATACGCCGTCACCCAATTCCAGAATGGAAATATCAAAGGTTCCTCCTCCCAGGTCGAATACGGCGATTTTCAGATCGGAAGTTTTTTTGTCCAGTCCGTATGCCAGTGAAGCAGCAGTAGGCTCGTTGATAATCCTTTTGACCTGCAGGCCGGCAATTTCACCAGCTTCCTTAGTAGCCTGGCGCTGTGAGTCGCTGAAATAGGCAGGTACCGTAATAACTGCTTCCTGAACCTCATGACCCAGGTAGTCTTCAGCGGTTTTCTTCATTTTCTGAAGCACCATGGCCGAGATCTCCTGTGGAGAGTACTTTCGGTCATCAATTTGTACTCTGGGTGTATTGTTTTCTCCTTTTATCACTTTATAGGGAACCCGCGCAATCTCCTTGCTCATCCGGTCAAAGGTCTCACCCATAAAACGCTTGATGGATGAAACGGTTTTGGTAGGATTGGTAATGGCCTGTCTTTTGGCCGGATCTCCCACTTTCCTCTCACCGTTCTCCACGAAAGCTACCATGGAAGGTGTGGTTCTTTTTCCTTCGCTGTTGGGGATCACAACAGGTTCGTTACCCTCCATTACCGATACACAGGAGTTTGTGGTACCCAAATCAATTCCAATAATCTTACTCATAACTTATTTTATTTTGTTCTTTTTATTTCAGACTTAACTACTCTTGGAGTCCATGACTTGATACACTAACGAAGATTATGCCATTGTAAGATTTTCGCGCTTCGATGCAATATTGGCACAAAATACCCTTGCTTTGGCCAAGCTTGCTGTCAGGTTTACTGACAAATTGACTGCCAATAGGAAATTTATTGTAAACTTTGCAGAATGAAACTTTCAGCCATCATGGCAGAAACAATTTTACTAACTTGCTAAGCTCTAAACTAACATATTAACCTACTAACCTACTAACCT
>Ga0180430_10004817_pt1 | contig 11323 bp, 7 predicted proteins | sample SS_ome_9_FD_132999 | JGI IMG/M metagenome (GOLD analysis project Ga0180430, IMG submission 132999) | Hypersaline lake sediment archaeal communities from the Salton Sea, California, USA - SS_1_S_2 metaG | ecosystem: Environmental > Aquatic > Non-marine Saline and Alkaline > Hypersaline > Sediment... | reverse complement strand
CGTTGCCGAAGCGATCGGCAGCGAGAGCATGATTCTGATCGGCCATTCGATGGGTGGCTCCGTGATTGCAGAAGCCTCGCGGCTCATGGCGGATCGCGTTGTGGGGCTGATCGGCATCGATACGCTTGAAAACATAGAATACCCGCTGACCCAAACAGAGTTCGATCAGATGATCGCTCCTTTGAAAGAGGATTTCCCAAAAGGATGCCGCCAATTCGCCAAGCAGATGATTCGAGCCGGCACCGATCGTCGGATCCGTGATTGGATTCTTTCCGATATGTCGGCCGCTCCGCCCGACGTCGCCCTGAGTGCGATGAACGAATTGTTGACACAGTATATCACCGGGGAGTCGGCAAAAATTTTTGACGAGATTCGAATTCCGGTCGTCACCGTCAACGGAGACCAGTGGCCCATAAATTATGAAGCCAATCGTCGTCATATGTTTTCATACGATGCCATTGTTCTGAAAGAGGCGGATCACTTCTTGATGATGACTGGCGCTGAAGAATTTAACGGGGCCTTGGAAAAGGCAATCACGATGATCATGCAAGGATCTGCGTCGGAACCCCAAAGACCGGACGATTTGGGTACTGGTGATGACGGGCGTTAAGGACGCCGAATGCCGATCTCGTTGGCCGCGCCGATCGCTTGCCACTGACCCGAGGAGCTCCTTGGTGTTCCAGCGATCGGTCGCAACTGGCGCACCCTGTGCAAGCTCAATGAAATGGCCGAGAAGACCGGGGTCTCGATCTCTGCGTCCTCTGTGGTGAGTCATTTCTGTTTCGAAACTCAGTGATGAAACCCTTTCTAATGACTATCTCATACAAAATGTTCACCAAATGGTGTAATTAGAGGAGTGCAAAAAAGTATCGCTCTCGTGCACGGCGCTTGGCGGAGAAATTTGACATGAAGAGTTTTACGATCTTGGCACTGGCGCTCCTAGTGGTGTCCTGCCGGGCGCCCACAAGCGAGACCCCATCGTCTTGCCCCGTCCCTCCAATCGTACTCGATGCACCTGTCGAGTTTTCCCTGGTCCAGCGAACGACGACCGCACTGCCCGGATCGAAGGGCAGGGTGGTGGTGACCATCGATGACATCACCAAGGCCCAGGTCAGGACCGCTCTGTCCTGGCAAGACGGCACCGAGATCGTTACGGCCCGCTCTCTCCGCGAGAACGACGCAGTTACCTTCAGAGCCGGCGGCTATACGTACAAGATCAAACTCAAAAAGCTGACGAACCTTCTTGTGGGAGAGGACAGCGCGCGGTTCGAGCTGTGGCCGGGCACTCCCGAGCCGGCCGCTCCGATCTTGCTCGAAGGGCCTGTTGAATTCCCCCTGCGGCAGCGGACAACGGCCGTGCTGCCCGGCTCGGATGGGAAGATGGTGGCCACCATTGGCGACATCACCAGGGGCCAGGTGATGACCACCTTGTCCTGGCACAACGGCCCCCACATCGTGGCGCCCAGATCCCTTCGCGAAAACGATGTGGTCACTTTCACGGCCGGCAATCATAGGTACAGGATCAAACTCACAAAGCTCACCAACTTCCTGGTGGGCGAAGATAGCGCCACATTCCGACTCTGGCACGCCACGGATGAACGTGACGATTCTCCGGCCGATAGGGCTGTCATGGGATTCTCCGCCGAGAAGGATCTCCTCTCCTTGCACTACGATCACGCACCCGACAAGGACGACGCCCACAGCGCCGCCGCCGACAGAACGATACTCGAGTCGCTCTACGGAACGGAGTGGATCGAGGCTCATGTGGTGCCGGTGTCGGGCGCCTATGGCAAGAACGCCAAGCAGTTCAACGCCCAGTCCGACGCCGTGATGGATGCTGCGTGGGGCGATTGTGTGGAGTGGCTGGCGGCGCACACCGACCGTCCGAATGCGGTGGGCGAGTTGGCCGAGCGCTGGATCGCCGTCTTGCAGGCCGGCGGCGACGTCTGGGTCAAAGAGGGGGGGCAGTCGGATATCACGGAAGCGGCGGTCAAGCGCATCAGGAGCCGATTGCCCGATCTCGATACGCCCGGGAGGATCCATGTGGTGCAGCACAGCCGTTGGAACGAGAATCAAACGACCGATACCGCGCTCGCATACACCAGGCGGCACACGCACTACATCAAGATTCGAGATGCCAACTCCTACCTGAACATCGAGGGGGGCGACAGGGGATTCGAAAAGTCGGCGATCAACCACCCGAACTTCAAAGGTGCGTGGAAGGCCGCATTCGAATACTACGATCCCGAAGAGCGGCTCGACTTTTCCGACACGGGTGAACTGATGCACATCGTCGGGCTCGGCGAGATGGGCGTGGACGAGTTCCGGCGGCGTTTTCTTGACGATTAGGCGCGAGACTTATCGCCACCGGACGCCCACCGTGGCCGGTCGACAGACTCACCGAAGCAAGAAAGACAAATATCAACCATGACAAAGACGCGCTCAGTGGAAAGGGTCGCCTTGATTTGGGGACTGTGCCTCCTGCTGGTATCCGCCGTGACGGCCTCGGAGACGGCCAAGCCCGAGACTCCGTGGCCGGGGACTAAAAATTCCTTTCACTCTTTTGCCCAGTATGACTTCGAGATCGACGGCATGGACTGCAAGGTGGTTGTCCCCGGCGAGAGCGCCGACGGTAAGCCCTGGATCTGGCGCGCCAGATTCTTCGGGCACGAACCGCAGACCGACATCGCTCTCCTGAAGCGGGGATTCCATGTGGCCTACGTTGATGTGAGCGGCCTCTACGGCGCGCCGAAGGCCGTTGCCCGCTGGGATCGGTTTTACAATTACCTCGTCGAGTCTCATGGTTTTGCAAAAAAAGCCGTCCTGGAGGGAATGTCGCGAGGCGGACTGATCCTTTTCAATTGGGCGGCAAAGAACCCCGAAAAGGTTTTGTGCATCTACGCCGACGCGCCGGTCTGTGATTTTAAAAGCTGGCCGGGAGTCAACAGCGCGATCGCAGACGCCTACGGTTTGACGGAAAAAGAGGCGCACGAATACAGACGGAATCCGATCGACAATCTCAAGCCCTTGGCCGATGCCGGTGTCCCGCTGCTCCATGTGGTCGGCGTCGCCGACGAGGTCGTGCCGGTGGCAGAGAACACCGCCGTCGTCGAGCGGCGATACAAGGAACTCGGCGGCACGATCGAGGTGATTCGCAAGAAGGGTGTCGGTCACCATCCGCACAGCCTCGAAGACCCGCGGCCCATTGTTGACTTCATCCTCAAATATTCCCGGCCCTCACTCGAGGAGGGCGCCCTCCATTCCGACGGCGGACCATGGAAATTTTATCCGGCAGGCGATGGGAACGTAAAACTGTCCAACGTCCTGCTCATCGGCGATTCGATCATGAACGGCTATCGCGGCAGCGTCATCGAGGGGCTCAGAGGGACTGCCAATGTCGACTGCTGGCTCACGCCGGTCCACTTGAAGAGCGAGGGGCTGCTCGAGGATCTGGCCAAAGTCGCCTCCTTTCGTGAATATGACGTGATTCACTTCAATATCGGCCTGCACGGCTGGCCGCAAGGGCGGATCTCGAAAGAGGAGTATCCCCTTCTCTTGAGGAGCTACGTGGCGACTTTGAAAAAGCACGCACCCCTCGCAAGACTGATCTGGGGGAGCATCACTCAGGTTCACGAAAAGGGTAAAAAGGAGCTCAACAAAGAAATCAATCCCACCATCGTGCGGCGGAACGCGATGGCCGCCCAGGTCATGAAAGACGAGGGAGTGGCGGTCAACGACCTCTACCGATTGATGAGCGACCGACTCGACCTGGTCAGCGGCGATCGGTTCCACTGGCAGAAAGGGGCGTACACAATCATGGCGAAGCAGGTCGTCGCCGCGATTTCGGAAGCCGAACGGCGGCCGAACGTCGTTCTGATCATGGTCGACGATCTGGGCTTTTCGGACCTCCGATGTTACGGCGGTGAAATCGAAACTCCCAACCTCGACAGGCTCGCGGCCGAAGGTTTGATGTTCACCCAGTTCTACAACACCGCCAAGTGTTCGCCCTCCCGCGCGGCGCTTCTGACCGGCTGTTACCACAGGGAGGTGGGGGAGACGAAGCTGGCAAACTGCATGACCCTTGCCGAAGCGATGCGCCGCGCGGGGTATGCCACATTCATGACCGGGAAATGGCACCTGTCATCCAATCCGATCAAGAGGGGGTTCGATCGGTATTTCGGACACCTCAGCGGCGCGACCAACTTCTTCAAAGGGGACGAGACATTCCGCCTTGACGACAAACCCTTCATCGTACCCGAAGAGGGATTCTACACGACCGACGCCAACACCGACTACGCCATGCGCTTTCTCGAGGAAGCGGAGAGCAAACCCTTTTTCCTCTACATCGCCTACAACGCGCCGCACTACCCGCTCCAAGCCTGGCCCGAGGACATCGAGAAGTACCGCGGGAAATTCATGAAGGGCTGGGATCGGCTCCGTACCGAGCGCCACGAGCGCCAGTTGAAGGCGGGACTGGTCAAAGCGGAATGGAAACTCGCTCCCCGCGATGGCGCTGTGCGGCCGTGGGATTCATTGTCCGCGCAGGAAAAGGAGGTCGAAGATCTGACCATGGCGGTCTACGCGGCGATGATCGATCGCCTCGACCAGAACATCGGGAAACTCTGCGCCAAGCTGGAGGAGATGGGGGTCGCCGACAATACGATCCTCCTTTTCCTCAGCGACAACGGCGGATGTCCCTTTCAAAGAACGAAAGACAGGAGCATTCCGCCCGGTTCGGCCGACTCCTATTGGACTTATCACAAGGGCTGGGCACAGTTGAGCAATACGCCTTTTCGGCTCTACAAGCAGAATCAACACGAGGGCGGCATCTCGACCCCACTGATCGCCCACTGGCCGGGTAAGATCAGGCCGGGCACAAAAACGGATCAAGCGGGCCACATCGTCGATATCATGGCCACCCTTCTCGATATTACCGGCACCGAGTACCCCGAGGTGTTCAACGATGCGCGTCTCCGTCCGCTGCGAGGCAAAAGTCTATTGCCTGTTTTCGAGGGCAGACAGCGCGCACCGCATGAAGAGATCTTTTTCGAGTTCAACAAGTACAAGGCCCTGCGTTCGGGAAAATGGAAGATCGCCTGGCAGAAGGAGCGCTGGGAACTCTACGACGTCGAGGCCGACCGCACCGAACTCAATGATCTCGCGGCCGAGATGCCCGAAAAGACCAAGGAGCTCGCCGCGCGGTACGATCTCTGGCTCAAAGAGCTGGGCCGATCAAAAAAAGGGCGCAAGAAATAGCCGCCGCCCGGCGATCGCTCAGAGGTTTGGCCCACCACCTTCGATTTGGAAAATACCATGCACAGGAAAACAACACGGCGCGGGTTCCTCAAAACCGCCGCCATCGCCGGCGCATTCGGGGCATCACAGTGCCTCTCCTTTGCCGATGGGGGCGATGCAAGACCTAACGTACTCTTCATTGCCGTTGACGACCTCCGCCCCGAACTCGGCTGCTACGGCCAAGAGGCGGTCAAATCCCCGAATATCGACGCTCTCGCCCGCCGGGGCACGGTCTTCAACCGCGCCTATTGCCAGATCGCGGTCTGCGGCGCCTCGCGCGCGAGCCTGCTGACCGGTCTGCGCCCCACGGCGAAGCGCTTTCTCAGATTCGATACCCGCGCGGGGAGGGACGCACCGGGGGCGATGACCTTGCCCGAGGAGTTCCGCAAGGCGGGCTACCACTGCATCTCCAACGGAAAGGTCTTTCATCACAAAAACGACACCGCCCATCGGAGCTGGAGCGAACCGTCCTGGCGGCCGGCGGTCGGCGGGATGACCTTTTTGCATCCGGAGTCGAAGACAATGATCGGCGGCAAGAAGAATCGCGGTCCCGTCTTCGAAGCGGCCGACGTGGCCGACAACGCCTATCCCGATGGGCAGATCGCCGACAAGACGATCAAAGATCTGAAGCGGATGAAGGAGCAGGCAAAACCCTTTTTCATCGCCTGCGGATTCCTGAAACCCCATCTCCCCTTCTATGCCCCGAAAAAGTACTGGGATCTCTACGACCGGGAAGAGATCGACGCCGCCCACAATCGGTACAGGCCGAAAAACGCGCCCCCGGCACTCAAGGGTTCTTCCGAGATCGGCAGCTATCACGATCGCCACATCGAGTATAACAGCGACGAGTGGCACAGGAGCTGTCGCCACGGTTACTATGCCTGCGTGAGCTACATCGACGCTCAGGTCGGCAGGGTGATGGGCGCGCTCGACAGACTCGGCCTTCGGGAAAAAACCATCGTCGTTCTCTGGGGCGACCACGGCTGGCATCTGGGTGAACACAACTTCTGGGGCAAGCACAATGTCATGCACCGCGCGACCAATTCGCCTTTGATCCTGTCCGCACCGGGATTCAAAGGTGGAGAGGCGAGCGACCGGCTGGTCGAGTTTGTCGACATCTATCCGAGCCTCTGCGACCTCGCCGGCATCGAAACCGCCAACGAAGGGCTGCAGGGGGTGAGCTTCACGCCCCTTCTGAGCGATCCTCGGCGGCCGTGGAAAAAAGCGGCCTTCTCGAAGTACGGCCCGGCGGTGAGTATCATTACCGAGCGCTACAATTACGCCCTCTTCAAGAACGGCCAAAAAATGCTCTACGATCTCGAGGTCGATCCTGAAGAGAACGTCAATGTGGCCGGGAACGAGAAATATGGCGAGACCATCAAAGAGTTGAACCGCATGCTGAGGGACGGTTGGAAGAGCGCATTGCGCTGAGTGGCGGGCCCTCTGACCCGATCAGCGCATCGATTCGAGCAAGTCAGCGCATCGATTCAAGCAAGGAAGGCCGCAATGTTCACTCCAGGCGTGAGTTTGTTTTTGATCCTCCTCTGTGTCGCACAGGGTGTGTGGTGGCTAGCGATGGGAAAATGGACCGGCGCCCTTCCATGGTTGGCCGGCGCGCTGCGTGTCGCGCTGCTCGCCCTCCTGTGCGCCGGTTGCGCAACGGGCGATCGGTGCGGCTCGGACGGAGCCGCACCGGAGAGGATCGACGATCGGTCGGTGATCTCCCTCTGGCCGGCGGGAACGGCCGGCGTCGACGGGACACGTCGCGGGGAGTCGAAGCCTTGCGGCAAGCGGTTCTTCAACATTCATGATCCAACGATTACCGTCTACAAACCGACCGAGGCGAATGGAATCGCGATCGTTCTCTGCCCCGGTGGGGGATACAACATCGTGGCGGCCGGAATCGAAGGAGAGCCGGTCGCCGAAAGGCTCAACGCGGCGGGAATTACCGTCTTCGTTCTGAAATATCGCCTGCCGAACACTCCCGGTGCCGATTTCAAACATCCCCTTCCGCTCTCCGACGCTCTCCGCGCCCTGCAACTGGTCAGGCATCGCGCCGCCCAGTTCGGTGTGGACTCCGGGCGGATCGGCATCATGGGATTTTCCGCCGGCGGCCACCTCGCGTCGATGGCGGGAACTCTCTTTGCAGAGTACACCTTCGGATCGGATGACCTATCGCGGGTGAGCGCACGCCCCGACTTCATGTGCCTCGTCTACCCGGTGATTTCGACGCAAGGCGCCATCGCACACCGATGCCCCCAGTCTCTGGTCAGGCACAGGGCGGACGACCAATCCCTGGCGCGTCTGTCGAGCGAGTCGAACGTGACAGATGAGACGCCGCCCACATTCCTCGTTCACGCCAGGGACGATGGGGCGGTACACTATGAGAACAGTGTCGTCATGCATCGGGCGCTGAAGAGGAACAACGTTCCTTCCGAGCTCAAACTCTACGCGACGGGTGGACACGGATTCGGGCCGGGCCGCGCGGGCGATGACTCCGCGGCCTGGATCGATGACTTTGTCGCCTGGCTGCACAAGGAAAAGGAAGAACCATGAAAAGACCGCGATCGGCCGGCTTGGCCATCATTCTGTTCTTCGCACTCGGCGCGGCCGCCTTCGGACAGGAGGTGGCCGATGATCAAGGCAAAGCCGAGCCCGCGACCACGCCCGAGGCCGCATCCGCCACTGCGCTCACGGCTCAGGCCTTTTTGAAATCCCTCGTCGGGTCCTGGGAGGGCACGTGCCGGACCTGGTTCCGGCCCGGCCAACTTGCCGACGAGTCAAAGGTCGCCGGTGAATTCGAGCTCATCCTCGGCGGACGATTTCTGCGCCATTCCTATGAGGGGACGCTCCAGGACAAACCCCGCGCCGGCGAGGAGCTGATCGCCTTCAATGGGGCGACGAATCAGTTTCAGATCTCGTGGGTCGATGACTTCCACATGAACTATGGCATCATGTGGTCCGAGGGCGCCCGCACCGAAAGAGGCTTTTCTGTTGCGGGAAAGTATTCTGTCGGCCCCGATCGCCCCTCGTGGGGCTGGAAAACGGTCTTCGAATCGGTCGACGCCGAACATCTCACCATCACCGCCTACAATGTCGCGCCCGACGGACGGGAAGCCAAGGCCGTCGAGACGCGATACACCCGGAAAAAGAGCAGCCCCAATCACCACCGGATCAATTACATCGAATTCACGGTCACCGACATGGCCGAATCGCAGCGATTTTACGGTGCGGCTTTTGGCTGGAAGTTCACCGACTACGGACCCGACTATGCCGGTATTCGGGGAGTGGACCGCGAGGTGGGAGGGTTTCGCCTCGACACGAAGAAATCGGCCGGAGGCCCTCTGGTCGTCGTCTACTCCGACGATCTCGAAAAGAGCGTCGAAAAGGTTCGCGCGGCGGGCGGCCGGATCGTGACGGAACCTTTCGCCTTTCCCGGAGGGAGGCGGTTTCACTTCCACGATCCGAGCGGAAACGAACTGGCCGTCTGGTCCGACAAATGAGCCGCCCTCTGCGGTAAGGACTTCGACAATGTGCGTGGCCTGCACGTTCAGCCGCGGTCTCGTAAAAAGGAGTCAAGCAGACCTATGAGCACTTCCGGCAAGAAGGAGTACGGCGGCCGGGCGGAGGAGATCGTTGTGGTCGGCGTCCCCTTCGACGCAAATTCTTCCTTCCTGCGGGGATCGGCTGCGGCGCCGCGGCGCATTCGAGAAGCCTTTGGTTGCCAGTCCTCCAATCTCTGGACCGAGACGGGGGTCGACCTTGGAGACCTCAAGGGATGGCGCATGGGAGACGACGTGGACTGCTCCGATCGGGCGGCGGCGATGGAAGGGATCGAGCGGCACATCGCTGCACTTCTGAAACAGAATGCCCGCGTGATCTCGCTCGGCGGGGACCACTCGATCACGGCGGCCACCATCGGCGCCTATGGGCGGGCTTTCGGCGAGCTCACCCTCGTCTACGTCGATGCCCATCCCGATCTGTACGATGAGCTCGATGGGAATCGCGATTCTCACGCCTCTTCCTGTGCGCGGATCATGGAACGGAACCTGGTCGCCCGTCTGGTGCAGGTGGGCATCCGCACCCTCAACGGCCACCAGCGCGAGCAAGCGCGGCGTTTCGGCGTGGAGATCATCGAGATGAGGGAGATCGACAAGGTCGGAGCGCTCGAGGCGCGGGGCGCGGTCTACCTCTCCGTCGATCTCGATTGCCTCGATCCTGCCTTCGCTCCCGGCGTGTCGCACCATGAGCCCGGGGGGCTGGCCACGCGCGACCTGTTGGGCATGATCCACCGCCTGCCGGGGACCCTGGTGGGCGCAGACATCGTCGAGTATAATCCGTCACGCGACGTGAACGGAATGACGGCGATGGTCGCCGGTAAGCTGTTGAAGGAAATCCTCGGACGGATGGCGGGCGACGCCCTCCGCCTCCATAACGTTGCGGATAAGCAATGAACGACACAAGACGAAATGCCGGTGTACTTTCCCTCTTCAAGGGAGCCTATGTCTGGTCGGGAATCGTGATGGCTCTCGGGGGCTATCTTGCCGAGGAGTTCACCGGTGGCGGCCACGCCTTCGAGTTCCTCATGCTTTTTGGTGGTCTCAATCTCGGGATGGGACTCATGCGGAACATTTGGGTGCGCGACGCAGAACGGTCCGGCACTGAGCCGCGATCCCGTCGCCCTTCCGATGGCAGTTGATCGGAGTTCGGATCGTACGCGAAGAGTGGGATAAAAAGAGGATGAAGCTTTCCTTGGGTGCCGTGCTGGTGATCGGAGTGGCGACCTGGTGTTGTGTTTCGGGCGATGGCTGGACGACGAAACCTGCGCCTGATCCGTATTGCGCCTATTTGATGGCCTATTTCGGACCGGAGGAGAAGCTCTTTTACGCCTACAGTTTTGATGCACGAAACTGGAAAGCGCTGAACGGGCGCAAACCGGTGTTCGACGCCGAGGTCAGGCTGCGCGATCCCTTCATCAACAGGGCGAAAGGAAAATTTCACCTCGTTCACACGAAGGGATGGGACCATCCCACGATTTTCCACTGGGAATCGAGCGACCTGATCAATTGGGAAGGCGGAGCGATCGACGTGGTCGATCGGTCGCGGACGAGGGCGTGGGCGCCGGAGTTTTACTACTCTGAAGATGAGGACCTTTTCTATCTGTTCTGGGCCTCGATCCATGACGGCCACAATGCGATTCACTATCTGACGACCGACGATTGGAAGGGGATTACACCCGAGAATTCCGCCCTCTACTACGATATCGGCATCGACGACATCGATCTGACGATCGTGGAGCACGAAGGTTTATTTTACGGTTTTCACAAGCCCGGTGGCGTCGCTGACGTGATGGGAAACCGATTATCCACGGTGACGAGCCTCGATCCTTCGCGGGACTCCTTTGCGAGAGACGGTCATGGCACGATCGTTTTCGACGGCGAGCTCAAACCGACCGAGGGGCCCGAGGTAATCAAACTCATCGGGCAAGAAAAGTGGTACGTTTACGGCGACCCCTTCGAGCACCCCATGCAGGCCTGGGAAACATCGGATTTTGTCTCCTATAAAAAGATCGCCGTGAGCACTCCCGAAGGATCGAAACACTGCAGCATGATTCCGATCACCCAAAAGGAACTGGAAAGACTGCTCGAAGAGTTCCCCGCCGATGACGAGGATGCCGACCTGATGGGCAGGTCGATCCGGGACTTTGGCGTCTTGCCCGAAAACGATCCGGCGCAGAACGCGGAGAATCTGCAGCGGGCGATCGACTGGGCCGCGCCGCGCGGTGCGGCGCTGTTCGTGGAGCCTTCCGATGAGCCCTACCCTGTCGCCGGCGGCATTGTCCTCAAGCGGAACGCTTCGCTCATCGGCGTCCACGGGCCGGTGGGGCGCGGCACGCGCCACCGTGACACACAACAGCCCGTGGGCAGCGTGTTCGCCATCGAAGACGAAACCCGGCCCTTCGTGACCGTGGAGGGCGCCGTGCAGATCAGTGGGATCCAGTTCTGGTATCGAAAACAGACCGCCGACG
>Ga0180430_10004816_pt1 | contig 11324 bp, 7 predicted proteins | sample SS_ome_9_FD_132999 | JGI IMG/M metagenome (GOLD analysis project Ga0180430, IMG submission 132999) | Hypersaline lake sediment archaeal communities from the Salton Sea, California, USA - SS_1_S_2 metaG | ecosystem: Environmental > Aquatic > Non-marine Saline and Alkaline > Hypersaline > Sediment... | reverse complement strand
CATATTCACCTGTGGGTTGTCGATATAAAATCAGGGGATGTTATTGCTGAACACATGTGTATGTGATTGTATTTAAGTGGAAATTATAGAATCGATGCTTTCATTTAATGAATTAGCCAATCGAAGTAGCTACTTCAACCCATAGTCATTAATCTTCTTTCTCAGCGTAGTCGGAGAGATCTCCAGCAATCCAGCCGTGCGAGTGATATTCCAGTCCTGACTCTTGAGAATCGAGTGGATATAACGCTTCTCTGCTTCTCGCAGGGTAAGAATTGAATCATCAGCCGCCAATTGCGGTGTCACAGACGATTCACTCGCGCCGGCTTGCTGAGGATCAGCACCACCCGGCGAATTGCCTCTAGCTCCCGCACCTAGAGCGAATGAAACATCGGACTCCGAAAGATCGCCGCCGCGAGAGAGCAAGATCGCGCGCGTCAAAACGTTCTCCAGCTCCCGAACATTGCCAGGCCAATCGTAGCCTTGCAGTGCCGAGAGCGCGGATTCGCTAATAACCAGATTGCTTTTGTGAATATGCCGCGCGATTTGATTGGCGAGAAACTTAGCGATCAGTGGTATGTCATCGGGCCGCGAGCGCAGTGGTGGTAGGTGCAATCGCGACACAGCCAGACGATAGAAAAGATCCTTTCTAAAGAGACCGGCTTCGACCATCTCCGAGAGAGAGCGATTGGTCGCGGTCACCAGGCGAGCCTCCAGCGGAATACTCTGCAGGCCGCCGACCCGTTCGAATTCACTTTCTTGGATCACCCGGAGTAGCTTGGCTTGCAGATCAAGAGCCAGGTCACCAATTTCATCGAGAAAAATCGTCCCGTTTGCGGCGTGTTCGAACTTGCCGATTTTTTGACGCAGAGCGCCCGTAAAGGCACCTTTCTCATAACCGAAAAGCTCGCTCTCGGGAATGGTCGCCACGATTGATGAGCAGTTTATTGCCACAAATGGCGTTCCCGGCCGTGAGGAGTTGTGAAGCGCGCGTGCGATTAGTTCCTTGCCGGTGCCGCTCTCGCCTTCAATCAGCACGGTCACATCATTTCGAGCGAGGATTCCGACCTGCTTTAACACTTCCAGAATCTGTTTGTCTTCACCAATTATCTCTCGTTGCCCAACATCACTCGCCAGTGAATCTGTCTCAGCAGGCAAGCCTATCTGCTGATCGGCAAGATCCCGCTGCCTGGAGTTGCGAATTGAGCGCACCTTTTCGATCACTAAGAAGATGTCGTCGATATTCAAAGGTTTTCGAATATAGTCAAAAGCGCCCAGCTGCATTGCCTCAATGACCGTCTTCGTATCCTGGGTTCCGGTGATCATAACGATCGAGAGATCTTGTATTGTGTCTTTGATTTTGCGCAGTACATCTAATCCTGTCTGGTCGGGTAGCATCAGATCGAGGAAGACGAGGTCGGGTCGCCAGGCTTCAATCTGCTCGAGTCCCTTGCCGCCAAGATGGACGCACTTGGTTTCATACGATTTCGAGTTGAGTTGAATCTGCATCGAGCGGCAGAGCGCTTTGTCATCATCCACAATCAAGATTCGTTTCATTGAGAGATTTCTCCGCGGGGTAGGTAGATTTTAAATTCCGCGCCGCCCTGCTCAAGGTTAACTGCGCCGACTGAACCGCCATGGCACTCAACGATTTTTTTAACGATGGCCAGGCCGAGGCCGGTGCCGTTTTCGTGAGTAGTGAAAAATGGCTGAAAGATGCTGTCGGCGTGAACGGGCGGAATGCCGGTGCCGGTGTCGCGTACTACTATGCAAAGCCTCCGCCCCGGATCAGACTCGACCGCTGTCTCGATAGTTATTTTCCCGCCGGCCGATGTGGCTTGGATTGAATTGATGATCAGGTTGCCCAGTGCCCGGCCCAGCTGTTCCGAGTCAGCGACAATGGTGAAGGCAGAATCGGCCGGTCCGGTGTCGATCGAAATGTCCTTGTTGCTAGCCGCTGGACCCGCGACGGCTAGGGCCGCCTCGATCAGATCACCCAGCTTTAGCGGCTTGGGATTTAGATCGATCGGTTTTCCGAAGGCGAGTAACTCGTTGAGCATCCTTTCAACCCGGCTGACCTGCTCGAAGGCGATTGCGGCTAGTTCGGAGTGTGTGGCGTCGTCGGCAACTTTCTTTTGCAGGGCCTGGATGTTTATTTTAATCGAAGATAGGGGATTGCGAATTTCGTGAACCACGCTGGCGCTGAGCTCGCCAACGGCAGCGAGAGCGGCCGCCTGGACTAATTTCCGGTGACTGGCATCGAGCTCATCGAGCATATGATTGAAAACTCGGGCGACCTCATCCGCCTCGGTGCTGGCCAGTGGTCTAACCCGCTCTGAGGCGCGCCCTCGGGCGATCCGTCCGGCAACAGCCGCCAGCTCTTTAAGTGGATTGGCCAGTCTCACCGCAGCTCGCCCGGAAAGCAGAATCACCAGGAGAAGTGTAATCAGTCCGGTAATGATTGCCCGCACTCGTAGAACCGTGAGCCAGGCATAGGCTTCGCTCTCGGCGACTTCCACCACCAGCAACCAGGCGACGCCTGGAATTAAAGTGGCGGTTCCAAGGACCGCCTTGTCATTATGTCCGATATAGCTGCGGACCAAGGGTACGCCGTCACCGACAACAACTCTGCCGAGCGATCCGCTCCAGGATGCGAGTGTTTGATCATCGCTAATCTTGTTGGGGTAGCAGCCGGTAGGTGTTACTAAGTACGCATCGCCCAGATCGCCGAGGCCAGTGCGATCATTAAGTATCGGGTCGAGTATTTCGGAGACGTTGATGTTAGCGGCCAGGTAGGCGGTTTTACTGCCCGGCATTGTTTTACAGCTGATGCCAGCTTGAATCAGTAGGTTTCCATTTGGCGCCAGAGATGACGAAGAGAATATCGGACCCGATTGGAGGGCCAGATCTGATCTAAGTTGCTGAGATGGGCTATAGCCGATCGGTGCTGCCCAAGCGTCAGGGCCTAACAGGCTAGCCGCAATCCCGGAGGCGCAACAGCCGGGTCCAGCCGACCAGATCAGCGGCTCCCACTCTGAGTCGAACGCCCCAATAACATCGTAAAATAGCGATCCGAGTTTTAGATCATCGAGAAGATTACAGACCTCAGAGCAACTTTCAGAGGCATCAGCCGGATCGGTCCCGTCGGTCATACCGCAGATTCCGCGCACGCACGGGGAACTCTCTAAGAAATGAAGGTCGGCCGCTACCCGATCTAGCCAGGCCGTGATCCTGACCTTGCGCGCTTCGAGCATCGCTTGCAAATGCAACGATTCGGTAGACGTGATCGCCTCTTTCGCGCAGTGGTATCCCTGGATTGCCATTATCAGGAGTGGCGTGAGAGCAATCAGCAACATCCAAATGAGGATTTGCCATTTAAGACTGCTGAAAACTGAGTGTGAGTTGGGTGTGTTCATTGATAACTCCTACCGCAGCTTAGATTTTTGCACCGAATCGAAGCAAAAACAAGCGGTCTGTTTGAGTGGTGATATTGGCGGGAGTGGTTTGAAATCACCGTCTCGCTAGCCTGTCACTTTGAGCGTACAAAGTAAAACTCATAAAGCCGGACTTGATTTATGCGCAATTGCCTTACAAAATGGTGGTATCTTTAAAAAAAAGAAATGGGGGCCAACAAATGCGTCAAACTTACATGACCAGCTTGGTCGCAGTTCTGACAATTCTTTTAATCGTTACCACAAACACACCAGCAGATGATTGTATCGATTGCCACACAAAGGTCACGCCGGGTCAGGTTCAAGACTGGTTATCCGGTGCTATGGCTGAAAGTGGCATGACCTGTGACATGTGTCACGGCGATGAGCATGAAACCGCGGAAGATTATCTCAAGGCAGAAATCCCCGATGAGCATGTCTGCGCTGAGTGCCATGAGGATCAGTTCGATCAATTCACTTCTGGAAAACACAATCTGGGATGGGCCACCTTGAATGCCCTGCCCGCGACACACCTGGCCCCGGATGAATTGATGGAGGGTGGACGAGGTTGTGGTGGCTGCCACAACATGGGGGTTAAAACTGAGGCGGAGAGAGCTAAGCTCGAAGAGATGGGTTATCGCTATCAGAAGAATTCGTGTGATGAGTGCCATACTCGCCACACCTTCTCTAAGCAAGAGGCACAAAATCCACATGCCTGCGAAATGTGCCACATGGGATATGACCACCCGCAATGGGAGATGTGGTCCAGCGCCAAACATGGCACGCGCTACCAAGCAAAGAAGGTTGGCGATATGCCTGAGGGCGCCGTAGCTCCAACCTGCCAGAAGTGCCATCTGCCCAATGGCACGCACAGCAATCATACCGCCTGGGGGTTTTTTGGTGTTCGTCTTCCTTTGCCAGAAGACAAACAGGCCGCATCTGATCGGTTGACGATTCTGAAAGCGCTGGGCTTTATCGATCCGGACACTGAAGAGCCGACTTCGCTGCTTGATGCGGCAAAAGATCTAGACATGTTCAGACTGGATGATGAGACATGGCAGGCCGAACGTGATCGGATGCTCGGTATTTGCTCCGAGTGTCACGCAAAGACATACGCGAAGGAACAGCTGGAAAAGGGCGACGCCATTATCCATAAAGCAGATAGGCTCATGGCGGAAGCGATTGAGACAGTCGCCGGGTTGTACAAAGATGGGATCATTGAGAAACCGGAGAGCTATCCGGCCAACTATCCCTTCCTGCTGACCTTTATGCATACAAATGGAGCGCAGTGGGATGAGAAATATGACCAGCTTTCTTTCATCGACCAAGTATTACTACAGATGTTTATGAAACACCGCATGCGCGCATATCAGGGCTTCTTCCATGTTAATCCCGACTATGCTTACTGGTATGGCTGGGCGGAGATGACAAAGGATCTTGGGGAGATTAAAGAGTTGGCTAAATCGATGCGCGCCCTCCATCACTAGTCAGGAGGGCGGCGAATCGCGTGTTTATTAGAAGTCTAGTGGCTTGCTCCCACTCCCATCTTGCGTAATAGGGTGTCCATCAAACACCACTTAGTGATAGATGATTGAAGCAGGTTTGCTCCCACGAAAGCAGTGAAGAGAAACCATAAGGGATTGACAAACCATCCCAAGGCTAGCGATGTCAGTACGAATATTCCTGCTATAGCTCTGATTGCGTTTTCAACACTCATCTCTTTATCCTCCATAATTCGATATACTGATTTGTATAACTAAAAACTGTAACGAAGGCGCATATAGACATTCGAATTGTCACGGAATTGTCCGAACATCGTGTGTGGCTTGTCGCCGTCCATCAAGTTTGCGCCTGTTGTCCAGGTGACGGCATCGGTTATTTTATAGCTGACCATCGGTCGCAGGTGCCAGTCCTCATCGGAAACCCCCAGGTAACCGAAGAGTGACAATTGAAGTGTTTGGTTGAGCATAAATTTCGTGATCCGGGTCGTGACAGTGGAGCGAAGCTCGTCGTACGGTAGATCGGTACCTCCAAAGGCAGCTAAGTGAGCCGCTTCATATTTGTCATAATCCAACATCTGTTCGCCGTAGTACTGAGCGCTAATGGTCCAATCGCCAGCAAGGCTTTTCTCTAATCCGACAAAGCCGCGTAGCTGTGAATTCGGAATCATCGGATTGTCGCCATCTTCATCGTCGGGAGAGATGTACATCGCTCCTTCGATATTGAAGAGATATGAGCCAAGCGGCCCGCGCAGGCTCGCGCCGGTGGAGTACAGTTTCGGGTGGTAGAGTCCGGCAGAGGTCTCGGTTCTGAAAAGGCCTTGTGGAGTTGGCCAAAAACCTTTGTAGCCATAAAGGGCCCACTCAAAGTTTCTGGCATAGCCGAAGACTCTCGCGAAAACCTCACCGTTTGTCAGGCTGTGAGTCGGTTGTTCGATCATAGGGCCATCGGCGCCGCTGACAGTTTGCTGAAGAAACGGATCGAAGGTTGAAAGCTCAGATCTAAGCGGCAGATTGTCCGGCGTGAAATGCGGTGATAGCGCCAGTTCTGCCGTAGTTCCCCCACGATAGAATGTTAGGCGAAGTAGATCTTGGGGCGGCTTCAGGTAGCTGTCGTTCATGCCGGTGAAAAAGGCGTCCCAATCCTTGGCGAAAAGATCGTTAGCGAAGACTAGATCCCCAGTGCCCCAGGTGGCGACCTGGCGGCCGAATTTCACGTCAACCCAGTTTGCCAGATAGAGCTTAATAAAAGCCTCTCGGACATCAATCTTGGACCGGGACTCATCAGCTGCGTCGCTAACTAGGTCAATGCGTGCAAAAAAAGATGCTTTGTCCATATCATCACGAGCGGTGAGCTGAGTTCTGAATTCGCTCCGCGGAAATGCCCGGTCGCCGGCGCCCCCAATATCGAGGGCGGCGTTTTCATCGATCCGATAAGAATGCGCTCCTTCAATAAAGCCGCCAATATAGGGGGCGGCGTCAACTGATTGCATCGCGCCAAGGCCAAGGATGAACGTGGCGATTAAAATAATCGCCGCAACCGTAGCATGAATTGAATTCGCCATGCGCTGATGAGCTAGGCCCGAGGAAATGTCCTGACTGCATGTGTTGGCGGGTTTGTAGGATGATATGGGATACTTCATGATGATTGCACCTTTCTGCATGCGACTGCGCGGTAGCTATCGCGTGTATTCCCGTGGGGGGTTCTTGAGCATGCGTTCGCTGAAATCGTCTGCTTTCAATTTGGTTTCATATGTTGTTTCAGTGAAGCTCAGGTCGGTAAAACTGCCCTTCTTGGTGTTGGTCATTCTGCGTACTGTTGCCGTAGGGTACCCTTCTACTGTCTCTACTTTAACAAGCTCGAACACGCGCTCTAAACGATCCTTCTTGTCGAAATATTCTTCCTTCATGGGTAGGTGATTTTCCTTATCGAGATAGCTGATCCGGTAGGCGTAGTCCGCTGTTTTTGGATCTTTTGGCGTGTTTTTGATCTTTATCATCGGCCGGTCGCCCACAACCTCTTCACCCATGAGCTCATGGTTGTCCATTATTGGCAATCGTCCTGAAACGTCTTCATAGGCGAAGTCGGATCCGACAAAGGAAGAACCACGGTCATTCGCTGCAATTCGTTTTACAAGATCCAATGACGGAACATAGAGCCAGCGGTTATCATTGCCTTCGGCGTTTTTGTGAACTAGGAAGCCGGTACGGCTCACATCTGCCGGCTTGAGGAAGTAGGTGTAGTAACGCTGGTCGCCCATATCTTCGATATCACGGCGCAGCATCCAGAATTCACGCTCGCGTGTGCGGCCCTTTTTATCAGTCAAGACCATCATGACCTTGGCATGACCACCATCACCGGCGTAATAGTAGGTCTTGTGCGATTTGTTCATGATCGCTAGCGCATCGGCGTCATCCGCCTTTGCTTCCATTGTCGCACCTATGACCAGTAGCGCCATTATCATTGAACCAAATACAACCTTTGCATAGTTACTGATACCGTTCATGACTAAGCCTCCTTTACGGCTGGGTTTGCGTTTGCGGGCCGTTCTGTCCAGGTCTCCGCACGTGCTCCCCAAGGCCAAAATGCCTTCTTCCCGCTCAACTTCAGTAGAGCCGGCAGAATCAGGAACGTTGCGGTTCCCGATAGAGCCATGATCGATAGGAAGAAAACGCCAACTGTTACATATGGTACTAACGCTGCAAACAGCAGCGGAACAAAGCCAAGTGCGATGACGACGATATTGCGAGCAATAGCGCGAGCTGGCTCGTCAAAGAGTTCATCCAAGGTAGCGCCGACATTTTTTACCCGCTTGTAGATCTCCTGGCCACGCTTGAGGAAGTGGATCGCGAAGTCTACTGAGAGTCCAAGCGTTAGGGATGAGAGTATTGCGATCGGCATGTCGTATGCCTTGCCAGTCAGGCCGACCAGGCCGTAGACCAGGGCGATCGTTACGGTCAGCGGCACCATCGAGATGAGCCCAAGTCTGACCGAGCGAAGTAGCATCATCATCATGAATAGAACCACTACAAAAGATCCGAGTAGAGCGTTGCGCATGCCGACGACCATCTTTTCTTGCCAGACAACGTTGATATAGGTTAGGCCGCCCCAATCAAATTTCATCTCCGGCGGCGGGGCAAATTGACCGATATAGCTATTTGCGGTATCTACGACTTCGGCAACCGCCTGATTGTCGCCATCTTTCAACTGGATCCAGAGCACTGCCTTGTCACCGCTAGGAGTGATAAACTTGTACAGGTCATCCGGATCGCCGCCGGCGACTTCATAGAGGAAGACTTCCTGGGCGATTTCTGTGTCACTCTCGGGGATTGCATAGGCGGTCGAGTCGCCATCATTTAGTTCGAAGCGAACCTTTTTGACGATATCGGTCAGCCCAGTGGTCGAACCCACCTGGGGCAGGGAGTGCAGATGATTCTGCAGGTTTTCCATATATGTAAGCACCGCTGAGCTCTTGACCGTGCCATCTTCGGTTTCACTGGCGTCGAATTCCAGATAGGCCATATAGGTGCCAGCTAATCTACTGCCCAGCTCATGCTCAGCAACGCGGATTGGATGATTCGGCTTGAACCACTTGGTCGGGTTGTCGTTGACAACGATCTGAGAAACCCCGTAGCCAGCGATGGTCAGCGCAATAATCGTCAGGATGATAGTGGTGCGGTAGCCGCCTGTGGCGGCGCGGCCAACGGTCTTCATTATAGAAGCCAGGAGCGAGCCGCTGTCATCGGATTTGCCGAAATTAGATAGCGTGCGTCTCGAGAGTAGCACTGCATAGGCAGGGTTAAATGTGACTGACAGGATCCAGGCGACAGCGACACCTAGTGCGACGAATGCGCCAAACACCTTCACAGGTGGAATGTTAGCCGACATCAAAGAACCGAAACCGACGACAGTAGTCAATGAGGTGAAAATCATCGGCTTATAAAGCTCGTTCATTGTTGAGATAATGGCGGTCCGCTGTGATTTCGATTTCTGGTAGCGTTCATGAAATTCCGAAAGGATGTGAATTGAGTTAAGCACGGCGATAGGCATTAGGAATATCGCTATCATCGAACTCATGATATGAACTGTAAAACCCATCCAGATCAGAGTGCCCATCGTCCAGACAATCGTCATGATCGCGATAATCATTGGTGCGAGCACTACCTGTATTTTGCGGAAGAAGAATAGCATCAGCAGGAAAATCAACAATCCCGCCAACGGGGCTGAAGTGCCCATTTGCTTGAACATCTCCGAGCCGAACACATCCTGAGCTACCGGTAATCCTGTGATGTAATAGTTTGGGAAGCCGCCAATATCATCCATGGTTGATTCGATCTGCTTGGCGATAGCGCCCGCGAAATTCTTTGCTTCCAGTGGAATGTAAACGGCAACGACGCGGCCATCAGCGGAGGCGAGTTTTCCTCTCAGGATCGGGTTGGCGTCGATCTTTCCGGCGATGGAGGGCTGCTCATCCCAACCGATTCGTGAATCTGTGAGGCTGCCCACCACGAGAGAGCCGTCAGGAGTTCTGTAGATGTCATCGACCGTCGATGGCGCCATCACATCTTCGGAGACCACCCCTTCCATTTCCTCGATTTCTTCGACAAGCAGGCCAAGACGCTGAGCGAAATCATCGGTCAAAAGGTTTTTTTCGCCGCTGAATCCGAGCACGAGATGATCTGATAGGCTGAATTCTTCTTTAATGCGTGAGTGGATAACTCGCACCGGCTCATCGGCTTGGAGCATATTTTCGGGATCGGTATCGATAACCGCCGATGGAATCGGGATAGCCAGTAGAACTGTGATCAGTACTGCAAGCATTACAATCCACTTGGGATGATTGACGGCGAAGTTGACTAGGATATGTTTTGATCTGCTCATCTCTCACCTCTGTCTTGTTTTATGGTGGCATTCCTGCTGAAAATCGTTTCTTGGAACATCCGTATGTTTCTAGGTGCCAGCTCAGAGGCATGTGGTGGCGCAGAAATTGATGACTGCATTTTTGAGAGGAGGCGGTGCTAATGTGTTGCAATTGTGTGTGTGCGCAAGCCTCTTATAATGTAGGACTAGACCTGGGCCGCTGAACTGTAAAATCAGATTTGGTAAAAATATAGGGCGGCTTGGCTCGGTGGGCAATGAAAATCGTCTGTGACGCTTGCTTATGCGCAGTATCGATTGCGACCTGATGATTTGGCTTTATACATAGCGCGGTCGGCACTTTCTATCAAAACGTCTGGTTCAACACCGGCAGTGGGAAATATGGTCGCGACACCGAGGCTTAGAGAGACATATTCTGAGACCGTGGATGTAATATGCGGGATTTTGCATTCCTCTACTAACATTCTAATGCGGTCCGCGACCCTACAAGCGCCAGCGTTACTGGTTTTGGGCAGGAGAATGATAAATTCTTCTCCACCATACCGGGCAACTAGGTCTTGAGGGCGATATGAAGACTCTGAGATTGCTTTGGCAATTGTTTTCAAACAGTCGTCACCAAGTAGGTGTCCATAGGTGTCGTTGTACTGTTTAAAGAAATCGACGTCGCACATGATTGCCGATAAACAACCCTTCTCTCGGGCCATCCGCTTCCATTCAATTGCCAGCGCGCGATTAAAGCTTCTGCGGTTGGAAAGCTGAGTCAGTCCATCGATGCTTGATAGCTGCTTTAGGATCTGATTGGCTCTTTGCATCTCCCGCTCGGCCTGCTTGCGCCAAGTTATGTCTTTGGCGTTTTCGACAATTCCGATAACCTGTCCGCCGAGACCGCGGAATACTCTGGATGAAAGAGCCAGCGAGATCGATTTCCCATCCGGCCTGGTGTATTCAATGTCGTTTTCGACTTCGGTGATATTGTTTTCGTATGAAATGAGCGGACAATCAACTTTTTGGCAAACTGAGCTGTTCAGAATATCACAACACTTGTGACCAATGATCTCTTCCTGGCTCAGGCCCAACAATTCTGTGAAAGTATTGTTAACCCGGATGATTTTAAAATCCTGGTTAACCACCCACATACCATCGCTGCAGGCATTAAATATCTGTTCTAGCTCGGCAGAGGCAACTTCCGCGTCAACTAATCGCTGGTTCGAGACTGCGATAACATCTTCAAGGTGACTGTTTAGTTCTTGGAGTTCATTGCTGACCAACCGCAGGTTTTCTTCAAAGGCCTTGCGTTCAATTGCGTAGGACAACATTTTAGGCAGTAGTGCTTTATTTATCTGGCCCTTGACCAGGTAATCCTGAGCACCCATCTTAATCGCTTTCAGTGCAATACTGTCATCATCCGAGCCTGTGTGAATCACTATCGCGACCGAGGGAGAGTGCTGGTGTACCTGCGTGAATGTGTCAAGTCCGCCGCTGTCGGGCAAGTTCAGGTCAAGCAGGACAACATCGGTG
>Ga0180430_10004815_pt1 | contig 11324 bp, 4 predicted proteins | sample SS_ome_9_FD_132999 | JGI IMG/M metagenome (GOLD analysis project Ga0180430, IMG submission 132999) | Hypersaline lake sediment archaeal communities from the Salton Sea, California, USA - SS_1_S_2 metaG | ecosystem: Environmental > Aquatic > Non-marine Saline and Alkaline > Hypersaline > Sediment... | reverse complement strand
GGCCGGCATGGCTCTGCAACAGCATTTCGGCGATGCCGGCGGTGAGGCCGAAATTACCGTCGATCTCAAAGACCTTCTTGCTGAAGATTGAGATCAGGCAGGGCTTGACGTGGCCACTCAGGTGGCGGTTGAGGATCATATGCGTCCATTCGCCGTCGCCAAGCCGGGCCCCAAAGTTGATGCGCGTGCCGCTGCACCAGCTGCCGAGCCTCACCGCGCGGAACTTCAGCGATTTGCTGGCTGCCGCCGCCAGTTTGGGCGTGCCCCATGGCGTGATCTGGTCGCCGGGATTGAGTCCCCAGAGGGCTGCAATCTGACCGGAGCGGTAACCTGCAGGTTCGCGATCGTCCCGCCACTCAGGGATGCGCCCGGTCTTGGGATTGACCCGCGTCGGCAGGAGCCGGGCGCGCATCTTCGTCAGTTTCACCCGGAATGGTTCATCCACCCCCAGGATCCGGCTTGCGTCGATGCAGTGCGTGAACAGATCGCGCAGGATCTGCATGTCCATCGTCGGGCCCATGCACAGGCGCCCACGCGAGCCGTCGGGCGCCTTGAAGCTCTCTTCGAATGAGGTGGCAGGGCACGTCACCAGGTTCCCATTTCCGTCATCGATCAGGTAGTCGACGAAGAACTCGGCGGCCTCCTTGAGCACGGGATAGGCGCGTTCGAGGTGTTTCCGGTCGCGACTGAAGTCGTACTGCTCCCAGAGGTGCCGCGTCAGCCAGGCGGCGCCCATCGGCCATAATCCCCAGGTGGCGCCGTCGACAGGAGCCGTACCGAGCCACAGGTCGGTATTGTGATGCGCGACGAATCCACGGCAGCTGTAGTGGGTTTTTACCGTCTTGCGCCCCGGTTCACGCAAACGTTCGACCAGGCGCAGTAACGGTTCATGGCACTCGGCAAGGTTGCACGACTCGGCGGGCCAGTAGTTCATCTCGGCATTGATGTTCAGGGTCCACTTGCCCCCCCAGGGCGGGGCGCCTTTTGCCCATATTCCCTGCAGGTTTGCAGGCTGGGCGCCGGGGCGGGAGGAGGCGATCAGCAGATAGCGCCCAAACTGAAACGACTGTGCCAGCAGGTGTGGATCGTCCGTGCCTTTGCGGACGGCCTCGATTCTCTCGTCTGTAGGCCTGCTGGCGGCCTTCGCGCCGCCGAGGTCGATGCTGACCCGATCGAAAAGGCCACGGTAGTCGGCGATGTGCGCGCTGCGAAGGGCCGCATACGACTTGCCGGCCACGGCCGCCAGGTGCTTCTTGCAGATGGCCGCGGGGTCGCCGCTGATGTCGCGGTAGTTCTTGTAGCTGGAGGCGGCCGTATAGATGAGTGTTACCGCATCAGCCTTTTGTATCTCGATGGCGTCGATATCTCCGGCAACCTTACCGCCCTCATTATGCACGAGAATTCGGGCTTCGAACTTCAAGCCCTCTTGATTCCGCCGCCCCGGCATTTGCCCGGACAGCTTGAGCATCTGGTTACCGGCCGCAACGCATTGCCCGACATGAGGGCTGTCAATCGCTACCATGCCGGTGATCTGCCCCGGTTTATCGCAAGCAAGGCGAACGACCATGACCTGATCGGGATAAGAGACAAATACTTCGCGCGTGAAACGGGCGTTATCGATCCGATAGCTGACCTTTGCAGTGGCCGTCTGCAGGTCCAGCTCACGGCGGTAGTCGGCAGCCTGACCGTGATCGGCCAGATCGATCCACAAGTCGCCGAGGGTGTGGTAGGACGCCTGGCCCTTTGGGTTTCCGATCATATGTCTGTCGCCCACGGCGAGCGCCTTGGCGAACTCGCCGTTCGCGATCAAACCTCTGACTTCGGCCAGATGCGCGAACGCCTCCGGGTTGTCGTAGCAATGCGGTCCACCGGTCCAAATCGTATCCTCGTTGAGTTGAATGTGTTCACGGCTCACGCCACCGAGGACCATGCCCCCCAGACGCCCGTTGCCTATGGGATACGCCTCGAACCAGTCACGAGCTGGTTGACGCAGCCAGGGCGTCAGCTCCGCGCTTTCCGGCCGCGGCGCCGAACCGGTGAGCTTGGCGGCGGAGACGCCGTAGGTGCGGGGGACCTTCAGCGCGAGTTTGCCGGGGGCCGAACTGATGAACCGGCCCCGGTCCGGCTTCTCGAAATTCCAGTCGGCGACCCGGCCCGGCAGACCATGCGACTTGCGCTCCCGGTCAGCCGCCAGCTTGGCGAGCTCAGAGCTCGTCAAGGCTCGGTCGTATACGGTCGCCCGGTCCATTTCGCCCAGGAAACGATTGGCGCCGTTATGATCTGACCCCACGCATAGGGGGTACTGATTTCGGATCAGCTTGGCGTTTGGTTCGAATGTCCTTGCCGTAACCTGCTTGCCGTTGAGATAGAGCATCATGGCGCCGTCGGCGGCATTGAAAACACCTGCCACGTGCGACCACCGGTTGATGGCGAGTCTGGCCGGGAACGTGACCATTCCCTCGTACTTGTCGGTGCGGACGATCATGCGGAGCGAATTGCCGGGGAAACTATCGAGCATGTAGCCGCTTTTCGTCCCGGCGGTGCCCTTGTCGATGATTCGGCCGCCCTCGTTTCCCATCGCACGGGGCTTGACCCATGCTTCCAGCGTCACGGAACCCGTCAGGTCGATCGCATCACAGTGCGCCGCCCGAAAGGGACGCTGGGTGCCGTCAGGCGAAAGAACACCCTCCCCTTCGGCAGCGACGACCAACCCAACGCTCGGCGCCAATGCCAGAACGAAGCACAACGCAGCGGCTGCAATGGGAAACTCGAAACGCGCCAACGGCTTGATACTCTTACCTTCAGTACATCGCATCGCCATTCTCCTATAGGTTGCATGGGCCTTCGAAGGGAAAAAGGGGTCAGAACTATTTTATCTTCTGTTCTGAACATCTCTTACGCGCCTTTTGTGTTTATTTTGCTTCGGTTGGTTGTTTTCTGGGTCGGCCTCGGGGGCGGATGGTCAGGTCCAGTTTCAGTTTCCGCCCGAGGGCCTTGATCCAACTTTCAGAACCGTACGGCAGGGGCTTGCGATGCTCTGAGCGATCACGAGTGACTCATCTTCGCTCGGCCGACGGTGAACGTAGCGACTCCATTTCCGCTGGCGGGTTCTTTTTACATTGGCATCGGCGTCGCCGGCCGTCCGCTGGTTCCCACGGTTGATCACATGATAGATCAACCCCTTGTCGATAGTCCGTAACGGTCGAGGCATATAGCGAGACTATCAAGTATCGGCTTTTGTGTCAATGAACAGTCCAATCCCGTCCCGTTTGGCGTTGCGTGATGCGCTCTACCGCGTTATCCGCCTTATCCGCCGTGATTCATCTCCGTAACCGTTCGATTCAACTTGTAGAATGCACGCTCAGAGTGTTGTTTGGCAAGCGCCTTTTACAGATTCAATCGGAAGGCGCATCGGAGTACTTTTCAGCGCGTATATTCTCTCGATCCGGTCTTCCCCGACGGACGACTAAGCGGTCTCTTGCTCGCTGTCGGTGGTATCGAGCGGTTCGGCTGCGGCGGTGGGCGCCAGTTGGGCCGGTTCGCTCTCGCGGCCCGTAGAACCGAACAGCGCCGAAAGCATGCGGTCTACAAATGTCGAGTCGGCGATACCGTCAGCCTTCATTTCGACCAGCAGTTTCCGATAAGCCGTCACGCTCCTGCTGACCGCGGCGCGGTACTGATACCTGGACTCCGCTCGCCGTTCGGCGACGTACTGCGTTGCGCAGACGTACAGGAAAAACGCCAGGGGCGTCAGTCCGGCGGCGAGCACCGCTACCGCCGCCCATGCGGAAAAACCGGCCAGTATCGCTGATATTATCGCCAGCACCACGCCACCGCCGGCGCCAACGCCGATCAGCAGTCGCCACCATTTTTCCCGCTGGGGTGCGGTCTGCTCAACAAGATCGTCGAACTGCCTGAACAGTCCGCCGTCGACAGCCTGCCCGAACAGGTCCTCTATTTTCTGATGCAGATCCTCGTTCCGTACGACCAGTTCTGTGGTCTGTCCTTCCAGGTGGTCCAAGGTCTCCCGGGCGTTATCGCGGAGTTCGGAAATGATCTGCTGCGATTGGGCCTTGTCCTCGGCCAACTGCTGTGTGTGCTTCCGGGCCTGATCGAGCGACTTTTCCATGTCCCGACCGATGTCATCGATTTCTCCGGCCCGGCGCGAGGTGCTGGTGAGTTGCGCGTCGATTTTCGAGCGGCTTTCGGTACCCGCCGAAAGCAGTTCCGCCAGGTCCGCCGTCGCGGCGCGAACTTCCTTTAGTTTTGCCTGGATCTCTCCGGCGGATTCCGCGGTATCCACGCGGACCTGTGCGACGTCCTGCCCGGCCTGCAGAGCGGTGTCCCGCTGCCGGGTAGTCTCTTCGAGTAGTTGCTGCGACTGTTCCCTGTATTCGGACGACTGCTGTGTGTTTTGTCGAGCCTGGTCGAGCGACTCGCTGACGGCGCGTAGGATGTCGTCGATTTCTCCGGCCCGACGCGACGCGCTGGTGAGTTCCGCGTCGATTTTCGAGCGGTTTTCCGTACCCGCTGAAAGCAGTTCCGCCAGGTCCGCCGTTGCGGCGCGAACTTCCTTGAGTTTTGCCTGGATCTCTCCGGCGGATTCAGCGGTATCCACGCGGACCTGAGCGACGTCCTGCCCGGCCTGCAGAGCGGTGTCCCGCTGGCGGGTCGTCTCTTCGAGTAGCTGCTGCGACTGTTCCCTGTATTCGGACGACTGCTGTGTGTTCTGTCGAGCCTGGTCGAGCGACTCGCTGACGGCGCGTAGGATGTCGTCGATTTCCCCCGCATGGCGCACCGCGACAGTGAGTTCCGCGTCGATTTTCGAGCGGTTTTCGGTCCCCGCCGAGAGCAGTGCCTCCAGGTCGACCGCCGCGGCGCGAGCCTCCTGGAGCCTTGCCTGTATCTCGCCTCCGGCTTCGGCGGTTTCGACGCGAACCTGAGCGATATCCTGCCCGGCCTGGCATGCGGTATCCCGCTGCCTGGTCGTCTCTTCGAGCAGCTCGTCGGCGGTGGCCTTGTGTGTGCGAATGTCTCCCACCACGGCGACGGCTGATTCGAGCTGTTCGGCGCAGGACGCCTGGCAGGCCTCTCGCTGGTCCTTGGCGGCTGCAGCCTCGCCGCGTAGGTTCGCCAGGGCCTCTGCCTGGGAACCGAGGATGTCCTCTACCGACGCGGCGGTGTCTTTGTGTAGTTTTTCGGTCCGCCGGCGGGCCTTTACCGTGCCGGAAAGATGGTCGTCGATCTGCGTCTTGAGTTCGGCGGCAACGGCAAGCACGCCACCCAATTCCCCGACGACACCGCCGGCCTGATCGAGCTTGGCGCGGATTTCGCTTTCGGCTTCCGTGGCGGTTGAACGGAGTTCGTAAATCTCCTTAATTTCGCCCTGTAGCGTCTCGACATCCTGGCGGGCGCCGGCGAGCAGTTCGGCGGCGGCGGTCTGGTCGACCTGCAGTCCCGCAACCGCGTCCTTGGCGGCTTGGCGCTGCTCCGAAACGGTCTTTGCGAACTGTCGCTGCCGGCGGTCGGCCTCGGAGACGGCCTGTCCGACGGCGTCGAGGGCCTCTTCCTTTCCCTGCCTGATGGCGGCGTTGGCTTCGGACGAGGCGGTCTCGAGTTGGGCGATTCGATCTCGTGCCTGTCCGGCTTCCCCCAGCGCCTGTTCCATGCGTGCCTTGAGGTCGCATCCGGCGCGTTCCAGTTCGTCGAGTTGTCCGGCCGCCTGCCCTCCCCGCGCCAACAGGTCCTGGAGTTTGGCGAGTTCTTCTTCGGCGCGTTGGCGGTTTTCGTCGGTGTTTTGTGCAGCCTGTTCTGCCGACTGTCTTTGCTGATGGGTCTGCTCGGTTGCGGCGGCGACTTCGGCACTTCGAGAGTTGATATCGGCCAGCAAGTTTTCTGCGGTCCGGGCCCGCGCTTCGAGTTTTTGTCGAGCCTCATGCAACATTCGCTCGGCGGCGTCGGCGGTTTCCTGCACCGCTGTGATCGCCTGGTCCTGCCTGGTCTGCATCTCGGCGGAGAACTCCTGGTATTCCTTCAGGATCTGCTCGATGCTGTTCTGTCGATGTTCGGCTTCGGCGAGTTTGGCGGAGATTCCCTCGGCGTCCCGCGTTCCATCTTCGAGCAGCCCGCGAATGGAGGCGGTGACCTCCCGCCCCTCGGACAGTTTGGCCTGGAGACCTTCAGCGGCGGTTTCCGCGGACCGGGTAATCTCCTCGATTGCCTTGATGCCCGCTTTGGCCTGGTCCAACTGCCCCTCTGATTCCGCCAACAGCTCGACGGCCGCCTGCTGGCGGTCGTGCACTTTTTCCACGACGCCCTGGGCCGTAGCGAGCTGCTCGCCGAGGCGCCCCTCGAACTCCTGGCGCTTTGCGTTCAATTCCTCCTGGAGGGCGTCGAAAGCCTCCATCGCCTCGGTGTATCGCTTCCGGATCGTCTCGGCCTGGGAGCGAATCGAATCCAGCGCCATCGACGAGTTGCCCTGAAGGACCTCGGACTCTTTCTTGTAGGCCCCCTCGATGTCGGCGAGGCACTGGTCGGCGGCGTGCTGGATCTTCTCTGTCTGCCCATCGGCGGTAGCAGCCACAGCGTCGATCGACTCCAGAACGTCCCCCAGCTTGCGCTCCAGAATCACCGTAAGCTTGCCCAGCTTGCTGGCGTCCATACCTCCGGCCATCAGGTTCTCCTGGAGGCACAGCCTGTGCAGGCTGTCCATAACGCGCAGGACGCCCATCGCCTGCTCCCGATCCAGTGTTTCGGGAAGGACCTCTATGGCCTCGGATGCCCTGGCGACCCTTTCCAGCAAATCCTGGCGTGCGGTGAAGGGCATACCCTGGAGAGAATCACTTCGCAGCATTCCCTCCAGCGCGAACAGGAACCCCTTTAGCCCTCGCATGGTCGGGTCAATGTCGCCCAGTTCCGGGGGCGTGTCCTCGGCGAACATGCTCGATATCTGCCCCACGCGGGCCTCGAACAACTTCCGCAAACGCGGAATCTGCATATCCATCATTAATCTCCTTGAATCAGCATCCGCACACGCCCCCCGCCGGCGGAAGTCTCGACTCAGGCATTGTAAAAGCAAAAACTACATGTAATAAGCCTCTTGAGAGACGTCGAACCAGCCGATGTCCTTCCTGTTGGGGCAATCGTCCACTCGGTGTATACATCGGCGCGCCGTTCCAATAGACTCCAGCCCAAGTTTTGCAAACAAGGGTCTCGGGACTCTTTGGTATGATAAGCAGCGGGTGGAATTCACATCGCAAGCGCCTTCGCCGGCCAAATCGCTAACGTCCTGAAACCAAGTCGCCATTGCAAAAAGCCTTCGCGATGCGTAAATTGGCCTGCAACCATGGATATTGCAATCGTTAAAACTGACAATCCCGAAGGCGTCGCCGCCGTTGGCGCGCTGATGGATGTGCTGCGCAAGGGCGAGCTGTCGGCCGGCGCCGGGTCGATGGACGTCCGCAAGGTCGTTGGCGACATCATCGACGACGTCGAAAAGCGGCGGGATCAAGCCGCCGCCGAAATAACATCACGCCTGGATTGCGCCGAGATCACGCCTGATACCATCCGCGTGCCCGAGGAGCGGATTCTCGCCGCGCACCGCGCCGCCGACGGTGAATTCCTCCAACTCGTCGGTCGCGTCGCGGACAACATACGCCAATACCAGGAGTCTATCCTTATCGCCGACCCTCCACCGCTCAAGCGCGGAGGCAGGACCCTCGGCGTTCGATATACCCCGATGGCACGGGTAGGCGTATACGTGCCCGGCGGGAAGGCGATATACCCTTCGACCGTTCTGATGACCGTCGTTCCCGCACAGGTCGCCGGCGTCGAGCAGATCGCGATCGCCTCCCCGCCGACCGCTGGAAAAGTGAACGATATGGTCCTTGCCCTTGCCGGTGAGTTGGGGATCGCCGAAGTCTATCGGCTCGGGGGTGCAGTCGCCGTGGCCGCAATGGCGATGGGAACTGAAACGATCGCGCCGGTCGACAAGATCGTCGGACCGGGAAACGCATTCGTGGCCGAAGCCAAGCGGCAACTGTTCGGGCGGGTCGGTATAGATTCGATCGCCGGTCCCAGCGAAGTGCTCATAGTCGCCGACGAGACCGCCCGGGCCGACTACCTGGCCGCCGACATGCTCGCACAGGTCGAACACAATCCCGGGTCGGCGATATTGGTGACGCCCAGCGGGGATCTGGCCGAGGCAGTGCGGAGCGAACTCGCAGCGCAGTTGCCCGCACTGGAGCGCGGTGATGCGGCAAGGGCGTGCCTGGAGGCGTACGGCGCGATAATCGTGACCGCCGACCTCGACGAGGCCTGCCGAACAGCCAACGATTTCGCCACCGAGCACCTGCAGATAATCACCGCCGACGATTCAAGCACCCTCGACAATATTCGCAACGCCGGAGCGGTATTTCTGGGCCCGCACAGCCCGGTCCCGCTGGGCGATTATTACGCCGGGCCTTCGCACGTGCTGCCCACCGGCGGTACGGCGAAGTTCTCAAGCCCGCTGAGCTGCAACGATTTCCTGAAGGCCGCCAGCGTGCTGAGTTACGACGCGGAATCACTGGACAACGACTCGACCGACGTGATAGATTTCGCCACGCGCGAAGGCCTGACCGCACACGCCAACGCGGTGAGAATACGAACGCAGAACAAGTAGAATCAGCTATGTCATATTTCCGCGATAATATCGACGCGATGAGGCCTTACGTGCCCGGCGCCCAACCGCCCGCCGGCCAGAAGGTTATCAAGCTTAACACCAACGAGAACCCCTATCCGCCGGCGCCGGGGGCGATAGAGGCCCTTCGCGCGTGCGATCCCGACAGCCTTCGGCGGTATCCCGATCCGATGGCGCGGGAGTTCTGCGGCGCGGTGGCCGGCGCGCTCGACGTTCCCGCAGACCACGTTATACCGGGCAACGGGTCCGACGATATACTCGTGATGATCTCGCGGGCATGCCTGCAACCGGGCAGGAAGGTGGTATTCACCGTACCGACGTTCGAGTTCTACAACGTACAGGCAGAAATCGAAAACGCCACGCGCGTACCTCTGGCCTGCGATCCGGCTGAATCGATCGATCTTATCGCGACCGAAAACGCCGACGTGACGTTCATCGCCAGCCCCAACAGCCCCACCGGAACGCTGACGCCCACCGGCGCCCTGGACGACCTTGCCGGGCGGCTGGACGGACTGCTGGTCATCGACGAGGCATACGCGGACTTCGCGAGCGAAAACGCCCTGTCGCTGGCGGCGAGGCACGATAACGTCGTGATCCTCCGCACGCTGTCGAAGGGTTACTCGCTGGCGGGGCTGAGAATGGGCTTCGCGATCGCCGCGCCGGAGATACTCGACGGGCTGATGAAGACCAAGGCGATCTATAACATCGACGCCGCGGCCTGCGCCGTCGGCGCCGCCGCCATCGCCGACCAGGACCACAAAAACGCCAACGCGCGAAAAATAATCGCCTCGCGCCAGGCACTGGGCGACCAACTGGGCGAACTGGGTTTCACGTTCCCACCATCGCAGGCGAACTTCCTTCTGGTCCGCCCGCCGGAAGGCAACGCCGCCGATATCCACGAAGCCCTAAAGGCCCGCGGAATCCTCGTCCGATATTTCCAGTACCAGGCGATCCTTGCCGACAAGCTTCGCATAACGGTGGGCACAGACGAGCAGAACAACGCGCTGATCGCGGCGCTGAAAGAAATCATGGCATGACCGACAAACCGAGAACCGCGACAATACAGCGACAAACAAAAGAGACCTCCGTCTCCGTCACGCTCGACATCGACGGGACCGGGCAGGTCGACAACACCACCGGCGTGGGCTTTCTCGATCACATGCTCGATCACCTCGGAAAGCACAGCCTTACCGATCTTACGGTGACCGCCAAAGGCGACCTGCACGTCGACGACCACCACACGGTCGAAGACGTCGCTATCTGTATCGGGCAGGGACTAATCGAGGCGCTCGGCGACAAGGCGGGCATCAACCGGTACGGTTCGGCGTCGGTGCCCATGGACGAGGCGCTGGCGGAAGTCTCCCTCGATCTTTCGGGGCGCCCGGCGGTGGTGTTCGACGTGAATTTCGTCGGCGACAAGATCGGCACGTTCGATACGCAACTGATTCGGGAGTTCATCTCCCGCCTGGCGGCGACCGCGGGCATGAACCTGCACGTGACCGTACCGAGGGGCGCCAACGACCACCACATAGCCGAAGCAATCTTCAAGGCCCTCGCCCGCTCCCTGCGACAGGCGAAAGCGATCGACCCGGCGCAGAAGGGGCAGGTCCCCAGCACCAAGGGAACGCTCTAGCCCGGGTCTCTTCCAAGCCCGCAGACGGCTATTATGCGCGCTTGGGCCTGTCGCCTCTCGTGGCGTTGCTGACAACTACCCCGTATCGTTGACTAACCTCCGATCTGAAGGTAAACTGACAGCTTCTTGAGGACGTGTATACAAACGGAAGGTGCAAGAATGAGCAAGCGAATTATCGTTGTGTTGTCGTCTGTTTTGCTGACCCTGTCGATCGGTCTGAGCGTCGGCGGCGCCAAGGACAAGACACCGGCGCCCAAGACGCCCGCAGAGGTCGAACTCGGCATCGAGGTTAAGATCGCGCAGACGGATTTCCGCGAGCGCAAGCGGTGCGAGCAGATCAAGGATCAACTCGCCAACCCCCATCGGATTCCCCTGCCCGACGAGCAGGACGCCGCGGACCTCGTCGCGCGCCGCACGAGACTGCTGCTGGATGACATCCGAAAGATGAAGGGCGCCCCCAACCTCGCGGCCGAGGCGAAGACACTGGACGCCCTGTCGAAGAAGGTTAAAAACCGCGGTGGAGACCGGATGGCCCTTCTGGCGGAACTCTGCGCCGTTCGGCGCAAGATCGCCTTTGCCAATCCGCTGCTCAAAGGTATCGACAAGCTGCTTTTTATCAAGCGCAACCAGTCCCAGAATCACATTTGCGATCAATATTTCGGATGGGGACACCGGGGCGGAGGCGGAGGATTGTTCGTCCTGTCCGATCCGTTCGGCGCCAAGCCGACTCTCCGCAACGTCCTGGCCGATTCGGTCGTCGAGAAAGGGCGCCTCAAGGGCAGGAAACTCGACGACGGCGCGTTCGTAACGCCCGATCTGTCCTATGACGCCAAGACGATAATGTTCGCCTACACCGAGCCGAGCAGAGGCCGGGGCTGGACGCCGGAGCACTCCTTCCACATATTCAAGGTAAACGTGGACGGAAGCGGGCTCCAGCAGCTTACCGACGGGACCTGGAACGATTTCGACCCGTGCTTCATGCCCAACGGGCGAATCGCCTTTATCTCCGAG
>Ga0180430_10004810_pt1 | contig 11329 bp, 10 predicted proteins | sample SS_ome_9_FD_132999 | JGI IMG/M metagenome (GOLD analysis project Ga0180430, IMG submission 132999) | Hypersaline lake sediment archaeal communities from the Salton Sea, California, USA - SS_1_S_2 metaG | ecosystem: Environmental > Aquatic > Non-marine Saline and Alkaline > Hypersaline >... | reverse complement strand
TGGCTGAAGTGGAGGCCACTGAGGGGCCCCTTCTTGGCGGTGGCCTGATCAGCCGTGGCCCGGGCAGCAGCGAGTGCCCGTTCGCTCATATCGACACCGGTTACGTCTGCGGAGACTCCGAGCCGCTGCAGCCGCTGGGCCAGTGCCAGTGTCACGTCGCCACCGCCGCAGGCAAGATCGACGACCTCCAGCGGCCGGGAGCCGGCGGTGCCCAGGCCAACCTCACGTGCAAGCCCTGCCACCCGTGTTGCCAGCTGGGCTGCGGTGCCACTGACACCATTGATGCGAGCCAGCGTTCGCAGCGCGGCGTGATGCTCCCCGGCCGGCAATGCCGGGTCGTCCATCAGTTCGTTCGACACCGTGCGGGGCAGTTGCCAGAGAGTCATGCCCGCAGTGTAGCCGAGCCGAGTGGGCTGAGGATGGTGGGGCCTGTATCACTGGGCCGGCGGGCAGGGCTGAGTTTGCACCGGGGCGGCCATGCTGGCTGGATCGCACGGCACCATGGCTGCTCCGCCTCCGACGACGGGCCCATACACCGGCTGGCCGGCAACCGGCTGCGGGATCACGACCTGTGGAACCGCCGTTGTCGGGACGGCCGCCTGCCCGATTGTGGGAACGCCCGAGGTCACCACCGGGGCAACGGGCGGCGGTGTGGCAGTTGGCTGGGGGTAGACGGCGGGGGCCAGCGGCGGCTGATAGCTGTAGTCACCGCCATACCGATGATGGGCACATCCGCTCGCAGCCACCAGGAGCCCGGCAGCCGCGACACGCAACACGAGGGGCGACTGCTGCATGCGATCGGTGCTCCGGAAGGCCTGGGGATGACTCGCTCGTTGCCGCAGGAGGTGGCCTGCAGCGGCGAGACGGTAGGGCTGCAGCGGTGGCAGCGTCAAGACGATCCCAGGAGTCACTGAGGGAGCGCTGGCTGGCGGCGGTGAGCGGCTCAGTCGAGCGATTCGGTCGCGTCGTTGCCGGCCGCGGGCTCAAACAGGGCGATGCTGGCGGTGAAGCCGTGAAGGCAGTTGTGCTGGCCGATCGGGCCAATCTCGCCTTGGGCAAAGAAGCCGGCGGCGGGCAGGCCGGCAAACCGCTGCTGGAGGCAGGTAGCGTCGTGGTGTGGCGTCTCAAAGAGCCGCGTGCCACGGCCGTTGCAGGTAAACACCAAGCCCCCGATTGGAGCTGGCGCAGAGGCGGGACAGGCAGCGAGCAGCCCGGTCAGGTCAGCATTCGCGCTCTCGGCGTCTCGCACATGAAACTGCACCGTCTGGCCCACGCGGAGCGTGTCGCCTACGGCGATCACGCCCGACTCGGGGTCGGCTCCGATCACATTGCGGACCAGGAAGTCGCCACGTTGAAAACGCTCCTGATACTCGCTGGCCACGCGACCGACATGCAGCGACTTCCGCACCAGTTGGCGATCACTTTCTGCCAGATCGCCGTAGATTTCGCGGAGTCGCTCCAGGGCGGGCTTGCCGCCGAGTTCGATCAGGATATTTTCCTCGGCCTTTGTGATCACAAAGGTGCGTCCGATCGGCCGGCAGCCTTGCGAGACGATCGGCCGCACCCGCACGCCTCCCCCGATCAGCACGCCGACGGCACCGGAGTCGTAGGTGTGGGAGTTGAGCACGAGCACGTTCCGTCCGGGCTCGGCCGCACCGCTGAGCATCCCGCCAACAATCGGCAGCCCGGGATGATCTTCGGTCAGTCGCTCGATCAGCCGGTCCACCGGAAACGAGAAGGGGTCGGCCAAGAGCAGCAGCGTGGCGTTGTCGGGCCACCGTTGGTGAAGGTCGGTCGGCCAGCCCACGAAACTGCCGCCGTCGGCTGTCTGCTGGTATTCCAACGCCAGCGGCACGATCTCTGCCTGGGGGAGCCGGGCCAGCCAGACGACCACCGCCCTGCCCCGCTCCTGCTCCACGTCACCGGCCAAGACGCCTTCGACGGTTCCGCCGATGAGCACATCGGCATCGATCCGTTCGCTGAGCACCTCAAGGAGCGGCCGCTTGTCGTCCCAGTCACCTGCCACAAACACCACAGCCAGGCTTGCGCGGCCGTGCAGACCGGCCTGGGCCAGGCCGACCGCTTCGTGGAGTGCCGCCGTGAGCGAGTCCGCCGTCGACAGGCCAACGCTGCACCGGGCTTCTGCGGAGGATGAGGGAGACTGGGCAGAGTCTGGCGGGTGGTCCATGCGGCATTGCCCGAGGGAGGCGGCGGTCAGGTGACAATCTCGTCAAATGACTCAATCGGCTCGTGCTCCAGCTTCCCTCCAACGGGACGATTGCCAGGCCGGATCGCAACTGCCGTGGCCATGCCGGCAGCCTTGGCGGCATCGAGTTCTTCGCCCACGTCGCTGACAAACAGAATCTGCCGCGGAGCAACACCGATGTCAGCGGCGATCTTCTCGTAGCTGCCCCGCTCGCGTTTGTGGCCGGTGGTCGTGTCGTAGTGGCCCTGCAGGCAACTGGTGAGGTCGCCGGCGGCGGTGTGGCCGAAGAAGAGTTTTTGGGCTTCGATCGAGCCCGACGAGTAGATCCGCACATCCACACCGGCATCCCGCCAGCGGATCAGCGCTGGAGGCACATCGTCGTAGACGTGGGCCACAATCTCGCCCGATTCAAAGCCCTGTCGCCAGATCATGCCCTGCAGGGCTTTCAGCGAGGTGTCTTTGATGTCGCGGTTCATCAGTTCGACCGCAGCCAGCGCCGCCCGGGTGGGATCCGCAGCGATGGCCGCTGCGGATTGTGGAGCGCCGACGGCCTCGGTGATCCCGACGGCCAGAGCGAGGACCTCGGGGGTGTCTCGATGCGCGGTCAGAAAGGCCGCCACATGCTGCTTGGCATGCTCAAACAGCACGTCGTAGACAAACGAGATCGAAGACGTCGTCCCCTCCACGTCGAGAAGGATCGCCCTGCCGTCGAAGATCACCATGCCGCGTCTCCCGTGATGGCTTACTGCTGCCCTGCCACCCAGGCGGGGCCCAGGCAGAGGGGTTCGTAGCCGCCATGAACCCCGCCCTCGATGTAGTGCGGAGTCCAGCCGCTCTGATCCTGAAACAGGCGGATGGCCCGAATCCGTCGGTCGCCACAGAGGTCAAACCAGTGGCGGGTGCCCTTGGGCACGCTAATCAGGTCGCCGGCATGCACTTCGATCGCAAACACGGGCCAGTCGTCGAGGTTGATGTGAAACACGCCCCTGCCCTGCAGCGTGAATCGGACCTCGTCTTCGGTGTGGGTGTGTTCTTTGTTGAACTTGTCGAGCATCGCGTCGAGGCCGGGCGTCTCGGGCCGCACGTCGATCACGTCGGCCGTGACAAAGCCGCCTCGGGCCTTGAGTTCGTCGATCTCTGGGGCGTAGGCCGCCAGGATGGCCTCGGCGTCGGCGGATGGGTCGACCCGGTCTTCCAGCGGCCACTGGGCAAACTCAATGCCTCGCTCAGCCAGAAAGGCCTTGATCTCAGCAGGGTCGGTGATCTGTCGGGTTTCGGAGGGAACGGTCACGATCGCCATGGCAGGAACTCCTCAGGGCGTGCGTTGAGCAACTTGATTGCGAAGCGGTTGGGGGGGAATGCGAAACGGTTGGGGCAGCCGATGGTCGACGGGCAACGACTTACTGCTGCTGTTGAAACATCGGACGGCCAGGCTGGACCGCCTGCTGCTGCCCGCCAGGATAGGGGATGCCGACCGCCGGCAGGCTGCGGGTGCGGCCGACGACCTCGAAGAGAAACTCAAAGATTTCCACATGCCGCCGGGCTTCGGCCAGGTCGCGGCCCCAGGTGTAGAGGCCGTGCCGCGCGAGGAGAAACCCATGAAACGGTGGCCGGGCGGGGTTGCTCCACTCAGGCGTTGCAAACCGTCGCCGAATCCGTGACGAGAGGTCGGCGATGTCTTGGCTGTTGGCGAAGATCGGTACTTCTTCAAAAGTTTCGTGGCTGCGAATGCCGTCGAGACCATTGAGCATCTCGTAGCCCTCCAGCCGAAGGCTTCCACGGGGAAGGTCGAGGCCGGAGAGCATCGTGCCCCAGACGGAGTGCGTGTGGAGCACCGCGCCAACCGACGGGATCACGCTGGCGAGCATGCAGTGCAGCAGCGTTTCGGCACTGGCGGCCCGGCCGTCGACCGCGCCGCCCTCACGGCCAGGCCCGATCACCGTGCCGCGGGCATCAACCCGCACGAAGTCGTCGTCGCCCAGGGCCGATTTGTCTTTGCCGCTGGCGGTGATCACCAGTTCCAGCGGCTCTCGCGAGGCGACCACGCTGTAGTTGCTGCTGGTGCCCAGCGACCATCGGTTGCCGTGAAACTCACGGCCGATGCCCTGCAGGCCCCGCACTGCTGCCAAACTGTCAAACGTCATCGTCCGACTCCCTCTGTTATCGACCGGAATCTACGGAATGCCCAGGCGCGGCTCAAGCCGCGGGCTTGCGGGCCGCGGTTGCGGGAGGCGTTTAGAGATAGGGCGAAAACAGGCGGGCGATGCCGTCGCGGAGCCGGATCGGGAGCCGCCGACTGTCGACTTCCTCCAGCGTGACCTGCCGCGAGACGGCGATCCGATCGGTGATCATGTCGTCGAGTCGGGTCGCGAGGCTGCGGTGGTAGGCCTCGACGTTGAACTCAAAGTTGAGCCGCATGCTCCGCTCATCCCAGTTGCCGCTCCCGAGCAAGGTCCAGGTGCGGTCCACCACCATCAGCTTGGTGTGGTCAAATGGCGGCGGCGTTTTCCAGACGCGACAGCCGCGATCGAGCACCTGCCAGAGCATGGCGGTGGATGCCCAGTTGACCATCGTCAGGTTGTTTTCGCCGGGCAGCACAATGTCGACTTCCACGCCCCGCATCGCTGCCACGTCGAGCGCCTGGCAGACGGCGTCGTCGGGGAGGAAATAGGGGGTCATCACGCGGACGGATCGCTGCGCGGCCGCCAGCGCGCCGGCCAGCACCAGGCGGATCCGGCCGACATCGGGGTCGTCGGGGCCGTAGCGGATGCCGCGGGCCAGGACGCGGTTGTCGCCATCAGCGGCCGGTGAGAGGTCGGCATCCCAGGCCGGGCCCGTCAGCCGCTCCCCCGTGGCAAACGCCCAGTCTTCCACAAACACCTGGAGCAGCTGGGCCGTGACTGGGCCTTCAATCGTGAAGTGCAGGTCGCGAACAGGATGCCTGGGATGCTCTGAGAGTCGACAGCTGTGGCGGATGTTGAGCCCGCCGGTGAAGCCGACACGGCCGTCGACAACGAGAAGCTTGCGATGGTTTCGCAGGTTGGCGTAGGGAAAGTAGATCGGCACGCTCGTCGGCAGGAAGAGCCCCGCCGTGACGCCAGCATTTTCCAGCGGCCGCATGATCGATGGAAACGAGTAGCTCGCACCGATCCCGTCAACGAGCACCCGAACTTCAACTCCGCGACGGACCGCCGCGGCGAGGGCTTCCACAAACTGCAGGCCCGTCGGGTCCCGGTCGAAGATGTAGCTGCTCAGGGCGATGCTACGGCTGGCGGTGGCGATCGCGTCGAGCATCGCCGGAAAGGCCTCGTCGCCACCGTCGAGCGGCACCAGGCGATTGTGGTCGGCCAGGGGCCGCCGGGTGATCCGGCCGACGAGTGCCTCCAGCGACCGCAGCGGGGCGGTGGCGGGCCCGATCGCTTCCGTCAGCCGACGTTCGTCGGGAGCGACCCCCACGAGCTCTTGGGCCACCGTGACGGCATCTGCCCGCAGCTGGCTGGCCCGCGAATGGATCCGGTTCACGCCAAACAGCCAATACAAGACCGCGCCAAAGACAGGCGACAGCCAGATCAGGCCAACCCAGCCGATCGCGGAGCGGGTGTCGCGTTTGATCAGCAGGGCGTGGGTCGAGGCGGTGAGCGTGATCCCGAGAATGATTGCGGCGGTGACGTGTGGCCACATCTCCAGCCACCACTCGCTGAGCGTCGCGATCAGCTGCATGTCAGGCACCCGTCCTCTTGCGACGGCTCACGGATGTCGCTGGGCTACAGCGGGTTGGCCACGAACCGTCCGCCTCGGCAGCGGATCAGATGCTCCAGTGCCGCCACCTGCCCCGTGGTCTCCAGTGGACCTTCAAAGACGGGATCGTGGTAGCCCTCGATGTCGATCGAGCCCTGCCAGCCGGCCATTCGCAGGATGCCGATCAGCCGGCTCCAGTCGGTGTCGCCGAAACCGGGCAGGCAGTGGTGGGCAAACGGCACCCCGCTGCGAACGCCGTGCTCGCGGATCACGTCGTGCAGCAGCATCGCGTCTTTGCCGTGGACATGCCAGATGCGGTCCACCCACCGCCGCAGCTGGGGGATCGGGTCGGCAAACATCATCAGCTGATGGCAGGGCTCCCACTCCAGGCCGAGCACGGGGCTGGGAACCCCCTCAAACATCAGCTCCCAGGCCCGGGGCGTGAAGGCGATGTTCCAGTCGCCGACGGTCCAGTTGCCCCGCTTCTCACAGTTTTCAAAAGCGATTCGCACGCCGCGGTCCTCACTACGGCCTGCCAGGCTTGTGAAGACCTCAGTGAATCGCGGCAGCGATTCTGGTACTGGCGGGCCGGGAACGCGGCCAGCAAAGCCGGCCACGATCGGGCACGCAAAGAAACCCGCGGCGTCAATCAGCCGCTCCCAGTCGGCGACCACTTCCGGACTTGTCAGCGGGTTGCCATAGAGGCCCAGCGCCGAGATCCGCCTGGGCACGCCGTCGGCCGCCTCACCGCTGCTGAGCACCTCGCCGATGTCGCCAGCCAGCCGGCGAAGGTCGATCTCGCCCACGCGATGGCCAAAGCTCAGCTGAAACGTTTCAAAGCCGAGGGGAAGCAGCTGCCGAATGACTTCGGCGGTGCGTTCGTGAACGGGCACGAGGGTGCCGATGCGGATGTCTTCGTGGGCGTGCATCGGCCTGTGGTCTCCACTGGGGGCGTCGCGATACTCTACCAGGGGTCGTGGTTTCTCCGTTTCGGCTCAAGGCAGCCTTCGCATGCGACTTCTCAGCTGGAACATCCACAAAGGCATCGGCGGACGCGATCGGCGGTATTCATTGCGGCGGGTGATCGACTGCATCGAGCATGAGCAGCCCGACATCATCTGCCTGCAAGAAGTCGACCGGCTTGTTGGCCGCAGCCGTCACGACGACCAGCCGCGGCTGCTGGCCCGCAGCTTTCGGTGTGAGGCGGTGTTTTATCCCACTGTGGCCGTGGGCCGAGGCGGCTACGGCAATCTGGTGCTCTCCCGGTTTCCAGTGGTGAGCCGGCACCGGCTTTCGCTGCGGCAGGGGATCAAGAAGCCCCGTGGTGCCCAACTGCTCGTGCTCGACACGCCGCAGGGGGCCCTGCATCTGGTCAACACCCATCTCGGGCTTGCCGAGGCTGAGCGGCGATGGCAGGTGCAGCGGCTGCTGGGCCACCATCTCTTTCGCTCGGCCGACCCCCTACCCTCGCTGATCGTCGGCGACTTCAACGACTGGCGAAACGCCCTCGCGGCCGCGGCGTTTCAGGCTTCGGGCTTTCGGCAGGTCACGGCTCCACCCTCGCGCTTTCGTTCGTTTCCTGCCTGGATGGCAATGGGGAGCCTCGACAAGGCCTTCGTCCGTGGCCCCTTTCAAGAGCCGCGGGGCCGTATTGTGCGGACGAGCCTGGCCAAAGAGGCGAGTGATCACCTTCCCCTGGTAGTGGAGTTTGGACTGACGTGACGGCCTCAGCTGGCCATGTCTGCCAACACCTCGTCGACGGCGGCCACGGTTGCAGCGATGTCGGCCTCGGTGTGGGCGGCTGAGAGGAAGAGGGCCTCATACTGGCTGCAGGGCATGTAACTCCCACGGTCGAGCATGCCCCAGAAGAAGGCGGCATAGCGGGCGGCGTCGCTCTGGGAGGCGGTGGTCCAGTCCGTGACCGGCACCGGCTCGGGGCCCTGCTGGAAAAACATGGTCATCATGCTGCCGCAGCGGGCAATCCAGACGGGGATGCCATGGGTGGCGGCTGCCTGGCGACAGCCGGCTTCGAGCTGACTGCCAATCTTCTCCAGGTGTTCGTAGGGAGACGCCGCACGCAGTTCCGCAAGCGTGGCGGCCCCGGCAGCCACCGCCAAAGGGTTGCCCGAGAGCGTGCCCGCCTGAAACACTTTTCCGGCTGGCAGGATGTGATCCATGATGTCGGCCCGCCCGCCATACGCCCCCAGCGGCAGTCCGCCACCGACGATCTTGCCGAGGGTGGTCAGGTCGGGCGTGATCCCCAGCCGCTCCTGGGCGCCTCCGTAGGCCAGCCGAAAGCCGGTCATCACCTCGTCAAACAGCAGCACCGCGCCGTGGTGGAGCGTGAGCCTGCGGGCTGCCTGGAGAAACTCGTCGCTGGGAATCACCAGCCCCATGTTGCCGACAACTGGCTCCATCAGCACCGCGGCGATCTGGTCGCCTTCGCGGGCAAACGTCGCCTCCAGGCCGTCGACGTCGTTGTACGCCAGCACGAGCGTGTCTTTTGCCGTGCCGGCTGTCACGCCCGGGGAGTCGGGCACGCCGAGGGTGGCTGCCGCCGAGCCCGCCGCAACCAGGAGGCTGTCGGCATGCCCATGGTAGTTGCCGGCAAACTTGATGATCCGTTCACGTCCCGTGAAGCCACGGGCCAGCCGCACGCCGCTCATCGCTGCTTCGGTGCCGCTGGAGACCATCCGAACCTTCTCGATCGAGGGCACCGCCTGCACGATCGCTTCGGCGAGTTCGGTCTCCGCTTCCGTGGGGGCGCCGTAGCTGGTGCCATGCGCCAGGGCAGCCTCGACCGCCGCAATCACGCGGGGATGCCGGTGCCCGAGGATCATCGGCCCCCAAGAGCCGATGTAGTCGAGATAGCGATTGCCGTCGATGTCGGTGAGCCACTGCCCGGCTGCCTCGCGGAAAAACACCGGCTCGCCGCCCACGGCGCCAAACGCCCGGGCCGGCGAGTTGACGCCCCCAGGGATCAGCGACTGGGCCCGGGCAAAGGCCTCGTGGCTGCGGGTTCGACGATTGGCATGCAGGGTGGCGGGATGGGCGGAGGCAGAAGGCTCGCAGCTCACGGTGTCTCTGTGGGGTTGGGGGAATCGGGAACGGGATCGGTTTCAGAATCGGGTGCGGGCGTTGGGAGCAGCGCGTCCTCTGCAAGCAGCTGCTCAGCGCGGGCCACCGCAGCGGTCGCATGAGGCCGCTGGCGGTAGAGCGTGATGATGCCGCGGAGCAACGCCTCGCGGCGGGCGAGCCGCTCGCGACGGACGGCCGGTTCGGCATCGTCGTTGTTGAGGAGCGCGTCGGCTTCTGCAAACAGCGTGTCGAGTCGCTGGAGGTCGCTGGTCCGTTCCTGGCTGGCCAGAGGTGCGAGCCGCTCGATGTCTTGCTGGATCAGCGTCTGCCAGCGACGGGCCACCACGCTCACGTCGGCAACACTCGGCGAGTCGATCGCGTTGTCCTGTGCAAGGCTGAGGTTGTGCAGCAACGCAACGGCTTCGAGCGCCTGGAGGCATGCCGACGGGCTGAGGCCTTCGAGGGCCATGGCGGTGCGGTAATCCCGCTCCAAAGCATCGATGCCCTGGCCACGGCGGCGGGCATCGCGCCTGGCCTGGCGGGCCAGCGCCGCCACCTCGATGGATGCCGCGTAGCCGCCCACGGTCTCCGCTCTCGAATCGTTGGGGTAACGCTCAAGAAACTCACGAATCAGCGGCTCTGCGTCGCGGAGGTCGGCTTCGTCGTTGTCGGCGACGGTCATGATGCGGGCGTAGAGAAGGTCGGCGCTGGGCGGCTGCAGGAGCCACCAGCCGCCACCAATCAGCAACACGGCGATCACCGCCCCCACAATGCTGCTGGCGATCCGCTGTTGCCGGGCGATGCGGTCGGCCCGCTTGGCCTCCGCCTGATCGAGTTCGGCAACGGTGGTGAAGCGGGTGGCGCTTGAGCGTTCCACATGAGTCGAAGAGGCCGAGAGGCCGGTGTGGGCCTGGGTGAACTCGCGGAGCGGCCGCTGCGTGGCAGCCAGGTCTCCGCCGGGGAGGTCGACCTCTGCCGGGGCGGGCAGCGGCAGGCCGTCCGAGACCTCGCGGGTGGCCGCGAGCAGATCAATTTCATTGCCTGAGGAATCCTGGCCAGACGACGGCGGGCTGTCGCCGTCGATCGCTGTGCCGGGGGCCGCTTGGGGCGGCGAGGTGCGGTGGCCGTTGGCCCGGGTGTCGCCGGACTCCGGCTTGCCGGCGTGGGTGGCTTCGTCTCGGCTCTCGTTGCCCTGGCTGCTGACCGAGGTTGGGCGGCTGGACGGGGTTACGGTCTGGGCAGAGCTCTCGGCGGGTGGTGGCTCGGTCGCGGCGGTGCCTGAGGCGGTGGCATCGGCATCGATTGCGGCTGCGCCTGTTCGCAGGGTGCGGATCGCCGTGAGCAGTCGGCCCAGCGCCAGGGCGTTCGGGGGCCGAGCCGATGGTTTTTTGGCCAGCAGCCGATCGATCAGCTCGTCAAGTTCGGCCGGGACGTCGTCGACGAGGGTCGAGACCCGCGGAGGCTTTTCCTTCCGCTGTTTTTCAATCACCTGCGAGAGGTGCGTGCCGCGAAACGGCGGCCGACCGGTGAGCATGGCAAACATCACCATGCCCAGCGCGTAGAGGTCGGCCCGATGGTCGACGGGCTTGCCGGAGGCCTGCTCCGGGGCCATGTAGTCGGCGGTGCCGACAAAGTTGCCCTGGGCGGTGTGGGCATCGCCGCCGAAGAGCTTGGCGATACCGAAGTCGGCGAGTTTCACCGAGCCGTCGTCGGTGACCAGCAGGTTGCCCGGCTTGAGATCCCGGTGGATCACCCCATGATCATGGGCGCTTTTGAGGGCCCGCGTGACGGCGATGGCGGTGTCGACCGTGGTCCGCCAGTCGAAGCGGGTGCCCTCGCGGAGGAGCTGGTCGAGGCTGCGGCCTTCCACGAGCTCCATCGCGAAGAACGGCTGCCCGTCTTGTTCTCCAAACGAAAGCAGGCGGACGATGCCCGGGCTCCGCAGGTTTTTCAGCGTTTCGATCTCAGCCAGAAAGCGGCTGCGGATGCCGGGGTCGTCTGAGAGATGGGCGGCCAGCACCTTGACGGCCACGTGCTCGCCCGACTCCCCATCTTCCGCCTCATACACCGCCCCCATGCCGCCGCGGCCAAGCTGCCGGAGGATTCGATATGGGCCTAACTGTGAGGGGTGCATAGTGGAAGTGTAGTCGCTCACGAGCCGTTTCCGCCGCTCCCCATTCGGCGGCGAGGGGATCGTCGCACCGCCCGAGGAGTGGGGGCTCTCGCGAGGCCGCTGGGGCACGGTATCATTCGGCCCCGCCCTTTCCGCACCTCCAGAGCCGAAAACAGCCGTCCTTGATGCGTTTC
>Ga0180430_10004808_pt1 | contig 11329 bp, 9 predicted proteins | sample SS_ome_9_FD_132999 | JGI IMG/M metagenome (GOLD analysis project Ga0180430, IMG submission 132999) | Hypersaline lake sediment archaeal communities from the Salton Sea, California, USA - SS_1_S_2 metaG | ecosystem: Environmental > Aquatic > Non-marine Saline and Alkaline > Hypersaline > Sediment... | reverse complement strand
CATATGAAACAACGCTTCTATGGCCTGGCCGTTCTGATCGTGCTGCTGCTGATCGCACGATCCGCCGTATTCGTCGTCGACGAGACACAGACGGCCATCGTCACGCAGTTCGGAAGCCCGGTGCGGGTGGTGGAGGAGGCGGGGCTGAACTGGAAACTTCCGCAGCCGGTGCAGGCGGTCAGGTTCTTCGACAGCCGGCTTCTGGTCTTCGATCCGAAGCCGACCGAGTTCCTCACGAACGACAAGAAGAACATCGTTGCCGACGCGTACGTTGCGTGGCGCATCGCCGAGCCACGCATGTTCCTCGAGACCGTGACCGACCGCGAGGGCGCGGAGGTGCGGATGGCCGACATCGTCGCGTCGGAGATGGGAGCCGCCCTCGGTCAGTATCCTCTGACCGCGCTCATCTCGACCAATCCTGACGAGATGCGCATCACCGAGATCATGGGTGTCGTGACCGAGGGCTGCCGCGCGACGGCCGCCGCGAACTTCGGCATCGAGGTCGCCGAGGTCCGGATGAAGCGTCTCGCCTTCCCCGAGCAGAACAAACAGAGCGTGTTCGACCGCATGCGCGCTGAGCGCGAGCGGACGGCCAAACGGTATCGTTCGGAGGGGGAGGAGGAGGCCATCGCGGTTCGCGCGGAGGCCGACCGGCAGCGGCAGGAGATCCTGGCGTCCGCCTATCAGGAGGCGGAGGGCATCCGCGGCGCCGGCGAGGCGTCGGCGATGCGGATCTACGGCGCCGCGTACAACGAGGATTCGGAGTTCTACAAGTTCCTTCGGACGCTCGAGTCGTACTCGACGATTCTCGACGACCGGACGACGCTCGTCCTCTCGTCGGACTCGGAGCTACTCGAACTCCTCAATGGGAAGAGCAACTAGAGCGAGGCAGCGTGAGAGAGAACGGACATACCGAGGGCATCTGGGCGGACGAGGGCCGCGGGCGGTTCTCGATCCGTTCCGATCTGCAGGCGGGCCTGCCCAGAGTCCGACGGCTCGGGCGGCTGTTCCTGTTGCTCTTGCTTGTAATATATGTACTGTCAGGCATATATGTGGTTCAGCCCGACGAACGGGGCGTTGTGACCCGGTTCGGGCGTGTTGTGACCGACGACATCCAACCCGGCATCCACTACCGGATTCCGTGGCCCGTCGAACGCGTCTTCACGCCGCAGACGACCTCGATCAAGCGCATGAGCGTGGGCTACAAGATTGTCGACCGTGTCCGGGGAGTGGCTCCAACGGCGCGCGAGGCCCAGTTCGTCACGGGGGATGAGAACATCATCGAGGCTCAGATGCTCGTCCAGTACGTGGTGAAGGACCCCTCAGACTACCTTTTCTCTATAGAGGAGCCCCACTGGCTGGTGAGAAGGGCCTGTGAGGCGGTCCTGACCGAGAGAGTGGCCGCAATCGCGGTCGAAGACATCCTCACGACGGCCAAGCTTGAGGTCGAAGCTGATGTGAAGGTGGCGACACAGGAGGTCCTGGATACATACGAGGCCGGGATCGACATCGTGGCCGCCAACATCCAGGACGTCACGCCGCCCCGCGAGGTCGCCGACGCGTTCCGCGACGTGGCGAGCGCGCGTGAGGACAGAAACCGCATCATTCAGGAGGCCAACGGCTACGCCAACCGCGTCATCCCCATGGCGCGCGGCGAGGGCCGGGAGCTGATCATCGCAGCCCGAGGTGACAGCGCCTCCGCCGTGAGCCGAGCCACGGGTGAGACCGGCCGGTTCGCCGCCGTTCTGGCGGAGTATCGGAACGCCCGTACCGTCTCCCGCACCCGCCTCTGGCTGGAGACGATGGAGACCGTGCTCGGCACCGTCAGGAAGTATGTCGTCGAGCCCGACGGCGACTTCAACCTGCGCTTCATGGAGACGCGTCAGTAGCCGCATCACCACCTCCACCGGTGTGTTCCCACACCGCATTCACCGAACTCCGAGCTACCCCGAGACAGCCCCGAACTGGGGCTTTTCCGCTTGACACTCTTGAGAGCCTAAAGCTAGACTCTCTTGGGCTATACGGCGTTTTTTTATGTCCGCAGCGCGGGCGGAGAGCCACACTATTCGACCCGCGAGGAACATTCAGTTGAGTCGAAAGGACTGTCTGTTACTTGCTGGCCCGAGAAGTCTCATCTCAGTCGTGGTAGGTCGATAACGACCCCGGGTGCGTCTCCTTATAAGGAGTGACGCCGCGGGGTTTCCCTGTGACTGGGAGCGGCCGGCGGGAACTTTCAAGCGAGAGGGCTTGCCAGGATGAAAGAAGTCTTCATCGGTCGAGAGAACCTTCTCAAGCTCATCGGGCGTTGGGCGAAGGACCACCGGGTGTACGTCCCGGTCACCTTCGACATCATGAACCACCCGGAGACACCCGACTACGAGCTCGTGAAGGAGGAGGTGCCGGCGTCGCTCGAGCTTCACGGCGCGTGCCCGGCGCAGACCCCAAAGTCGTTCCTCTTCTACTCCCGTGAGGTCGTCTCCAAGTATCCCAACAGCAACCCCGAGGCAGAGGTGGAGGCACCGCCGACCGTCATCGTCGGCCCGCGGGCGTGTGACCTCGAGGGGCTCAGGAAGTTCGACAAGGTCTACTGGAGCACCAAGCACTTCACCGAGGAGTACGACGACCCGTTCTACATTGAAAAGCGTGAGAACGCGACGATCGTCTCGGTCGACTGCACGGCCGCCAAGGAGACCTGTTTCTGCACGATGGTCGGCGGGAAGCCGTACGTCGATGCGGACTTCGACCTCAACATCTCACCGGTGGAGCAGGGCTACATCCTCACGGTCGGTTCCGAGAAGGGCGAGAAGCTGATGGCCGGCAGCGATGACCTGACCTCCGCTGTCGCCGAGGCGCACAGGGATGAACTGAAGCAGATCCGCGGTTCGGTGACCGAGGCCATCCAGCGGCAGAACGCGGAGTTCAAGGTCGACGTTCCCTACGACAAGCACGACCTCGGGAGCGACGAGGAGGCCTGGTCGCACGTGACCGCCAACTGCGTCGGGTGCGGCGCGTGCAACCGCGCGTGTCCGACCTGCACCTGCTTCCTGCTCTGGGACCAGAAGGCGGACGGCGGCTACGAGCGCACGCGGAACTGGGACACGTGCCTGTCCATCGGGTACGCCAGGACGGGCGGCGGCGGCAACTCGCGCGCCAACCTCCCGCAGCGGTTGGAGAACCGCATCCGCTGCAAGATGGAGTACTCGCGCGACCGCTACAAGCTGGTGACCTGCACCGGCTGCGGCAGATGCATCGACGTCTGCATGGGCCGGATCGATATGAGAGAAGCTATCAAGCACGTAGTCACGGAGATGGCGAAGGCATGAAAAACCTCTACAGGCCAATAGAGAGCGTCATAGAAGACATCAAGCAGGAGACGCACAACATCACGACGTATCGGTTCCGCCCGAAGGAGCCGATCTCGTTTAGGGCCGGTCAGTTCGTGGAGCTGACGGTGCCCGGTGTTGGAGAGGCGCCCTTCACGCCATCGTCGAACCCGGCGATCACCGAGACGATGGAGATCACCATCATGGAGGTCGGGTGCGTGACGGAGGCGCTTTCGAAGATGAAGGTGGGGGATACGGTCGGCATCAGGGGTCCGTACGGAAACGCGTACAACCTCGAGGACTTCGACGACAAGAATATCGTCATCGTCGGCGGCGGTGTCGGACTGGCTCCGCTCCGCTCGCTCATCCTCGCGCTCTTCGAGAACGTCGAGAAGTACAAGAGGATCTCGATCCGCTACGGAGCGCGCACCCCGATGGACATCGTCTATGCGGACGCGCTTCCGGAGTGGGAGAAGTATCCGAACGTCGACGTGCATCTCACGATCGACGAGCCGTACCCCGGATGGCAGGGAACGGTCGGCGTGGTCACGGTCCTGCTCGAGGACCTGCCGCTGCTGACGACCGCGAACGTCGACAATCTGAAGTTCACGCCGGAGAACGCGGTGGCCTGCGTCTGTGGTCCTCCGATCATGCTCAAGTTCGTCAACATGGCGCTCCTCGACAAGGGGTTCGACCCGAACCAGATCTACCACTCGATGGAGCGGAACATGAGCTGCGGTCTCGGCAAATGCGGTCACTGCATGATGGGCGAGTACTACATCTGTAAGGACGGGGCCGTCATGACCGCGGCACAGGTCGCGAAGTTCGAGGATCCGTTCTAGTCGTCTACTCTCAGGGGAAGTCAACATGCCACAGACTACCAAAGCGTCATGTCTGATGTGCTCCCTCCAGTGCGGCTTCGCCATGGAGGTGGACGCGGGTGTACCCGTGAGGGTGGACTTCGACGGGGACTCTCCGTTGGCCCGCGGGTCGCTCTGCGCCAGAGGGCACTACAACCTCGAGCTTCTGCTGCACCCCAGGCGTTTCCTGGCTGCGACGGTCAATCGGCGCAGGGCTCCGTGGGGGACGGGTGTGACGAAGGTCGCGGAGAAGCTCAACGAGATCAAGAGTACGCATGGCGGGGACGCCATCGGCGTCATCCTCGGGACCGAGCTCTCGAATGAGGACTACGAGACGGCCGTGGGCTTCGCGTCCGGTGTCCTGGGAACTGCGAACATCGGTGTTGCGTACGACGGGAACGACTATCCGTTCCTGATGGGTGGAGGAACAGGGGACGCGGTGCCGGAAGACATCGATGACGCGGATTGCTTCCTGCTCGTCGGCGACGTCTTCTGGGGGCATCCGTGTGTCTCCAAGCGCATCATCGAGGCGCGGCACAAGAGCCGCTCGCATCACATCATCACGGTCAACCCGTACCGCTCGAACACCGACTGGTTCGCCGATGCGCATCTGCAGCCGGCGGTCGGCACCGAGGCGCTCGTTCTCGCCGCCATCCTCAAGGCGATGAACGCGCAGGGTGTTCCGTCCATCGACGTCACGCAGGCCGCGATAGCGGCCGGCATCGATCCGTCCAACATCGACGTCATCGCGAAGCGGCTTCGTGAGTTCAAGAAGGTCGTGGTCGTCACCTCGTCGCGGTTCGGCGATTCGGCCGGCGGCTATCTGACGGCGAAGTACTCCGCCAAGATCGCGAGCGTCGTCCACGGGAAGTACGCGCCGCTGTTCCGCGGCGGCAACGCCGTCGGCGCGTTCAAGCGCGTCGGCGGGGCGAAGACGGCCGCGGAGATCCTCCACGCCGTCGCCGAGAAGCAGATCAAGGCGCTTCTCGTTCTCGGTCCCGACGTGGTCCAGCTCTACCCCGGCGCGGTGAGCGCCGGCGATCTCGAGGGACTCGAGTTCCTCGCGGCGGGGTCTGCGTTCGAGAACGATACGACGAAGCACTCGGATGTCGGTCTTCCGCTCGCGGTGTGGACTGAGTACCCCGGCACATACGATCCATCGTTCGGATTCTCGACCAGCATCGATACAGGCCTCCTGCCGCAGGGCGACGGGATGGCCGCGGGCGGGATGCTCGCGGACATCGCGAAGAGCATGGGTGCGGCCATCGGCGCATCGGCGGCGGCCGGCGCTGCCGCAGCCGAGCACCCCGAGCTCGCCATCGAGGATGAGCAGGTGCTTGCGGGGATGAAAGGCACCGACGGGCTCACGTTCGTCGAGGGCATCCATCCGCTCCACCGCTGGGACGGGACGCTGACCGGGAGGATGAGCTTCCCCGCCGCACAGAGTCCGTACTGCGAGCTCTGGGTCGGCGAGGAGCCGGCGGCGGCGAACGGTATCGAGCAGGGCGCGAGCGTGGTCGTGACCACTGAGCGCGGAGAGACCCAGATCATCGCGACCGTGACCGACCGGATGCCGGGCGGCGTCATCGCCGTTCCGAGCTACGCGCCGGACGCGCGCGGACTGATGGTCTGGACCCTGAATCCCAAGACCAAATGGTTTGACGTCACCACCTCAGGCGTGAAGGTCACGCCCGAAGGTTAACACCGTGTCGCGGCGACGAAGGACCGTCGCGCGACTCAGCGACAAGCCCGGGAGAGCTGGATGAACTGTAGAAACGTCCTGGACTATGGGCGCTGCATCAGCTGCAAGAGCTGCCTCGCGGCATGCTTCTATTCGCATAACATGCAGAACCAGCTCGAGGCATCGCCGGTCCTCACGAACATCGTGCTGCAGATGAACTGTCGGCACTGCGAGCAGCCGCTCTGTGAAGCGGCCTGTCCGCAGGAGGCGATCAAGCGGCGCGACGACGGACTGGTGGTCCGCAGCAACATGAAGTGCAGCGGCTGTACGTCGTGTGCCCAGGCGTGCCCCTTCGGAGCCATCGATCTCCTGAAGACGCGCCACACGCTCGACAAGTGCGACCTGTGCAACTGGCGCACGCTCGAGGGGAAGGACTCCATGTGCGCGGGGACCTGTGTCTCCGGCGCCAGGACCTTCGAAGAGATCGGCGACATCGCGCACGATTCCGGCATTGCGATGCGCGGAGCGCGGACCGTGGCGAAGACGGTGCGGCGGAAGAGGTAGCCGACGTTCAGAGGAACTCGCAAGACACGTAAGTCAAAGAGAGAGGTAACAGGATGGCTTCGACACTCGGGTTGATTCTGAGCTTCCTCATCTTCCCCGGTCTGCTCTTCACGGCCGTCGGCGGTCTCGCCACGCAGTGGGTGGACCGGAAGGTGAGCGCCCTGGTGCAGTGGAGAGTGCGGCCGCCGTGGTTCCAGCCGTTCGCGGACATTCTCAAGCTGCTGGGGAAAGAGATCGTCATTCCGGTTGGAGCGAAACGCGCCGGGTTCTTCCTTGCGCCGCTCGCGGGGCTGGCGGCAGTGGGCGTCGTCTCGACGATCCTCTGGCTCACCAACCTGCGCGGCGTGGGTTTCGTCGGTGACCTCATCGGCGTGCTCTATCTTCTGACGATCCCGTCGCTCGGCATCATTCTCGGCGCGTCGGCATCGTCGAACCCGCTTGCCAGCGTCGGCGCGAGCCGCGAGATGAAACTGGTGCTCGCCTACGAGCTCCCGTTCGTCATCGCCATCTTCACCGCGGTCACGAAGGTCTCGCCGATGACGCTCAGGCTCGACAGCATCATCGCGTACCAGGAGGCGAACGGCGTCCTCCTCGGCAACGCATCCTGCATCCTCGCGTTCATCGTCTGCATCCTCGTTGCGCAGGCGAAGCTCACGTATCCGCCGTTCGACATCCCGGAGGCGGAGACGGAGATCATGGACGGGACGCACATGGAGTACTCGGGCGCGGCCCTGGCCGTGATCAAGCTCCAGCAGGCGATGATGCTCTTCACGCTGCCCATCTTCTTCATCACGCTCTTTTGGGGCGGCCTCCAGTTCTCGGGCTGGAACATCCTCTATACGATCGTGAAGTACCTGATCATCGTGACGATCATCGTCCTTATCAAGAACACCAACCCGCGTGTCAGGATCGATCAGGCCGTCAGGTTCTTCTGGGGTCCGATCTCGTTGATCGCGGTCATCGGAATGGTGCTCGCAATCCTGGGGTTCTAGGACGCGACTGAGCAGGGGAGATCATGGGCGCTACGAGTTGGGGATTCAAGAAATCGCTGTGGGTGTTCCACCTGAACGCGGGCGCATGCAACAACTGCGACATCGAGGTGCTCGACTGCCTCTGCCCGAAGTTCGACGTGGAGCGCTTCGGCATCAAGCTCGTCGGAAGCGTCAAGCACGCCGACGTGCTTCTGGTCTCGGGCAGCGTACCGCGCAAGGTCGTGCCCGAGCTGATCGAGGCGTACGAACAGGCGCCGAAGCCGTGCGCGGTGGTTGCGTTGGGAGCGTGTGGGTGCACGGGCGGTATCTTCAAGGACGGCTACAACTTCGCCGGTCCGGTTGACAAGCATATCCCGGTCGACGCGTACGTGCCCGGGTGTCCTCCGCGTCCGGAGGCCATCATCGGCGCGATCGTGAAGCTGATCGGAACGCTGTAGCGAGGCGGACGGCAGGACGCGAGTGTCCGTCGTGAGAGCGGCCGCTTTCGCCCAAGCTCTGGGGAGTGTGAAGACGATGAGCAAACAGGTCATAGAGAACCTCAGGTCCACGTTCGGCGACCGCGTCGATATCTCCGAGCACAACGAACGACGCGTGTACGTGACGGTCTCGAACGAGGACTGGATCCCCGTGACGCGGCATATGTATGAGGTGGAGAAGGGGCGGTTGTGCACCGCCACGGGGAGCGACAGATCGACGGGGATTGAACTGCTCTACCACTTCGGGATGGACCAGCACGGGACGGTCGTCAACATTCGAACGACGCTCGACAAGCCGTTCCCGAAGATCGAGTCGCTGACAAAGTACTATCCTGCGGCGGACTTCATCGAGCGAGAGATCTTCGACTTTCTCGGAGTCGAGTTCACCGGGCATCCCGACCCGCGGAAGATCCTCTCCTCCCACGACAGACCGGCGGACTTCCACGCGATGAGGAGAGACGAATAGATGAGCACCACGATCCCGATCGGGCCATTCCACCCCGTTCTCGAGGAGCCCGAATACATCACGCTCCAGGTAGACGGCGAGACCGTGCTCAGTGCGGACATCGATCTCGGCCGTATCCATCGCGGGATGGAGCTCCTGGCGCAGGAGAAGACGTTCGACCAGGACTGCTTCCTGGTTGAGAGGATCTGCGGTATCTGCTCGGCGTCGCACAGCTGGGCGACCGCTCTGGCGATCGAGGACGCGGCGGGTGTGGGGCCGACGCCGAGAGCACGATACCTGCGGACGATCGTTCACGAGCTCGAGCGGCTGCACAGCCACATGCTCTGGGTCGGTCTCGCCGGCCACATCATCGGCTACTGGACCGTCTACATGTGGGGCTGGAAGTACCGCGAGCCGGTCCTCGACGCGCTCGAGGCCATCACCGGCAACCGGAACAACTACGCCTGGTACTGCCCGGGCGGCGTCCGCCGCGACGTGCCGGACGAGCTGTGGCCGGAGATCATGAAGCAGATGGACGAGTTCGCCGACAACACCAACATGCTCATCGGCGCGGTCCTCGACGACCCGGTCATTCTCGGCAGGCTCAAGGGCGTCGGCATCCTGACCAAGGAAGACGCGATCGCCTACGGCACGCTCGGCCCGACGGCCAGAGGCTCCGGCGTCGACATCGACCTTCGCCGCGACGAGCCGTACGGCGCGTACGCGGAGTGCGACTGGGACGTCATCGTTCAGCCGGACGGCGACCTGCTCGCGGTCTCCGTCGTCCGTCTGCTCGAGATGCTCGAGTCGGTCAAGATCATCAAGCAGTGCATCCAGAACCTGCCCGGCGGGGAGATCCGGAACGAGATCCGGGAGGTCCCGCGCGGCGAGGGCATCGGTCACGTCGAGGCGCCACGCGGCGAGAGCTTCCACTACATCCGGACGAACGGGACGAACATGCCGGAGCGCCACAAGATGCGGGCGCCGACGTTCCTGAACATCCCGTCGTACCGGCCGCGGGTGAAGGGCGAGACGATCTCGGACGCGACGGTCATCTTCGCCATCATCGACCCGTGCTACAGCTGCACGGAGCGGATGGCGGCGATCGACCCGACCGGGAAGCGCATAGCCAACGGGCACGACCTGATCAAGCTCAGTCATCAGAAGACGGAATGGCTTAAGAAGAACATCTAGAGGCCCTGGGGGGAAGTAGATGCCACAGATACTCATTCCCATCGTCGTCCCGGCCATCGCCGGCGGACTCTGCTATCTGGTTCCGCGGCGAGTGAAGGGCGTCAGGGAGGTGCTGGCTCTGGCCGGCATGGCGTGGGCGCTCATAGCGTCCATCCAGCTGTTCAGCCGGTACCCGCTTGCGTTCACCAGGCCCTGGGTGACGCTCGGGAACCTCGACGTCCAGTTCGATCTCATGCTCAACCACTTCAGCGCGTTCGCGCTCATCTTCGCGACGCTGATCGGTCTGGGCGTGACGCTCTACTCGATGTCGTGGCTTTCGGAGAAGTTCGACGGGAGGCGGTACTACGCGTTCATGCTGTGGGCGGTCGCCGCGACGTGCGGCGCCCTGCTCTCCAACAGCCTGCTGCTCCTTCTGATCTTCTGGGAGGTGCTGACCGTCATCCTGTTCCTCTTCGTCAACCTCGGCAGCAAGAAGGACGAGGCGGCGGCGGGTGCCGCGAAGAGCTTCGTGATGCTCGGGTTCTCCGACGCAGCGCTCTTCCTCGCGGTCGCGCTCATCTGGGTGAAGTACGGTTCGCTCTCGATGAAGGATCTCTCGATATTCGTCGGCGACGCCTACTCGACCTGGGTCTACATCCTCATGATGATCGGCGCGCTCACGAAGGCCGGAGCGATGCCGTTCCACACGTGGATCCCGGCGGCGGCGGAGGGCGCGCCCACGCCCGTGATGGCGCTCATTCCCGCGGCCATCGACAAGCTCCTCGGCATCTATCTTCTTGCGAGGATCAGCCTGGACATCTTCTCGATCGGTCCGGGTCTGATGATGCTCCTTATGATCGTCGGTGCCGTCACCATCGTCGGCGCGGTGCTCATGGCGCTCATCCAGCATGACCTGAAGGTGCTGCTCTCATATCACGCGGTGAGTCAGGTCGGGTACATGGTGCTTGGCATCGGTACCGGCATCCCGATCGCGATCGCCGGCGGCATCTTCCATATGCTCAACAACGTCATCTACAAGACGCTCCTGTTCCTGTCGGCGGGTTCGATCGAGAAGCAGACGGGAACCACGGAGGTGGACAAGCTCGGCGGTCTTGCGCGAGCGATGCCGATCACGTTCATCGTGACGGCGGTCGCGGCGCTCGCCATCTCCGGCGTGCCGCCGTTCAACGGGTTCGTCTCGAAGTGGATGGTCTACACGGGACTCGTGGAGCTCGGCGCGCGCGGGTTCAACTCGTACTGGATCTTCCTGATCGCGGCGCTCTTCGGTTCGGCGCTCACGCTGGCGTCGTTCGTGAAGGTTCTCTACTCGGGTTTCCTCGGTCAGAAGCCGAGCGCGCTCTCGCACGTGCGTGAGTCGTCGTGGCTGATGACCATCCCGATGATCGTCCTGGCGCTTCTCTGCATCGTCTTCGGTGTCTGGGCGAAGTGGCCGATCGATTCGTTCATCAACCCGATCGTCCACGGGGCCGTCGGGACCAGCGTGAGCGGCGTCGTCGATCTCGGCGGAGGCTTCTGGGATCCGTCGGGCGCGACCGGCCTGATCATCGTCGGTCTCATCGTCGGAGCGATCGTGCTCGCCTTCGGCAAGTTCTCGAAGCGGCGCGTGGGTCGCGTGTTTATCGGCGGGACCAAGCCGGCCGAGCACATGGACGCCATGCACTTCACCGGCAGCGGTTTCTACGGGACCATCAGGGACATGGTGCCGTTCAAGGGCTTCTACATCAATGCCGAACAGAAGGTGTTCGACATCCACGCGGTCGGCGGACGCATCGGCGACGTGTTCGTGCAGGGGCT
>Ga0180430_10004807_pt1 | contig 11330 bp, 9 predicted proteins | sample SS_ome_9_FD_132999 | JGI IMG/M metagenome (GOLD analysis project Ga0180430, IMG submission 132999) | Hypersaline lake sediment archaeal communities from the Salton Sea, California, USA - SS_1_S_2 metaG | ecosystem: Environmental > Aquatic > Non-marine Saline and Alkaline > Hypersaline > Sediment... | reverse complement strand
TCGGAGAAAGCGTCACCGAGGGAACGGTCACCCGCTGGCTGAAAGCCGTCGGCGACACGGTGGCTGCTGACGAGCCGCTGCTGGAAGTCTCCACCGACAAGGTCGACACCGAGATCCCCGCACCCGCCAGCGGCGTCCTGCTGTCGATCGACGCGCCCGAGGACGCCACCGTCGAGGTCGGTGGACAGCTCGGCGTCATCGGTGCCGCCGGAGCTTCCACCCCCGCGCCTGCAGCCGCGGCACCAGCTCCTACCGCTGCCGCCCCGACTCCGCCATCGGCTCCCACACCACCGGCTCCCACACCACCGGCACCCGCACCATCAGCACCGACTCCCCCACCAGCTGCGACTGCTGCGGCTGCACCGGCACCGGCATCGCCGCAGGCGGCAACGACCGCCTCGCCCGGCTCGGCGGATGCGGAACCCTACGTCACTCCGCTGGTGCGCAAACTCGCCGCCCAGAACGGGGTCGACCTGTCCCAGGTCACCGGAACCGGGGTGGGCGGGCGCATCCGCAAAGCCGACGTCCTCGCCGCAGCGCAGGCTGCTCAGACTGCTCAGGCCGCCGCCGCGTCCAGCACCACGGCCGAGTCGTCCGCAGCGACGTCCGCCCCCGCCCCCGCGACGAGTGCACCGGTAACCGCCTCGCCACAGGCTGCCGCGCTGCGGGGCACCACCGCACCCATGACCCGGCTGCGTCGGGTGATCGCCGAACGGATGACCGAATCCCTGCAGGTATCCGCCCAACTGACCACCGTGGTCGAGGTGGATGTCACACGCATCGCTGCTCTGCGCGATCGCATGAAGGCCGATTTCGAGCGCCGAGAGGGCGTGAAGCTGACCTTCCTGCCCTTCTTCGCCATCGCAGCGGTCGAGGCCCTCGCCGCGTACCCGCAGGTCAATGCCTCCTTGGACATGGCCGCGGGCACCATCACCTATCACGGCGATGTCAATCTCGGTGTCGCCGTCGACACCGATCGCGGACTGCTCGTTCCGGTGGTCCGCGGAGCAGGCGACCTCAATGTCGCGGGAATGGCCCGACGCATCGCGGACGTCGCTGAGCGCACCCGCACGAACAAGGTCGCTCCCGATGAACTGTCAGGCGGCACGTTCACCATCACCAATACCGGTAGTCGTGGTGCACTGTTCGACACCCCGATCATCAATCAGCCCCAGGTGGCGATCCTGGGCACCGGGTCGGTCGTCAAGCGACCGGTCGTCGTCGCTGACGAGACCGGCGGCGATGTCATCGCCGTGCGCTCCATGGTGTACCTGGCACTCACCTACGACCATCGCCTCGTGGATGGTGCTGACGCTGCGCGCTTCCTCACCGCGATCAAGACCCGACTCGAAGAAGCCGCTTTCACCGACCTGGGGGCATGATGCGCGTCGGCGTCACCGGTGCCTCCGGCCTGATCGGCTCCGCACTCGTTCCGGTTCTCAAGGATCGAGGGCACGACGTGGTGCGCCTGGTGCGCCGAGCACCCAGCGCACCGGATGAGATCCGCTGGGATCCCGAGACCGGCGAGGTCGATCTCGCCGCGCTGAACGGAGTCGAGGGGATCATCCATCTTGCCGGAGCCGGGGTCGGTGACAAGAGATGGACGCCTGCATACAAGCGCATGATCCTGCTGTCACGCGTGAACGGAACCGACACGATCGCCCGGGCGATGGCACACCTCGAACCCAAGCCGCGCGTCCTCGTGAGTGGTTCGGCGATCGGGTACTACGGCGACACCGGTGACCGGGAGGTCACCGAGACCTCACCCCAGGGTGCAGGATTCCTCGCCGATGTCGTCGCCCAGTGGGAAGCCGCTGCCGCACCCGCCCAGGACGCCGGAATCCGAGTCGCTTTCGCCCGCACGGGACTGGTGGTCAGTGACCAGGGCGGAGCCTGGAAACGACTCCTGCCCATCTTCCGACTCGGCCTGGGCGGCAAGATCGGATCAGGGCGCCAGTATTGGTCGTTCATCTCCCTGCGCGATGAAGTGAACGCGTTGATCACCCTGCTCGAAGACGAGGCGTACTCCGGCCCGGTGAACCTCACCGCACCCACACCGGTGACCAATGCCGAGGTCACCGCTGCGATGGGCCGCGTTCTTGGGCGCCCCACGGTTCTGCCCGTTCCGGCGTTCGCCCTCAAGATCGCCCTCGGCGAGTTCTCCGACGATGTCCTCGGCAGCCAGCGGGTGATCCCCACCGTGCTCGAACGCCAGGATTTCACCTGGTCCGATCCCAGCATCGACGAGGCGATCCGCGCGACGCTGTAATCCACTCATCGCACATCACGTCAGAGATCACATGACGACTGAAGCGATCAGCCAGGTCACCACGGAGGATCCGGCGACCGCTGACACCAGCGGCCACGGCACCGATCGGCCTCGGCGCGCACGATGTTCGCCACGATGACCGAGGCGGCGTGGGAGGTTCCCGCGCATCCGCCTGATCGGGTCGATGACCTCAGGTGCTCCGGCACTACCGATGATCGATTCCGGCACCTGCACACCGGGTGCGTCGACCAGCCGCCGACGCGCGGGCGGTGAATCCACCCGCCGCGATGACACAGGCACGACACCGCGCCCGAGCCTGGACAGCACCTGGGCGAGTTCGGCCATGGTGGGTGTCCGGTGCGGATCCGCATCCACCGCCCGAGTCAACAGTGCGGCCGCCTGTCCATCGATGCTGCCGGTGGGCAGGTGATCGAGGATGAGCGCAGCGACGTCTGCCACGTCGTCATCTATTCGTGCCTGCGGGTCGAAACCCACGAGGACACCGCGACCATCGCTGCGACAGTGGATGGCCGACATGGTGATGCCGCCATGGGCCAATCCCGCATCGTGCAGGAGGCACAGGGATTCCACGACCGGGGTCAGCAGCAGCCGCAACCCATCGACCGACATCTGCTCGGCGAAGAGCCGACCACTGACATCACCCGCACCCACCTCGTCGATGCGTCGTGCATCCGCAGGTACGAGCAGATCGACGCCGACACCCCCGGATATGGGTCGGGCTTCGACGATCGCACATATTCCATCACCGACATGAAGACGGTCCGCGCCACGACGAAGCGCGAGCGAGATCACACCTTGGGCCTGCCAAGCCTGATCACTCGTGGGCACCACGATCGTCTCGATCCGAGCCGCCGCCACCGGTCGCATCCATCCGACCGTGGGTATCGGTCCTGTCGGTGTATCGGCATCGCACCTCGCCGCTCTCGGTGACTGATGATCATCCATGCCGACATTCTGCGAGGAATCGCAGCGGCACGCGTTCGTCATCCACAGCCCCCGACCGCGATAGCGTCGCCACCATGGCAATCCCGGAGGCTACGCCACTCCCTCGTCGCGCCGACGTCGTCATCGTGGGTGCCGGACTCGCCGGATTGGCTGCTGCTCGGCGCCTAGGTGCCACCGACCTCGACATCTGCGTCGTGGAAGCCTCCGATGATGTCGGCGGTCGGATTCGCACCGATCTCGTCGACGGGTTCCGCCTCGATCGAGGTTTCCAGTTGTACAACCCGGCCTATCCCGAAGGCCGGCGGGTGCTCGATCACGCAGCGCTGGACCTGCGGGCCTTCACCGCCGGAGCACAGGTCTCCCTGGGAGCTCGGACGTACCGGATAGCCGATCCGAGGCGGCAGCCGAGATGGCTTTGGAGCACGATGACCGCACCGCTGGGCGGTCTCGCCGGTGAACTGCGGTTCGCGGCCTATGCACTCAGCAGATCACTTCGCTCTGCGGCCGCCTTACGCGCCGAGCCGGATATGACGACGGAGGAGGCACTGCGAGCCGCCGGTGTCGATGACCGCCTGATGCAGCGCCTCGTTCGTCCGTTCTTGTCCGGAGTCTTCCTGGAGTCCGAACTGGGCACATCACGACGATTCGCCGATCTGGTCCTGCGGTCGTTCATCCGCGGCACACCGTCGGTTCCCGCGACCGGCATGGCTGCCATACCACAGCAGTTGACCGCCGCTCTCCCGGTACCGGTCCACCTGCACACCACGGTGACCGAGGTCGGAGAGAACAGCGTGCGCACATCACGTGGCCGCATCGATTGCCGTGCGGTCATCATCGCCACGGATCCGACGACGGCCGGTCGCCTGGCACCGTCGATCACGCCGCCGCAGGCTCGCGCGGTGACGACGTGGTACTACCGACCGGATGTTGCGGGATCGACATTGACCGATGGAAGGGGGGTCCTCGTGCTCGACGGTCTCGGTCGCGGCCCCCTGGTCAACGCCGTCGTGCTGAGCAACGCCGCACCGGAGTATGCACCCTCGGGAGAGGCACTGGTGTCGTGCTCCGCCCTCGGCGTGCACACCGATCCCGCGGCCCAATCCGCTGCCCGCCAGCATCTGGGCCGACTCCTCGATGCCGACACCCGACGGTGGGACCACCTGGCCACCTATCCCATCCCATACGCGCTGCCCGCCATGAACGTCCCTCTCGATGTGCGTCAACCGGTGCGGGTGCGTGATGGGATCTACGTCGCCGGTGATCATCGGGATACGGCGAGCATCCAGGGAGCATTGGTCAGCGGCCGTCGTGCAGCTGAGGCTGTCTTGACCGATGTGCGCGCGACCAGCTCGACCCACCACGATCATGTCCACGATCATGACCAAGATCATGACCAAGATCATGAAGGAGTCTCATGACCACCCGTCGCATCCTGGCCACCAGCGCTGGTTTCCTGCCCACCGATCGGTGGGGTGTGATGAAACCTGGACCCATGCTTGTCGATGCACTGCGACGAACCGGAGCGCAGCGACCTCGCGTGTGCCTGGTGATGACGGCGAGCGGAGACGATGCGTCGTATCTGTCCCGCTCCTATGCAGCGCTGGCATCCGTGGGCTGCGATGTCGATCACCTCGCACTGTTCACGATGCCCAATCGAGATCCCGAGGAGATCCTGGCTCGCAGCGATCTGGTGTGGGTCGGCGGCGGGAGTGTGGCGAATCTGCTTTCCCTGTGGCGTCTGCACGGGGTGGACACCGCGATGCGTGCGGCAGCAGAACGCGGCACGATCCTGGCCGGAGTGAGCGCGGGTTCGATCTGCTGGCACGTCGGAGGACCGACTGATTCCTTCGGTCCCACTCTGGAAGTGGTGACCGATGCACTGGGCATGCTGCCCTTCGGCAACGGAGTGCACTACGACAGCGAGGAGCAACGACGCCCGCTCCTGCAGCGCAGCGTCGCCGAGGGAACACTCCCCACGTCGTATGCCACGGATGATCGCGTGGGCATCTGGTACCAGGGCGATGAGGCCGTCGAGGTCGTCAGTGACATCCCCGATGCCGATCCCGACGATGGGCCCGCGGCCTACCGTGTGGAGTCCGTCGGCGGCACAGCCGTGGAAACCCGGCTACCGATAGGCCTCCTGTCCTGAGCTGATGGACGAGGACCGAGGGTCACCCGGCGGCGAGACTCAGTTCGACAGCGGCCCCGTCTTGGCCTCGGGGAAGTAGTTCTGTCCGATGCCGGTCTCTCGCTTGGGGATCATGACCGAGCGGGTCCAGGACACGATCTCGTCACCATCCTGGTTGAGGCCGCGGGTCTTCATCGTGATGATGCCCATTCCCTCTCGCGAGGAGCTCTCACGCTTATCCGTGCAGATGCTCTCCGCATACAGCGTGTCACCGATGTAGACCGGGTGCGTCAGCTTGATGTCGGTCCATCCCAGGTTCGCCACCGCGTTCTGGCTCATGTCGATCACCGACAGGCCCAGGACGAGCGCCACCGTGAAACCGGAGTTGACGATGACCCGTCCACCGGTGATGGGGTTGCTCTGCGCCAGGTGGGCGTTGAAGTGGTTCTGGTTGGTGTTGCACGTCAATTGGGTGAACCAGGTGGAATCTGCCTCTGAGATCGTCCGACCGAAGGGGTGCTGGTAGACATCGCCGACGGTGTAATCCTCGAAGAAGCGGCCGAGTTCGGCCGGATGCACGGTTGTCATAGGGGTGATCCTGTCGCATTCCTTCCGCACCCAGCGCCCCGGGGTGGCGTGCCATACGCGCTCGGGTGACAATCAAGGGTGACCTCGACATCGACGCCGGCACCCGCAGCGCTCGCCGTGGACCAGGTCACCCAGATCGGTCGATCGGTGTCCGGGGTGATCTCAGGCAAGCCCGATGCCGTCCGGACCGCCCTGATCGTGCTGCTCGCCGGGGGGCACCTCCTGATCGAGGATGTGCCCGGTGTCGGCAAGACCATGCTGGCCAAATCCCTCGCTCGCAGCCTCGGCTGTTCGGTGCGCCGCATCCAGTTCACCCCCGACCTGCTCCCCAGCGATGTCGTCGGGGTGAGCGTGTTCAATGCCGACACACGCGACTTCGAATTCAAGCCAGGAGCCGTGTTCGCTCACATCGTCATCGGCGATGAGATCAATCGCGCGTCACCGAAAACACAATCGGCCCTCCTGGAGTGCATGGAGGAGGGTCAGGTCACCGTCGACGGAACGACCTACCTGCTGGCTCAGCCGTTCATGGTCATCGCCACGCAGAACCCCGCGGAGATGGAAGGCACCTATCCACTGCCCGAAGCCCAGCGCGACCGATTCATGGCGCGCATCACGATGGGATACCCCGACGCGGAATCAGAGATGGCGATGCTGACCGGTCACGGCAGCAGCGATCCCCTCGCCGACATCTCACCGGTTGCCGATGCGGCCGATGTCCAGGCCATGGTCGAAGCCGTCCGCGGGGTCCACGTATCCCCTGCCGTCCAACGCTATGTGGTGGATCTCGTGCACGCGACGAGAACCGATCCACGGGTTCGACTCGGTGCTTCACCACGCGCCTCACTGCACCTGGTGCGCGCGGCGCGAGCTCAGGCGGCCCTGTCCCAGCGCGATTACGTCCTTCCCGATGACGTCCAGAAACTCGCCGCACCGGTTCTGGCGCACCGACTGATCACGACGACCGACGCGCAGGTGTCGCGCATAGACTCCACCCAGGTCATCTCCTCGCTCCTGCAGACCGTGCCGGTGCCGGCCGGATAGATGTTGCGCGCGCGCGTCCTCGTCAACAGCCTGACCCTGCGAGGTAAGGGCCTCATCGCGGTGGGCCTGGGCTTGGGTATGGGCGCTGTCCTGTCTGGTCAACGCGACCTGCTCAGCGTGGGCCTCGTCGCCATCCTCCTGCCACTGGTGTCCCTGGCACTCGTCGCACGCACGGGTTTCGCACTGGGCTGCACCCGTGAGGTATCCGACCGGAATATCTGCGTCGGTGACCAGGCCGAATTGATCCTCACGATCGAGAACGTCGGTCACCGGCGCACATCGACCCTGCTGCTCGCCGATGCGATCCCTGCCTCCATGGGTCAGACCACGCGCCGCATCACCCCGGCTCTCGCCCCCGGCGAGCAGCGTCGGATCGTGACGACGCTGCACCCGCAACGTCGCGGTGCCTTCACCATCGGTCCCCTCTCGGTGATCGCTCCCGACCCCCTCGGCCTCGTTCGCCTGCGTCGATCATTTCGAGGTGTCGATGCCGTCCTGGTCACGCCACGGGTGGTGCCCCTGACCGCGGGAAGTCCCCATGCGGAGCATCTCGGACGAGGCGATGCATCCCTGGCAGCACTCGCAGCCCGCGGGGACGACGATGTCGTTCCACGCGAATACCGCGTTGGCGATGACCTGCGCCGGGTGCACTGGCGAGCGAGCGCACGCGCGGGACAGATGATGGTGCGACGAGAAGAGCAACCCTGGACTCGACAGGCTGTCATCATCATCGACGACCGGCGTAGCGCTCATGCCGGCACAGGTCCCTACGCGTCGTTCGAGAACGCACTGAGCGCGGCCGCCAGTGTCGGTGTACACCTTCTGAATTCGGGATTCGACATCAGCGTGGTCGGCCTCGATGGCAAACCGCTCACATCTCGCCTGAGCGGCTGGGATGGACAGGCATTGCTCCTGGACACTCTGGCTGTCATCGATACGCGAGAGAATCTCACCGGCCAGCAGGCGACGACGCAAACGTGGAATGCCGATTTCGTCGTCGCTATCGTGACGGCGACCGAGGACATCGAGATCCTGCTGTCCACCCAGCACCCACGGCGCAGCGCCGATCTGGGTGTCGCCTTGGTGATCGACCCGGCCGACTGGTCCGGCGAGGAAAGCAGCATCGCGAGCGTGCTGCAGGCGGCGCGCACGGGACGATGGCAGGCCGCCGCGCTCCCCCGATTCGAGGCTGCGAACTCAGACGTCGTGTCGCACGCCTGGGCGGACTGCCTGCGGGAGATCACCACCGATGCCATGGCCGGGCGCCGATGGCTCCCCCTGCAACCACTTCCCCCCCACGATGGCGTCGAGCCCGGCTGGGGTCGTCCTTGGCCGCAGCACTCGCCACGATGACCGCATCCTTGACGCTGCTTCCCCTCTTCGACAGCGCCTCGTTCCTCATCCCGGTGCTCCTGGTCGTCGCCGCCATCACCGCTACCGGCGTCCTGCTTCGGTTCCTCGGCCTTCCCGCGGTCGCTCATCCGGTGGCTGCCGCACTGGCGTGGGTGACGATGCTCACCTGGCTGTTCGTCCTTCCTTCGGCCACGTGGTGGGTACTGCCCGGCCCCACCGCCATCGATGCTCTGCGGTCCTTGGCGCAGGCCGGTATCAGCGAGGCCGAGGTCCTCATCCCCCCGGTTCCCACGAGTCCCGAGCTCATGCTCCTCGCTGCCGGCGGGGTCGGGGTCATCGCTATCGCCGTGGACGCCCTGGGCGTCACCCTGCGGCTGCCCGCGATCGCCGCGGCGCCGTTGCTCGTGCTGGCCTCCCTACCGATCGCGATTCTTCCCAACGGGCTGCCATGGTGGCTGCTTCCGATCGGTGCGAGCGGATGGCTGACCCTGCTTCTCGTCGATGCCCGAGCCACCATCTTGTCCTGGGGGCCGTTCGCCTCGCGTACCTCGACTGCATCCCGTCGCTTCGCTGGTCCGCAGGCACATCGACGACCGGCTCGGTCCCTGGGTTTCGATCCACGCGTGATCGCCGCCGCTGGTGCGGCTATCGCCATCGCCGTGGTGGCTCCGCTGGCTGTTCCCGGGCTCAGCGAACCGGTCTGGGGTACCGGTCGCGGTGCTGCCATCGCCGGTGGAACCGCGAGCGGTGACGGACCGGTGAGCCTGGATCCCTTCGTGTCCTTGCGCCGCAGCCTGGTCAACAACTCCAGCCAGGAGGTCGTGCGCTACACCACAGATGACGACGATCCCGGTTATCTGCGCATGGTGACGTTGACGGAGTTCGATGGGGTCACCTGGCGCTCGAGCGACCCCGCCATCAGGCTGCCCCTCACTCAACCGCTGCCGCCTCCGGTCCGAGACGAGGGCACTGACGTCTCCGTGCACAGTTACACCCTCTCGGTCGCAGACCTGACGAATCGACAGCTTCCCGTTCCCTTCGCCGCCACTAGCGTGCGAGGCGATCTCAGTGACCAGTGGGCGTGGGATCCAGCGACTCGGACCGTGAGTAGTCAGGATGTCTCGGCTGCCGGCTCCACCTATACCGTGTCGGCGTACGACATCCGACCCACCCGCGCCCAGCTGCGCTCGGCAACCGGTCCACCACCGGCTGAACTAGCGGCCTTGACCGAGCTGCCCGACGATCTGTCGCCCATGGTCGCCGACCTGGCTCGACAGGTGACGGCAGGGGAAGCATCGCCCTACCGTCAGGCCCTGGCACTGGAGAAGTGGTTCACCGTCGACGGTGGTTTCGCCTACAGCACCAGCCTCGACGCTGGCGGCGGTGATGACCCGGTATCGGCTTTCCTCACCGAGCGGATCGGATACTGCGAGCAGTTCGCCGCCTCGATGGCGCTCATGGCACGCAGCCTGGGGATTCCCGCTCGGGTGAACGTCGGCTTCACCTCAGGCACCCGCAATGCCGACGGCACGTGGTCGGTGCGGGGACGCAACGCTCACGCGTGGCCGGAACTGTGGTTCGACGGTCTGGGATGGGTGTGGTTCGAACCAACCCCGCGTAGCGATGGAACGGATGCGGGAGTGGTCGCACCGTCGTATTCCGATGTTCCCGATCGCACTCCCCAGTCCGATCCGCAGCCGACAGCACCACCGATTCCACCGCCGGTGGATATCGATCCGGGTGCGAATGCCGCGACGTCGGCGTCGTTGCCTCCGACGTGGCCGCTCATCGCCATCATCGTCCTCACCGGTGCCATTGCCGGCCCCTTCGCCCTGCGGTGGTTGCGTCGTCGCCGTCGCACGCATGCATCTGACCCCGCTGAACGGATCGAGGGTGCATGGCAGGAGGTCAACGACACCGCGCGTCGTTTCGGGATCGACTCCTCGCAGGAGTTCACTCCCCGGGATTATGCGGGATGGCTGCGTCGAGAGGTCGCCTTCGATCAGGCCGGCTGGGAATCCCTGCTGCGGTTGCTGTGGTGGTTGGAGCACTCCCGGTACGCCCCGACTCTGACACCGGCCGACACACCCTCGCCGTCGCACCTGAATGACGCGTTGTCTCGAGTGGAGCGATCGATCAGCAGGTCGCGGCCGCCACTACAGCGTCTCATTTCATGGTGGAAACTGGGAGGCCTTCAGTCGACAAGCGGGTTGTTGCGCAAGGGAACCGCAGATGTCACAGATCCTGGCCGGGTCCCTGTTCGCGTCGGCGCTGCCAGCGATCTTCCAGACGGTCCATGAACCCACCGGCCGGCTTGGATTTACTCGGTCGGCCCGGGGCTTGCCCGCCGGGGGCAGTATCGCCTGTCGCCTCGGCTTCTGTTTGCGCCACCGCCGGGCCGGGCCGCAGACCGAGATAGGCCAAGAGCGCGCCGAGAACCATGATGGCGAAGCCCGCGACCCCGAGAGGGATCAGCGGGATGATGGCACCACCGAGCAGGGTGGCTACACCGACGAGGAAGACGATGACGCCGAGGGCTGCGCGGCCTCGACTCGCCCGACCACTGGAATTGCTGCGCAGCGAGGTCGCGAACTTCGGATCCTCGGCATATAGCGCCTGCTCCATCTGCTCTAGCAGTCGCTGCTCATGCTCCGAAAGCGGCATGGCGTCCTCCTCGTGGCGACTCGGCTGTCCGTGGCGACTCGTCTGTGCTGGCAGGGTAACCCACGCCGGGCAGCCCTGAGGTCAGTGCACGTCTAACAGTACCTGCCGTTCAGCCCTCACGCGAGGCGCCGTCGCGATGATCGTGACCATCCGGTGACCCGTGCCTGCCACCTGGGCGGTCGGACTGCCCGTGAGGAGGCAGCAACCGGGCCGGACGAGGGGCGGCCGGGCCGAATCTGGCCCTCAGCCCGTCGGCGGCGGTTTCAGCTGCCCGCCAGTCGGCCGGATCGACCTCGGCATCGGGCAGCAGGCTGAGTT
>Ga0180430_10004805_pt1 | contig 11333 bp, 10 predicted proteins | sample SS_ome_9_FD_132999 | JGI IMG/M metagenome (GOLD analysis project Ga0180430, IMG submission 132999) | Hypersaline lake sediment archaeal communities from the Salton Sea, California, USA - SS_1_S_2 metaG | ecosystem: Environmental > Aquatic > Non-marine Saline and Alkaline > Hypersaline >... | reverse complement strand
TGATGAAATCCACACGTGTGTGCCCCTCAGCCAGGATCAACTCCGTAATGTCCGCGCCCACCTCCGCCTCGGTGCGACCGGGACGCAGCAAGCCACCCACACGGGCGTGCACTCGATCGATGGCATCGGCGGCCTCCCGCAGGGCATCAATCTCCCACGGGTCCTTCACTTGGCGGAGGCCGTCGAGGACTGGCCCGGCGAGTTCGAGGCGAACCTGTGGAAGCGCATCGCGCAGTCGGAGCACCTTCGACGCGGTCATGTCGTTGTCGACCGCAAGGTGCGTGGGCTCCCCGAGACGACCCGCGATGAGTTGGTACGGGTCGTCGTGCTCATCCCAGGTCACGACGGGAATCTGCAGATCTCCGGCGGGGCTCGCGAGGGCCGCGAGTCGCTCCAGCCGCGGCACGATCAGGAAGGGATCCGCCTGGGCGGGAATGACGAGCGCGGTGATGCGCTCGAGTGGGACCGCGTCGTAGCCGATCAGATACACCAGATTCGCGCCAGGGGTCACGATGAGGGCGTCCCATCCGGCCTCGGCGGCGCCTGAGGCGGCGCGCGCCAGCCTGGCTCTCAGGGTCTCGATGAGTTCCGGCGTCACGGCCACATGTCCTGTTCCCACGAGCCCCACGGTATCGCCGGGAGGGTCGTGGATGCGCTCAGGACCTGCCGTAGGGCAGGCTGCGACCGTGAGACTGCTCCTTGCCGATTCGGCCTCCCTCTACTGGCGGGCCTTCCATGCCCTTCCTGACACGATCACCGCCCCTGACGGCACACCGGTCAACGCCGTGCGGGGCTTCCTCGACACCCTCGGGCGCATCGCCCAGGCCCGCGGATCCGATCACCTCGTCGCCTGCTGGGACGACGACTGGCGTCCAGCGTGGCGGGTCGACCTGGTGCCCTCCTACAAGGCGCACCGGGTCGAGGAGGCCCGGACCGTCGTCGAGGAGCCGGATGCGGAAGAGGTGCCTGATCTGCTCTCGCCCCAGATCCCCATCATCGCGGAGTTCTGCTCCGCTCTCGGTATCGACGTCGTCGGTGCTCCCGAATGCGAGGCGGATGATGTGATCGCCACGCTGGCGATACGACATTCCGGGTCCGGGGACGATATCGACATCGCCTCCGGTGATCGCGATCTCGTGCAGCTGGTGGGCGCTCGCGTGCACCTCCTCTACACCGGCGGAACCGCGAAATCGAGGGGCGGTCAGCCCTGGGTGGAGTTGGATCCTGCGGGGGTGAAGGAGCGATTCGAGGTGGCACCGGATGACTACGCCACGATGGCGGCCCTGCGTGGTGATCCCAGTGATGGACTCCCGGGAATCCCCGGCATCGGCCAGCGCACCGCCGTGGCGCTCATCGATGCATTCGGCTCCCTCGACGCGATCCTGGCGGCCGCTGAGACTGATCCCGGCAAGCCCCTCACCCCCAGGATCGCCGCTGCCCTGACGGAGGGTGCCGATCAGGTGCGCCGTGCGTACGCCGTGACACAACTGAGCAGCCGTGCGCATGTTCCGGAGTTGGCGCCGCCACGGGAGCCGGATCGCGATCGACTCGAGGACCTCATCGATCACTACGGTCTGCGCGCATCGGTCCAACGCCTCCTCGTCGCGATGGGGTCCGGTCAGGGAGCAGAGGAGTAGCGAATCACGCCACGGTCGATCAGGTCGGCTGCTTCCCTGGCTCGATCGCAGATCTCGCCCGCCCCCGTCGTCGCGATCTGACCGAGCAGATCGATGACCTGCTTGCACCAGCGCACGAAGTCACCGGCACTCATCTCGCTCTCGGCCAGCACGGTCCCGAGTTTCGCCCCCTGCGCCCAACGATGGATGAGCAACGCGAAGCCCCAGTCCGGCTCCTTGATCAACGAGACACCGAAGGCGCGCTCGCTGGCGTGGACCTCCTGCCACAGCGACACGGTGTCCTGGATGACCGAACGCGTTGCACCGCCGGGCAGGCGCGGTGCGTCATCCACCTGGCGAGACTCGAAGACCATCCCGCTGACGACACTTGCCAAGCCGGCGGCATCGAGGCCATTCCATAGTCCTCGCCGCAGCGCCTCGGCGACGAGAAGATCCTTCTCCGTGTAGAGCGCAGCGAGGATGCGTCCATTGGCGGTGACCTGCGTCTGTTCCCCTGAGCCGTGTAGGTATCCGAGTTCGGTGAGGACGTCGCACACCTTGTCGAATTGGCGCGCAACGGAGTGGGTGCGATCAGCGATCGACCGCTCCATCCCCTCAAGTTGACGTTGCACCCGCCAGTAGCGCTCAGACCATCGCGCATGCTGCTCTCGCTCATCGCAGCCATGGCAGGGGTGGTGGCGGAGTTGCTCCCTGAGATCGAGGATCTCCGCATCGACGCTGGCGGAGCGGCCTTTGCGTGACGGCCGTCCGAGACCCCGCGTTGCCTGCGTCAGCGCGGCTGATAGTTCACGGCGGTCCTGTGCTGACCGTGGGGCGAAGCTCTTCGGCACGCGCAGTCGCCCCACCACGTCGACCTCGTCGGCGAATTCGGCCGCGGACACGCGACGCGCACGCCGGTCCAGGGTGAGGATGGTGGGCCGTGACGCACCGTGGACGGGACGATCAGCGGTGACGACCACGGCCGGGCCAGGTCGTCGTCCGCTGGTCACGGTGATGATGTCGCCGACCTTCAATTCCCGTAGTGCATTCTCCACCGCTTCGCGATGCCGCTGGGTTCGCTGCCGACCGCTGGACTTCTCCCGTTCGGAGAGCTCTCGCCGCATTCGGGAGTACTCCTCGAAGTCACCGAGGTGGCACTGCATCGACTCGCGATAGCTCTGGGCCCGTGACTGCTCGCGCCGGATGGACGCCGCGAGTCCCACGACCGATCGATCCGCCTGGAACTGCGCGAAGGAGGTCTCGAGCAGTTCCCGTGCCGCAGTGCGGCCGAGCCGTCCGACGAGACCGACCGCCATCGTGTAGGACGGGCGGAAGCTTGATCGCAACGGATAGGTACGCGTGGAGGCGAGCCCGGCGAGTTCCGCTGGATTGAGGTCCGCCTGCCAGGCGACGACCGCGTGTCCCTCGACATCGATGCCACGACGTCCCGCTCGACCGGTCAGCTGGGTGTACTCCCCCGCCGTGATGTCGACGTGGGCTTCGCCATTGAACTTCACCAGACGTTCGATGACCACGGTGCGTGCGGGCATATTGATACCCAGCGCAAGAGTCTCGGTGGCGAAGACCATGCGCACGAGGCCCTGCTGAAAGAGTTCCTCCACGACCTCCTTGAAACGCGGGATGAGCCCTGCATGATGGGCGGCGATCCCTCGCATGAGGCCATCGACCCACTCGGAATATCCCAGGATGGCGAGATCCTCGTGGGGCAGGTCGATCGTGCGTTCCTCGACGAGCCGACGGATCTCCTCGCGATCATGGGACTGCGTCAAGGTGATGCCGGCGGCAAGGCACTGGCGCACCGCTGCATCGCACCCGGCGCGGCTGAAGATGAAGGTGATGCCGGGTAGCAACCCTTGAGCATCGAGGGTTTCCACGATGTCGCTTCTCCAGGGTGTGCGCCGATCCTTGCGCGGTCGACCGCCACGGCGCCGATCCCCGGATCGACCGCGTTCCCATCGTTCGCTTTCGCGAGCGAGTCGCACCAGTTCGGGGTTGACGACAGACTGGTCATCATCGACGAAAAGGTCGAGCAGTCTCGTCCCGACCATCACCTGTTGCCACAGCGGCACAGGGCGGATCTCATCGACGACGACCTCGCTGTCTCCGCGCACCGCCGCGATCCATTCGCCGAATTCCTCCGCATTGCTCACTGTCGCGGAGAGTGCCACGAGATGGATGCGCTCGGGCAGCGAGATGATGACCTCCTCCCACACGGCTCCGCGGAACCTGTCCGCGAGATAGTGCACCTCGTCCATCACGACGTATCCGAGATCATCCAGGGTGGAGGATCCGGCGTAGATCATGTTGCGGAGGACCTCGGTCGTCATCACCACGACAGGCGCTTCGCCATTGATGCTGTTGTCCCCGGTCAGGAGTCCGACCTGGTCATGTCCGTGACGAGCCACGAGATCGTGGTACTTCTGATTCGACAGCGCCTTGATCGGGGTGGTGTAGAAGCACTTCGATCCCTCGCGAAGGGCGAGGTGGACGGCAAATTCACCCACGACCGTCTTGCCGGCGCCCGTAGGTGCTGCGACCAGGACGCTTCTCCCCGATGCCAGGGCATGACAGGCGGACAACTGGAATTCGTCGAGGCCGAAGGGATAGTCAGCGGCGAAATCCCCGAGCCCGCCGGTGGTGCGCCGGCGAGCTGCGGCATAGCGCTCCGCCGGGGAGGTCATGCAGCCCAGCCTACGGCTCCATGCGAGTGTCGACGATCCGCAGGGCGTCGGGGACGACCTGCATGCTGACCGGTGTCCGACCGATGGGCTCACCGTCGGCAAAAACTAAGTGGCCCGGGGAGTCGATGGCCAACTCGCGCCCACGAAACTGGTCCACCTCGGGTCGGCGGACATGCGTGCCGCGGTAGACGAGCGGGAGCGCCGCAAGGAAGCGGCGAATCGGCATGGCGGTGAGGACGGTGGCGTCGAGGTATCCATCGTCGGTCCGAGCATCGGGGCAGATCGCCATCCCACCCCCGTAGAAGCCGCCATTGCCCACGGCCATGAGCATCGCCGACAGTTCATGGCTCTCTCCATCGACAGTGAACCGGTAGTCCCCCGGGGAGAAGCCCCGAAGTTCCGCGGCTGCGGCCACGAGATAGCGGAGCGTCCCGGGCAGGCGCTCATACGCATTCGCGCGCTCATTGACCTGACTGTCGAAACCGACCGATGCCACGCCACTGAACCAGCGGGACACCGTGGATGACTCGAGCCGACCTAGGTCGATCGAGCGGACTCGGCCCTCGGCAATGCAGCGGCCGAGGCGTTCGGGGTCATGGCGGGGGAAGCCCAGGCTGCGTGCGTTGTCATCACCGGTTCCTATGGCGAGCAATGCTGTGGGAGTTGAGGTGCCCGCCAGGGATTGGATCGCATAGTGCCAGGTTCCGTCACCGCCTGCGACGACGATGCACTGAGCGCCCGAGTCCACGGACTGTCGCACCGCAACTTCGAGGCTCTCCGGCCCGTTGGGTGTGAGGACTTCGATCGCCCAGTGGTGCGCGATGAGGGATCGGGTCAAGCGCCGCACCTCATCCAGACGACGACCGCCTCCGGCGAGGCGGTTCACCAGGATGACCGCGCGCGGCGTGCTCACGGTCCGGAGGGATCCGAATCGGTACGAAGCGGCGACGCCTCGTCGTCATCCCAGGTGTCGTAATCGGCCTCGAGCCCCCGCTTGCGGGCTCGACGGCGATCGTTGAGCAGCGCGATCCCGATCGCCATCACGAGTAGCAGCAGCATTGGCCCCGCCAGGAGGATCAGGTTGATCGGATCACCCGTGGGTGTCGCGACGGCAGCGAAGACGAAGACAACGAAGATGAGCCAGCGCCACCACGACAACAGCCGCTTCCCGGTGAGGACACCGGCGAAGTTCATCAGCACGAGCATCAGGGGCAGCAGGAAGCCGACGCCGAACACGAGGACGGTCCGGATGAAGAAGGAGAGGTAACGGTCGACGGAAACGATGTTCTCGACGTTGTCGGGGGTGAACCCGAACAGGATCTCAAGACCGTAGGGCAACACCGTGTAGGCCAGAGCCACTCCCCCGGCGAAGAGGGGGACGGCAACCGCCACGAAACCGATCGCCCAGCGACGTTCGTGCCGATGCAGGCCCGGCGTGACGAAACGCCAGAGTTGGTACAGCCACACCGGGGAGGACAGCAGGAGGCCGGCGAGCGCCGCGACTTGAACCTGCAGAACGAACGGGTCGGCAACCCCGGTAAGGGCGAGGGTGACTTCACGTCCCTCCGCGCGAGCCTGGGCGACGACGCCCTCAAATGGCCGGGACAGCCAGGCGAAGAGTTCCGCGTAGTAGATCCATCCGACCACCATGCCGGCCACGATGGCGATGCCGGACTTGACTAGGCGGGTACGCAGTTCGCGCAGATGCTCCACGAGGGGCATCGCCGAGTCGGGGCCCCCTTTTCTGGCCCTGCCGCGTCGACGCTCCCCGCGCGAATCTGCCTGCGGTGGAGCGGCCACGGATTAGGTCTCGGTGCGCTCGGCCTGTGGCGTGGCGCTGGTCTCACTCGACGCATTCGTGGGCGTCGAGGGAGCGATGGCCTCAGGTGCCGTCGGGGCAGCAGCCTGGGCATCCGTGTCGGACTGGGTGCCATCATCGTCGTGCAGGGCCTTGGTCTCCGCCTTGAAGATCCGCAGTGAGCGGCCGAGCCCTCGTGCTGCGTCCGGCAACCTCTTGGCGCCGAAGAGCAGAAGGATCAGCGCCACGATGATGAGGAATTCCCAGGGCTTCATGTTGAACGGCATGGGCGCTACCTTTCACGTCGTCGCCTTCGCGTGCCCCCATGCTAACCCCTCCGCCCCGTTCCGTGCGCCACGAAGCGGCCTTTCGTCGGGCTTATCCCCTAGGGACGATCCTCGGCGGCCTTCCCTACGGCGAGGGCAGCACGCGCGAGCCTGGCAATCTCCGTCCGCCATTCGGACGGTTCTTCGCAGACGAGGTCTCCCCCCTGGCTGAGCACCAGGCGGAGGAACCACTCCCGATCCCACACCGGCAGGCTGGCCTCGATCCAGCCATCCTCGGCGGTCTCGGTTCGTGTGGCGGGATCGAAGGCATAGGAATCCAGCAGCCAGCGTGCCTGGGCCCGGATGCGCACCGCGACCATCGTGGGCCGCGGTGCGTCGCCGCCTGCGTCATCCCCACGCTCGGCCCCGTCGATGGTCACATCTGGTGTTGGCAGGGGCTGACCGAGTTCCGCGGCCAGCATCCGGTCGAGACGGAAGGTGCGCTGGGCCTTCGCGGTGGTGCACCACGCCTGGAGGTAGGGACGATTCTCACTGAACACCAATTGGCGGGGGTGGATGATGCGGATCGAGGTCACGTCCCGGGTCGCGCTGAAGTACTCGATGGTCAGAGCGCGGGAACTTCGCAACGCCTCGCGGACGACCGCGGTGACCTCCGGCGACGCGGCCCCGCTGATCGAGGCACGTTCGGTGTCGACGGCCCCTGCTGTGGCTTCTGCCAGCACGCGCATCGTCTCGTGGATGAGCGGACGATCCTCCGAGCTCGCCACCGAATCGAGCATCTGCAACCCCAACTGCAAAGCGATGGCCTCGTCGAAGGTCAACGACGCAGGCGCCGAGAGATTTTGCGGGTCGAGAACGTCGATGAGCCCGTCGTCGTCCCAGAATTGGATGTCGATCAGATGCTCGGGTCCGTAGCCGGGCAGTCCACAGCACACGAGCAACCACAGATCGCTCTCCAGCCGCTCGGGGCTGACGCCGAATTGTTCGGCCGCCTCGGTGATCGTGACCGGCTCCGTACTCGACCGCCCGGCGAGCCACGGGACGAGGCTCAGCAGTCGAGAGAGCCGATCGACGCTGGTTTCGTTCACCTAGACCACCTCGCCCGCATCGCTGTCGTCCGGCTGACCATGGAGTGCGGCGATTCGGGCCCAACGGGCGGCGACCTCATCGGCTAGATCGACTGGGGCCAGGACTCGCACATGTGACCCCAGTGCGCACAGGTCGCTGATCAGCGCGTGGCGATCGGTCGTACGTAGGGCAATGACATCAGCATCCACAGCGAATCGGCCATCGAGATGTGGATCGGGCGTCCTGACGCCGTCGGGCATGGTGGGAGGGTCGGTGAGTGCTCGGCTCCTCACACTCGCGCCGTATCCCGACTCGATCGCAACCCACGCCTCGGTCCAATCGGTCGGTTCGGGGGTGATCAGCTCATCGGGATCATGGTCCGGCACGGTGAAGGAGCCTGGATCGCTCGCGAACTCGACGGCTCCGACCATGCGTGATGTCCGAAACACTCGGGTGCCATCGTGGGCGTGGGCGATCTCGACGTCGACCCCGATGAGGTACCAGCCGCCGTCGCGCCCCACGATGCTCCAAGGCTCCATGACCCGGGTTCGTGGCCGTTCATCTCGTCTGCCCTGGTAGTCGAAACGAATCCGTCGATGCTCTCGAATGGCCTGCCAAATGCGGGGAATCGCTTCGCTGCCGGCTCGGGGTCCCTGCTGCCAGGTGACCACTCGGGCGATGTTGGGTGTGTCATCCGCCGAACCAGGCAGCATCGACTCGAACTTGCGAACGGCAGACTGGGCGGCAGACGCAAGATTGGCCTGCGCCCAAGCGCGAGCCGCGACACCGAGCAGGGCCCACTGCTGGGGAGTCACACGGACCTGCGTCAGTCGATAGTCCTCTTCGGGGATGCGATATCCGAGGACTTCCCCGTCTGACGTGGACACGGTCACGATCGGGATGCCGAGATTGCGCAGATCATCCTTGTCGCGCTCGAACATCCTCTCGAAGGCAGCATCGGAGGCTCCAGGGTCATAGCCGGCGACGATCTGGCGGATGGACTCACGCGGGACCGGCTGATGCGCAGAGAGCAGGCACAGGACGAGGTTGAGTAGCCGCTCCGTGCGGTCGCCGCTCACTGGATCACCCCTCCCGAGCCGTGCGTGATCTCCCGTCCAGGGTGAGTCAGCCGACGCCGAGAAGATCGATGATGAACACCAGGGTTCGGCCCGACAGGCGATGTCCGCCCGACTCGCCGTACGCCAGCGCCGGTGGGATCACCAACTGGCGGCGTCCTCCCACCTTCATCCCGGGGATCCCTTCCTGCCAGCCTGCGATGAGGCCGGCGAGCGGGAATGTGATCGACTCCCCGCGATCCCAGGAAGCGTCGAACTGCTCGCCCGACTCGAAGTCGACGCCGACGTAGTGCACGGTGACACGATCGCCGGGAGAAGCCTCGGCTCCCTCGCCCACGACGATGTCCTCGATCACCAACTCACTCGGCGGTGGTCCGTCGATGAAATCGATCTCGGGCTTGCTGTTGATGTCCGTCACGCCGAATCCTCCATTTGCTCGTGTGTACAGGAATACGCCTCTCGCGGCAGCGATCTGCCCCCCACCTGGCAGGGCATCGTCACGGCCACTAGGACGTACTGTCCAGGAGGTCCACAACGAAGATGAGGGTTTCACCGGGCAAGATCGCCGGCGTCGGTGGATTCTCGCCGTAGGCCAAATCTGCGGGAATGATCAGCAGGCGTCTCCCGCCTGGTTGCATGCCCGGGATCCCCTCCTGCCAGCCTTGGATGACTCCGGCGAGCGGGAACGAGATGGGCTCACCTCGAGCCCATGACGAATCGAACACCGATCGTGTTGTCAGGCCAACTCCGCAGTACTGGACAGTGACCTCTGCCCCCGGAGTCACGGCGGGACCACTACCTTGCACGACATCCACGGTCACCAGTGATGAAGCGGGAGACGCGTTACCTTCCACGGACACGACGGGGGCCTCTCCGATGGACCCGGAGACAGCGACACCGTCTTGCACCGTTGAGCCTTCGGGAGGGTTCGCCGTATTCACGGGCTCGACGATCTGGGCACAATCACTGTCGGCCCAACCCGTGGCGCCGTCATTGTTACCGCCTCCATCATCGCCGCCACAGGCCATCAGGGTGGCGATGAGAGCAGCAGTACCGGCGACGGACAGGAGGGTGCGTTTCGTGGTCACGACCCGACACTACCCCAATGCCTCCGAGGAGGTAGGGCCCGCGACACCTGGAAATTCATGATGAATTCACATGGAGGCGATCAGCTTCTCCACCCGTTCATCAGTCGCGGCGAACGGGTCCTTGCACAACACCGTTCGCTGGGCCTGGTCGTTGAGCTTGAGGTGGACCCAGTCGACGGTGTAGTCCCGGCGGCGTTCCTGCGCCCGTCGGATGAACTCCCCCCGTAGGCGCGCCCGTGTCGTCGAGGGCGGAGTGTTCATGGCTTCGAAGACCTCCGGCTCGTGGGTGATCCTCGCCGCGGCGCCGCGCTTCTCGAGCAGGCTGAACAGCCCACGGTCCCGGCTGATGTCGTGATAGGTCAGGTCCAGCTGGGCGATTCTGGGATCCGAGAGAGTGAGGTCGTGTCGCTCCATGTAGCGATCGAGCAGCTTCTTCTTGATCACCCAGTCGATCTCGGTATCGATGAGTCCATGATCGTCAGTGTCGACCGCCTTGAGCACACGCTCCCAGAGATCGAGCACTCGGGAGGGGACCGACCCGGGATCGCTCGCGATGCCCTGGCGGTCGGCAAAGTCCCGAGCCTTCTCGTAGTACTCGGTCTGGATCTCCAGCGCTGAGAGTTCCCTGCCGTTGGACAGTCGGACTGTGCGCCGGCCGGAGGGGTCATGACTGATCTCACGAATCGCCCGGATCGGGTTCTCCAGCGTCATATCTCGCATGACCACCCCGGATTCGAGCATCCGCAGGATGAGATCGGCGGAACCCACCTTGAGCATCGTGGTGGTCTCGCTCATATTCGAGTCCCCCACGATCACGTGCAGTCGCCGATAACGCTCGGCATCCGCATGTGGTTCATCCCTCGTGTTGATGATGGGTCGAGACCGGGTAGTGGCGCTGGACACCCCCTCCCAGATGTGATCCGCCCGCTGGCTGATGCAGTACATCGCTCCGCGCGGCGTTTGCTGGACCTTGCCGGCACCGGCGATCAATTGCCGAGAGACCAGGAAGGGGAGCATCGCTTCGGCGATCCGGGTGAAATCCCCATGCCGAGAGATCAGGTAGTTCTCATGGCAGCCATAGGAGTTGCCCGCGCTGTCGGTGTTGTTCTTGAACAGGTAGATGTCGCCCTGGATGCCCTCGTCGAGGAGCCGTCGTTCGGCATCGACCACCAGGCCCTCGAGAATGCGCTCACCTGCCCGATCGTGGGTGACGAGTTGGACGACGTCATCGCACTCTGCCGTGGCGTACTCCGGATGGCTACCGACATCGAGGTACAACCGGGATCCATTGCGAAGAAAAACATTGCTGCTTCTCCCCCAGGACACGACACGGCGAAACAGGTAGCGCGCGACCTCATCGGGGCTGAGTCGTCGCTGCCCCCGAAACGTGCAGGTCACGCCGAACTCGGTCTCGAGTCCGAAGATCCGTCGATCCACCGCGCGTCACCTCCTTGTCCCAGCCCTAGCCTCAGTCCCAGTGTGGCTGAGCAGTGAGCTCGTCCCGATCTCGGGCATGTCCGTCCCGGTAGGTTACGGCTCCCCGGGTTGCGATGACGCGTCCGGCGAATCCGCGGAACCAGCCGGTGGCGGTCCCGGTTCGGGATCGCCGAGGATGTCGGCAAGTTGATCGACCGTGAGGCGTTTGAATGCTCGGCGCGGCCGATGCCGATCGAGGGTGGCGGCTTCGAGTTGCGCAGG
>Ga0180430_10004804_pt1 | contig 11333 bp, 11 predicted proteins | sample SS_ome_9_FD_132999 | JGI IMG/M metagenome (GOLD analysis project Ga0180430, IMG submission 132999) | Hypersaline lake sediment archaeal communities from the Salton Sea, California, USA - SS_1_S_2 metaG | ecosystem: Environmental > Aquatic > Non-marine Saline and Alkaline > Hypersaline >... | reverse complement strand
TGATGCGGCGGGCCTTATGCCGGTCGGCCGAAGCAACACACCGACAGCCGGCGTCAAGGTCAACCGCTACAAGTCGCGCATGTGGCCCAACCAATTGGCCGCTCCATGAAACGCCACACGACCCGATCAACGAGAGGACAAAAGATGATCACGAAACGAATGTATATATTGGCAACCTGTTTGATCGTGCTGGGCATGATGATGGGATGCGGCACGGCACGTCAGATGATGGGCGACGGGTCATCACAAACGATCGTAGCCGAATCCCTTGAAACCATGCCGCCGGATGCGGCCATGGTAACGCGCGCCATCGGGAATCACCTGGGCGGATTCGCCGTTCCGGCGAATGTCCGGTTAAACCGCGCGGTAAATCAGACCCTGGGTAACAGCAACATGGTCGACCCCGGGTTCAAGGTGCAATCCGCCAACCTGAAGCAGTATGCGAAAACGGGTCCGGGGACAACGGCACGCTCCGCCGAGGGGCGTATGGAGCTTCAAGACGGTCTGGGCCGCCGGACCGCCGTTGCTTTTGAAACAAGTTACACCATGCAAGGGGATCAGGCCGTCGTGTCATCGGTCCGTCTCAGCCCCCTCTTCGACACCGCGCCCGAAACGGTCTGTTTTGTCGTGCCCGCCAAAGCCGCCGTACTGAGCAAGGAAAATCATCCGAAAAGTTTTTCGGCTTTCTACCAGTACATGGGGGAACGGGCGCTTGATCCGCAGGCCGTCGAACCCGGGAAACAGGATGATTATATAATGGCCGTGTTTTTCCTGAACCGGATGTCGCCTTCCGCTAAAGCCAGCCTGGCGATATCGAGCACACCGGGTGGCACCGAGGGCTATGCCGAAAACAGCCGCTATGTGGATTACAACGGCTGGCGCGTTGGCTTGATGGCCGGCTGTCTGGCATTGAACAACCCCGCCGCCGAAAGCAGTCTTTACCTAAAAGCCATATATACCCCCGGCAAAGAAGCCGGCCTGTTTACGTCCGCCAAACCGGTGGGTGTCTATGCCCTGGCGCAGCAAAAGTAGATCCATAGGGGGATAAGGCTATTCGCACAAGAACTTCTGCGAATGGTTGCCTTCAAACGATAGGGGCGACAGATTTCATCTGTCGCCCTTTATTTTGGAATGGTGTTAACGCCGATTTTGGAAGGATTTAATGCGGTCGGAAAAAAGTTTGCTGCAGGTGGGGCAATAGCGATGGTGTTCCTTGAGATCGGGATGGGGGGTCACGCGGTCGTGAATATGGTTCAAAAACCGCTGGGTGGCAAACAGGGCTCCGCAGCCTTCGCAGCGCTCCAGGGGGTGGCGGCCGATCACGTCGTCCCGGATGAAAATGGTTCGCACGTTGTCTTTGTCTTCCATCCGGATGGCGTCGGTGGGGCAGATATTGACACAGGTGCCGCAGCCGATGCAGCGGCCCTCGATGGGCTCCACATAATTCTGGTCGCCCCGTTTGTGCATCACCAGCGCCGCCGGCCCGACGATTTCACTGCAGACACGGATACAGAGACGGCAGCGAATACAGCCGTCCGGACGCGGTCCCAAATCGACATTCCAGGTCGCCGCCAGTTCGCGGACCGATTCCGACTGGGGCGCCAGCATCAAAAGACGCTCGAAGGCCTGCTGACGGGCGCGCTTGACCAATTCACCCGTGGTGCGAACCGCAAGCCCCTCCTTGACACGCAGCACACAGGACAGCATCGTCGTCAAGCGACCGCTTTTCCCCGTCACTTCGACCACGCACAGGCGGCAGGCCCCGGATGGTTTCAAGGCCGGATGGTAGCATAGCGCCGGCAGGCGGATACCGTTGGCCCGGGCGACTTCCAAAACCGTCTGGCCGTCTTCGGCTTGAAAGGCCTGGCCGTCTATTGTCATATGGATCACAGTGATCGCTCCTTTAGACGGTCATAATGATGATGTCGGATGGCACGACGGGCGCCCAGTGCGCATGGGGTAAATCATCCCAATTCGGTGGCAGCGACGATCAGTCCAGCGGCCGCAGGCAGTCCTGGGGCAGACGGTGCGTTCCCTTGCCGATCAGACTGATTTCCACCAAGGCATCCGGATCGTTGATGGCTGTGTCCGGATCGGTCACGATGCCGTGGAGTCCGATGAATTCATCCATGTACGCTTCCCAGCTTTCATCTTCGGACTTGCGGTAAAGTTCCACTTTCTGCCCTCTGCGAAACACCATGGTCCGATCCTCCTTTTCTGGCTGGCCTGCTTAAGATTCAGATTGCATCGTCTTGGCCGCCGATTGGCGGCCGCACGCATCGCACACCGGTCGGTTGTCGATCAACTGGCCAACGCCTTTAGTGCGTTTGCGCACATATTCCAGATAGCGAAAGGGTTCCATCTGCTTTCCACACAGGGCGCATGCCGTCAAGGCCTCGTGATTGAGAACCGTGCCGCACAGGGACAATACCCGTTCACCGTCGCGATCTTCGATCTGCATGGCCCCGGTGGGGCAGTTGGCCGCACAGGCCCCGCACAGGATGCAGCGCTCGGCCGTGAGCCGGAAGTCGGTTTCCACCGGATGATCGAAGTCAAAATACCCCATGGCCAGCGCGTTGACGCCCATTTTATCGCGGCAGATTTCAACACACTTGCCGCAGCGCAGGCAGATGTCGCAACGCAGGCAGCGTCCGGCTTCTTCCCGCACATCCTTTTCGGCATAGCCCAGTTCCACCTGCTGAAAGGTTGTACGACGTCGATCGATGTTAAGCAGGGGCATCTCCGGCCGCTTGGTTGTCATTTTTTCATTGGCGGACAGGGGGTGGCAATCGATACGGCCCCGCCGAACAGGGACGGGCGGCATTTTGGGCTGAGGAATACCGGAAAGATAGCGATCGATGCCTTCCGCGGCCCGCTTGCCGGCCCCAATGGCTTCAATCACCGTGGCCGGACCTGTTACGGCATCACCCACCGCAAAAATGCCCGGGATCGATGTCTCCATACTGACCATGCTGGTGTCGATGGTGCTGCGCCGCGTCCAGTTGAGCCCTTCCAACGGTGCCAGGCAGGCCGTATCCACCTGCTGACCAATGGCAGGGATAATGGCATCGGCCTCGATGACGAAGTCGCTTCCTTTGACCGGCACCGGCCGCATGCGATCACTGCCCGCCTGAGCCACCATTTCGGCGCGCAGGCATTGCAGTCCCTCAAGATGTCCATCCCGACCGACGACAGCCTCGGGAATCGTCAGAAAACGCATTTCCACGCCTTCTTCCTCGGCATGTTCGACTTCTTCCTCATCGGCCGGCATTTCATGCCGTGTCCGCCGATAGGCCAATATGACCGATTCGGCGCCCAGGCGCAGCGAGGTGCGCGCGGCGTCGATGGCCACGTTGCCGCCACCGATGACAACCACTTTTTTGCCGGGCACCGAACGGTTGCCCAAGGCCACATCTCGTAAAAAACCGATGGCGTCCAGAACCTGCGGGAAATCATCCTCGCCCGGAATCCCCAGCGAATAGGCTTTGTGCGCACCGATCGCCATCAGGTAGGCCGCGTAGCCTTCCTGCCGAAGATCCTCCAGGGTAACATCCTGTCCGAGACGGGTGTTGAAGGAAAATTCCACCCCCAGGTCCTGCAGCATGGCCACTTCCCGGTCGATCACTTCCCGCGGTAGGCGATAGCGGGGGATCCCGAGCAAAATCATGCCGCCGGCACTGGGCTGGGCTTCAATCACGCGCACTCGATAGCCTTTCAGCGCCAGATAGTAGGCCGCACTCATGCCGCCGGGGCCCGCGCCCACGACACACACGGATTGACCGTTATCAGGGGCTTTCGGTGGATTTTTATACTGCCCCCAGGACAACGCCCGTTCAGCGGCAAACGCTTTCAGGAATTTGATGGAAACCGGCTTGTCGATGCGGCCCCGCACGCACATGAACTCGCAGGGACGCGTGCAGACCAGGCCGCATACCCAGGGAAAGGGATTGTCCCTGCGGATGACTTCGATGGCCTCGGCATCCCGGCCCTCGCCAATCAGCGACACGTAGGTAGGAACATCGATCCCGGCCGGGCAGGTCATCTGGCAGGGCGCCGGTGCCAGACGGACACACGCGCCGGTGGCACAGTTGTGGGTCTCAATATGGCTCTGAAACACCTCCGCGGCGTCTTCCAGCGCTGTCAGGATGCGACCACCGCTCTCCGCGCCGGCATCCGCAGCTCCCTCCTGGCGCATTTCCTCGGCCAACTGCCGGATGGCCGGCAGGTGCTCCTGGCCGGCCCGGCCCCAGGCCACATCATTGAGCAGCGCCAGGATTTCCTCACCACGCCGGTGGTTTTTGGCATCGTGCAAGCGGCCGGAAGCCAGCACCTGCTCCAGGTCCTGGATAAGCTGTGCCACCGGACAGGTCTTTTGGGTCATATCAGCCACTCCGCCCCTCCTCGTGCAGGGTTATGTGGTACTCATATCCAAGGACGCCACGGCTTCGGCATGCCGCCGCTTGCGCACGCTGACGATTTCATCCACGTTCTCACCGAACTCCAGGCAATGGGTGGTGCACACCGTCACACAGGCCGGTTTGAGTCCCTGGTCCACCCGGTCCATGCAGTAGTCGCATTTCACGGCCTTGCCGGTTTCCGGATTCCACTGGGGCGCTCCCCAGGGGCAGGCCGTAATACAGGCTTTGCAGCCCACGCACAGGCTGTGATCGATAAACACGATACCGTCCTTGGCGCGCTTCTGCATGGCACCGGTGGGACAGGCTGCCACACACCACGGATCTTCACAATGGAAACACGGCATGAAGACATAGGTGGCCCGGGGCAGGCCGCCGACCATTTTGGGGCCGACCTGTATGATCTGGCTGATTTTAGGACCGATCGGCAGCCGTTTATGGCTCTTGCACTGGATCGTACAGGTATTGCAGCCGATGCACTTCTTGGTATCTTGAAAGAGGTAGTATTTGCTCATGGATTTCCTCCGGTATCTTTCATCCGATGTCGGTTAGGCCGCCTTCACGGTCACAAAGGTATCGTGAAACGCCGGGCTTCCGCCGACGCGGTCGGTGATATTTTCCTGCAGCACGCTGTCCGATAAGCCCTTGTTGTAGCAGCGCGCCGCCAGTTTGGCTTCATGCCCGAAACCATGCACCATGAAGACGGCTTCTGGATGGATCATATCGGTCACGTAAGCTTTGATCGTACCGGAACCGACTTTGGAGGAAACCTCCACCAGGTCGTCATTGCTGATGCCCAAGGCCTTGGCCTTGGCAGTGTTGATCCACAGCACATTCTCCGAAAACAGTTCGTTCAGATAGGGGACGTTCTGGGTGGACACGTGGGTGTGCAGGGCCACCCGACCCACTACCAGGCGAAACACATCATCGCGGCCTTCCGGCACCGGGGCGTAGGCCGGGAAGGATTCAAATCCGGCATCTTCCAGCAGCGACGAACGGAACTCGATCTTGCCGGAGGGCGTTTTCAATTTCAGGTCATCCTTGCGATCCCAGAATATCTGCTGCTTACCGTAAGCCACAAAGCCTTTGGCCTCGAAATCCGCCATGGAAAACCCGGTGCCCTCCAACTGCCACTGGACCAGTTCATCCATGCTCGTGTAGGGAAAGTATTTTTCGATCCCCATGCGCTCGGCGAGCTGGCGCATGATCACCGAATATTCACGGGTGTCATAACGCGGCCCCACCACCTGGCGCCGCAGGAACATCTGAGGTTTGAGGCCGTTGGCCTGTTGCACACCATCGGTGCGCTCCAAGTAGGTAGACTCAGGCAGAATGACGTCCGCATACCAGGCCAGATCGCTGTAATTGATATCCACCGCCACGATCAGGTCGAGCTTCTGCAGGGCTTCTTTCATCTGATTGGTGTCGGGGATCGATTTCAACGGATCGAGCCGGTTGATGATCAGGGCTTTGATCGGGTAGGGATCCTCGTTCAGAATGGCCGGAGCCAACATCTGCCCCACCCCGTGAGCCGTGTCCGGAAGGGGGAAATCCGGGGTCCCCGCTTTGTCAAATCGCGTCTTATCCGTCTTGGGCAATTCCTGCTCGGTCAGTTTGCGGGCCGGTTTGCCGCCGGCCGCTCCCGGACCTTTTTTAAAAAACATCCCGCCCGGGGTCTCCAGGCTGCCCATCAGGCAGTTCAGGATCAAAATCGAGCGCCGCAGGTAAATTTCATTGGCATGGTGCGCGCCGCGATAGCCGTAGTGAAAAATAACCGACGGTTTCTTTTTGCTCACCTCGCGCGCCAGGGCCCGGATTTCATCGGCGGCCACACCGGTCTCTTTTTCGGCCCATTCCGGCGTGTAGGGCCGCACGAAATCCTGGAGCTCGGCCAAGCCTTCCACCCAGCGATCCACAAAGGCGCTGTCGTAGAGACGCTCATCGAGAATGACGTGCATCAGGGCGTAGTTGAGCGCCAGGTCGGTGCCCGGCCGAATCATCCAGTAGCGCTGGGCCTTGGTGGCCGTGACCGTAACACGCGGATCGATATAGGTCATCTTGGCGCCCTTATCCAGGGCGGCCATCAGGTTGTTGATTTCTTTGACCGAGACAGACTCGAACATGTTGCGGCCGTACAGGACGATATGCCGCACATTTTTATAGTCCATGCCCATCTGGCCGTCGGTATAACCGAACAGGCTGCGGCAGGCCGTATTGACGGAGCCCTTGCACAAGGCATCGTGCGTAAAATGGTTAGGAGACCCGATGGCTTTCAAAAAAGTCTTGCTGACATGGGTGGCCAAGTTGGCGCGTTCCCCCAGGACGACACTGTGACCGCCGTAGGTGTCAATGACGCCTTTCAGTTTTTCGGCCACATAATCGAGCGCTTCGTCCCACGACGCTTTGCGCCATTTACCTTCACCACGCGCCCCCTCGCGAATCATCGGGCTTTGAACACGCTGGGAATCGTATTGCATCGAAATACCGGCGGCGCCCTTGGGACACAGGCTGCCCTCCATCCCGGCCACGTGCGGATTGCCCTCGATCCATTTCACCTGCCCATCCTTGACCTCGACCCGGATCGGGCACCGTACCGAGCACATGAAACAGAGGCTGTAAATTGATTGTGTCATACGTCTCCTCCCCATTATAAATAACAACACGCTGATTTGGTCGACCGTAAAAAAATGCCCGCAAGCGGGCATCGATGAATCGATCACCACTGCAAATAGCGGAAAGGCTTCTGCAAGTAATATACCACCCGCCATACGACCATGAGGCGATCCCGCCGAGGCATCACCCTTCAAGGTAATATCAACGATATTGACAGTATAAATCAAGTGAGAAACGGAAAGGGCGAATCGGCCAACGCCACGCGATGGGTTGCAAGAGGCTTTAAGACGCCATTTTTTTTGGCAGTGCCATAAAAACATGGCGTAATTACAATGAGATATAGACCATAACCTATGGCATACTTTCACCATTATTCGTGCTGGTGCGGCACCTGGCCGTGGCGATGGGCATGCACATGCTCATGGAAATGAACCGTTTCATCCAGCAGGATGCGGCCCCCCTCCATGGAATAGGTCTTATCCGTGGTCGCGGCCAGAAACGGCACGTTGTGGGAAATGAGCACGTATGTTAAGTCGAACGTGCCGATCAGATGGGTCAGGGTATGGCGGGTCTTGTCGTCAAGACCGGTGGTGGGCTCATCCAGCAGCAAGACCTCGGGCTCCATGGCCAGGACGGTGGCCAGCGAAACCAGGCGTTTTTCCCCCCCGGACAGGCGAAAGGTGACACGATCCTCGAACCCCTCCAGCCCCAGTCGGGCCAAGGTGCGGCGGGCGATGGCCGCCGCCTCCTCGCGGGACTTTCCCAGATTCAGCGGACCGAACGCCACATCTTCCAGCACAGTGGGGCTGAAAAGCTGATCATCCGCATCCTGAAACAGCATGCCGATACGCTGCCGAACCTCGATAAAATCCAGCTCCCGGTGAACCGACTGCCCAAAAATGCGGACCTCACCGGCACACGGTTTCAGCAACCCCATGATGATATGAAAAAGGGTTGTTTTGCCGCTGCCGTTGGGCGCGACCAGCCCCACCCGTTCACCCCGGAACAGCTCAAAATCCAGGTCGTTCAATATGGGAGGACCGCCGGGATAATTAAAACGAACCCCCCGCATGTCAATAATAGGGGCTTCTTGGCTTGTTTCCGTCAAGGCGGCCTCTCAGGTTAGATCCAGCGGTCTAGCGGTCAAGGCCGCCTGGATATGACGTACAAATATCGCCTGGATGGCCGGCTCCAGGCCGACACCCTCGGCCCGGGGTACCACCGCGAGCCCGGCTGTTTCCAGTTCGGTTTTCCAGGAACCCGAACGTTCCCGGGCGATGTCCTGGCCGAAATGAGCGCCGGCCACCAGCATGAAGGGCCGCAGGGTGACACGGCGCACGCCTGCCTGTTTTAGAATCTGGACAACCTGGCCGGGTCCGGGGCCTTCTTTTATCAATCCCAGCAGAACCCGCTCTTGCAGACAGTCGCGCATGCGACGGATGAGCAGGTCATAGGTCATCCAGGACGGGTGGGCCGTGCCGTGGCCTACCCAGACCAGCGCCTCCCGGGCATCCTGCGGGATCAGTGTCGCCATCCAGTCCATGATATCGCTAAAGTCTTCCGGGTGGGAAAGCAGCGGCAGACCAAGGTTGACCGCCAGCGGACTCCTGGCCGCCGCCCACACCGTGTGATGAAACTCGGTACCGCAAATGAGGTGCAGGGACTGCACCACCACCTGTCGATACCCTCGGGCGGCAAGATCACCCAGAACGGCCGCCGGGGTTTTCAGCTCCCCACCACCCTGTGCCCGGACACGGCTTCGAATCGCACGGGAAGAATAGGCCCAACAGATCTCATGGGCCGGGAAATGCCGGCGGAACACCGTATCCATTTCCCGGTACGTTTCGGATGCGGCGGTTGCCGTACCCGATGCCACGAGCACGATCGGTATGGCCCCTGTGTTCACGATGATGCCGTCTCTCCCTTCACCCGCCTGGCCATAACGATTATTGCAGCCACTCCAGCCAGGCCAGGCCAAGCATAACAGATGTCGTGGCAACAAAAAACAGGCGATTGCCGGCATGCCGGGGAAATTGGGCCATGGTATGGAAGCGGCCCTGAAACCCGCGACATCGCATGGCCTGATGCACCCGCTCGGCGCGCGCGGCGGCACGCACAAACAACATGCCGACCAGGTAGGCATAGCTGCGATAAGTGTGCAGATTGGTCCGGGGCCGAAAGGCCCGGATGCGCATGGCCGCATTCAAACGACGATACTCCTGCTCGATAACGAAAATATAACGGTAGCACATCAGCAGCAGGTGAATGAGCTTGCCGGGCAGGCCCATGCGATCCAGGGCATGGCCCATGGTGCCGACCGCCATCGTGGCCAAAAGCGCCGTGAAGGCGGCCAGAATGGCAAACGATTTCAGGGAAATCCGGGCGGCCAGGGCCACACCCGGTTGGTGCCAAACCAGAGGCCCCCATTGTCCGACGGTTTCCCCCTCATAGGTTAACGGCAGAATCAGCCAGATCAGGATCAGGAACCCGAAGACCACCGACAGCCGCCGGCCCACCGCAGCAAGATCCAGGCGCGCCAGCAGCACCAGTCCAAAGGCGATCACACAGGCAATGACGAGCACCGTAAACGAATGGGCCACCGCGACCAGACACGAAAAAAACGTATTTATTGCAATGCGCAGGCGGGGATCGAGGCCATGGATGAAAGAATGCCCTTGGGCGAAGGGTTCAGCGAGCACGGGGGCCCTCCGAGGACGACCGGCGGCGGAAGTGAATATAGGCGCCCAGGCCCACCAGACCCAAAATGTAGCCGATGCCGCCAACGATATCGACCAGCCGCGGGCCTTCGTCCATCCGGTGCAGGCGATGCAGCACCGGTTGCAGTTTCTTGTCCAGCGCTGCCTCGATCATCGTCTGCAGATCTTCACGGGAGACATCGATCTTCCCCGGCAAAGGGCTTACGACCAAGGGTTCGGTCTGATGGGGCGGGACGGTCTCATCATCCGCCGCCGGCCGCACATGGCCCGCAAATTCTTCGGCTTTAACCACCCATTCATTCCGATGGCCTGCACCGGCAACCAGCACGATGCGCAACGCTTCCTGCTTGGGGGCCTTAAAAACAAAACGCCCCTCATCATCCGTGCGTCCCTCCAGCAAGAGTGCTCCGGTGCGGTCATATACTTCGATAGCGGCCTGTTTGGCAACGCGCCCGCCGCTAAACTTACTTTCCGTGTGGACGGTATCACCTTCGACCCAGGCAAAAATCGTTACCTTGTGGGCGAACGCCTGCTTGACAACGAACGGGAAAACAAACAGCACCATCACTGCGACCATAAGCGTAAAACGACGATGCCACCCCCAACAATCCACTCGATCCATGATCGTTACATCCTCCCATTGCAGGAAAAATCCGTTTTCGGAGCTTTAAAATGGGGCAGCATGTCGGGCTGCACCTTGCGAAAAAAAACCACGCAAAACGCCGTCATCACCCCCTCGATGATCATCACCGGAAGGTGGGCCGACACCATGAGAAGGGTGACTTCCAGGAAATTCTCCTCGGTGAACATCAACGCCGCACCGGCCACCACCGCCCCCAGAAAAATCCCCATGAAACCGCAGGCAAAGGCGGCCGGCAGCGCAATCCGGTTGCCCCGTTGCACAAGCGGACCGAAGCTGTAGTAGCAGGCCACGGCCGGCAGGGCCATGATCAAGGTATTGACGCCCAGCGTGGTCAAGCCGCCGAACTGGAACAGCATGCCCTGAAGGAAGAGGGCGACCAGGATCGCCGGAAAGGCGCCCCATCCCAAGATCAACCCGACAATACCGTTCAGGATAAGATGGACGCTGGAGGGGCCGACCGGAACATGGATCAAGGAGGCCACAAAAAACGCCGACGACAAAATGCCGGCCCGGGCAATCCGTTCGAAATCCAGTTTTTTGAGACCGATGGCCGTTCCCGCCACGGTCAGGACGCCCCCCGTCAGCAGGACCGGTCCCGACAGCACCCCCTCGGAAATATGCATCTTCACTCCTTAAGGTGCGCCGGGCGGGAATAATCCCTTTTCCCGCCCGGCAGCACCTGCCCGTATCACGTCAGACTTTCATCGGGCCTCTCTCAGTGTCCGTCCATAAATGGTAGATTTTGGTTCCTGGCAAGGCCCGAGCGAGTTTTCAACCGGAGGAATAGCTCAGCTATTTCGAGGATTGAAAACGAGCGAGAACGCCGCCAGGGGCCGAAAGATGCCATTTACGGATGGGCACTATCTATCGGCCCTGCCACTCCTCAAACCGCACCCAAATCACCGCGCCCAACTCCACGTCCTTGTCCTGGCCGTCGGCTTTCAG
>Ga0180430_10004802_pt1 | contig 11336 bp, 5 predicted proteins | sample SS_ome_9_FD_132999 | JGI IMG/M metagenome (GOLD analysis project Ga0180430, IMG submission 132999) | Hypersaline lake sediment archaeal communities from the Salton Sea, California, USA - SS_1_S_2 metaG | ecosystem: Environmental > Aquatic > Non-marine Saline and Alkaline > Hypersaline > Sediment... | reverse complement strand
GAGGTAGCCTAAGGTTAAGTCAAGTGAGCGTGTCAAGGCGATGTTTGTGTCGAGACCAATCTCGGCAAGGTCACGATGCACCGGCGCACCGGTCAACTGAAGCGGTGTGCCACCGGAGGCTGCGGAGAAAATAATATTCTCGTCACCGAAGTTGTGCAGCCAAGAGGAATGGAAGTCCATCTTTATGCGATGACGTTTGAGTAGTCCAAGACGCACGCCGCAGCGTTGGTAAACCGCTTCGGTTTTGTTGCCATCAATGGCGAATTGGCCCGCTTGGTAGGCGTCTTCGGATGTCGTGTAATACTCCCAGCCGTAAATCGGTGTGAGCAATGCTTTGCCGAGACGGATGTCGTATTCCAATCCGCCAGCCAGCTTGAACATCTGTCCGATATGCGACGAGTCCGCCCCGAGAAACTCTCCTAGGTAGGCCATATACTGATATCCAACCGAACCGACACAACGGAGATTTTGGCTCGCCCGCCACGCTCCGTAGAGTTGTAAATCGAAGATGTTCGTTGTCATCTGTTGACCACCACTGCGTGTGGTCGCCCAAGCTCCGCTATAAGCAATACCGGCGATAAAATTACGCCCCAACATTCGGTCGGCACCCACTTGAATACCGAGCAGGCTCGCGTTGTATGCCGTAGTCGTCTCGTCGATGGCATCTTGGGTTGTCCAAGCTCCGACGTTTTCCATCCAGAGTGAAGTTTTTCCACGACGGTAATCGCGTAAAACTTGCTGTCCGCGAAGGGTGTTATTGTTGCTAGGCATTGCGTTGGAGGCAAGCCAACCCGCGAATCCGGTACTATTGCTGATTCTTGAAGCTAGGGTCGTGCCAAATTTTTTCGCTGCAGTAAAGACAGTAAGGGTGCTGCCTGTGGTTGCAGTAAGGCTTGCAATTGCGTCATTCACAGTCATCCCCGGCGGTAGGACAATGTCACCGCTGGCAATCAGCTTCTCAATAACGACTTCGTTCGAGTCGCCAGGTGCGGGAGGGATATGACTGCAGTTCAGCAGCAGATCAAATCCGTCGTAACCAATCGAGTAGCCGTCGCTGAGTCCGGCAATCCAACTGTCGAGGTCCGCCTGAGCAATCTCCGTCGTCCCGTCAGTTGACATTGCTGCCGCCCCCGTAGATGTTGCGAGTGTCACGCTCCCAACGCCCGTTGCCTGAGCAACATTGAGCGTAACCTTCGTCGGGTCCACCATCCACGAACTTGCGGCCAGGTCAGCAATGGTGCGTCCTGCGACAAAGTCGCCCGCTGCAATGTTAATCGTAATGTTACTCGCGTTCCGCATATCGAGTGCTGCGGTGTTGCTTAGTTTCCCGCCAACTCCAACCACCACTGCCGACGTACTTGCGGCGTTATAGGCCGCAATTGTCGCTTGATGGTTGATGTTGATGGTCCCACCCGTCGAGGCGCCGAAGCTCAACGAGTCGGCACCGAGACAGTCGCTCAGCGTTGAAAAATCACCATTGGTGTTGAAAGTGAAATTACCATCAAAAACAAAGGAGGCAGCACTTCCTGTGGCCGTCACCTCCCAGAGATTTTCATTTTTGAGTGCCCCGCCCGGCTGAACATTGTAGGTGGCGGTCGCCAGCGTGTGGTCGGAAGCTCCTGTGATGGTGTAACCATTTCCTTCACTTGTGAAGAGCGGCCCGCCGGTATATTGCGATTGTCCGCCTGCACTAACGGTTTGCGTGGTTCCAGCAGTGAAAGTACCATTACCGGTGAGCAGACCGCCATTCGGCACGAGCGCAGTAATTGTTACTCTGTGGTTGATGTTGATGGTCCCGCCCGTCGAGGCACCGAAGCTCAGCGCGTTCGCACCGACGCAGTCGCCGAGCGTGGTGAAGACATTATTCGCACCAAGGATAAAGGCTCCGCCAGGAATAAACGAAGAGACGCCGGCTCCTGCATCCAGCTTCCAAAGACCATCACTTTCAAGTGATCCGCCTGGCTGGACGTTGTAAGTTGCATTCGCAAGGGTGTAGTTAGCACCGCCTGAGATGGTGTAACCTGCTCCGCCGCTGGTGTAGAGAGGCCCGCCGGTAAATTGCGATTGTCCGCCAGTACTAACGGTTTGCGTGAATGCTGCTCCGTAAGTTCCGGTACCCGTGAGCAGACCACCATTCGGCACGGTGAGACTTTCATCGGCGTTACCATTGAGTTCAAAGGTTCCGCTGTTCCAGTTGAGGGCGCCATTCGAATCGTAAATTTCGAAATTTCCAGCGACCATCACCACTTTTCCATCGTCGGCGATCGTCAGCGAACCGCTCTCGATCCTGAGGTGGCCACACGTCCAGGTCGAACCGCTACCGGTGACCAATACCGCGCCACCACTGCTAATGCCAACACCCGGATTACTGACCTTTCCGCCATCGGCGATCGTCAGCGAACCCCTGCCGACGTTAAGCGAGCTGGACGTCGTCCAGGACGAACCGCTACCGATGACCAACACCTCACCATCGCTGCCTGTCTTGTGGCCAATGTAAACATAATCACCGGTGACCTTTCCACCATCGGTGATCGTTAGCGAACCGCTGCCCTTACGGCCGACGTAGAGCCACTCGCACGTCAAGGTCGAACCACTGCCGGTAACGGTTACCTTTCCCGCATTTCCAGCGGAGAGGCCTAGGGAGACTTCTTCACAGTCGATTGTTTTTCCGCCTGCGATCAGTAACTCGGCGTAGTAAGCACCTGTAGCGGTTCCGCCACCCTCTGTTCCGACGTAGAGAAAAGAACCGGACACGTCCTCCACGCCAGTATATAGGACAGCGCTCCCGTACCCGTAATAGATATCAGTGAGGCCCCGTCCTTCGGGGTCAACGGTGATGTCGGTTATTGGCGCGCCGAATGAACCGACCGTTACTGAGGTGCCAGTGTAGTTGATCTGGCCGACTCTATCGCCAACGAGAATGTTGCTACCGTCGGTGCATTGACCGACCTGGGTTTTCCCTAAATATTTACCGAACACGCCGCTGACCGTACTATTGACGAGATTGTGGGTACCCGAGGGCGTCACACCATTTTGTGTCAGGGATAAGGCAGCGTCATTGATGTCGAAGGTGCCGCCCACCTAGATCGGAGCAGTGCCCGCCGTTGTGGCAGAGAGGTCGAGTCTAAAGGCGGCATTCGTTGCAGTGATGTTTCCCGTGGTATTCAACTGTGCACCATTCCAGAGCGAGAGCGTGCCACGATTAACCCCATCGCCCATACCGAGCGTGGAGACATCGAGCGTTGTTCCGGCACCATACGCAGTCACCCATCCCGGGCCGGTGGCGTTACCGATCGTCGCCGCTGGACGAGTGCCATCGGTCCATTCGGCTACGGTCGCTGAGTTCGTCTCACCTTGAAGAACGACTGCACCGTAAGATGTGCCGGTTATGCAAGGTAAGGCAAGTATTGCCAAAAGGATCGCTTGGATTGATTTCCGAAGTCGCATTCTACTTGTCTCCATACTGATAAGCTGAAAGGGTTTCTGCGCATATCCATCGCGCAATCTTTGTGAATAACACACAACTGTTAAATCGTCCATACACAAGAAGAAATGCAAGAAATAAAAGAATTGCGGGATGTTCCGGTTAGGCAAGAATATACCGGTTCCCGCGGTTTAAGAGTATCTATTTTTTAGCGTCGGCTGGTTCTTTTTTATCCGTCGGCTCTTTCGCACTTGCAGGTTCCTCCGGTTTCGGGCCACCGAACGCCTCCCAGAGACGTGCTGTCTTGTCCGTTGAACCGCTGAGCAACCATTTTCCATCTGCGGAAAGATTGAGCGAGTTAATCGCCGCGGAATGCAGACGTTCAAAAGAGTAAACCGCTCGGCCGGTTGCGGTTTCCCAGAGGCATATCGTTCCGTCCGCCGACCCGGTTAGCAGGAACCTTCCTTCCGGCAAAAAGGCGACGCTACGCACAGCACCGTGCCCGCCTTCAATGACGCGTAGCATCTGTCCTGTTTTTGCATCCCAAATTCGTGCCGTACCGTCGTCGGAGCCCGTCAGCACGTAAGTTCCATCAGGCGAGAAAACTGCCGACCTCACCGCTTGCTTGTGTCCACGAAACATCAGGAGCGTTGACTTGTTCTTGACATCCCAACTTCGCGTTGTACCATCAAGTGATACCGTGAGAACCTGTTTTCCATCTTGCGAGAAGGCGACACTCACAACGGCCAACCCGTGCTTGGTGAATGTGTGAATCAGTTTTCCATTTCCAGCTTCCCAAAGTTTGGCGGTGCCGTCGAGTGAGCCCGTCATAATGTGCTTTCCGTCCGGCGCAAAAGCGACTGCAACCACACTGTCTCGGTGCCATCGAAGCCGACGCCCAATACGACCACGTCCGACCTCCCAGAAGGGTGCCTCATTTTTGGAGCTGCCCATCAGCACAGTTTTTGCATCGGGTGAATACGCAGCAGCGAGGAAGATGGTCTCATTTTCGGTAATCTTCCTTAACTCCTTGCCGATTTCAACATCCCACAAGCGGGCACCATCCCGCGAACAGGTAAAGGCTCGTTTGCCGTCCGAGGAAAGAGCCGCAGAAGTAACCGGCCCCGAATGCCCAGAAAAGAGTTGCTTCACGAGAAACTCCATCTTGACAAGCGGCGGCAAGGGTGGTTTTTCTGCCTGTGAGGTTGTCTCTACTGGTGGCGGCGATTTTTTGTCTGAAACTGCGGCGACCCGCGGCGATGGTTTGCGAACACCGTTCGACTTTCCCTCTTCATCACCTGAGCCGAATAGAGCCATCGTCGTAAGTATAACGCTCACCAGAAGTACGCCTCCACCAATAAGCATCCCGCGATTAACCTTCTTCAATTGCACAAGGAGTAAGTCAAACTTATCACGAGACTTATGGAGCAAGGCCACGGTGGATCCTGAATCAGATGCAACCTTTTTGGCCTGCAATGTTGTCTTAGGAGGTTGCTTCCATCCACAACTTTGACAAAACCCCGCTTGTCCCTTTGAGATAAAGTTTCCGCAGGAAGGACATTTCCCTGTGTACGCCGAGGAGGAATCCGCAACGTCGTCGTCAACGAGCTTCGCCTCAGGAGCACGTGCGGCGGAAGAAGTGGGCGGTGGCGGCGGAGCAACGGAGGCGACACCCACCTCACCCGGCTTACTTGACGGCGCGGGCGGCGGCTTACTCGCAACACCCACCTCACCCGGCTTCGTATGCCCACGTAGCTTGTTGTCGTAAGCGGCACGATTTTTGGGATTATTGAGAATAGTCCGCGCCTTCGAGACTTGATTAAGCAGCTTTTGTGCCACCATACTCTGATTGCCACCCGTCTTTTGACGCAGAAAGAGCATCCGTTGGTCGGCAGCAGCGTCAATAACATCGGCATCCTCCTCAAAATCTTGCAGACCGAGGAGCCGGTAGAGTGTTACGGGATGTTCGTGCGGCTTAATGGCGAACCATTTCCGCAACGCTTCGGAAGTTTGCTGCTGTGGCATCCAGATATTCTAGCACGGCAGGAGATTTTGTCAAGCAGCCATTTTACCGGTCGAACAGGTCTGCTTGCTCGGTACCTTCCTCGTCAACCTCTTGGAGGAGTTCCACGCGTTGTTGGGCGTCTTTGAGGAGTTTCTGCCCGTGACGCAGAAGCTTAACACCTTTTTCGTAAGCGGCTAGCGATTCATCAAGTGTTAAGTCGCCCTGTTCGAGTGCAGTGACAACTTGTTCGAGTTCGTCGGTAGTTTTTTCAAAAGAGCGTTTTTTCTTTACAACCTTGGCCACAAATCCTTCTCCTTGTTAATTGGGGAGCCTGCAAAAGTATAGATTGACACCATTTTACCTCTATCTTGATGTCGCGACAAGTAGCCGTAGGCGGAAATTTGAACAAAATATGCAAATTTCAGAAGTTATGATGATTATGATGATTGTGCGATGCCGAGAAATTGGCTCGAGTCTAGGCTTTTGTTTTGACGATGGAATTCTCGTATTTCTGAACCATACAATCTTCACAAAACCAAAAAAACAATCAATGCTTACTCGGCACTTCCCATTTATTGGGGCCTGTTTGGTCGTCGCACTTTTAGCCTCAATTTCGCTGCCCACCCAAGGGGCCATTGTCATCGACCCAACGGATGACGACGTGTACTACGGTACCAATTCGGATGGAACTGGCGCAACACAAGCGACGAACGGGATGAACTGGGATCCTGTCGCAGGCAATGCGAGTAACCACCTTTTCGTAGGTTTGACTGCGAAGGGTCAGCTCAATATCTCAGCGGGCGATGATGTCAGCAATGACGGCTGCTCCGTCGCCCACAATTCCAGTAGCCAAGGCGAGGTTACTATAACTGGTGCAGGCTCGACTTGGGACTTGAACAGTTACTGCTATGTGGGTAATTCTGGCACTGGCAAGGTGACTATCTCCAACGGTGCGGTTGTCAGCAGTCGAGATAGCCACATTGGAAAGACTTCGAGCGGCGTTGGTACGGTCACCGTAACCGGTGCGGGCTCGACTTGGACGACCACCGAGGAAATTATGGTGGGTGACGCTGGCAAAGGCACGTTGATTATCTCCGATGGCGGGTATCTCAGCAATACGGTTAGCTACATCGCCAACAGTGCGTCTGGCAATGGCACAGTCACCGTAACCGGTGAAGGCTCCACTTGGAACAGCCGCAGCAACTTCTTCGTGGGCTATGTTGGCACCGGAGTAGTAAACTTGGAAGCTGGTGGACGCATTATCGCTGATATGCTGTTTGACATCAGAGCCTCAGGAACCTTTAACTGGACCGGCGGGACGTTCGAACTGAATGGCTGGACCAGTGACACGATCCCTGAAACGCTGGAGAGCGGAATGTTTCTCGCGGGAACGGGAGCCCTCAACGGCAACACCAACTTCACCATCAACAGTGGTGGTGGCGTTGAACTTAACGGCGTCAGACTCACTGGTGCTGGTGCTGGCGGTTTCGCTGTTACACTTACTGCGGCAAAGAGGCTACGTTCCGCAAGCTACTCCATCCCCGCTACCGGTAGGATCAATGCCAGTGCAGCACTTGATCTGAGCAACATTACAGGACTACAAATCGTCGTCTCAACAGGCAACATTGAGTCGGGTGCCACAAAAATGCAAGTGAACGGCGGGATAACGCTACCGGCGATCGCAAGCTGCGATTTCCAAGTACCTGCCGGTATTCCTATCGGTAACGGGACAACTACAGTCATTGATGCCACGGCTGAAATCCAGGTCGCAGGTGCCGAAACGATGGATGACCTCCTCGCAGACCTCAACACGGGACTGGCGAAAGACTTCGACTGGTGGTACGACAGCAGTAGCTTCGATCTGATGTTCGAATACTCTGGTTACATTCCGCCTACCGGGGATGACAACGACTCCGAAATCGAACGCGCCTACGGGCCAGCCATTACAAAGAAGCAAATTAAACAGGTCAAGGATGGAGCAACTGCCTGCACTGCCGCGGCGGGAAGCTCATTCGGAAGCTCGCGACTAGTTGGGCAAGCCATCCGTTCGCATTTGGCACAAACTTACCAAACGTCGCAGTGGGCTGGAAATAATGAGGGAAGCATACGCGGTCAATGTTGCGGTACCAAGCGTAGCAGCACGCTGCTTTGGGCACAAACGCTCGGAGCTTGGGCCAACCAAGACGCCATTGACACAATGACCAGCAGCGTAGAGACGAACATTTTCGGAATCGCTGTCGGTGCGGAACGAAGCTTCGGTTCACGCCTCATCGGTGGTGTTGCCTTCGGTGGCACCTGGAGCCAGAGTACGTCGGGCGACGCTCGCTCGGATGCTGATATGCTCGACATTGAACTTTACAGCTCCTATCGGTTCGCGGATAAGTGGCGTCTCAATGGGGGCATCGGCTACCAATACAACGATTACAGTAACCGACGCATTCAAGGTGCGGATACCTACACCAGCAACCACGCTGGAAATATGTTCAAGGGTAATCTGTTCCTCGAACGCGATTGGCACTTGTACGGCGTACGTGTGACACCGATCTACGGCTGGGAGTACTACAACCTGCAGCAGCATGGCTACACCGAGACGGGTGGCACAACCCCACAGACGATCGACTTCAACCGAACCGAGGCGGTCTTTCAACGTGTTGGCACCCAAGTTGGCCTGTTCAACCGAGGACGCCTCTCCGTCAATCTCGACGCGGCTTGGCTGCACAACTTCGGCGACGCTACGATCCTGCTCGGCGGCCTAGTCAACGGGAACCCGATCAATTTGGAAGGTATTCCACTGCACAAAGACTTGGCAGAGATGGGTATCGATTGCAACGTGCGTTTGTCGCGACGTCTTGACTTGTCTTTGGGTTACACGGCCACGCTTGCAAGCGGTTTCGACCTCCACACGATCGACGGTGTTCTCGCGTGGACGCTGTAAGGATTGGGTTGACTGTGAGGGTGAGAAAGGATTAACTGGCGCTCAGGTTATGTTCTTGACGATGGTGATGATGTGTCTGCGAAGAATGCAATATTTCACCAAACCTGGAGTACAGGAAAATGTTTACTTGTCGCTTCTCTTTGATTGGTCTCTGTCTAGCCGCACTTTTCATCTCGCTCCCACTCTCCGCGCAGGGTGCCATTGAAATCGATCCAACGAATGATGATGTGAAATATGGAGTGGATCAAAACAGCTCCATGCCGGCATCCTGGGCGACAAGCTGGAACCCCATCCAAGGAAATGCGAGTAACAACCTTTACGTAGGTTCATACGAGAACGGCCAGTTCCTCATTTCGGGAGGCGATGATGTGAGCAATATGAATGGCTACCTCGCTTACAATGATGACAGCCATGGTGCGGTCACTGTAACCGGGGCAGGTTCAACTTGGACGAATAGCCAAAGCCTCATCGTTGGTGATTTTGGCACGGGCACGCTGAGCATCGAAGCTGGCGGCGTTGTCAGTAATAGTTTCAGTTATGTCGGATCCTATCCGAACGCCTAGGGGAGAGTTACCGTGACTGGTGCTGGTTCGACCTGGACAAACAGCAGCTTCCTCTATGTGGGCGATGAAGGCAAAGGCACGTTGACCATCGAAAACGGCGGTAAGGTCAGCAATACCGATGGCGGCATCGGCACCAATGGCCACTACAACAGCGATGGCACGGTCACCGTAACCGGGGCAGGTTCAGCTTGGACAAATAGCGGCAACCTCTATGTGGGCGATGAAGGCAAAGGCACGTTGACCATCGAAGCTGGCGCGGAAGTTAGCAATACTATTGGCTACATCGGTCTCCGTTCCAGTTTTGCAGGCGAAGGGACGGTCACCGTAACCGGTACAGATTCAACTTGGACGAATAGCGACAACCTCTATGTGGGCGATACTAGCCTAGGCGCCTTGACCATTTCCGATGGTGGAGCAGTCAGCAATATTATTGGCAACATCGGTGTCGCAGCGGGAAGCGTCGGCACGGTTACCGTAGCTGGTGCCGACGCGACTTGGACTAATACCGGCAACCTCAATGTGGGTGGCGCTGGCACAGCACTACTCTATCTGGAAGCTGGTGGACGCATTATCGTTGCAGGAACTCTCTACATCGGAGGCTTAGGAACCTTCAACTGGAACGGCGGGACGTTTGAACTGAATGGCTCGACCAGTGAAACACTGACTGCTACGATGGCAAGCGGGATGTTCCTCGCGGGAACGGGAACCTTTGATGGTAACACTAACTTTACAATCGATAATGGTGGTGGCGTTGAGATTGTTGCTACCCGATACACGGGTGCAGGTGCCAACGGGTACACCGTTGCGCTCTCGCCAGCGAAGACGCTTGCGGCGGCTACCTACACACTTGCAGCGAATGGTGGCGTGATCATTGGTACAAACACCAAAGCGATCACCTCGACCAGCGGTTCTGTAGTCTTCACCACCGCAGGCGCACCCTACCTGTTCACGACCGCCGCAGGAGAAGATGTCGGCATTGATGGATACAGCCTCAGTAACGCTGGTTCGCTTAGTTACACCGATGATGCCACCTACACGTTCACCGTCGGAGTTGGCGGGAATGTCACCGACGGTATAAGCACGCTGACTGGAGTCACAGGTGGTTCCACATTTACCTCGGGAACCGGCTACACCGTTGTCAACACCGACCAATTCACCACAGGCGGCACGACCTACACCGCTGTCGGAGGCTTTACGGCTAATACTGTCGGTACAACGATCGCTATCCCAGCAACGAATGGAGTAACGATCGGTGCAGAGACTTACACCATCGGCGGAAGCAGTGTCAACCTCATCACGGCGTCGAACACCTTCAACGTTGGAGCGGGGGCTAATCTCACCGATGGCACAGTCACGCTGACGGGTGTCGCTGGTGGTTCTACATTCACCGTAGGAACCGGCTGCGCCGTTGTTAACACTGACCAATTCAGCACAGGCGGCACGACCTACACCGCTGTCGGAGGCTTTACGGTGAACAGTACCGGCACGACGATCACTATCCCAGCAACGAATGGAGTAACGATCGGTGCAGAGACTTACACCATCGACGGAAAATGTGTCGATCTAAACATGGCGTCGGACACCTTCACTGTTGGAGCAGGGGCCAATCTCACCGATGGCACTGTCACGCTGACGGGGGTCGCGGGTGGTTCTACATTCACCGTAGGAACCGGCTGCACCGTTGTTAACACTGATCAATTCAGCACTGGTGGCACAACTTACACCGCTGTCGGAGGCTTTACGGCGAACAGTACCGGAACGACGATCACTATCCCAGCAACGAATGGCGTAACAATCGGTGCGGAGACTTACACCACTAGCGGAAACAGTATCAACCTGACCACGGCATCGAACACCTTCGCCGTTAGCACGAATGGAACGTCCGTCTCCAACGGGAACTGGAAACTCACCTCGCAAGGTGGCACCTCGACGGTCACGTCGGCGAACGTTTTCAACATCGCTTCGGGCGATACCGTTGGGATCGACGCCTATACACTTACTGCGGGGACGGGCTCCGACTTAAACTACACCAATCCAACGAATTACACACTCACCGTCGGTGTTGGCGGAAATGTCAACGATGGCACCCTTACCCTTACTGGCGGTGCTGGCGGTGGTGCATCCACAGTCGATCAGAGTGGCTTGTTCACCGTCCAGGCAAATGACACCCTGGGCAATGCCAATTGGCAACTCGTTGGCGGTGCAGGCACCTCCTACGATGGAACCACGCATACACTCGGTACCGGAAGCTTCAACGCAATAGGTGTATGTAATGGCATCGACTTCGCTTCTTTGGCGGGCAGCCGGATCAACATCGCGGCGAACGGGAGAATTAACGCCAACGGCGCTCTCGACCTGAGCAACGTGGCGGGACTGCAAATTGTTATTTCGACCAACGACATCGCAACG
>Ga0180430_10004801_pt1 | contig 11337 bp, 11 predicted proteins | sample SS_ome_9_FD_132999 | JGI IMG/M metagenome (GOLD analysis project Ga0180430, IMG submission 132999) | Hypersaline lake sediment archaeal communities from the Salton Sea, California, USA - SS_1_S_2 metaG | ecosystem: Environmental > Aquatic > Non-marine Saline and Alkaline > Hypersaline >... | reverse complement strand
TCCACCACGCCGGCCCGGAACATGACCTCCCAGGTTTTTTCGATGTATTCTTCCATGCGCTGCAGGCCGGAAGCGATGTCGGGCTCCGCCAGCAACCGGTCGCCCCAGCGGCGAAAAAGCTCCCGGGCCTTTTCCAGCTTTTCTTCCAGACTGGCACTGAGATCGTAGCATTCGCTGGTACGCAGCATCACTTCCTCGCGCAGTCGATGGCCCGTATGGTCCATGTTTGCTTTCCTTTCCTGAATGCCCTTGAAAAGAGCGTTTGAAAGTGGCTTTCCCCGCCGTGGACGAGGGAGACGGAAAACGGAGATTCATGCGAGTCAGAATTTTCGGGACCGGAGGATGTTGACGGTGAGCCAAAGGCCCAGGATGCCGGAAATGACGTATCCCACGATGCCCAGGGCCGGAAACCCGAACAGGTGGGGGCTGATGCCGGTGGTGATGATCATGGAGGAGCCGATGATCATGGCGGCGATGATGACGCCCAGGGTGAGGCGGTTGGAGATGTTTTCCAGCGTGCTGAGCAATCCTCCCAGGTTCTCGTGCTCCAGGTGGAAGCGCAGGTCTCCCGTTTGGATTTTTTCCAGGATGGTGCTCAATCCCCGGGGCAGTTGCTTTTGGAGGGCCATGGCGTGGACGAGGGTGCGACGGAGGTTGCGCCACAGGACCCCGGGCTTCCACCGTTGCATGGTGAGCTTCCTGACGTAGGGCTCGGCTTCCTTGAAAATGTCGAGGTCCGGGTACAGCTCCGAAGCCAGTCCCTCGGCGGTGATGAGGGCCTTGATCATGATGGCCAGGTCCATGGGGACCTTCAGTCGGTATTCTCTCAGCAGGGCGGTCATCTCCATCATGAGCTGTCCCAGGTGGAATTCTCCCAGGGAGACGCTGTGATAGGCGTCCAGCAAATCCAGGATCTCGCGCTCGAACCGCCTCCGGTTGATGTCCGGCCGGTGGGCGCTGTCGGTGAAATCCAGGAGCATTTCCGTGACGCGCTCGCCGTCCTTTTCCACGATGGCGTGGATGAAGTCGATGAGCTCGTAGCGGGCTTCCTGGGAGAGGCGGCCCATGAGGCCCCAGTCCAGGAGCCACAGCTCGCGGTTTTCGGCGATGAGCAGGTTGCCGGGATGGGGGTCGGCGTGGAAGAATCCGTCTTCCAGAATCTGCTTGATGGTGGCCATGAGGCCTTTGACGGCCAAATCCTCGCGGTCCACCGGAGCGTCCGGAAGCAGCTCCCTGAGCTTGACTCCCCGCACCAGCTCCATGACCAGGATGCGCTCGCAGCTGTAGGCGTCGTGGACCTTGGGAATCCGGACATGGGGAACATGGGCGAAGTTGGCTCGCACGATCTTCATGTTGCGGCCTTCGCGACGGAAATCGATCTCCCGGAACAGGCTTTTCTTCAACTCCCGCACCAGATTGGGCAGATCGTAAACCCGGGCCGCCTCCATGCGCTCGTCCAGCTCGCGGGCGATGACCTGGAGAATGTAGAGGTCCGTGTCGATGATCCGGCGGATGCCCGGGCGCTGAACCTTGACGGCCACCGGCTCGCGGCCCTCCCGGAGCACGGCCCGGTGGACCTGGGCCAGCGAGCCCGCCGCCAGAGGGGCTTCCTCGAAAACCGCGAAAACCTCTTCCAAGGGTTTTTGGAGGCCCTCTTCCAGGGTCTTGCGGATGTCTTCGAAGCTTTCCGGGGCCACTTCGTCCTGGAGCTTTCGCAGCTCCGAGATCAGGGGGGAAGGAATCAGGTCGGGGCGGAGGCTCAGCAACTGGCCGAATTTGATGAAGGTCGGCCCCAAGTCCTCCATGACGTGGCGAATGCGCTTCCAACTGCTCATCTCCGCGTCCCGGCTCCGAGGGACCCGGGTGACGGGCTTGCCGGGCAGTTGCAATCGCTCCGCCACGTCGTCGAAGCCGTACTTGGCGAGGGTCACCAGGATGTCCTTGAAGCGACCCAGATTGGCGATGGCTTTGATCTCCAAAACGGGCTACTCCTCGTCGGGCTCTTGGGCGGGGGTCTCCAGCATTGCCACCCTTTTTTCCAGTTGGAGGACGCGGTCCTTGAGCTTGTCGAATTCCTCGCGGCTGGCGATGTCCAGGTTCGCCATGGCTTTCCGGACGTTTTCGGAAACATGGGCCGAGATTTCCTCCCACCGAGCTTCGCCGCTTTTGACCAGATCCTCTCTCATCTTTTCCATCTCCTCCCTGGTGATTCGACCTTCCTGCATCAGCCGACGGGTGACCTCCTCGATCTTGTCGCGCGTCACCACCACGGCGCCCAGTCCCGCCAAAAGTCCCTTTTTGAAAATTTCGAGCATGTCTCGCCTCCTTGGACGATGGGTCGTGAGGTTGCGGGGGCTTTCGAGGCCCGATTCACGGAGCTTCATTATTACTCTCCGAAGGACTTTCTTTCAACACATTCCCTGAAAGCTTCCTCTTGGCTCCCCGGTTCGACGATGTTACGCGGAGTTGACTTCAAGGGGCTCGTGTGCTAGGTATGCGAGGCTTAGAACCTTTAGGAAGCGACGGTTTCAACCCCTTGACGACAGCTTGAACGGTGGTTTTGGAACAGGAGTTCATCATTCCCAACAGGCTCGGGATTCACGCTCGAGTGGCGGCTCGGATCGTCAAGGTGGCCAACGAGTTCGAATCGGCCATCTGGTTCGTCAAGGACGGGGTTCGGGCCGACGGCAAAAGCATCCTGGACATCATGACTCTGGTTTGTCCTCACGGGGCCCGGGTACGAGTGGTGGCCGAGGGACGGGACGCGACCGATGCCTTGAAAGCCCTTGCCGCTTTGTTCCGGAACAAATTCGGAGAAAACTGATCGCTTTTCGCACTCTGCCAGGGCGGGATCGACGGGGCTCGTCCCGAGGGGGCTCGGGTGGCAGGCGGATTGCGCCCGCCGACGCTCTTCTCGGTTTTTTCTTCCCTTCCTTCACCCATGGAAGGACATGGAAACGGAACGACTTTTCATGAGCCATGATCCGCGAACCATTCAAGGCATCGGGGTGTCCCCGGGCATCGCCATCGGCAAGGCCTACCTCATCGAACGGGGGCGGACTCCCTTGCACTACTACAGTCTTCAGGGAGAGGACGCCGTCGAGGAGGAGTGCCGACGATTTGAAAGAGCCATCGCCAAAGCCGAGAAGGACATCGATTCCCTCAAGGAAAAGCTGCACCCTGAGTTCAAGGAGCACGCCTATATCCTGGACGTCCATCGACTGCTGCTCAGAGACCGGCTTCTTTACGACGAGACGGTAAGGTTCGTCCGGGAAAAGCAAATCAACGCCCAATGGGCTTTGAAGCACGCCCTGCTCAAGGCCCACGAGCTTTTCGACGCCCTTCAGGACGATTACATCCGCGAGCGCATCGCCGACGTGGATGCCGTGGGGGAGAGGGTGCTTCGGGAATTGGGCGGGCAAGTGGAGGATCGGATCCAGAGCATCCGGGAGCGGGTCATCGTGGTGGCTCAAGACCTGTCCCCTTCGGACACGGCCCAGCTCCAACTGGAGCGCACCCTGGGGCTGGTGACGGAAATGGGCGGACGGACCTCCCACACCTCCATCATCGCCAGGTCCTTGGGAATTCCGGCCGTGGTGGGGGCCGACCGCGCCACCCGCGCCATCCGCACGGGGGACATTCTCGTCATCGACGGGGCTTCCGGAAGGGTCCTTGCCAATCCCACCGAAGAAGAAATCGGCTTCTATTACGAGCGCCAGGAAACCCTGGAGAACTATCTCAAGGAGATCAGTCGCAAGGCTCACTTGGCGGCCGTCACGCGCGACAGTCAGCGCATTTGCGTGGAGGCCAACATCGAGCTGCTGGAAGAAGTGGTGGCCGTCAAGGACAACGGGGCGGAAGGCATCGGGCTGTACCGCACGGAGTTTTTCTACATGAACCGCTCGGACCTTCCCGACGAGGAAACGTTGTACAACGAATACCGGGAGCTGGCCGAGCTCATGGCTCCCCATCGCGTCACCATGCGGACCCTCGACCTGGGGGCCGAAAAAATAGCCAGTTGGTACACCGCCCCCGAAGAGACCAATCCGGCCTTGGGACTCCGCTCCGTGCGACTGTGCCTTCACTACCGCGAGCTTTTCAAGACCCAGTTGAGGGCCATTCTGCGGGCCAGCGCCGCGACCCGCAATGTTCGGATGATGTTTCCCCTCATCTCGGGGGTGGGGGAATTGAGGGAGGCCGTCAAAGTGCTTCGGGAGGTCCAGCGGGAGCTTTCCGGACGGCGGGTCCCCTTCGACGAGGCCATGCCCGTCGGGGCCATGATCGAGGTCCCCTCCGCCGTGGCCGTGGCGGACCTCCTGGCCAGGGAAGTGGATTTTTTCAGCATCGGCACCAACGACCTCATCCAGTACAGTCTGGCCATCGACCGAGTGAACGAGCACGTGGCCTACTTGTACGAGCCCCTCCATCCGGGGGTCCTGCGCCTCATCAAGGCCACGGTGGACGCCGGACACCAGGCGAACATCCCCGTGACCCTTTGCGGAGAAATGGCCGGCGAGCCTCTCTACGTCACCATCCTTCTGGGCTTCGGTCTGGATACCCTGAGCATGAACCCCCAAGCCATTCCTCGAGTGAAAAACCTCATTCGCCGATCCAGTCTCGAAAAGTGCCGGCATTTCCTGCATCGGGCTTTGGGCATGGGAACGGCGGTGGAGATCAACGACTTGCTTCAGGAAATGGTCTTGAAGGAGTTCCCCGAAGAATTTCGCCTGTTCGATCCCAGCGCCCTGAGGACCGACACCATCGCTCAACGCTTGAGAAAGTGATCGTCGGCGCCGGGCTCGACCTTTTGAAAACGTTTTCACGCACGAACCGTGTTGGTTATCCTGTCATGGCAAAGAAGAAAGCAGAGCCCAAAAAAGGCAACCGTTTGGTCTGCCAGAACAAGAAAGCCTACTTCGACTACGAGATCGTGGAAAAGCTGGAAGCGGGCATGGTGCTCACGGGCACCGAAGTCAAGTCCCTCCGCGAGGGGCGCGCCAACCTCAAGGACAGCTACGCCAAGATCAAGAAGGGGGAGGTCTTCCTTCTCGGGACCCATATCAGCCCCTACCCTCACGCTTCCTACAACAATCACGAGCCCGAGAGGGTGCGGAAGCTCCTGCTCCACAATCGAGAGATCAAGAGGCTTTTGGGCAAAACCCAGGAGAAGGGCTTTTCCCTGATCCCTTTGAAGATCTACTTCAGCCGGGGAAAAGCCAAGGTGGAGCTGGCCCTGGCCCGAGGCAAGAAGGCCTACGACAAGCGCGAAACCCTCAAGCGCAAGCAGGAGGCCCGGGAAATGGACCGCATCAAAAAGCACTACAAAGTCGCTTCCTGATGACAAGACGAACGGGTTCAAGGGCATGGCCTTGTTGATCTGAGAATTTTCAAGAAGATGGGGAGCCCATGGATGCGCGTCGATGGGGTTGTTGGATGGCGATGGCGGCGTGGCTGCTCTTCGCCGGCGTTTGCTCCGCTTTGGACATTCCGGACGCCGGTACGGATTCGGATCCCCCCCTCAGGGTCCTGGAAGCCTTGCTGGAAGACGGGGACGAGGGGAAGATCTCGCTGGTGATTGTTCTGGAGCGCCCTGTCCGCCCCATCGTTTTCGCTCTGGACGAGCCCGTTCGGGTGGTGGTGGACATTCCCCGCGCAACGGCCGACGACGATCTTCCTTCGGAGCTTCTTCCCCGTTCCGAGCATTGGCTTCGGAGAGTGCGCGTGGGCGATCATCCCGAGGAGGGATTCGTGCGCTTCGTTTGCGATTTGGCCGAAGGGAAGGAATACACCGTGACTCCCAGACTCGAGGTCTCTCAAAAGGAAGGAGGCCCGGTACGGCTGGAAGTCCTGCTGGAGGAGGCGGAAGGGGCCCCATGATCGTCGGCATTCTCAAGGAAAGGAAGCCCGAGGAGTATCGCGTGCCTCTCGTGCCCGAGGCGGCGGGCCGGTTGGTGGATCGAGGGCATTCGGTATTGGTGGAGACGGGGGCGGGCGTCGGAGCGGGGCTTCCCGACGACGCCTACGCCCGGGCCGGCGCCGTCGTCGGGGAGAGTGCCCGGGCGGTGACCGAAAGAGCCGAGCTGGTGCTCAAGGTCAAGGAGCCCGTGCCCGAGGAATTCGAAGCGTTCTTTCCGGGACGGTGCCTTTTCTGCTATCTTCATTCGGAAACCCGGCCCGCTCTCGTGGACATGCTGCTGGAAAAGAGCATCACGGCCATCGCTTTCGAGAACGTGCGATCGGAAGACGGCTTCGCTCCCCTGCTGGCCCCCATGAGCGTCATCGCCGGTCAGCAGGCGGTCCTCCAGGGCATGCGGTTTCTATGGAGCCATGAAGGGGGCCCCGGCGTCAGCATGGTGGCCTACCCGGGGCTGGAGCCCCCCGAGGTGGTGGTGCTGGGCGCCGGCGAGGCGGGGCTGCAGGCGGCTCGCGTGGCGGCGGCCCTGGGGGCCAGGGTGAGCCTTTTCGAGATCGACTCCACGCGCATGCGCCGGTTGAGAGGGACCCTGCCCCCCAACGTTTCCCTGCTCCACCCTCGTCTTGTTCCTCTGGAGCCTTTCCTGTTCCGCGCGGACATGGTGGTCAACGCCGCCACGGTCCCCCCCGAGTCCTCGACGCATCTTATCGAGCGCAAGACCCTTGCCGCAATGAAAAGGGGCAGCGTCATCGTGGACGTGACGGCCAACATCCGCGGAGCCGTGGAAACCGTCGACCGCTACACCACCCACGGCGATCCCGTTTGGGAGGTGGACGGCGTCGTCCACTACGCCGTGACCAACATCCCCGGAGCCGTGGCCTCCACGGCTTCCCGGGCCCTGTCCATGGAAGTGCTGCCCTATGCGACGGAGATCGCGGACAAGGGCGCGACGGCGGCCCTGAGGGAGAACGCGGCCCTGCTGGAAGGGCTTACGGCCCTGGGAGGGACCCTGTGCTGGAAGGAAGCCGGGGAATTCCAGAATCGTCCCTGGCGAACGCCCCGAGAGACGCTGGGGCTTCGCGAGACGGCACGGGGCGGGCTTCCGTAAATCGCGAGGAAAGACCTTCCGGGTGAAATCCGAAATTCGAAGCTCGAAATCCGAAGCGAATTCGAATCTCCGAATGATCGAATGTTCAAAACACGATATCAAGGCAAAGGTGGCTTCCAGTCGGTCGAACAAGGTGGAAGCGGCTTCCAGCCGCTTTGAAAGGCGGTAGCGGGGCCGGCTTTCCGTTTCCGGGGCGTCCGCCCGGAGACGCGGGCTTCCAGCGTTTTTTCGCTTTGGAAGGGAGGTGAAACGATTCCCCGAGAGCGCGGCCTTTCCGTCGCGATTCCAGGCGCTTCTTCGACTTCTCCTCGTCTCTTTTTTCGCTTCGCCATCACGCGAGATACCGCGAGCCATCTCTCTCCGTTCCGTCTCCTCAAGGGCACTCTCTGCCGTCGAATCCTTGCAGCGACCATCGGAGCCGCACTCGATGCCGAAGGGAAATCGTCCGGGAAGGGGCCTGTTTCCTCGGCCTCGAAGATCAATCTCTTTTTTTCGGGAGGAATTTCATGGAAAGATGGAAAAAGGTCGGCGTTTTGGCTCTGGCGGGATTTTTCATGGCGATCTTCGCCCTTCCGGCTTCGGCGGGCACCCTCGAGGAGATCGTCCAGCGGGGCGAGCTGCGGGTAGCCGTGCAGACCCAGGGGCCTCCCTTCAGCTTCATGGACAAGAACGGCGAGCGCACGGGCAGCTCCGTGGAGTTCTGCCGGCTCATGGCCAAGGAAATGGGGGTCGAGGTCAAGTTCCTCGACTACGACTGGGACGGTCTCATTCCCGCCCTGCTTTCCAAGAAGGCCGACGTGCTGGCGGCGGACATGACGGCCAATCTCAAGCGGGCACTGAAAGTCTCCTTCAGCGATCCTTTTTACTACACCGGCAGCATCATTTTCACCAAGAAGGGAAGTCCCTACAAGACCCTGGAAGACTGCAACCGCGAAGACGTGACGGTGGCCGTTCTTTTGGGGGCTACCGGCGAAGCCGACGCCAAGCGGTTCCTGCCCAAGGCCAAGATCAAGTCCTACAAGGGGGGCGGGCCCCTTCTCATCAACGCCGTGCTGAGCGGTCACGCGGACATCGGTCTCAACGACGAGTCCGCCGTGCGGGGACAGATGACCGAGTTTCCGCCGGACAGCGTCGAGATCCTTCCCATCGCCCTTTCGCGCCAGCCCCTGGCCTTCGCCGTGCGCCCCGAGGACACCCATCTGCTCCAGTGGATCAACCTCTTTTTCAACTGGGTGCGCGAAGACGGCCGCTACGATGAGAACATCGACTACTGGGTGAAATCCCTGGATTGGAAGGAAGACCACTAGTGGTCCGTCAACAATGTTTCTTGGCGTATCCGCAACTCCCGTCGTTCCGGCATGCTTCCAGCCGGAATCCAGGGGAATCGCCATGGATTCCGGGTTTCGCTACGCTTCGCCCGGAATGACGGGACGCGGAAAATCCGCAAAGACAAAGTTGACCAGCCATAGTGGCTGAGCGCTCTTTTCGTTCGGGCACGAACCGCGAAGCCAGGCGAGAGAAGGCGCTCGACGAGGCCCGGGCGGAAAGGTCCGCTCGGGCCGAATCCGATCCTGAAATCCGGTAGGAAAACATGCTGGAGACCTTCAATTTTCGAGTGCTGTGGGAGTACATGCCCCTGTTCATGAAGGGGCTGTGGGCCACGAGCTGGATTTCGCTTCTGGGGCTGGCGGGGGCCCTTCTGACGGGGACCATCGCCTGCGTGGCGCGCCTGACCCGCGTTCCCTTCCTGTGGCGGCTGGTGGTGGCCTACATCGAGATCGTCCGCTCGACGCCCCTGCTGGCCCAGCTCTACTTTTTCTACTTCGGCCTTCCTTCCCTGGGGCTGCGCCTGTCGGAGCACGCCACGGGCATCCTCGCCCTGACCCTCAACAGCGGGGCCTACATGGCCGAGATCATCCGGGCGGGGGTGCTTTCCATCCAAAGGGGGCAGATCGAAGCCGCCACGGCCCTGGGGATGAATTTTTTCCAGCGATTGCGCCACGTGGTGCTGCCCCAGGCCGTGGGGGTCACCATCCCCCCCCTTTTGGGGCAGACCATCGTGCTGGTCAAGGACAGTGCCTTGCTGTCCCTCATTTCCGTGTTCGAGCTCACCCGGGCCAGCCAGATGCTGGCCTCCGAGCGGTTCATGCCCACCGAAGGCTTTCTCACCACGGCATTGCTCTATCTGTTCCTTTACTACATTTTGAAAACCTGCTCTTCTCAATGGCAGAAGCGCTTGATCTATCGAAAGGCGTCGTGACGGGGCCATGTGGGGCTACTATTTTCAGCAACTGACGGCGAGCGTTCCCTTTTTTCTCAAGGGCCTGTGGATGACGGTGCTGGTTTCGGGATCGAGCCTGATCATGGGCACCGTTCTCGGCTTCGCCCTGGGGGTCCTGCGCACGAGCCGCATCGGGCCCTTCCGCTTTCTCCTGGCCCTCTACGTGGATTTCATGCGCGGGACGCCTTTTCTGGTGCAGGTGTTCATCGTTTTTTTCATTCTGCCCGAATGGGGGATTCACCTGGAGGCCTTTTCGGCGGCGGTGCTGAGCCTGACGGCCTACGCCGCCGCCTACATCTGCGAGATCGTGGCCGGAGGCATCCTCGTGGTGCCCCGGGGCCAGAAGGAAGCGGCCCGGGCCAGCGGGTTGACCCGCTTCCAGGTCCTGCGCCTCGTCGTCCTGCCCCAGGCCATGCGCGTGATTCTGCCTCCCCTGGTGGGCCAGTACGTGCTGCTCGTCAAGGACTCGTCGGTGGTCTCCGTCATCGGCCTCACGGACATCACCCGGGTGGGGTGGCTGACGGTGCAGCGGGTGCCCGAGGGCCTCATGGTCTTCGGACTGGTGGGGGTCCTGTATTTCGCCGTCTGCTACCCGCTCATCCGCCTGTCCAACCGGTTGGAAAAGCGGATGAGCGTTCAAGCCTTTCGCCTTTAGGCCGCTTCTCCCGAAGGCCTCTGCCCGCAGAGGAAGAGCCTTCCGGCCGCTTTGATTCGAAAATCGACAAGGAGTCCCAATGGAAGATCTGCTGAAGCAAAGGACCCCGTTGGCCAACCTCCCCACGCCCGTGCATTATTTCCCCCGCATCTCCCGGGATCTGGGCATCGAGCTGTACGTCAAGCGGGACGACCTCACCGAGAGCGTCGCTTCGGGCAACAAGATTCGCAAGCTGGAATATCTCCTTCGCGACGCCCTCGACCAAGGGGCCGACACCCTCGTGACCTGCGGAGGCAACCAGTCCAACCACTGCCGCGCCACGGCCTGGGCGGCCGCCCGCCAGGGGCTGTCCTGCGTCCTGCTCCTGCGCGAGGACTCCCCTCCCCGCCTCCAGGGCAATCTTCTGCTGGATCGGTTGCTGGGCGCGGAGGTCCGCTTCTACTCGAAGGAGGCTTTCGCGGACGTGCCGGAGATCGGCGAGACGGTTTGCGAGGAGCTGCGGGGCAAGGGGCGCAAGCCCTATTTCATCCCCACGGGGGGCTCCAACGCCACGGGGGCCCTGGGATACGCGAGGATGGTGCGGGAACTGGCGGAAACGGGCGAAAACTGGGACCATCTCTACTGCGCCCTGGGGTCCGGGGGCACCTTCGCCGGATTGTGGACGGGCGTTCGGCATTGGGGCCTTTCGGCGAGTCTTCGCGGCGTCGCCGTTTGCGACGACGCCCCCTATTTTCTGAAGGAAGTGTCGCGCATCGCCAGGGAAATGGTGGATTGGTACGGATGGAAGGTTTCCTGGCAGGGTTGCGAAGCGGCGATGGACGACGGCTACGTGGGGACGGGCTACGCCCTCAACACTCCCGGGGAGCTTCGGGAGCTGGCGCGCCTCGCCCGGTTGGAGGGATTGGTCCTCGACCCGGTTTACACCCTCAAGGCGTTTCTGGGCATGGCGGACCACGTGCGGCGAGGCCTCGTGCCCGGGGGGGCCAGGGTCCTGTTCCTTCATTCGGGGGGCCACAGCGGGCTTTTCGCCAAAAGCGACGAGCTGCGGGAGGCGCTTGGGGATTCCTCTTCATCGAATTTCAATGGACAGGCAATATAGGAAGAATACCCTTCACTCCGCGTTCTGCCTTGCGAAGGAAGATCGACGACGGCGCAAGGAGAGGCCATGAAGCCGAAAGGAAGCAAGTCCCCGCCTCCGTGGGCCGTGCGCCCCGTGACGCCCGAGGAGGTTTACACCGACCGGGCCGAGCACCTGCAGTACCTCTACAAGGCCGCCCTCGACGCCGTCGGGAGGCGGGCCATGTCCACGGTGCTCCTCGGGCAGCGGCGCATGGGCAAGACGGAGATTTTCAAGCGGGTGGTCAACCGGCTCTTCCTCG
>Ga0180430_10004797_pt1 | contig 11340 bp, 10 predicted proteins | sample SS_ome_9_FD_132999 | JGI IMG/M metagenome (GOLD analysis project Ga0180430, IMG submission 132999) | Hypersaline lake sediment archaeal communities from the Salton Sea, California, USA - SS_1_S_2 metaG | ecosystem: Environmental > Aquatic > Non-marine Saline and Alkaline > Hypersaline >... | reverse complement strand
TTTCGGGCCGGATTTCAGGGGGTGGTCTGTCCAGATCACGGGTCGTGATTGGTCGGGGCACCAGAAGAATCGCTCATCGCGGCCTGGAGGCCGGAGACAGACGCCATCACAACGATGTGAAGCCACTTTCAGCGATACTGGGTGAAAGTGGGGCTGGAAAAGGCAGGGAAATATTGGCTTCGGCTAAGGAAAACACTACTCTTCCATGATTGCGATGATGGAAGGCGGACGGCTCACGGCACCATCCCCGCCGCCGTGCGATAGACCCCGTCCGTGTCCCCGGCCTGAAACTATGATACAAGCCGGTGAAGCGGCATGGCCCAGATGGAGGTGTCGCGCGACATGAGGCTCAGATCATGTCCGGTGTGCACGATCAGGCCGCCCCGCCACCTGTCCCCCAGGGCCCGGGCCAGGGCGCGCATCGAGGTCCCGTCGGACAGGCCGACAGATTTCCGGCACTTGAACTCCATGCCGATGACCCCGGCAGGCGTGTCGAGGAGCAGGTCGACCTCCATCCCCGAACGGGTTCGGTAGAAGGACATCTGCGTGTCGGGGGCCATGCTGCTGAGCCATTTGTGGATTTCGCCCACGGCCAGTGTTTCGAACATCGCCCCGGTCAGCGGCCCCCATTGCCGGGTCCCCTGCCGAAGGAGGCCGAGATCGATCCAGTAGAGCTTGGGCGCCTTGACCAGCACGCTGGTCAGGTTCCTGCGATACGGCTGCAGCAGCATGGTCTGGTAGGAGATGCGCAGGTATTCGAGGTAGCGGCGCGCCGTCGCCGCGGAAAGCCCCGCGTCTCTCGCCAGGTCGGCGTAGGAAAGAAGCTGCCCGGAGCGAAGCATGCACAGCTGCTGCATGGTCCGGAACGGATGAAGATCGCTGAGCCGCACGAGATCGGCAAGATCACGCTCGAGAAAGGTCTGCTGGTAGGACCTCAACCACTCCCGCCGGTCCTCATCCTCCAGCGGGAGTAAGCCGGGCATCCCCCCCCACTGGGCGAGATGGTCCACCGCCTGGCGCCGCCGCTCCTCCTCGGGGCCGAGCAGGATCTGCGCTTCGGACCCCAGGACGTCGTCCAGGCGGCCGGCGCTGTTCACCAGCCGGTGGAGCAGCGGCTCGGCCACCGGCTGACCGGCATCGAACATCAGTTCACTGGCCATCAGGGGCCAAAGGTCATAGAGGTAGGCGCGCCCGGCCAGCGTCTCCTTCACCCGCTCCATCAGGAGAATCCGGGATGAACCGAGCAGGACCGTGAAGTCGATCTGCCCCTCGTCGAAGGCCCATTTCACCTTCTCGAACACCGTCGGCTCCTTCTGTGCCTCGTCGAGCACGGCCGGCCCGACGCTCTCGGCCCAGCTGGCCGTGCGTACCACCCTCAGAAGTTCCCGCTCTTCGAGGGAGTCGAGGTTGACATAGCGGAGCGAGGGGAACAGGGCCCTGGCCAGCGTTGTCTTCCCCGTCTGGCGGGCACCGGTGAGCACCACGATCCGCGGGGAACCTACCTGTGGGAGTCTCTTCGACAGCCAACGATATTTCTGTGTTTTCGTTCTCATCGTGGTCGAATATACAGTTTATTTGAACATTGTCAAGTTGTTTTCACTCGGTCGTGAGCTGAAAGAACCGCGCGCTGCCAGTGTCAGGGTATGATTTGACCGGGAGTGGGAACGGAATGATCCCAACCTCCTGAAAAGATCCGTGGATGATCATGATTGTGATGGTGTATGGCTTGGGAGGCGGGTGAAGGCTGAAACGCAGAGGGCGGGTCAAGGATATCCCCTCAAGCGACCTGTCGAAGACCGTGGCGTTACCGAAGGAGGCGCCGGCTTTCGACGCACCCGGAACATGAGTGACACCGGATGTACCGTCAAAATCGAAAGCCCTTACGTGCTCTATGGGATTGGTGACGACGAACACGACGCGCTTTCCCCGATCACCGCCAGAAACCGGTCGCCGTAGCGCTGGAGCTTCGCCTGGCCAACACCGCTGATCTGCAGGAAGTCGCTCGGACTCTCCGGCCGATGGAGCGCCATGGCGGCGAGCGTTTTGTCGTGGAAGATGACGTAGGGCGGAACCCCTTGCTCGGCCGCAATGACTCGTCGCAACTCCCGCAGGCTCTCGAATAAACGTTGATTGACCTGGTTCAGCTCAGACGGACCGGCAGCGAGAAGGGCGGTCGCGGCGGTTTTCTTTCTTCGCCGCACCTTCGGCCGCGTCGCCGCCACGTCCCGGCGCAACATCAGTTTTTCGGCGCCTCGCAGCACCGGACGAGCGGCCGGCGCCAGATGCAGCCCCCCGTAGCCCTCGAGATCGACGGCGAGCAATCCCCGGGTAACCAGTTGACGAATGATGGAGCGCCACTGCCAGGCAGCGAACGCGGTGCCAATCCCGTAGGTGCTCAATCGGTCGTGGCCGAAGCGCGTGATCCGCTCGTTCTTGCTTCCGCGCAGCACATCGATGAGGTAGAGGGCGCCGAAACGCTCGCCGGTGCGAACCACACACGACAGGAGCATCTGCGCCGCCTCGGTGGCGTCGAAGGTGTCCACCGGCTCGAGGCAGGTGTCGCAGTTGCCGCACGATGAGTCCAGGGATTCACCGAAGTAGTCCAGAAGCAGCTGCCGGCGGCACGATACCGTTTCGCAGTAGCCGAGCATCGTATCGAGCTTCTGGCGCTCGCTCCGTTTGTGCTTCTCATCGGCGTCGCTGCTCTCGGCGAGCCGCGCCTGAAGGATCACATCCTGCATGCCATACACCATCCACGCGTTGGCGGGAAGCCCGTCCCGCCCCGCCCGCCCGGTCTCCTGGTAATATGCCTCAATGCTCTTGGGCAGGTCCATGTGAGCCACGAACCGAACGTCCGGCTTGTCGATTCCCATGCCGAAGGCGATGGTGGCGACGATGATCACGTCATCTTCGTTCAAAAAGCGATCCTGGTTGCTCTGGCGTATCTGCGCCGGGAGACCGGCATGATAGGGGAGGGCGCGCCGACCGTTTTCGCTCAGGAAATCGGCGAACTGCTCGGTGCGTTTTCGTGACAGACAATAGACGATCCCTGCCTCGCCTTCGTGCTCGGCATCGAGGAAGTCGAGGAGCTGCTGCTTCTCATTTGCTTTGGATGTCACGCGGTATCGTATGTTCGGCCGGTCGAATCCGGTAATGAAGATCCGGCCTTTCTCGATGGAAAGCTTGCCGACGATTTCCTTTCGGGTGCGTTCGTCGGCCGTCGCCGTGCAGGCGAGCACAGGCAGCGCCGGCCAGCGCTCGCGGAGCGTCGCGAGTTGCAGGTATTCAGGCCGAAAATCGTGCCCCCAGCGCGAGATGCAGTGGGCCTCATCGATGGCGAGCAACGATAGCTCGCACCGATCGAGAAGCTCCAATGTGAACGGCTGGAGCAGTCGTTCGGGAGCCATGTAGAGAAGATCGAGTTCGCCTCGGACGAGCCGGCGCTCCACGCGGCGGATCTCGTCGAAGGGGAGGCTCGAATTGAGGCACGCCGCCCGGACGCCCGCCTGGCGCAGGGCGCTCACCTGGTCCTGCATGAGGGCGATGAGCGGCGAGACAACCAGGCCGGTGCCGGGGAGCACCATCGACGGAATCTGGTAGCAGAGGCTCTTTCCCGCTCCGGTCGGCATGAGGACCAGGCTGTGTCCTCCTGCGATCGCGTGATCGATGATCTCCTGCTGGCGGCCGCGAAACTCGCTGTACCCGAAGACGCTGCGGAGGATTTGTTTCGGCGAATTCGGCATGGTTCTCCATCTCAAGGTCAGCGAAGGTCCGACCCAGGGTAAGGCCCGGTGATCGGTAGAGCAAGTATCATGCCGGCGCTTATCCCCCGCCCGTCCGGCGGTGTCTGCGCAAAGGCAAACTCGCGCCAGAACCTGAACGGTGTCGATGGGGGCACCTCGGGTCGTAAAGCTGCCAGCGCGAAGACGTACGTTTACACCATGCCAAGCTGAGTTGCCATCTGCCCTCTTTCGCCATTCCCCGTGCAAGGTTCCCCCGCATGGCCCAAGGCAAATATGATCAGGATTTGCTAACGATCCCCATCCGCTCAGAATTTCGCCGTGACCTCATCGACGACCACGTGGCCCTCGACATGGCCGGGTGGGATCACCATGGCGGCTTCTCCCTCGATGCCGCGGTGTGCGTCGAGGCCTGGGACCGCATGGCCCTCGAAAGGCTCGCCCGCTACTGTGCCAGGCCTCCATTCGCCGGAGACCGCCTCACCCTGACTGGCCCCAACACCATCGTCTACGCCCTCAAAAAACCCGACCCCCGAGGGCGCAGCACCCTGACCCTCACCCCGCTCGAACTGATCCAACTCCTCGCCGCCCTCATTCCACCACCACGGGTTCACCGGCACCGCTATGCCGGGGTGCTGGCACCGAACAGCCCCCTTCGGCAACAGGTGATCGCTTCGGCCGGGCCGGCCGGCGTCCTGGCCGACAGACTGGCCGAGGCTGCCCGCTCCATGGGGCTCGAGGGGCAAAACAAGCCCGGAGATGAGGCGGCCGACCCAGTCACCGACGAGCCAAAGCCCAGCCCGCGAAGTCGTGCCTCACGACTCTCCTGGGCCATGCTCATCGCCAGAATCTACGAGGAGGCACTGCCACTGCTCTGTCCCCACTGTGCCTCGCCGATGCGTATTGTGGCCTTCTTCACTCAACCCGTTGTGATCAACCGCATCCTTTCTCATCTCGGCCAACCGCTGGAGCCGCCGCCCATCACACCGGCCAGGGAGGTGCCGCTCCGCCTGACAGACTCAGCCCCCGGCCGCGGGCCGCCCAAGTCACATGACGAATGGGAAATCCACAACACCGACTGGTGAGGACGGACCGCATGCCTCTTCAGCATTGATGGAGACGGGAGAGGTGTGCCTCGACATGGTGATCACTGAAGGGTGGGGGAGCTGTGAGCACACGGAATCGTGACGCCCCGCTTGACGATTTTCCACCCGGAAACTATATTTGTCATATTCGGTGTCTGGGCGAAGGGTTCAAGCGGGCACGATGAACACATATTCTCGGAAAGGGCCGTTGGATTCACTATCCCCCGGCACGATACTGCCGCCGGCAGTTCCCCTCCTCACGCCAGCCGGTCGAGCCGTTCGCCCGCGGCGGCGAGCAGGGGGCTGCCCCGGATATTATTTTGGCCTGCTGGTGGAAGCATCACCAAGGTGTTCGACAAGCCGGTTGACGTGGTATTCAAAGAGGCGGCTGTCCCAGAGTTCGAGACTCTCCTGCTCGCGATCAGGGATGAAGCGCGACACGTCCTGCCTGGCCGCCGTCCAGTCGATCTCGTCGATCCGGTTTTTCATGGCCTCGACGTACCAGTCGGCACCTACCTTGATATTCTGTCCGGCCCAGGGCCCCTGTTGCCGGATGGCATTCTGCAGCAGATCGAACCTGGGCAGCACCCGTTTTGAGACGAACCAGATGAAGTCGTACCAGTCCCGGCCCTTGGTGTATCCCCGGCAGAGGAGAGCATGTGACTTGGTGGCGAATGCCGACGGCAGATCCTGAGTCGTGATCGCTGCCGTCATCGGATAGGTGATGTACTGACTGATCCATCTCGAGCCATGGGGCGGGTTGGTGTCCGCCTCGAGCTTGATGCGGATCTTCTTTCTCGGATCGCGGGAGAACGGAAGTTCCCGGATCAGATCGTCCCCGGGGGCATCGAGCCTGAGCAGTGCTTTCCTGACCGTGACCCCTGCTCCGGATTTTTGATCGGCCACGAAGTCGAGGCCGTCGGCCCGCGCGTCATCGAGGACGCGTTGAACGTATGGGTCCCACGAGAACTCCGCATCGGGGGTCTTGAGCAAAAAATCGAGGACCTCGGAGAACCGGCTCATCCCGTGCAGAATGCGCAGGCAGGTGCCACCGTGGAAGGCGCCGGTCTTGAAGAAGCCGGCGCGGGACAGGCTGGCCAGCACCAGCTGCTGGATGACCTCTCGGAGGACATTCTCCTGCTCGATGGCGTTCGCCGGGCCATACTCGCGGATGCGGCTGCTCAGCAGGCCCCCATTCATCGTTCAAGCACCTTCTTCATGCCGGCCAGGTATGTGACGACCCGCCGGTTGGTAAAATTCTGCATCAATCCGTCCACCTGATCCATCGGCAGCGCGCGGAGATCGTCCTCCTCGATCCGCAGGGAGCGGGTAAGAAATTCCAGGCCGTCCCGGCCCCATCGTACATCTTTCCTCAGATACACCAGGTCGGCGATGGCCCGCAGCGGCGAGGCGACAAAGGCCCAGCCGCTCTGGTGCAGATCGACTGCACTGATTCCGACCCGGGGGTTTTTGGCCGGAACCCGACGGAAGGTGAACTCGCCCAGGGGGGTCCGGAACGAGCGGCTGCGCTTCGTGGTCACACTGCTGACGCCGAAGACGGCCTCGGGAATCAGGCCGTAGTGGCTGAGCGCTGATTCGAGGCTTACGTGCGAAGGCGAGTGGAGGAAAGCGGCCACCACGAAGGGGTGAGGTTCGGTTTTGCGGTAGTCGGGGGCCAGACAGTAATAGCCCGGTTTGAGCCTCAAGACTTCCCCTTTCCTGACCGCACGATGGACCAGGAGTCGTGCCGCTCCCGGAGTGGCTCGAGGAAAGAGCGTGGCCACGACGGACTCATCGAACAGGCCACCAGGCGGGCCCAGCTTGTAGACACGTTCGGTCAGGCTCTGCATGTATCGTCACCCACGACTATTCTTGCGTTAAGATTACGATATTCGTAATCAAAGCGCAAGATGATCGTGCCCGGAGACCGCTGGATGGAATAAAGCCAACCCCTACCCCAGCTCGTGGAGCAGGTCGCCCGCGGCGGCGAGCAGGGGAGTGCCCTTCGGCACCTGCAGCGTGAGCACCCCGGCGCTGGCGGAACCGTTCGCGACGATCGGAGATCCATCGGAAGTTGAGCAATGTTATTCAGTTTATTGAAATTGACTAAACCATGGTAACGTTGCTATATTCTGCCCATGGATCCGGTACGCAATCCATTCGCTCCGGGCGCGGGAACGCCCCCGCCCGAACTTGCCGGGCGCGATGACCTTCGCGAGCGGGTTCGCATCACCCTGGAACGAATCCGGGCGCACCGTGCGGCAAAAAGCGTCCTGATGATCGGGTTGCGCGGTGTCGGCAAAACCGTGCTGCTGGACAAGATCAGGATGGATGCCGAATCGGCGAACATTCACACCATGCGCGCGGAAGCGCCTGAAGCACGCTCGCTTCCGGCCATCCTCGCCCCCCAGCTGCGCCAGGCTCTTCTCCGGCTCTCGCGGGAAAAGAAGGCTCGTGACCTTGCGCGCCGGGCACTTCGCGGCCTTGCCGGATTCGTGGGTGCCCTGAAGATCAAGTACGACGATATCGAAGTCGGACTTGATCTCGAGCCGGAACCGGGGCTGGCCGACAACGGTGACCTGGAGCATGATCTTCAAGAACTGCTCGAAGTCGTTGGCGAGGCGGCGGCCCGAGTCGATTCGGTTCTCGCAATGTTCATCGACGAGATGCAGTATGTCCGGGAAGCGGAACTGGCGGCCCTGATCACCGCCCTGCACCGGACCGCGCAACGGCAGTTGCCCGTCGTCCTGGTCGGTGCCGGCCTGCCCCAGCTTCCCGGCCAGTTCGGAAGGGCCAAATCCTATGCGGAACGACTGTTCGATTTCGTGACCATCGGTCCGCTCCCTCCCCGGGATGCGGAAACGGCACTGGTCATGCCGGTCCGCCGGGAGGGGGTGGCGTTCAGTCGGCGAGCACTGGATCAGGTGATCAAACGCACTCAAGGCTATCCGTATTTCCTCCAGGAGTGGGGGTCGCACTGCTGGGACGCCGCCGATCGATCACCGATCTCGACGCCCGATGTCGCCACGGCGAGTGCGATTGTCGTGGCCGCGCTGGACGAGGGCTTTTTCCGCGTGCGCTTCGACCGCCTGACCCCCTCGGAGAAAAAGTACTTGCGCGCCATGGCCGAACTCGGTCCCGGCCCGCACCGTTCCGGCGATATCGCCCAGGTGCTTCACCGAGAGGTTCAATCCGTCGCCCCGGTGCGCAGCAATCTGATCAAGAAGGGGATGGTCTGGAGCCCGAGTCACGGCGATACCGCATTCACCGTCCCGATCTTCGACGAATTCCTGAAGCGGATCATGCCGGAAGACCGCTGGATGGAATAACACCAACCCCTCACCCCAGCCGGTGCAGCAGCTCGACCTCGTCGCGCACCGAGGCCAGCCGCTTGGGGATCTCCTCGCCGTGCAGTTCCAGGGCCCGGCGGTTGGCCGGCGTGTTCGCGGGGCATCGGCAGTAAAGGGGAGCAGGCAGCGGTCCATATCCACCTCCACGCCCTGGCCACGGACGGCGCCTTCGACTCGGAAGGCGTCTTCCACCCGATGCCCTTCGCCATGCAGGGGGACATCGAGGTGCTGACCAAGCTGTTCGCCAAACGGGTGATGGATCTGATCCGCGCGCAAGCGGCTGAGTCTACGGCTTCGAGAGAGGTGTGCCCGAATTCAGTATATGATGCCTATCGGTCGGCGAACGGTGGGGCGAACCACCACCCCCCTCGGTTCCAAAGGCCCGGTTACGTATGTTCCGCCCCTGAGAATCCGAGATCTCGTGACCTTGAGGGCGGCCGGCGGAGGCATATCGCTTGATTGAGAGAAAGCTCTTCACTACCCTTAAACGTATCACTATACTTCTCTGAAGCTCATGGATCCCATTTCGCGATATACTCTGATCCGTTGAGACGGATTACGGAGCCTGAGTCATGGACGAGCAACTCGAGTTTCTGAAGCTTGTCGCCCGGCGGCTGGATTCGGCCGGCATCGCCTACATGGTGACCGGTTCGATGGCGATGGGCCTGTTCACCATCCCTCGCATGACCAGGGATATCGATCTGGTCATCGAGTGCGCCCCAGGGGATGAAAAACGAATCGTGTCGCTGTTCGAGGAAGACTGCTATATCGATCAGGATGGTGTGGGGGAGGCCGTTGCCCGTCGGGGCATGTTCAACATCATTCACAACGAGTGGATCATCAAGGCCGACTTCATCGTGCGCAAGGACAGCGAATACCGCAAAGTCGAATTCGGGCGACGGCGCACGGTGGATATCGAGGGATCCCCGGTTGCGGTCGTGGCGCCGGAGGACCTGATCCTGTCAAAACTCTGCTGGGCCAGGGATGCCGAATCCCGGATTCAGGAGGAAGATGCCCGGCATCTCGCCAGATCGGGAATCGGCATGGACTGGACCTATCTCGAGAAGTGGGCAGATTTCCTGGGGGTGCGCGATCTCCTCGAACGGGCCAGGGAAGAATGAGAGACACGACAGACACGGTGGAACGGAAATTTCACGCGATGCTTCTCGCCCGCTTGCCGCAGGAGCGGCTGGTGATGGCCTGCCGGATGTTCACTACGGCCAAGGCCCTGATCCGAGCCGGATTGAAGGATGAATACGGCGAGCTGGCTCCGGGTGAGTTGCGACGTCTGTTGTTCCTCCGGTTGTACGGGGAGGATTTCGGCAAGGAGGAGAGAGTGAGAATCGCCGGCCATCTGGCGGCTCGGTGACCCTCACCCCTGTTGACGGCCTCACCGGCAACACCCGGATTTGCGCACCTGTACCTCGCCAAAAGTCATATCGCCATCGAATCGCTGTTATCCTGGCTTCGCAGGACGTTATCATCTCTATGCGATGACAGGTCGATGACATCGACGGGTTTGGAAAGCGCGAAGATCAGCTCACCGTAAAATTCGAAATACTTCTCGTCGGCGACGCCCTCGACGGCGAGGTCGATATCACGGGCCTCCCCAGTGTCCGACAGGGCCGAACCGAACAGCAGAACCTTCGTCGCCCCGTACTTGCGGGCGATGCGCAGGATCGTCTTCTTGTCCATCTCCGTGATCATAAAAAAATTGTGACATCGATGCCAGGTGGATTGCCATTCCCCGTGCCCGGGAAACCCCTCACCCCAGCTCGTGGAGCAGGTCGCCCGCGGCGCGGAGCAGGGGGGTGCCGGGGGGGACCTTCAGGGTCAGCACCCCGGCGCTGGTGAACCGGAAGTCGTCGTTCTCGGCGAGCATCTCGACCAGCTTCTCGCCGTCGATGGCCGTGGCCGAATTGGTCAGGTGACATTCACGGGTTTCTTTGCGGCAACCTCGCTTTCCGTCCGTGTCCCTGAAATCCCTGCAGAGCTCAGTGCTGACCCCCGGCCCCGATCTTGCTCCTCCCGGTCCGCATGGGCCAGGAGACGACGAGCATCTACCGGCCCCGGCGGCCGGAGCGGACCGGCCTTCACAAGGCGGTCCGCGAGAACCTGGAGCTGTTTCTCGAGACCTACGACGAGCGGTTCCTCGACCGGCACGGCCCGCTGACCGACCGGGCCCGCCGCACCCTCGAGGAGTATCTTCGCTGCGGGATCCTCGCCGCGCGCAGCCAGGGTCAGGTGCGGCACCTGCGGCCACGAAATGCTGGTGGCATACTCGTGTCAGCTTCGAGGCGTCTGTCCGAGTTGCCAACAGAAGCGGGCCGAGATCCTCTGCCGCTTCGTCATCGACGAGGTGATCGAGCCGGTGGGCCACCGTCAGCTGGTCTTCGTGCTGCCCAAACACCTGCGGCGGCCGTTCTACCGTGACCGCAAACTGCTCACCGGCCTCTGCCGCTCGGCGGTGGAGGCGACCCACACGTTCTATCGCACCGGCCTGGGCCGGGACGACCTGAGAGTGGGCATGGTCGTGGTGCCCCAGCGGTTCGGCGACAAGGTCAACCCCCACATCCACCTCCACGCTCTGGCCACCGACGGCGCCTTCGACAAGGAGGGTGTCTTCCACCCGATGCCCTTCGACATGCAGGGGGATATCGAGGTGCTGGAACGCCTGTTCGCCAAACGGGTGCTCGACCTGATGGTGCGTCGCAAGCGGCTGAGTCTGCGGCTTCGAAACGAGATGCTGGAGTGGAAGCACAGCGGATTCTCCGCTGATGGTTCGGTGAAGGTCGTTACCGGAGATTACGGGCGGCTCAGACGGCTGGTGCGCTACCTGGCCCGGCCGGCGGTGTCGGCGGAGCGGGTGTCGTATGACCAGGCCGGCGGCACGGTCACCGTTCGCAGTTCGAAGAACGTGCATGGCGTCCGCCCGGTGGTGGCGCAATACGACGCGCTGACCTTCCTGTCACTGCTGGCGTTGCAGGTGCCGCCGCCCGGTGTGCACATGGTGCGCTACTACGGCCATTACTCGGTGCGGAGCCGGGCGGAGCGGAGGAAGGGGGCTCGGGAGGGAACAGCAGGGATTCGCCGCGAGAAGCCGCCGCCGGCGACGGTTCGGCGGCGCAGCTGGGCACAACTCTTGCGCCAGGTGTTCGAGGTCGA
>Ga0180430_10004796_pt1 | contig 11341 bp, 10 predicted proteins | sample SS_ome_9_FD_132999 | JGI IMG/M metagenome (GOLD analysis project Ga0180430, IMG submission 132999) | Hypersaline lake sediment archaeal communities from the Salton Sea, California, USA - SS_1_S_2 metaG | ecosystem: Environmental > Aquatic > Non-marine Saline and Alkaline > Hypersaline >... | reverse complement strand
TTAGGGCCACTGATGTGATACATTGGTGCCAACTAAGAAAAGAAAGGATAGAGAGAGGGACGAACTGCAACACAATGCAAAAACGGCGGAAAGAGTACCTCTCTATGCCGAGTCGCTTGCGACCGACAAAGAGAAGGTACACTCGCGGAAGCAGGGCCGAAGAAGCCCCCAAACCCCCGAAAAACTTTTGAGCCCGACTACGTCGGTTTTTTCTTTTACATTTATTTGGAGAACACATCCCGATGTCGAACAATAAAATCCTACGCCGTAGCTTCATTAAGTCCACCGCTGCCGCCTTCGCCGCGCCGGCTTTCCTGCAATGCGTCCACGGTGCAGAAAGCCCGAACGAGCAGCTTAATGTTGCCGTACTGGGTGTCCGATCACGTGGTCTCAACAACGTTGAGGGCTTCGACGGAAAGCACGGCTGTAAAGTTACCACCATCTGCGACGTGGATGAGAAGATCGGACAAAACGCTGCACGTGGCGGTAAAAAGTTTGTCCGCGACTCTCGTGAGGTCTTCGACGACAAAAATATCGACCTTGTAGCGATTGCCACACCCAACCACTGGCACGCTCTCGGCGCTGTTTGGGCGATGCAAGCGGGGAAAGATGTCTATGTGGAAAAACCTGTCTCCCACAACATCGATGAAAGCCGTCGCTGTGTACAAGCTGCTCGCAAATACAACCGCATCTGCCAAGTGGGGACCCAGAACCGTTCTCACAAGTCAAACCAAGAGGCCATCGCGTTCCTCAAGGAGGGCGGCATCGGCGAATGCAACCTCGGCCGCTCTATATGCTACAAGCCACGCAAGTCGATCGGCGGTCTAGGTCGTTACGAAGCACCCAAAAGCGTTGACTACGATCTCTGGCAAGGTCCCGCCACGCTGCGTCCGATTACACGTCCCCAGTTTCACTACGACTGGCACTGGCAATACCACTGGGGCAACGGAGATATGGGCAACCAAGCAGCACACCAGACCGACATTGTTCGCTGGGGACTCGGTGTCGATACACTTCCCGAACAGATCATCAGTTACGGTGGTCGGCTCGGCTACATCGATGCCGGTGACGTGGCGAACACGCAAGTTGGAATCCACCTTTTCGACGGCGGTAAAAAAACCATCGTCACCGAAATTCGCGGGCTTCCCTCGCAGAGTTACCGCGGTGCAGGCTGGTTCGGCCTCTGTTTCCACGGTGACAAAGGTTACATCGTGATGAATAGTTACACCAAAGGCGCGGCCTACGACAAAGACGGAAAGAAGATCAAGACCTTCTCGGGTAGTGGCGACCATTACGGTAACTTCGTCGCAGCGGTCCGCAAGCGTGACCATACGATTCTCAACGCGGACATCCTTGTCGGCCATTATTCAGCCGCCCTCGCACACACCGCGACAATCGCCTACCGTATTGGCAAACCTTCCTCTGTCGAGGAAATCAAGACGGAACTCACGAAGCACAAGTCACTCGACAACAACGTCGAAACGCTCGACCGAATGGTTGCTCATCTAAAGAAGAACGGTGTAGATTTAGACAAAACACCGTTGCAACTTGGCCCAGTACTTACGATGGACCAGAAGACGGAGAAGTTCACGAACAACGACCGCGCGAACGGTTGGCTTTCGCGAACGTATCGCGCACCTTTTGTATTACCGAGCGAGAAGGACGTGTAGAAACCGGATGCCGGTACCCAGAGGTAGCCTCGGGAGCAGTCCGTAAAATCTAGCTCCGCATTTATGGGGGCTTTTCTGGAAAACCGCCCCCAACCCCCCGAAAAAATTTTAGACGCCTGCGGCGGTTTTCTCAACCTTCACCAACCCTGACGAATAATCGACTCGTCGGGAAGGACCATCAATACCGCCAAGTCCTCGTCGCTAGTCTCTAAAAACGCGAGTGTCTTCTCAGGACCAAGAACAAAAAACGCCGTTGCTAGTGCATCCGCTTGGCGAGCAGTCGGGGCTCGCACTGTTACCGAAAGACAACCCATCGCCGGATGACCGGTGCGAGGATTGAGAATGTGGCACAGACGTTTGCCGCGATGGATGAAAAACTGGTTCTTCCCGCCGGAAGTTGCAAGCGAAGCGTTGCTGAGTGTGACACTTTCAAGACGACCCTCACGCGTTGGATGCCCAATACCGACCTCCCAGCCCTCCTTCAAGTCAAAGGAGTTGCCCATCGCCGTGACACTGCTGCCGCCAGCGTGAATAAGAAAACTTTCAATCCCTGCTCTTTCGAGCGACGCTGCGACGAGGTCCAGTGCGTGTCCCTTCCCCAACGAACCGAGTGACACCTTCGCCGCGGGATGAAGCAGTTCCACTTCGTCAGGTGGCGTGAGTACCATCTTGTCGGAGCCGACGGCCTCCAGAGCTTCCTTGATCTGCTCGTTACTTGGCACACTCGCGTCACGACGGGCGAAGCCCCAAAGCTCCCAAAGCGGTGTACCGGTGACATCGAAGGCGCCATCTGTCTGCCCGTTAATCTGCTTCGCAAAAGAGAGTAACTCGTACAAATCCTCCGCCACAGGAAAGGAGATCTCTGTCGCAATCTTGTTCAACTCGGTCAACTCACTCTCCTCGGAGAAGTAAGAGAACCGCTCTTCGATCGCGTCGGCCTCATTCAGAGCGGCCAAGGCGGCACCGGTGGCGTTGGGGTAAACCCCCGCCGGGATGCGGATCTCAAACTCGCACGCCATTGCTTCGCGTGAGATAGCAAGGTAAGCAGACTGTTCGTTCATCGGCTATGGTTTTTGATAGGTAAACCCCAATTTTTTCAGGCCCACCTGCACGTCTTTGTTTTTCTTCAGCAGCGTCCAAGGGAGACCCGAGCGATAGTTTTCAATCATCACAACGTTGACCATATGGTCGAGCGCGAAGCTGCGTTTCGCATACCAATCCAACTTTGGGTTGAAGGAAGCAATGAACCCGTTCTTCTCAAAAAGCTTACCTTCCTGCAAGGTCAGAAAGTTTTTTGCCGCCGGAAGACAATGTTGCGGTAAGAAAGGCATCGAACCGATCGCCGCCGTTGGTGCTATAGTACCGTCGTCATCACTCGGCGAGAAAGCGTGGTAGCCATTCGGTCCATTGCTCGCGGTCAAACCCCAGCAGGTGGGTCCGTAGCGGAAGGACTTGTCTGCCTTCTCCACGCAATAGAGGTAGTTCGCGTGCGTATAGTTGACCGCCTGCTGCCAGTAGTCAGCGTATTTGTCGCTCAAACCTCGTGGATCGAGAAAGAGGAAAGAGTACTGCACGAGGAAGGCCGGTCCACCCCAAGGGGCTCCCAGCGGAATGCGGACGCCCTTTTTTTCCAGCTCGGGCGGGTTGGGTGCCCTGTTTTTTATGTGACCATTACGTGCCCAACCTTCGTGATACACCTCAGGTTTGATCGGGTGCGTCGGCGAACCGGCGGCGAGGATGTAGAGGATGAGACCCTCATTCCAGCCGACCACCGGGAACGTCTTGCTGAAACCGTGCTTCGGCGACCAATGCCAATGCAACACCTTCTTTCCGTCCGTAAAGAAAGCCCAATCGACGCCCTCCCAAAGTTTTTTGATTTTCTCCCGAGCCAGCTTCTCCTCAGGTGTGGGCTGATTAAAGTACTCGGCAGCAGCCAGCAGGCCTGAAACGAGTAGGGCCGTTTCGACAACGTCGGCACCATCATCGTATCTCGAAAAGGGAATAACCTTACGCGTCCTTCCGTGGAGCCAGTGCGGCCAAACACCGTGAAAACGTTCGCCGTGCTCAAAGAAGTCGAGTATTTTCAGCAGACGCTCCACGGCCTGCTGACGAGTCACCCAACCTCGCTCAACCGCGATGGGCAATGTGCCAACGGCGTAGCCACTCGCACCGGCAGGGATCGCCGTATTAAAGACCGACTGCTCAAGCGGCAGTTTCGAGTTCGGCTCACAAAAATCCCAGAAGTACCGGAAAGAAGCCCGCTGAATCTTCTCGAGGAGAGCGTCGTCTTCCGGCGAAATCTTCTCAGCCGCCGCGCTCGGCAACAAGGCAAAAGAGAGTAATAGCAAAAGGGAAAGGCACGTGCAATGTAATTTTTTTTTCATCATAGTTTGGAAAAGCTAGAGGATGCCGCTAGACCCCATAGTGAGGGAACTGCAGGTGCAATTCACCAAGCCGCGACTTCTGTTTGTAAGTGAGCCACAAAAAAAGGGTGAAGTGCCGAAGCCCTGAATTCAGGGGACAACAACACCTCACCCAATGCGGAAGAGAGGACTCGAACCTCCACGGGATTAACTCCCACTAGGCCCTCAACCTAGCGCGTCTGCCAGTTCCGCCACTTCCGCGAACTGCGATTTGGATTTATTTTAACCAGATTTTCAATGTTGTCAAGCGGTCCTCCTGAGAATCAGGACAGATTTGTCATCAAAAGTACCCGAATTTGGCAAATTCTCCGATTTCCGACGCAAAATGTCCAATATTTGCTCCGGTGAATAGTCGGTCCGCCCTGAAAAAAGCTCGCCAAGACGCTCGACGGCTCGACCTGGACCTTCTGTCGGTGCGTCAGCCTCGGACTTCTTTTCTCGATCTTCCTCCTCACTGAGGAACGCTTCAAGAAGGCCACGGGAGAAGAAAATAATCGTCTCTCCTCGCTCAAGATGGATCTCTTGCTCGTGGAACTGTGGACTCGGGCAGCTTCCGAGCAGGTCGCCTGCTTCCAAATAGCTCCAACCTTGCTTGTTTACGCAAATCGCGCCAGCACGGCCGCCCATCGCAATCTCAACAGTATTACTGGTTTCATCAAACTTTCCAAAAACTAGGTCGGCGTACTGGTCACCGCCAGAGAGTGTCCAGAGCGTCAAGTTTGTCTGCGTGAGAACCTCAGCCGCGGAATCGACATACTGCGAATGCGCCCGCGAGGCCGCCTTCAAGTTTCCTGCAATCATTGCGGCGGGAATGCCACGACTGACCGTGTCGCCGAGCAAGAAAGCGACCTCGCCCTCGGGCAAACAGAACCAATCGTAAAAACTGCCGCCTAGGTCTTCACTGTTGGAATGCCAACCGGCGATCTGCCAGTTGACCAACTGAGGCGCAAGCATTGGAAATTGGTCACGCTGGATGCGTTGAGCTTCTTCACACTCCCGTTTGAGAAGAATGCCATCAACACCTTCGCGAAAGCAAACCTCGCGTTCGAGTTCCGCGGCAATCCGTCCAGCGGTGACTTCCAGAATGTTCGTCGCATTATCATCAAAAGATACCTGCTCATCAGAAAAGACCCAGAGCGTACCTAGAAGCATCGTCGAGGTGGAGACCGGCACACAGACAGCCGACCCAAATCCCTCTTCTGGCGGACACCATTTAGCCAACGCCGCATCGCTGTCGAGTATCACACAGTGCCCTAACAGAGCCTCAAGATCGGCTAACTGACCACGCAGAGGCCTAGCAGGCTGCGTCAAGCGGGAATGCGGCAAACCCCAAAGACTACGCAAGTTCAGCAACGTGGTGCTTTCGTCAAGCATATAGAGTGCGGCCGCGCTGCAACCTAGCGCCTTGGCACCAACGGCAAGTGCCGCTTCAAGCTTCGCCGCCGTTTGCCCAGACTCGTCCTGATGCGGCACAAGTGGGATCATCGCAGCCAACTCGCCCTCACTTTGCCAGAGGGCGAATCGTGTTTGCATCAATTCCTCAATCAGCCCCGCAATGGACGCTGCAAGCTGACGCGTATTGCTGACACTTTGTTCGTCGGTAGGATCCTCCTGTTTTGGTGCGGCCAGTGAGAAAACTCCGACTCCTTTTTCGTTAGGAAAACATTTACCCTCAGATTTGCCTGATTTACCGAAAGTGTCAAGCGAGATCGTTGTCGTCCATTCAGGTGAGGAAGAAATAACCCTTCCGCTATTTTCACAAAACTCGACTTCGGTATCAAATGGCGAAGCGTTTTTAGTACTGCTCTGTGCACTAGGCGTGCTAAAGTCAGACCTTAAATTCAGCTTTTCCGCCTGGTCATACGAGAGCGACCAACCTGTGACGCTACGAAAAGAGTGGAGCAGCTTTGGCAAAGAACCAATACTTTCGACGCTTGGTTTAGTCGGCTCACGATCTGATAATGATACAATTCTGGGGGCGGGCATTTATTTACTTTCTCATTCGAACCTGTAGCTGTGATATTGTGGTTGAAAAGGGAAAAGGAGTACGTTCTCAATTTCGCAACCACTATTAAACATTGTTGCTTGAACCGTCCTCCCTGACAAAGAGTTTATCGTCTAAAGATGTAGGAAACTGTTGACCTTTTTTGAGCTTCGCAGAATGTTCACAATTGTCCGGTTAGTCAGGTCGCAAGGATTAAAAACGCTCTGACGAAAAGGGAGCTATATGCAAAGGAAATAGAGAAAATTTTATTGCAAGTGTAGAGAATTTGCTAAAGGGCACCACCGGAATTTGGATTTCCGGAGATGCCCTCAGATTCGGCGCAAAAAAAGAACCGTCGCAGGCCAAAATCGCATCAAGCATTTGGCCAGCGACGGTTAATTGGAATATCTTACCGTCTCGGAATTATCCGTTAATTTTGGAAATCTTAACTTGAGTGTACTTCTGACGGTGTCCTGTTCGAGAGCTGGAGTTCTTACGACGACGGAACTTCTGAACAACAAGCTTCTCGCCCTTGATGTTTCCGAGTACCTTGCCAGCAACGGTAGCCGCATCGATTGTGGGCTTTCCAACCTTCAGGTCGGCATCGTCTTTGATGAGTAAGACTTTGTCGAACGTAATTTCAGCACCTTCATCGAAATCCTTTTGGAGATCGACATCGATTACGTCGTTTTCTTGGACTTTAAACTGTTTTCCGCTAAACTCGATAATTGCGTACATTGACATTGTAAGAAAGGTGAAAGGTAAAAGGTGATTAAGGTGAAAGACGAATTACGCTCCCTCGGTGACAGCTTCTTCCACAGCAGGACCAGCAGCTTTGATAGCAGCACGCTTGGCGGCTTCTTTAGCAGCTTGGGCGTCACGCTTCTCGGGATCCGGACGTCGCTGCGAGAGACGTGTGGCCTTACCAACGCGATCGCGAAGATAATAGAGCTTAGCTCGCTTCGTTACGCCAGAGCGAATGACCTCAATTTCGGCGATGCGTGGAGATTGGATGGGGAACTTTCGCTCCACTCCCTGCCCTTGCACAACACGTCGCACCGTGAACATCTCACGTGTGCCTGCGCCACTTTTGGCAATAACCAAGCCTTCAAAGATTTGGATTCGCTCTTTACTGCCCTCGAGAATACGACAATGCACCTTGACGGTATCGCCAACCTCGAAGAAAGGGACCTCATCCTTAATACTAGACGCCTCAACAGAATGTAATAATTTTTCGTTCATTTTTCCTCAAACAACTCGGGTCGTCTTTCCTGTGTGCGAAGGCGACTTTGCTCTTCGCGCCATTGTTCTATTTTCTTATGATCACCACTAAGGAGTATCTCGGGGACTGTTAAGCCCTCAAACTCGCGTGGACGTGTGTACTGCGGAGCCTCAAGCAACCGGCTTGCACCGGAATGCGAATCGTGGTGGGAACTAAGCTCATCCCCCAACACGCCGGGTAACAAACGCATTACCGCCTCAATTAAGGCCATCGCTGCGACTTCACCGCCATTGAGGACGTAATCGCCAAGCGAAACCTCCTCGGGCTGTAAGACGTCGCGGATGCGTTCGTCAAAACCCTCATACCTGCCACAAAGTAGCAGTAATCGTTCCTCACCTGCGAGTTCCTCCACCCGTTTTTGCCGCAGTGGAGTTCCTTGTGGAGTGAACATCACCAGCTTGCCTGGCGTAAGTCCTTCGGTTTCCTGAACCTCTCGTACGCACTGCACAACAGGTTCTGCTTTGAGTACCATCCCTGGTCCACCACCAAAGGGTCGGTCGTCCACGCTATGATGCCGATCAGTAGCCCACTGACGGAAATCGTGCCTGACAACCTGCACTTTTCGTGCCTCTATTGCATTTTTCAGGATGCTCTCCGAGAGAAATCCATCAAAAAGGCCCGGGAAAAGTGTTAAAATATCGAACCGCACGTTAATTTACTCGCTTGCGGTTTATTCTGCTTGCTTTTCTTCAGTCGCCGGAGCGTCAGCCGCCGGAGCTTCGGTCGGCTCAGCTTCTGCTGCTTCTGCGGCCGCTGCTGCCACCTTGGCAGGAGACGGAGCTGGTGTAAAATCAGCTCGCTTTCGCGAGAGATTAAGCTTTTCGATTGCTGCCTTTTGCTTTTCCAAGTGTGTTCCTTCGGGACCATACTTCTTAATGAAAACAGCTACATTCTCGCTAGGAAGAGCGCCAACGCCCATCCAGTAGGCAATGCGCTCGTTATTAAGCGTTACGCGAGCATCGGTTTCCGGGATCATTGGATCGTAAGTACCCAATTCTTCCAAGGCACGACCATCGCGTGGTGCTTTCGAGTCCATTGCGCAAATACGGAAGTAGGGACGATGTCGCCGTCCAAGTTTTTTCATTCGAATACGTACTGCCACGATACTTCTCCTGAGCGGTAAAAACAAAAAATATATTATTCCAAGAGGCTAGCCAAATACAAAAACAGACCAAGCCTTTACTATATTTAGACCGGAAAAGGCGTATTTTAGCATAAAACCACGCCTCGTCAAGGGGCTCGGTTCGCAAAATCACCGGAATTTAGATAAATCAGCGTTAAAATGGGGGGAAATCGCATAAGAGGTGCCTTCGGAAACCTAGCAACAGACCTACCCGTCCGGCTCTGGAGCTGAATTGTCCCAACTATTTGTATTCAAACCCCAATTTCTTCAGACCCGTCTGCACATCCTTGTTTTTCCGCAAAAGGGACCAAGGAAGCCCCGTCCGGTAGTTCTCGATCATTAAAATATTCGCTCCTTGGTCGAGCGCAACGCTATGCTTGGAGCGCCAGCCCTCTTTGAGGTTAAATGCAGCAACAAAACCGTGCTTGTCGAAAACTTTCCCATCTTGGAGTGTCGTAAACTTCCTCGCTGCTCGTAGGCTTAGCTCCGAGGTGTAAGGCATCGACCCAACCGCCGCGGCAGGCGCGATCGTTCCATTGTCATTATGTGGCGCAAACGCCTTGTAGCCGTCCGGGCCTGGACTGGCGGTGAGCCCCCAGCAACTTGGCCCGTATTGAAACGATTTATCCGCCTCAACAACACAGTGGAGGTAGTTCGCCAAGGAATGATTCAGATTTTGCTCCCAATAGTCAGCGTATTTGTCACTCAAACCACGTGGGTCAAGAAAAAGAAAGGAGTAGTGCGCAAAGAAGAGAGGCCCACCCCAAGAACGCTTCCCAAGCGGGAGACGGATGTCATATTTGTCGAGCGTTGGCGGATTGGCGGATTGGCGGATTGGTTTTCAATACGCCCCTTACGTGCCCAGCCCTCGTGATAAACCTCCGGCTTAATCGGATGCGTTGGAGACGACGCAGCGAGAACATAAAGAATGAGGCATTCGTTCCAGCCCACCACCCGCATTGTTTTTCCAAATCCGTGCTTCGGTGACCAGTGCCAGTAAAAGACATCCTGCCCCTGCGTGAACCAAGACCAGTCGATACTTCTCCAAAGCCGCTGCACAATCTCGCGAAGCTTTTTTTCCTCGGGCGTGGCACGGTCAAAATATTCCGCTACGGCAAGAAACCCCTGCATCATCAGTGCCGTTTCAACAATATCACCGCCATCATCATACTTCGAAAACCGGACTGCTTTACCAGTCCGCCCGTCAATCCAATGGGACCAAGCTCCGTGAAAACGTTCCGCTTTTTCGAGGAAGGTGAGCATTTTGAGCAACCTTTCCACGGCTTGCTGACGCGTGATCCAGCCTCGCTCGACAGCAACAGCCATCGCAACTGCACCGAATCCACTGGCTCCGGAAGCAACCGTCGTCTTGAACTCGCTCCGTTCGCGTGCCATTCCCGAGTTAGGCTCACCAAACTCCCAAAAATAGCGGAAAGTTTCTCGCTGAATCTTCTCTAGGAGGGCCGTTTCCGCAGGCGTGAGCTTCTCAACGGGACGGTGGTAGCGAGTAGCTTTGACCGACGTGGTGGTGCTGGTACTCTCAGATGCCTCGGGCTTACTTTTTTTCAGTCGCGCAAGATTGATCACCATCCGCGTTGCCATATCGGCGATCCGCTGCATTCCGTCAACATCAAGCTTCTCAAAATCGTCGGTCGGCTTGTGATAGTCCTGATGAAAGCCTGCAAAAAAATGGATGGCAGGCACCTTTTTACCGAGAAATATCTGATGGTCACTCATTCCGGTCACGTTCGAGGGGAGCAGACTGATCGGCGGCTTCGCGGTGTTGGCCCGTTTGATTTCGTTCACGAAAAAACTGGCCGTGTCCGCCGAATAGATGAACATCCGCCGGTCGCCAAGCCGTCCCACCATATCAAAGTTCAATACCGCAAGTGTTTTGTCAAGCGGAAAGGTCGGATTTGCGACATAATACTTCGCGCCGTGCATCCCGTGTTCTTCGGCGGTGGTCACAAGAAAAACGACGGAACGTGGCAGCGGCTCCTTTCGACCGTACAATTGGCGTGCAATCTCAAGGAGTACCGCTACGCCTGAGGCGTTGTCGTCGGCACCGTTGCGAATCTCCTTGGTCTTCGGATGGACGCCGTAACCATCGATGTGGGCCATCACAACGACGCATTCCTTGGCGAGTGGGCCTTTACCGGGCAGAACACCAATGATGTTCGAGTCGGGACAGGGCTTCACGCCCTTCACTTTCTTCGCGTTGAGCGGCTGGAGGTATTTACCGTCAGGCATCCCGCCAGTCAGTTTGAGATCCTGCATCGTCTTCGCAACGAACTTCGCGGCGATGACCTGTTCCGGTGAGCCGCAACCGCGTCCCTTCATTGCGTCACACGAGAGATATTGCGCCACCTTCCCAACATAGGGGAGCGGTTTCTCGGCGGCGGGCACAGAGAGCAAAAGGAGTGAAAACAACAAAAGCAGGGAGGTCCCTGCGGAATATTTAGTCATAAGAAAATCGAGGCTATTGTTAAGATTCAGATGAAATTTCGTCGTAAAGACTGCACTATACCACGTGGAATTTGAGATGTCAAGCTAATTATCCCGCGTATTTGGGCCAAAAGACGACCAGGTGACCTCTTTTGAGCGTAGAAAGTTGATTACTGTAACAGAAACCTTGCGGCTTGATTTCTGTTACAGTATTTTGAATGCGTTTTTTCAAATTCTTTCCCGATTCGTGCCTTGCATTTCTTGCAATTTGTCGCACATCTGTTATATTGCACACAACGTAAACAATCACTTACGGGCACCTCCGGAAATTCAATTCCTGCTGTGAACGGTCCTTTTGCCGACAGACTTCAAGAAAAAATTTTGACGTATCTCCCGGATATGCCTGCAATTTTT
>Ga0180430_10004795_pt1 | contig 11343 bp, 12 predicted proteins | sample SS_ome_9_FD_132999 | JGI IMG/M metagenome (GOLD analysis project Ga0180430, IMG submission 132999) | Hypersaline lake sediment archaeal communities from the Salton Sea, California, USA - SS_1_S_2 metaG | ecosystem: Environmental > Aquatic > Non-marine Saline and Alkaline > Hypersaline >... | reverse complement strand
TTGCGCGCCTGAAAAGCACGCATCTTCTGCAGCTCGGATGGTGTCAGACCGGTTGTCATAAATTTTCATACCCTTCCGCGCACAACAACGCATGATAGAATATTATGTTTCTGAAATATCAGCGTTGTCCTTTAAAAACAATATATGAAAATTTATATCACCACTTGATCACCACCACGGCCGCCCCCAGGGCCAGGGCCGAACCCATCCCCAGCAGGCCGTGGCGGTGATCGGTGGCGGCGATGAGGGCTTCGGCCGCTAAAGCGACCGCCCCCAGTGTTCCCAGGGCGATGTGCAGGTTGGGGCCGGTGACGCCCTCGTCCGGATCAAACTTATCTCCGTAGTGGGCGTAGCCCCCGGCGGCGGTGGCCAGGGCCAGCGTGCCGGCACCCAGGCCCGCGTAGTGGTGCAGGGGGCTGTCGGATCCGGTGCCTGCGGCGACGGCGGCCAGCAGCAGGGTGCCGTATCCCAAAATTTGATGAAGCCGGCCGCCGCTGCCCCCGGACGGCGGCATCGCGGGGGGCTCCAGGCCGGGGATGATGCCTTCCGATCGGAACCACTCCGGATCAGGACCGAAGGGTGGATCCGCGGGTGGCAGCAGTGCATTTCCGGCCCGGCTCTGCGCCGGCAGCGCCAGCACCAGAACGACCAGCACCGCAATCAGGCAGGGGCCGGTTCGGCCGGCGGGCCGCCTGTCTTTTTTCATCTGAAAGCGTAGCCGATGCCCACCAGGCCGTGGACGGCGAAGTTGGGAACGGTGGCGGTTCCGTCGGCGATGGGGATGACGGCATAGGCGGCGGTGAATTTGCCCTCAAAGGACAACAGCCAGTTGCCGGCGAAGGAAAAGCGCTTTTCCAGGGCCAGCTGACCGCCGGCACCGCTGATGTAAAAACCGTTGAGTCCGCCGTCGTCCTCATTGCGTTCGCCGCGCACCTTGGTCTCAGGGTGGGTCATGATAAAACCGGCGCCCACCCGGCCGATGAGGCCGTGGCGCCGCAGCGCGTAGTTGAGCATGTTGTAGTTGTAGCCGTGGGAAATGGAAAACTTCTGCACCGCGTCCGGTTTGTTTTTGAGGTACAGCTTCTGGTGCAGGGATTCGAATTCCCAGGCGTGGTCGTTTTTCCATTTGCCGATGCGCAGATCGTAGTACGGCGCCTGGGTGGCCCAGGCACGCGTTTCCCACTCAGCCGAAAAATCGATGTCCTCTTCGCCGTCCTGTTCAATGATCAGCCGGGACGGAAAACTGTAGGAGGATCCCGTCGCCACCTGAAAAACCCACTCCGCACACCCCGTCCCCGGCACCGCCGCAATGATAAGGGCCAGCAGGATCTGGCGCAGTTTGAAGCAGTTGCTCATCCGTGTACACCTTTCCGGCGGACGTCCCGCCATTGACGCGTTCGGGTTGAACCGTCACCATCTCATCGCCAGGCTCATACCATAGCTGCCGGGCCTGATCAAGCAGCCCACCTGCATGCCGTCCGGCAGCGGCCGGGTAAGAACATAGGTGCCGAGGGTGCCGATGAAAGCACCGGCCAGCACATCCTCCAGGTAGTGGTCCTCCGACTGGATGCGGCTGTAGCCCACGAATGCCGCGGCGGCATAGGCCGGCAGACCGCAGGCCCACCCGTAGCGGCGCTGAATGAAGGACGCCCCGTTGAAGGCGGCGGCCGCGTGGCCCGACGGAAAAGACATGTCGCCGCCGTTGGGACGTTCTTTGTCAACGGACAGCTTCAGGGCATAGGTCAACCCCATGGCGGCGGTGAAGCCGGCGGCGAACTGCGCCCTGCCGCCGGCGTCTTCCAGCATTACGGTCATGGTCAGCGCCGCCGCCGGCAGGGCAATCTGCAGCCCGTCGCCGATCAGGGTCTGCGTCTCATCCTCCGCCAGCACGCCGGCCGGCGGCAGACACCACAGCAGCAGCGCCAGCGCCGCCAGCCGCCGGCATGCCGCACCGCGGCCCCCTTTGCGGTCAGTCCGCACGGCGGACGATCCTTCCGTCGGACAGCCACAGAACATGGTCGCTCATGTCGATAATGCGCTGATCGTGGGTGGAAAAAAGAACAGTAGTGTCCAGCTGCCGGTTGAGCCGCTTGAGAAGCTTCAGCACCGCGGCCCCGCTCCCGGAGTCCAGGTTGGCCGTGGGCTCGTCCGCCAGCACCAGATCCGGCGCGTGGACCACGGCGCGGGCGATGGCGATGCGCTGCTGTTCACCGCCGGACAACAGGTGCGGCATACGGTCCCGCTTGTCTGCCAGGCCCACCGCGGCGAGGGCCTCGGCCGCCTTCTGCCGCCGCTGCCGGCTGCCGGTCAGTATCAGGGGGATTTCCACGTTTTCGAACGCCGTCAGGGTGGGGATCAGATTGTTGCCCTGAAAGACAAACCCCACCCGGTGCCGACGATAATGGGCCAGTTCGCGCTCCCCAAGGGTGTCCAGCCGCAGGTCGCCCATCCGGATCCGGCCGCCGGTGGGCGTTTCCAGGCCGCCGATGAGGTTGAAAAGCGTGGTTTTGCCGGAACCCGAAGCACCGGCGATGGTGCGAAAGGCCCCGCCGGGTATGACGAGCGAAACCTCCTGGATGGCCGCAACCGGTACGCGGCCTGTTTGAAAGACTTTGGAGACCGTTTCCAGCACAATCGCCTGCGCGCTCATGAAAACCTCAGGGTCTCCGCCGCCGTCTTTTTGGCGGCGATGCGGGCGGGCAGGAAGGAGGACATGAAAGAGACCCCCACGACCAGCAGCGCGGGCCAGTAAAGAGCGGGCGCCGTCACCCGCGGGAACACCTGTCCGCTGACCACAAAATAGCGATTGTGCGATGTAAAACTGCTGAAGTCGATGCCGATGAGCGCCGTCAGCTGCGTCAGGACGTATCCCACCGCAAGGCCCGTCAGCCCGGCGGCCAGGCAGACGATAAAACTCTCGCAGAAAATCATCCCCACCAGCTCGCGTGAGGTAACCCCCATGGCCTTGAGGATGCCGAATTCCCGGAAGCGCTCCACGATGGTCAGCACAAAGCTGTTGCTGATGCCGAAGCCCACCAGAATGAAAACAAACACCATGATGATGCGCATCGAAGTGCGGTTCAGCCGGATGAGCTGGACCAGGTCCGGCATGAGCTGCTCCCACGTCTTGAGGACCGCCTTCTCCGGCAGGTGGCGCCGCATGTCGGCCGGCGGCGGGCGCATGCCGGTTGCGGCTGCATAAAAAACAGCGATTTCGGCCGCACAGCCGTTCAAAACGCCGGCGTCGACCGCCTGCACCGGCAGGTAGCCGATGGTGTTGTCAAAGTAGTCGATGTCGGTCTGAAAGATGCCGCTGACAGTGAACAGGCCCACTGCACGCCCCGTGCCGTCCATCACCGACATCTGCTGTCCCGGCCGCACCGCCAGCTGCCGGGCCAGGGCCCGGCCGATCAGCGCTTCCGCCTGATCCGCCGACGGATAGCGGCCGTCGGTGATGCGCCGGGCGATGGCCGTCACGTCCGCCTCTTTGCCGGGGTCGACCACGTAAAAGACCGCCGGGGCCGCGGCGCCGCCATGGGCGGCCAGGGCCGGCAGGCGGCGGCGCACCAGTGCGTGGCGCACATGCGCTGCCGTTTCCAGCGCCGCGGCGGCGTCTTTCAGGCCGCGGGTGCCCGCCGGCACCTCCACGAAAGCATTGCCATAGTGCAGACGGGTGGTGTTGAGCACCATGGTATCGTTGATACCCACGGTCAGGGCCTGGAGAAACACCAGCACGGCCGTGCCCAGCACAATGAAGCTGCCGGTGGCCAGCGTCTTGCGCCGGTGGCGCAGCACAAAGCGCAGCGCCATGGTGGGCCACATGCCGAAGGCCGCGGATGTCATGCCGGTATCCGTATTCCCGCCAGACGATCGGGGTCTTGAAACAGCTGCACCAGAATGTCAACAAAGGTATCGCGCGCCGCCCCGGAAAGGGGCAGTCCGCACGCCGCTAGAAGATCCAGGGCCTCGTGAAGAACGGCCAGCGCGCGCTGCATGGCCTGTGCGGCGCTTTCTGGAAAACGCTCGTAAAGCGCGACGCGGCGGATGAGATCCGGGGACATGTCCTCCGTACGCAGCGCGGCCAACCGCCGCTGCTCGTCCGACATCCCGCCGTGGACGATGGTGGACGCCAGGTAGTTGTGTTTGCGGTAAAAGAGATCCATGCCCAGGTCGCTGATGTCGTCAAGAATCTGGCACCCGATGCCGAAGCGGATCAAGCCCTGCCGCGCCAGCTGCACGCGTTGGTCGGACAGCTGCAGGTGTCCCAGCTTCAACGGCGCGGACAGGGGCGCGGCAAAGAGCGCGCCGGTTTTGAGACGGTGGACCGACTGCAGTATTTCCTCGGGCGACAGCGTCTCCGCGACCCCGTTTTCCTCTTCCGCCTCCTCCCGGCCGCTTTCCGATATGGCGGCCAGAGAGACGTTCAGCAGCGGCGTGATGTCATCGGCGGTGATCAGACCGGCGTCAAGCGCGTCCATGAGCAGGGAAAAAAAGATGCGGTCGGTAAGCAGCAGGGTGTGCACCGATTTAAAAACATAGGCATCCTGCGGCAGATCGGTCGAAATCAGCTCCTTTAATTCGTGGTCCAGCAGATTGTCGCAGGCCGTCACCCAGGAACGCAGGCAGTGGTTGATGCGGGCATAGAAGCGGCGTTGTTCGGCAGATAGACCCAACGTGTGAAAAACAGCGATGAACAGCACGCTGAAGTAATTGTGCCGCAGGGTTTTCCAGGCCGCGGGAATCGGTCTGGCGGCCACACCGGACTCCCGCAGCAGTTCACGGGCTTTCAGCCAGAAGTCCTTCAACACCGCCTGCTGCTCCTCAAGGCAGGTTTTGAAGAGTTTGACACTCAGCAAATAGTTGAAATCGCTCATTTGTCAATCTTGTCCCGGGGGAAGAAAACATAGCTGGTGGTCGACGGACGCAGATTGGACCATAAACCAAACCCGCCGTTCAAATCAAGAGCGGAAGTTGCCCTCGGGGTTCAGATGTGATATAGGGCCGGTCGATTCTGTAGAAAATGTCACGGCCGGCATGGACCGGCGGGAGGAAGCAAATGCGCAGCATCATCAGGACGGCGTTCATCATTCTGCTCGTGGCGGCCGGCGGCGCGCTGACCTGCAGTGCCATGAAAAAAGAGCATCTTGACACCGCCAAACCCTTTTTGAGCATTCAGCTGGTCTACAATTACGACGTCTATCAGCGGCCCCTGTTTTTCCTGCCCAAGGGCAAACCCAGCTTCGGCATTTGGATCCGGGAGCCCCAGACCGGCTATTACGAATCCATTTTCGTCACCCGCAAGGCCGGTAAAAACGAATGGAACTTCGCCAAACAGCGGCCGGAGTCGATTCCCGTGTGGTACGGCATTCAGCAGCAGGAAAAGGGGCGTGAGGCCTTTGACCTGGACGCCATATCCGGCGCCACCCCCGAAGGGGACACGGCCACCATCTACTGGCAGATACCCGACCGTCTGATCGGCCGACAGTTGGAAATCTATCTCGAGGCCAACAACTCCTTTGATTTCAATCAGTACTACAGCCGCAAGAAAGGCGCCCCCGGCTACAGCGGCGCCAACGGACAGCCATCCCTTGTGTGGAAGGCCACGCTCGATCTGGCCCGGCCGCTGCAGCAGCCCGTTTTCCCCGAACCCATCGGCCACGGCGACCTGTTCGGCGAAAGCCACCGCATATTTCCGGACCTTTCCCGGATCACCAGCGCCATGCTGACCTTTCACGAAATCAAGATCGGTTTTCACCAGCCCTGAGCATGCCGTTTTTGTACTTGACCTGAAAGCTCTTTCTGGTTAACCTTTCATTTTTTGAAGGGTAACGAGACATGACATCCACCACGGGGCGCATCTTTTCCATTTTACGGCAGCGGCAAAACACGGTGATGTCCGGCGAAGCCGTTTCCGCGGCGCTGGGCATCTCCCGCGTGGCCGTTTGGAAGCAGGTGAAAAAGCTGCAAACCATGGGCTGCCGCATCCAGGCCGGCCCGGGCGGATACCGCCTGCTGGCCGAAACCGACCACCCCTTTCCCTGGACCTTTCCGGAGCGCGAGGACCGCATTCACTATTTCCCGACCCTGCCTTCCACCATGGAAAAAGCCCGCGACATGGCCCGCAAAGGCTGCGACGCCTATTCGGTGGTGATCGCCGAAGCGCAGACCAACGGACGCGGACGGCTGGAGCGCACCTGGCTTTCGCCGGCGGGGGGACTTTATTTCACCATCGTGCTCCGGCCCGCCGTCCCGCCGCTGCTGAGCTCCCGGATCACGTTTGCAGCCGCGCTCGTTCTGGCGCAGACCCTGCACACCGTCTTCGGCATCGATGCCCGGCTCAAGTGGCCCAACGACGTTCTGGTGAACGACCGGAAGGTTTCGGGCATGCTTTCGGAGCTGGAGGCCGAAAGCGACCGGGTGCGCTTCATCAACATCGGCATCGGCATCAACGTCAACAACGCCCCCCCGGCCGACCTGCCCGCGGCGACGTCGGTCAGGGCCCTGACGGGGAAAAATGCGTCGCGGCGCGCCTTTCTGGCCGCCTACCTGGACGCGCTGGAAAGCCGTTTGGAAAGCGGCGATCTCAAAAACGTCATGCAGGAGTGGAAATCGCGGACCGTGACGCTGGGACGGCCGGTGACGATCCGCACCAGCCGGCGCACGACCCGCGGCAAGGCCGTGGACATCGACGAAAACGGTGCCTTGATTGTGGAAAAAACAGACGGTTCCCGGGAAAAAATCGTCTACGGCGACTGTTTTCACGACCCTACGGGGAAACGATGAACGCCAACGACCCGCTGCGGATGACCGCGGTGACCGCCATGTTCGCCGCCCTGACAGCCGTGGGCGCTTACATCGCCCTTCCCGTGGGGCCGGTGCCGGTGGTGCTGCAGAACCTGTTCGTGTATCTCATGGGGCTGACGCTGGCACCCAAATGGGGGCTTGCCGGCATCGGCGCCTATCTTATGGCCGGCGCCGCCGGGCTGCCCGTATTTGCCGGCGGCCGGGGCGGCATCGGCCATCTGATCGGTCCCACCGGCGGCTACCTGGTCGGATACCTGCCCGCGGTTTACGTCATGGGCCTGATCAGCACCCGCGGCCGCCGGCATCCGGCGGCGGACATTGCCGCCCTCGCGGCCGGCACCCTGCTGATCTACACACCGGGAGTGGCCTGGCTGATGCACATCACCGGCATGACCCTGCGGCACTCTCTTGTGGTGGGGATGCTGCCGTTTCTGATCGGCGACATCTTGAAAACGGCGGCGGCCTTTGCCCTGGCCAAAACCCTGCGGCCGGTGCTGGATCATGGCTAACCCCGCCCCTGCCGGCCGCAGCGCACCGCTGATTCAAATCGACGGGCTGAGCCACCGCTTTGCGGACGGCCGCACCGGTCTTATGGATGTCAACCTGCGCATCTATCCCGGCGAAACCGTGGTCATCGCAGGTGCCAACGGATCCGGCAAGACCACCCTGCTGCGCCACTTGAACGGCCTGCTGCGTCCGACGGCCGGCGGCGTGCGCCTGAGCGGATTCCGGGTTTCACGCCATCCCGCGCGTGCGCGGCGCCTGGTGGGCATGGTGTTCCAGGATGCCGACAGCCAGATCGTGGGCGAAACCGTGTGGGAGGATGCGGCTTTCGGGCCCCGCAACCTCAAAATGCCGCCCGCACAGATCGAGCGGCGCGTACGCGCCATTCTCGACAGCCTCGGCCTCGCCCCTTTGGCGGACCGCCCGCCGCACCTTTTGTCGGGCGGCGAGAAACGGCGTCTGGCCCTGGCGGGCGTGCTGGTCATGGATCCCGTGGTGGTCGCTTTTGACGAGCCCTTTGCCGGCCTGGACTATCCCGGCGCCAACCGCCTGCTGCAGGAATTCGCGCGGCTTAAGAAAAACGGGCGCACGCTGGTGATCACCACGCATGAACTGGAGCGTATCGTCGATCTGGCCGATCGTCTGGTGCTGATGGAAAACGGCCGCATTGTGCGCAGCGGCCCGCCGGCGGAGGTTTTGCCGGACGTGGAAGCCTTCGGCGTGCGCCTGCCCTATCCCTTGCGCACGCGGGCCGAAAAGGATCCTTATCCGTGAGATCGTTTTATCTGCGCTGCGGACAGCCCCGGCGGCGGCTGGATGCCCGGCTGAAGCTGGTGCTGATGACGGCCGTCGGCGCGGCCTCCATGACGCTGTCCGCCCCCGGCCTGTCCGCCCTCACAGGACTTTTGGCGGCGGCGGCGGTGTACACCCGGCTGCCCATCGCCGGCCTTGTGCGCGAAAGCCGTTTCTTCGCACTGCTGCTGGTGCTTGTCTTTGCGGCGCGCGCCCTCTCGACCCCGGGCGAGGTCTTGTTCGGTGCGTCCTTTGTTTCCTTCACCCGGCAGGGAATTTACGAGGGCGCCCTGATCTGCTGGCGCCTGATCCTGATGGTGACCGCAGGCATCATGTTCACCGCCGCCACGCCTTTGGCCGACACCAAAGCCGCCATCGAGTGGTTTCTGACGCCGGTACCGGGGATCCCCCAGAAGCGCATCGCCGTCCTCATCGGCCTGATCGTGCGCTTTATTCCGGTCATTCTGTTCAAAGCCGGGGAAATTTCCCGGGCCCAGCACGCCCGCTGCATCGCCAACCGCAAAAACCCGCTCTATCGTCTGAAAACACTGAGCCTGCCTCTTTTGCGCATCGTTTTCACGGACGCCCAGCGTCTGGCGGACGCCATGACGGCCAGGGGCTATTCCGACATGGATGCCGATTGACAGCCCCCCACCCCTATAGTAAAGCCCCTTTTATGAAAATTATCATCATCGGCGCCGGGGAGGTCGGCTACCACATCGCCGGCCGCCTGGCCCTTGAAAACAAAGATGTGGTGGTTGTGGACCGCAACATGGACTCCGTGCGGCGGGTGGCGGATCATCTCGATGTGCAGACGATCCACGGCTCCGGCAGCAGCCCGGTCATCCTGGAACAGGCCGGCATACGGGAGGCCGAAATCCTGCTGGCGGTGACCGACAGCGACGAAGCCAATCTGGTGGCCTGTCTGATGGCCAACATCCTGTCCCCCGGCACCAAGAAGCTGGCGCGCATCCGCGGGGCCGAATACGATGCCTACCACGATCAGTTCCGCGACAAGCCGCCGCACATCGACACCATCATCAATCCCGAAATCGAGGTCGTCAAAACCATCGACCGCCTGCTGCGCCTGCCCGGGGCGGTGGATGCCGGCGAATTCGAAAACGGAAAAATCATTTTCGTCGGTGTGCGGCTCGACGAAACAGCACGGCTGATCAACTACCGGCTGTCGGAAATATCCATGATGGCGGACGTCGACCGTCTGCTGATCGTCGCCATCGTACGTGATGAGGAGCTGATCATCCCGCGGGGGGACGATCACCTTCAGCCCAACGACCTGGTCTATTTCATCAGCGAAGAAAGCCGGCTGATGGAAAACCTGATCGCTTTTGAAAAACACGTCGAACCCCTCAAACGGGTGCTGATCGTGGGCGGCGGCCGCATCGGCCTCCGCCTGGCGCGCCTGCTGGAGGAGCGTTCCATCAGCACCCGCATCATCGAGCGCGACCCGGAGCGCTGCACGGTTTTGGCCGAATCCCTGAGCCGGGCCGTGGTGCTTTGCGGCGACGGCTCCGACCAGGATCTGTTGAGCGAAGAAAACATCCACAACATGGATGCGGTGGTCACCCTGACCAACGACGAAGAAACCAACGTGCTGGTGTCGCTGTTAGGACGCCGCATGGGCGCCCGCAAGGCGATTACCAAAATCAGCCGCTTCAACTATTTCCCGCTCATGGCGTCCATTGGCGTGGAGCAGATCGTCAGCAGCCGCCTTTCGGCCATCAACACGATCCTGCAGCACATCCGCCGCGGCAAGGTGCTGTCGGCCATGTCCCTCAAAGGCGAGCAGGCCGAGGTGCTGGAGGCCGAGGCCCTGGAAACCTCCGCCATCGTCGGCAAACCGCTCAAGCAGATCAACTTTCCCAAGGGGGCCATCCTGGCGGCCATCATCCGCGGGGAACAGGTGATCATCCCCTCCGGCGACAGCGTGGTGGAGCCCCACGACCGGGTCATCATCTTCGCCAAACAGGAGGCGATTTCAAAAATCGAAAAGATCCTGATGGTCAAGCTGGAGTTCTTCTGATGCGCTGGCGCTACATCGCCAAAGTCGTCGGCTGGCTGACGCTTTTTTTCGGTTTGACCATGGCCGTCGCCCTGCTGGTGGCCATTTTTTACCGCGACCGCAGCGTGCGGCCGCTGTTGTTCAGCATGCTCACCACCATCGCCTGCGGCGGCGCGGCGGCCCTGTTGCTGCGCCGCGAAGCCGTCAACAACATCAGCCAGCGCGAGGCCATGGCCATTGTGGCCCTGGGCTGGACCGCGACCGGGCTGTTCGGGGCCCTGCCCTTTTTACTGGGCCCGGACGGCTTCACCCTGGTGGACGCGGTTTTCGAGTCCGTCTCGGGCTTTACCACCACCGGCGCCTCCATCATCACCGACATCGAGAGCATGCCGCCCGGTCTTCTGTTCTGGCGCAGCTTCATTCAGTGGCTGGGCGGAATGGGCATCATCGTGCTCTCCCTGGCGGTGCTGCCCTTTCTCAAGTCCGGCGGCATGCAGCTGTTCAAGGCGGAAGTGCCCAGTCCGGTTCCCGACAAGCTCAAGCCCCGGGTCAAGGAAACCGCCGTCGTGCTGTGGAAGGTGTACATTCTGTTTACGGCGGCCGAAATCCTGCTGCTGGCGGCCGGCGGCATGGGCTGGTTCGACGCCGTCTGCCACAGCCTCACGACCCTGCCCACCGGCGGCTTTTCGCCCCGCAACACCTCCATCGCCCACTACGACAGCGCTTACTTCGACACGGTTTTCATCATCTTCATGCTGCTGGCGGGGATCAATTTTTCGCTGCACTATCAGCTGATCAGAGGCAAGCCGCTTTCCATGTGGCGCGATGCGGAGTTCCGCTTCTTTCTGGGTACGGTGGTTTTTCTGGTGCTTCTGGTCAGCTTCAACGTCTACCGCGATGTCTATCAGAGTGCGGGCCAGGCCCTGCGCTACGGCGCGTTTCAGGTGGTTTCGATTCTGACCACCACCGGCTACGCCACCGCCGACTACGAAAAGTGGCCTTTTTTGTCCCAGCTGGTCCTGCTGCTGTGCATGTTCGCCGGCGCTTCGGCCGGCTCCACCGGCGGCGGCATGAAGCTTTTGCGGGTCATGCTGCTGTTCAAATACAGCTACCGGGAGCTTTTCTGCCTGATCCACCCCCACTCGGTGGTGCATGTGAAAATCGGCGGCCGGCTGATTCCCGAAGAGGTCGTCCGCAGCGTCATCGGCTTCATCGTCATCTAC
>Ga0180430_10004794_pt1 | contig 11344 bp, 8 predicted proteins | sample SS_ome_9_FD_132999 | JGI IMG/M metagenome (GOLD analysis project Ga0180430, IMG submission 132999) | Hypersaline lake sediment archaeal communities from the Salton Sea, California, USA - SS_1_S_2 metaG | ecosystem: Environmental > Aquatic > Non-marine Saline and Alkaline > Hypersaline > Sediment... | reverse complement strand
CGAAAGACTGGGAGAACAAGCCTGCACTGGGGCCATCCGGAATGCTCCCTACCAGGTGATCCTGGGAAAGAGTGCCGAGTTAAGGGACGGGCACCAGGGGTATATGTGCCATGCGACCCTGGATAATGTGCGGATTTTTGACCGGGTGGTTCCTATGGAGGATCTGAATCGGGACGAAGAATCTTTTAAGTCCGGGTCCTTACTCTGGCTCGATTTCGAAACATCCCGGGAAGAGGGGACCTATTATTCCATCGGGATCCCCGGGCGGACCTACGGGCTTATCTGGCCCGATCGCTCCATTCAGCCCGAATTGTGGCAGATGAAAAAATCTCCTCAGCCGGTTGCCTTTACACTGAAAGACCTGGAGCAGGGCATCATTGAGATTACAAATCGCTTCCATTTCAGAAATCTTCAGGAAGTCAATTTTATGTGGGAACTCAGGGCCGATGGTGTAAGCGTGCAGGAGGGGACATTCCATCTGGACCTGGAGCCCGGGCAACAGAAAGACTTGCACATCCCCTATAAGCTTTCGGAGCTAAAACCGGGATCAGTATATCATTTGCTGGTAAGTGGCTCAACGGGAAGTGATATGCCATGGGCTGAAGCTGGACATGAGCTGGCCTGGGAGCAATTCGAGTTTCCTTTGCCCAAGGAGTCTGCTGAGCCGGAGAAGCATGCGATGTCCCGGGCAAATTTGCCTTTAGAGCTTATTGAGTATGAGAATTCGGTGGAGGTGAAGGGGACCGGTTTCAGCTATATTTTTGACAGGCATAACGGTGATCTTTCATCCATGACTATTTCTGGGAAGGACCTGGTCAGCAGGGGACTCCGGGTAAATGTCTGGAGGGCTCCGCTTGCCAATGATCTGGATTCCTGGAATTTCTGGCGCACCGAAATGGGACATGTGACCGAGGGCATGGGTAAGGAGACTGCAAACGGATGGCGCAGCATCGGACTTGACCAGCTGGAGCAAGTGGTGGATCTCTTCAGGAGTGAGACTGAAAACGGAAAGATCAGAATTTATGTGGAGGCCAGTTTGCAGGCAATGAACCATACCACCGGATTCAAGGTGTTTTATGATTACAGCATCTCAGGAGATGGAGAAATCGAGCTTGCATGCAGGGTTTCTGCCAGGGGAAATATGACTAAATGGATACCCAGGGTTGGACTGCAGATGGAGCTTCCCGACGATTTCCAGGAAATGGAGTGGTTTGGAAGAGGCCCCTTTGAAAATTATCCTGACAGGAAGACGGGGGCTAAAACGGGTATTTACCAGACTACTGTGGAGGAGGACTATGTGCCCTATATTATACCTCAGGACTATGGAAACCGCTGCGATGTTCACTGGTTCGAGCTTCGTGATGACGAAGGGAGGGGCTTGCATATAAGCGCCGATCAGCTCTTCAATGTAAGCGCTCAGAAATATTCAACAGATATGCTTGACCGGGCGCATTATCCCTTCCAATTAGAGGAAGAAGGGCTGGTCACTCTTAACCTGGATCATCGTGTCACGGGAGTCGGAGGAACAGCCAATTCGGTTCTGAATCCCTATCGCGTGGCTCCGGGAGAGTTTGAGTTTACATTTACCCTGAAGCCTCTAATGCCTTAAGCAGCAATAAAAAAGGGTTCCGAATTCTCAGAACCCCATGAACAATGCGCTGTTTGTTAATTTGTATAAGCTGTTTGTTTGCTTATATGAGCTGCTTGATTACTTATATGAGTTAATTGTATTTTATATCAGCTGATTTATTTTAGGCATAAAAATCATCAGCAAGGAGAAAAAGGTAAATCCGGCAGTGAGGCAAACAAGGATATTGCTGATTGCTTTAATCCTTATGGCCTGGCCTGAAGATATGCTATCGTCATAGATGGCCACCAGATGGGCCGCATTTCTGTAAAATCCGGTGAAAAGGAATGCAGCCGAAAGCAAGGCTACAAGAGTCCATTGTAATGCGTTTAATTGCAGGAAAATACCGGCTGAAATAACAATAATTGTGAAAAGCAGCTGAATCAGGAATCCCCCATCTTCTGTGGCGATTCTTCGTAATCCGATGTTATGACGTGCGCATTTTTTTACCATAATACATTCAGATCTTATGACCAAATGTAACAATACTTCCGTGAACGTCAAATATTTTTACATGAAAATTTACTGGCTGCTTTTTTCACCTTTCCTGCTTTCCATGAAAGGGCTCTCTCGCAGGACGAAAGTTCCTATCAGTGCAAGAAAGGCCAGAATAACGAAAATCTTCAAGAATATGCCCAGATACTGGTTTTCCCTGATGCTCATCCCTGCCACGAAGATCATGCCTGTTAGCTGTCCCACCCACAGTAGTATTCCCTGCGAGGTAGATTCAGGTGAAGGGTAAGATATTTCGGCGGCATACTGAAAACCCACCGGTCCGGCACTCATGACAAAAAAACCCAGCGCAAAGGAGGCTGCCAGGGATATCCTGTAAACAGTTTCGGGATCAGAAGCCAGTTCACCAGCGAATGCCAGGGCAGTCACAGCCGGAAGCATACCTGCAATACAGATGACCAGGAAGGGTTTTCTTCTTTTATACCTGTCCGAAAGCGTCGGAATTATCACTGCTCCAATGATCCCTCCAATAAGCATTACTCCCCCGATTAAACCATCCGAGTCTTCCACTCCCACCCGTTCGGCAATAGAGTCAGTCATGGAGCTGATGGCATTGAAAATTCCAAGTCCGAGAAGGAAGAGAAAAATGGTAATACGCATGTCCCTGTTTACAAGGATATGAGCGATTCCTTTTCTGAAGGTGTAGCGTTCAACCCTTTCATCATCCTTGGTGGGCTCCCGGTTTCTTATCAGCGCCAGACTGCCTAGGGCTGCCACAAGGCTGAAAATTCCATAAATCCAGAGCATCTTCTCAAAACCGGACGCGTAATCAGGCTGTGATGGATCGGAACCCACCAGCATGGGGGTAACAAGCATGGCTATAACAATTCCGACATACTGTGCCAGGGCCAGTAAGCCGGCGGCCATTCCTCTCTGGTAGAGTGGGAACCAGCGTGCTGTAACAGCAGTTACTCCATTGAGGATAAAGGGCTGTGCAATGGCCAGTCCGGTCTGTGCAATTAGTACAGCTGCAAAACTACCTGCAAAAGCTGCCTTCATCAGACTGAAAAGGGCCAGCAGTATGGCGCCGATGGCCAGACCGGTTCGTATTCCATAGGTATCTATCACATAGGATGCAGGGAAGCTCATGACCAGGAAAACCAGCATATAAAGCATGGCCAGAAAATCAATATTCAGGAAGGAGTCCGGGTTAAACTGCCCCCCGTAAAACAGTTCGGCAGGCCTTGCCACCGCCGCATGGGCGAGCCACTGGATCTCAATGGCCACGGTAATCAGCATAAAGACTGCCAGGATCACATATCGGTAGACCGGGTAGTGATTCTCTTTACACATTCTATTTATTTTTCTCTGCTTCCCCGGAATACTTGCGGATGTACATCTGGTGCATCAGGTGGGCCTCAAATTTATTTATACTCTTTGCTCCTCCAAGAAATTCGGCTTCAATAAAGGCTTTGCAAGCCTTCTCCAGGACCTGGCATACCACAAAAGCTTCTACCAGGTCGCGCCCCACACAAACGGCACCGTGATTGGCCATCAGGGCTGCATTTCTTCCTTTCAGTGCGCTGACTGTCTTTTTTGTGATCTTTTTGGTGGATGGCAGGGCATATTCCGCCACCCGGACCGAGGGTCCAATAATCTGGGCCATATCATCCAGGATGGGAGGAACTTCGCGCTGTGCTGCTGCCACCGTGGAGGCATTCATCTGGTGGGTATGAATCACCGCATGTATTTTCTTCCGGGTTCTGTAGATTTCGCAGTGAAGCTCTTTCTCCGAGGAGGGCTTGATTTTACCTTCATGTTTTGAGGTGTGATAATTTACCAGTACAATATCTTCAGGACTCAGATCTTCGTAGTTTCGTCCGCTTGGTGTAATCAGCATATAAGTCTCATCCACCCGGATACTGATGTTTCCCCAGGTCCGGGCCACCAGACCTTCCTTTACAAGTTTCAGGCCGCCCTGGATAATCTCTTGCCTGATTAATTCTAGACGATCTATTGGTTCTGTCTTGGTGCTGTTTTCCATATCGGGCTGTTCTTTTTGCTTGCTTATGCCTTAGTATATCCCTGTCTGAAGCGTTCTAGATTTGCTGCAATATATACTTTTTTCAAGCTCCGGTAAACATCTTTATAGGAATGGAACAAATCCAGGTACAGGCCCTGCAGGGAGGGGTCGGGACTAAAATTTTGTTTCACTTTTATATACCTGTTTACCTGGTGAAAGGAGTCCATCAGGCCACTGCCCACAAAGGCACAGATGGCCGCTCCCAGGGCACCTGTCATGGTTGGCCGATTAATGGTCTCAAGCTCAAGGCCAGTGATATTGGCAATGCCCTGCATCCAGCTTTCATTCACCGATCCTCCCCCAATGGCCCTTATCTTTGAAGGTTTGAACCCAAAGTCACGCCGATAGTTTTCAAAGATCCACCTGAGGTTGTAGGCCACTCCTTCGAGCAATGCATTCACCAGGTGACCCCGTGTATGTTCCTGTCCAAGATTAAATACCGTAGCTCTTGTTGTGGTGGTACTTACCGGGCAGCGTTCACCCAGTAACCAGGGGGTAAAAATCAGGTGGTCCGATCCTGGCGGAACACCGGCTGTCTCGCTATCAATAAAGGAATAGATATTGCTGATGGCCGGATCGTTCTTTTCCAGTTTGTAAAACTTCTCGATCATCCAGTCCAGGTTGGCCCCGGCCGATTCGGTAATGCCAACCAGCAGGTTCTTCCCGGCATCGGCACTTTGCAATACTACGGCGCCATTTTTATGTTTCAGATTCTTTCCGGTGGTGATTCCTGCCCAGGCAGAAGTGCCAAGGTAGATATGAGCATCGCCCTCGGCTGTGGAACCCGATCCCACTGCTGCACTCTGGGTATCATCACATCCACCAAAGACCTTTACAGACTGGGGCAAGCCCAGCTCTTCGGAAGCCTCCCTGGTGAGGGTCCCTGTTACATCGGTTGACCTGACCAGTGGAGGGACTTTATTTATATCTATACCGGAGATTTTGAACAGCGTGCGTTCCCAGTCCTTTTTCTTCAGGTTAAAGCCATAGGAACAGGCTCCGGTCCATTCAAATACCTTGCGTCCCGTAGCCCTGAACTTAAGATAGCCGTTCACATCCAGGATAGTCTCGATCCGATTGTACAGATCAGCCCTGTTTTGTTTAATCCAGCGCAGTTTCGGGATCACATCTTTCCCTGTTATTTCCACGCCAAGCAGCTTTTCAAAAATCTTTTTGCCACCCAGGAGACTCATTAACCACTGAGCTTGTTCCTCAGCACGTCCATCTACCCAGGTAATATTATGCATCAGCAACTTATTGGAACTGTCCAGGGGAATGATGCCCATGGCCTGTGTGGAAAACACCATGCCTATGATATCATTGGGATTGATCCCGCTGTTTTCCAGAATCTTCCTTGTATTTATTACAACAGCATTCCAGTAATCTTCAGGATCCTGCTCCACCCAGCCCGGATTCGGATAGCTGAATCCATAGGGGGAGCTGGAATGAGCAATAATTTCTCCATGCTGACTGACCATGGCACTTTTCGCACTGGAGGTACCCAGGTCATGGGAAAGAACATATCTTCCTTTATTACTCATTTGAGGATTAATACTGTTAATCTAAATTTTTTACATTTTTTGAAAGACCCGCTCAAATCCCTGCAGGGCTTCATCTATCACTTCATCCGTGTCGGCCATGCTGGTATACATCCGGCTTCCGGCCAGGGTCACAATTCCCTCCATCATATAGGCTGCACCCATCTCCTCCATCATATGTTTCCGGACTTTGATTTCTTTCAAAGTTCCGGGGATGGTCCAGAATTTTTTCATGTTAATGGGGAGGAACATGGTGCCCGTTGTTTCCAGGTGACAGATGGATCCCTGGTTGTAAGCCACATAGGGTAATTCGTAGTCCCGGATCAGCTTTTGAAGTCCTTTGGTGAGCCGGTCGCCTGCAGCCCCTGCCTTCTCACATGCATTCTGCTTTTCTATCTCCACCAGGGTATAGTAACCGGCAGCCGAACTCAGGGGATTGGCTGCCAGGGTGCCGCCTACCATAGCACGCTTTTTTCCTGTTTGCAAACCGGCAGCCAGGTACTCCATCAGATCACGTGATCCACCCAGTCCCCCTGCAGCCGGATAGCCGCCTGCCACCACTTTTCCAAATACGGTGAGATCGGGCTTCACCCCGAAATAACCCTGGGCACCGCTGATACCGATCCGGAAAGCGGTGACTACCTCATCGAAGATTAAGAGGGCCCCGTATCTGTCGCATAGTTCCCGGATCTCTTTATTATGCCCAAGGTCCACCGGTCGTGTCCCACTCTCGGTGCCCATAGGTTCCACAATGACTGCTGCGGTACCCTGACCTTTCAGCCTGTTCCTGCGCAACCTGCGCTCAAGTGATTTAATATTATTGGGGAAGGCTTCCTGGGTATAGCGCCTGCTTGCTTTAGGGATCCCGTGTGCATCAAATCCGCCGGTGCCGGGTACCCGTAAGGCATAGACCAGGCTATCGCTCCAGCCATGGTATCCGCCCCCCATCTTAATAATGTTCTTTTTCCCTGTGGCCAGTCGTGCCACCCGGATGGCTGCCATGCAGGCTTCGGTGCCGCTTCCCAGCATACGGAACATATCCACTCCCGGTAAATGCTCACAGATAAACCGGGCGATCTTCAGTTCATATTCATGGAACAGTCCTGTTGAAGGACCAGTAGTGTTAATAAGCTCCAGGATCTTCTCTTTTACTGCGGGGTAGTTACTCCCCAGAACAGTAGGTCCGCCGGCCTGCAGGAAGTCAATGTGACGCTTGCCATCCTTATCATAGAGGTAGGGTCCTTCGGCACGGTCAAATACGATGGGGAAGGGATAGTTAAAAGCCAGGTTGTGTTGTACACCTCCCGGGATGAAATTTTTTGCCTGTTCGATGACCGGCTTGGAAGTGGCGTATTTCTTATTGTAAGCTTTAATGTAAAGCTCCATCTCGTCTCTCTTTATGGGACGGATTGGTTGTGCAATCAATTGCTGTATCCTGGAGTATATTTCGGCAGTATCGTGATACTCTGAGATGGCAAATCCGCTGTTCATGGGGGTGCTTGTTGAAAATCCTGTAAAAATGAAACCTTAACGAATGTAACAAAACAAAATTCTGGAGCAAAATCTTCCACTCTATTCTAGGGCCTTTTGGTCTGAGTATAGTATTCCTTGTTCATCTCATTCCTGCGAACCCTGATGCGTGGCCGACTTTTAATTTCGATCGGATGGGGCTCTTAGCTTCCAGGATGGGACAGGCAGATTAAAGAATTTGGGGAGCCCTTCAGGCTGGCTGAAAATGAACACTTATCCTGCGTTTTTGAGGAAACTAAATGTTACATTTGAAAAAGTACCAATAAAAAAACTCCAATCATGAAAAAAATCCATCTGATCCTTACTGCTGTGCTTGTAATGATGCAGCAGGGACTTCTGGCCCAGGAATTTGATGGCCTGGACAACAATCTTTCCAATCTCTACAGAATGTCCGATGCAAAGACACGCAGTATCTCACCGGAGAACTTCACCGGCGAGAAGGGCAAAGGGGGCATGGCCGTACTTGGGGAAGGCGCTGCTTCTAACGAGGCCCGTGATCTTGGTCAGGGCTATAAAGTGAGCCCCTATGTAATTATCCAGCCAGGGGAGGTATTTACCATGGCGGAAATGGAGGGTCCCGGATGCATTCAGCATATCTGGCTGACTCCAACGGGCGACTGGCGTTTTTATGTCCTTCGTTTCTACTGGGACGATGAAGAAGAGCCTTCAGTGGAAGTTCCTGTGGGAGACTTCTTCGGTATGGGCTGGGGCGAATATGCACCCTTGAATTCCCTTGCTGTATGCGTGAATCCTGGCAGAGCTTTTAATTGCTACTGGCAGATGCCTTTCCGGAAGAAATGCCGGATCACCATGGAAAATATCGATGTGAAAGCTACCCGTCTCTACTACCAGGTGGATTATGTATTGACAGATGTCTCCAATGATGCGGCCTACTTTCATGCCCAGTTCCGGAGACCTGCCCCGGATGCTGATAAAGCCGCCTATACCATTGTGGACGGCATAAAAGGAAAGGGCCAGTATGTGGGGACCTACATGGCCTGGCAGGTGAATAACAATGGCTAGTGGGGCGAAGGAGAGATAAAATTCTACATGGATGGCGACAAGGAATTTCCCACCATTTGCGGGACGGGTGCTGAGGATTATTTCTGCGGATCCTATAATTTCGATGTGGGGGGACAATACAAGGAATTTAGTACTGCCTATTCGGGCCTGCACCAGGTGATCAGACCCGACGGCACTTACCAGGCGAATACCCGCTTTGGCCTGTATCGCTGGCATATCACAGATCCAATCAGGTTTGAGAAAGATCTGCGTGTCACCATCCAGGACCTGGGATGGCGCAGCGGTGGACGCTATCTGAAACAGGGAAGCGATATCGCATCGGTGGCTTTCTGGTACCAGGCAGAGCCCCACGAGCCTTTCCCGGCCCTACCTTCCAAGGATGATCTGGAGGTTCGCTAGCTTACAAATTATCAGAAAGAAGCCATACGCTTATTAACTACTTATTGCTTAAATCCTTATGAAAAGAATCCTTCTTCCTTTTATTGTTTCACTCGTGCTGGTGTCATGCGACAATACAGCACCGCCTGAAGCCCTTGCTCCTGTGCCGGAGGCCAGACAGCTGAAATGGCATGAGCTGGAGTTCTACGCCTTTGTGCATTTTAATATGAATACTTTCACTGATATGGAATGGGGGACCGGTGGGGAATCGCCCCAACTGTTTAATCCCAGCGAACTGGATTGCAGGCAATGGGCCAGGGTTTGCTACGAAGCCGGGATGAAAGGCATTATTCTCACTGCCAAACACCACGATGGTTTCTGTCTCTGGCCCTCGGCCTATACGGAGCATTCTGTAAAGAATTCTCCATGGAAGAACGGGAAGGGCGATGTGGTGAGGGAGCTGGCAGATGCCTGCGAACATTATGGATTGAAGCTCGGGCTCTATCTGTCGCCCTGGGACCGTAACCATGCTGAATACGGTACCGATGCTTATCTTACTTACTTCCGGAACCAGCTCACCGAGCTGATGAGCAACTACGGAGAGGTCTTCGAAGTTTGGTTTGACGGGGCAAACGGGGGCACCGGGTGGTATGGCGGGGCCAATGAGGAAAGGCGTGTTGACCGCAAAACCTACTATGACTGGCCCAATACCCGTCAAATCGTCAGAGATCTGCAACCCGATGCAGTTATGTTCAGCGATGCAGGTCCGGGTGTACGCTGGGTGGGAAATGAAGCTGGCTGGGCTGGAGAGACTAACTGGAGCATTATTCGAAGGGATGAATTCTGGCCGGGATCGCCCAACTACAAGGATCTTACCACGGGACATGAGGATGGAACCCACTGGGTGCCGGCTGAAGTGGATGTTTCCATACGGCCCGGATGGTACTACCATAAATCAGAAGACCATAAGGTAAAATCGGTGAAGCAACTGGTGGATATCTACTACCATTCCATCGGAAGGAATGCCTCCTTTCTTTTGAATTTCCCGGTGGACCGGCGAGGACTGATCCATGAGAAGGACGTGGAGCAACTGATGAAGATGGTGGAAGTGATCCAGGCCGACCTGGCCTTTGACCTGGCCTGGGAAGCGAAAATTGAAGCCAGCCAGGTCAGGGGAGGTTCCAGGCTCTATGATGCCAGCCATGTGGCGGATGGTGATCCGGAAACGTACTGGGCCACAGACGATGGGGTTGTTGCAGCCTCACTGACCATTGATTTTGGGGAGGAGACCACCTTTAACCGCTTTTTGGTCCAGGAGTATATCCCGCTTGGACAACGTGTGAAGGAGTTTTCTCTGGAAGCCTGGGTGGACGGAGCCTGGGAAGAGATCGACAGGCAGACTACCATCGGGGCCAAACGGATCCTGAGGTTTGAGAACGTTAGCAGCAGCAAACTCCGTTTTAATATCCTGGATGCAAAGGGCTGTCCCACCATTTCAAATGTGGAGATTTACCATGCCCCCAAGTTGCTGGAGCCTCCGGCCATTGAGCGGGACAAGCAGGGCAATGTGAGTATGGAATCCTTTGATAATGGATTGGAAATCTATTATACCCTGGATGGTAAGGATCCGGATGAGAATTCTGCAGCATATACCGAATCATTCAGTCTCAAAGGAAAAGGTGAGATCAGGGCCATGGTTTATGATCCCGACACCGAAGAGTCCAGTGCGGTGACCCTCCAACAATATGATATTTGCAAGGAACTCTGGAAAGTGCTTATACCCGATCCAAAGCTGTATCACAGGGTAGAGGCAGCCATTGATGCCAATACGCGGACCATCTGGAGAAGCAATCCGGAGCAGGGCTTACCTCAGGCCATGGTGGTGGACCTGGGAGAGGATCTGGAGCTTACTGGTTTTACCTACCTGCCTACCCAGCAGCGTTACATTGACGGTACCATCTCTTACTACAAATTCTATGTGAGTGAAGATGGTATACGGTGGGGCGATCCTGTATCCTCAGGGGAGTTTAGTAACATCAGGAACAGTCCTGTATTGCAGACCATAACTTTTGAGTCCGCACCTGCCCGTTATATCAAATTTGTGGCTGAGCGGGAGATCAATGACGGAGCTTTTGCAAGCATAGCAGAGCTTGGGATTATCACATCAGATTAGAAGCGGGCCATGAAAAAAATGCATCTAAGTGGAATGATCCTGGCTGTGCTGCTATGGATTCCTTGTGCAGATTCTGCGGGTCAGATGCCTGTGGATAGTTCACGGCTGGTAAGGGTGATGACTTTTAATATCTATCACGGGGAGACTATGAAGGGGGATTTTGACCTGGACCTGATTGCCGGGGTGATCCGGCAGGAGGATCCGGACCTGGTGGCCCTGCAAGAGGTCGACTTTCGTACGAAACGGGCCAGGCACATGGACCTGGTTTCCGAGTTGGGGAACCGGACCGGACTGGTGCCATTGTTTGGGAGGGCCATGTATTTCGATGGAGGTGAATACGGGGAGGGCATCTTATCCAGGTATTCCTTTATATCAAGCCTGAATCATCCCCTCCCGGCTGGGGAAGGGAAAGAGCCAAGGGCGGCCCTGGAGGTCCGGATTCAGCTTCCGTGCGGAGATACCATTGCCTTTATCGGGACTCATTTTGATCATACGGATGATGTGGACAGGATCAATCAGGCCAGCAAGCTGAGGGAGAT
>Ga0180430_10004793_pt1 | contig 11344 bp, 14 predicted proteins | sample SS_ome_9_FD_132999 | JGI IMG/M metagenome (GOLD analysis project Ga0180430, IMG submission 132999) | Hypersaline lake sediment archaeal communities from the Salton Sea, California, USA - SS_1_S_2 metaG | ecosystem: Environmental > Aquatic > Non-marine Saline and Alkaline > Hypersaline >... | reverse complement strand
GAGATTGATTCAGCACTTCCTGTGCCTCACCGCCTCGCGGCAGCCTGCGGCTGTCCAAAATGGCAATCCTGCCATTTTGTCGAACTCTTGTCGTTCGAGTTTCTTGGAAGCAATAACGAAAAAAGCCCACACGAGGTGGGCTTGATTCGTTATATGGCGCGCCTGAAGAGATTCGAACTCCTGACCGCTCGGTTCGTAGTCAAGATTTGGATTTTTTCGGATTCTTTAATTCTCTTAATTTCAATACCTTACGGCACCTGCATTTTATTTTTTGCTACCAGAACCAGTCTCAATCAGTCTATTCCAGCCACAAACTGGTGCAAATTTGGTAGCAACAATATAGAGGTTCTCATCGTGGCAAAACCATATTTTACTTCATTCCATTTAGTCTGCTATGTATTTAACGGACCTGATTTCATGCTGAAAAGTCGGCCTAATTTCTAGACAGTGAACATAATTTCCGGGTTGAAATTTCTTCTTCACGGGCAACTGTGTGGTATTAGCAAATATTTTTTATTCCGTCTTAAAGGGTATTAAATGAAAACTAGCAACAATAATTTCTATGGGTGGTATTCAATCAGAGACTTCATCTCTTCTGATCAGTTAAATTGATGAGCTATCGTTGAAAAGCGGTCTACCATTAAATTATATTCCGTTTCAGTACCCCTATCAGAGCTAAGTACTGATTCAATTTTCGCTGCTTCCCTTCTTTCTTTAACGATTTATAAAAGTAAGAATTATACAATTAAGGCAATACTCCATGTCACTATATACTCCTTCTCAAATGAGGTATTCATACCTTAAAAATACACTACAAAAATCAAATATTAGTGAAATATACCTACAGATGAATTACTCGCTTATTGAAGTAGTAATTGCGGAAAATCCGGTTGGTGATGAAAAAGAAGACTGGTGTCGTTATGTGCTCGTTCGTGATGCTTCAAAGATTACTGGTTACCACCGTGGATCAGTAATGGAAACAACTGACTACGCTAATGGTTACTTAGCGCAAATTAATGGTCGAAACCAATATAACAAACCAAAATACCCCATCTCTAAATCAAAATAGATAAGAGTTTTTTTGTATCGCTCTAATGCTTAACCAATGTTATTCACTCGACTCGATATCCGGAAGGATCAGGAACAACTTAAATGAACTCACAAACTAGTGAAAGTTATATGATGGTGCACTTTACTAACGGTAAAAAGCAAACCTATTCTTTTCCCAGTCAGGGCAGCAAAGTGATGAGAGGCAAACTGGCCGAGGAAATTTTCAATTCAGGCCAAATGATGATCGAATTAGAAAATAAGATGGTAATAATTCCACTTGCAAATGTATTGTATGTGGAAATAAAACCAATACCCTCACCCCTTCCTAATGTTGTTTTTGAGAAAGGGAAATTTCTTGGTGAGACTTAAAATAAGAAAATCCTTTTAAATAACCGATATTGCAAAAAGACAAGTAATACCTAGCTATTACTTACATAAGGAGTATGCTGTTAATTCCTGACTACTTATCTTGGTTATTTTGATCAAGATGTACAGCAGGAGGCATACGATGAATCAACATACCCTTTCCTATAGCGATAAAGAGATATCAGGCAGCAATTTTGCGACCCGCTTATCTGATCTAGATGCACAAAACTGGAACCGCAATAAATCACAAAAACTTGCAAAACTTGAGGGGGTCGACCTAAATGATGAGCACTGGGCTGTTATTTCCTTTCTTCGCAGCCATTATCTTTGGAATGGAAATCAATTGAATGAATCTCAATTATCTGAAGACTTAAATCAACATTTTTTTAAGCTTGGTGGTGGAGAATATCTGAACAAGCTATTCAATGGAGGAGTGATCGCCCAAGGACGTCGTTTGGCTAATATCCATATATCTAAAATCATATAATACCCCAACTTTAACTCGGGAACTGAGTTTAGAATCTTTTCAAATAAGTGTAGTAACAAATAATGACAATAAGTTTTCCAAATCCAAATCGAAGTTTTGATTCCGATAGCAATCGTATCCTTTTTTGGGGATACGATAATATCACGGAGGTTTCTTTTTATTTAGAAACACAAGCGCTTGAAAGGTTTAATTCTGAGAAAACAAAAACAGAGTCTGGTTTTTTGCAGATTTTCGATGCAATTCGAAGCCAGATTTATGAGGTTGCCAATAAAGTCTATACCCGTGGTGAAAAAGGTAACCACGCCTATGTATTATCGTCAAAAGATTTTTAAGGGTAACTAACTCTTAAGTTTTGACAGCCAGGATTGAGCTGCTCTGATTTCTCCTACAGCAAGACCTCTTGAGTTCAGTAATATCGGTGTGATATGAGTCTGGAGTTTAAGTTTCTCATCTTCAGAAAGAGCACCTAGATATTCAAGGATTGTCATTAAGGCAACGGTACGAGCACGGCTACTGCCATCTGCTATTTTCAATGCAATTCCAAAACCACGCTCTGGGATGGCAGCTGTGACAATACCCTCTGCTCCAGTTTTAGCCAGTACGGAACCTTTCGTTACTTCATTCAACTCACTCACCATAGTTCCACTCCCAGCGATGTAGAGTGGTTCGCTCGTCATGGCCTTATGAAGGCGGTAAATTGCCTGCGCACGAGTATCTGATAGCTTTTCCGGATTAGCAAAGCGGGCCATTGCATACGCTAGCTGTTTTAGTGGCATTGTCGGCGCTGGTAACCCACAGCCATCAGTCCCTATTGGATACTGCTTAAGATCGATGTCTGCAAGATCAGAAAGTATTTCCAACGATAATTGTTGTAATGGATGATCGAGCAAGTAGTAATTATTCAAAGATATATTCAGGTGCAGAGCAGTGGTTAAAAAACCAGTGTGCTTTCCTGAACAATTGTGATGAATACGACAGCCTTGCTGTCCAGAGGCTAGTAGTTTATGGGCGCTTTCGGTATGTTCTGGCAGCACAGAGCCACAAGCTAAATGCTCCTCAGTTAAATCTAGTCGACTTAGCCATGATTTAACCAGGTCTTGATGTATGGGCTCGCCTTGATGAGATGAACAGGCCAGTGACAATTCAGCATCATTAAGCTCAAACTTTTCACAAGCACCACTTTCAACAAGTTGAATCGCAAGAAATGGTTTTAAAGCAGAACGGGGAAATACTAGTTGTTCAATATCTCCCCAGCTTTCTATGACATTGCCCTTGTAATCACACACAGCAGCAGCACCAAAATGCCGGCTTTCGACAACGTCATTGCGTGTAACTTCTACCAAAAGTTCATAAAGCATGTAACTGGAACTCTTAAATACAATGTATTCCCAAAAACACCAGGTAGTTAATGTGTAGTAGATAAATTTGCAGTGAAGTTTTTACCTGAATCCAAAGGCATATTCGACAACTGCTTTAAAGAAGCTCTGGTAAGTACGCCATCAAGCATCAGTCTAATTACTTTGTCATAGGTGAAGTCATGAGCTATGTCGCAAGCCTCAGGGAAGTAGCTTGAACCATAAGTCATGCCGGGGACTAGGTTCGCTTCCATAAAAAAACATTCTCCAGTTATATCGGTTTTAATATCGATACGGCCGAAGTCTCTGGCACCCATGTCGTTGAATGCATCGATAGCCAAAGTGGTTACACGTGTTTCTATATCAGTATTCTCGATTTTTATGAGTTTTTCTGAATCATCTATTTTTGCCTGTGAACCTAAAATTTTAAGTCCATTAGTTGATGTCGGCGGTAATACTTCAACAGCAGAGACAATTAACTTTTCATCATGAGTTTTGATGACCGCGACAGTATACTCACGACCATCCAGATATTCTTCAATCAGAATTGGCTGATTGAATGACTCATATAACGAAGCCATTTTACTTTCGTAGTCTGTAAAGTTGGTTACAAATGATAAATCATCAATACCGATACCATTGGCTGCATCTGATGGTTTTAAAAATAGCGGAAATGAGATTGGCAATTCACTTTCATTTGTATATTGCCCCGGAATAGCCACAAAGTATTTTGCTGTTTTAATGCCCTTATTGGATAAATGCGTCTTAGCTAGCACTTTATTTGAATCAAATTCCAATACGTCCCGTGATGAACCTGCAAAATCAATATTGTGTTGTGAAAAATAATCAGACAACCAGATATCACCTTCATGTTTAATAGGAATATACTTCACAGCTAGAATAACAAGTTCAGGGTTTCTTTTGATAATGTCGTCTAAATCTTCTTTCGAGCTACATATATTCAACCGAACACTGTGACCCTGACCATCCTTTCGAAGAGCAGCTAAAACACTATTGCAGGCTTTTAATGAGCCAAATCCACTTTCTTTTAACGATTCGTTAGGTGTAGTGATTATCTCTATATGCATTGTAATTCCTGAACCCAATATTGAGTTCGATTAAACGAACAGCAAAACGACTGATGCTAAAGAACCAGGATTACGCTGTAGATAAAGGTGGAGGAGAAACATACCTACTCGCTAACAGTTTATGTGTTAATAGTTCTGGTTTTAGCTAATGCCAGAAATAGCGAGTGGTTAATGATTATTGAAAATCTGAATGAACGCACAGCAAAGGCTGTGCGTAAAATAATTCAGGGCTAGATTGCCGTGATGTTCTCAGCCTGGAGGCCTTTTTCTCCCTGAGTCACTGCAAACTCGACTCTCTGCCCTTCGTTCAGGGTTTTGAAACCATCACCAGTAATGGCTTTGAAGTGAGCAAATACATCGGGGCCAGATTCTTGCTCAATGAAGCCAAAGCCTTTCGATTCGTTGAACCATTTAACGATTCCAGTAGTTTTAGACATAGTTTTATCCTAATTTCTTAATAGTAATAGAAGCCTTTGTAAAGGCCGTGGAGCTTAAACGTGTTGCTTTAAATTATGAAAATCAGGACGAGGTAGATCGAGGAAGAACTTCGTGATGGCAGGCATAAATAGAGGTGTGCACTTTCAAACACGAATCACTATATAGACTGTTTAGATAATAAGCAATTTATTTATACCAGCCTCTTGGTAATGTATTCAACAAGATTGAAGCTTTTTCAATTTCTTAGCGAAAGCGCTCATCGGGGGTTATAATTTAAAAGAGACTGTTATTTATTGGTTGCGATTGGCAAGCAGTGTTTTAGTCTTGATAAATTAGAGGTCTAGAAATGCGCAAGAAAATGATTAATGGCTCCTATCAAAAACAAGAAACACTTATAAATAATAACTGGCTTAATATTGAAAATATCGCTGAGGTTGAGATCACCTCAGAGAATGAGCGTCACCCAATAGAGTCAGCACTGATTCTTGATAGCTCTTCTGGTTGGGTTGCAGGTGAGGAAGGAATGCAAACAATTAGAATTGTGTTTAATACTCCTCAAAATATTCAAAAGGTAATGCTTAAATTTTCTGAATTATCACATGAGCGTACACAAGAATATGTTCTTAATTGGTATACAGAAAATGGTGAATCACACGAAATAGTAAGGCAGCAGTGGAATTTTAGTCCAGATGGTTCATCCATTGAGGTAGAGAATCATCATGTTAATTTTTCAAATGTTTCGGTGCTTGAGTTGTGTATTAATCCAAATATAAGTAGTAGCAACTCTACAGCTTCGCTAGATCAACTAAGAATTGCCTGACAATTTAGCTGCTGATCGTTATCCAGCATAGTTTCTCCAATATGTTCGAAAAGGCAATTTACAGCCAGCCCAACATCTTTGAATGGCAAATAGGGTTGTTGCTCAACTATTTTGTCTATGAGTTTTTAGTCATATAATTTTTTAATAAGAATGAAAGCCTTCAAATTTGTTCTATAAAATTAAGCAATTATTGTTTCAGGATTATTTGTGTTTCAATTCGCAAACATTCAAGCGGGAAATATCGCATTTCGCTCAATATTACAAGGAAGCAAATTGTCCCCATACTCAAAAAAAATATCTGAATTCCCTTCAAGTCATTTCAAAATCATTGGCTATTGCTGTCAGTGTAACAGCGAACATCAAATTAACCAGGATAAAGAACCAAGTATTACCCTTAAAGAACTACGCCAGAGCAGAAAATGTCCTGTATGTGAGGCTCAAGGGCTGAGTTTTTCAGTATTTACGAATAGTTTGCAATAGAGCAATAAAAAGAAAGCCCACCAGTAACCCATTGATCCTGATATTATGTTTATGACGATGGCAAAATGGATCAAACCAAGTTGATGCAATGGTTGCTTTTACCACATTTGAGATATCCAGAAGGCATCTCTGAGCGACTGCTTCCGGTAAGCTGACAGTTTTACTTTGTTTTTGGGTGACAGCAACTGCTGATAAGCAGTCAGTCTTTAAAATGGCTCAGCCGATTGTTTATAGTTTGTTCAAGCAGTAAAATCACCCTGTGGGTTTGGGTTTTTCCAGGCTTTATAGAGTGTATATCAGATAGGAGTTTATTTATGGCCATTGATCAACTGAAAGCTTTTTTAAGGAAAATGCAATCTGAGCCAGCACTCAAAAGCGAGGTGCTCCAAGCCGCAACTGCTGATGATGTTGCGCGCATTGCGCTCAAGCTGGGATTTGAATTTTCAGGCGATGAATTGCTGAGAATGTCAGGTCAGAAAGTAGATAAAGTTACCGTAATTAAGAACGACATTCCCGGCGAATATAATTAATGAGTTCTACCGATCCTCTAGGGATTGCATAGCTGTGCAAGGTGGCCGAGTTACTAGTCATCATTTCCAGGCTGTGACGGCTTGTAACACAACTCTGCCAGTTACCACGTTTAGCTGAATGGCTAATTTTTTAAGCTCTGTATAAGTATGTGATAATCACTATTTTACTCAAGCGCTTGAATTTGGTGATTTAATTGATTCAGCAGGTTTTCTCAATCGTTTTTCCAGTATTTGCAATAATTCTCGCAGGGTATTTATATGGCCGTAAGCACTTGCCTGATATGGCATCTGCCAACAAAATCAATATAGATATATTCGTTCCTGCGCTGATATTTTCAGTTCTTTCCGGAAAATCATTTCAAATTACAGAATTTGCCTCACTGGCTATCGGGGCAGCTTTCGTTGTACTGGTTTCAGGTCTATTGGCCTGGCCGGTTGCGAAAATGATGGGATGGAACTGCAGAACTTTTGTGCCTCCTGTGATGTTTACCAATTCTGGCAACATGGGCCTGCCACTGGCCCTGTTTGCTTTTGGAGAGGCGGCGTTACCCGCCGCAGTTCTTTTGTTCATAGTTGAAAATACATTACATTTTACTGTCGGTATGAAAATGATGGATCGAAAGGCATCTTTACTTGGTATTTTCCGGTTACCCATGTTGTTAGCTACTTTTGCGGGCCTGTTCGTGTCGATCATTAATATCGAAATTCCGGCTGTCATCGCAAGGCCACTGGAAATGATAGGGCAAGTTGCAATTCCTCTGATGTTGTTTTCGCTCGGTGTGAGACTTATCAGTATTGACTACAGAGATTGGCGCATAGGGGCAACGGCAGCAGTAGTGACACCATTTACGGGTTTGATATTGGCGATGGGCTATGTGACAGTATTTAATATGCCAGAAGACCAAATTCCATTATTTATCTTATTTGCTGCATTGCCTCCGGCTGTTCTTAATTTCATGGTGGCCGAAAAATTTAATCAGGAACCGGCAAGAGTAGCCTCAATCGTAATGATGGGTAATTTGGCCAGTATTGTCGTTATTCCAATAGTATTGGCTGCGGTTTTATAAAAATATCAGTCAATCTGAACAGACTGAGAAATATCAATGACACATTCCTGCAACAGGATTATTGTGGCGCGCAGTTCCTGCTTACCAGAGGGACTCGCATTGAGGTTGTAAACAATGCAATCACTAGAACCCTGGCCAAAAGCCGGGGTTTTGTCGTTTCAGGGGGCTTGAACTTTCAGCAACCATCCCCATTTAGGCTCTAACTCCATACATGAACTTCCTTTCCTCTCCCTTTAGGGTTCATGGAGTGTTGCTTTAAGCCCGGCTTCTGTTTCAGTTGCCGGGCTTTTTTTTGAAGGGGAGTTAAATCGCCTTATCGCCGTAAACGCTTGCTGCGTTGCGCGCTTCGTTCTTTTTCCTGCCGCTTAAGTAACAGATCCAGTTCTTTTCTGTGTAGCTCATGAATCTCTTTCAAATCGGCTCTATGAATCTCTCTAAGCTCCTTGCGTTCATCCTGATGCCGTTCCATCATTTCCATCTGATTCGAGCGCTGTAACTTGTTTTCATCGGCGTTCACGACGGTCATGCCAAAGGCTGTGATCAGGCATGCCGCAAGAAGTGATTTAGCTTTGTTGTTGTTCATCATGGGCTCTCTAGGACCAGAGTTATTCTATTAGAGTTGTTATAGAGTATAGATAATAGCAGCCGAAGCTGTAGGGTTGGCCTTGATTAATGTGACAGGCAGTTTCTTTGTAAAGATATTGAAAAATCCTAAAACCCCTGAAAAATCTGTTACTTTATGAAAGCAGCCATGGTGGTAATTTTCAGTTCTATCACCTAGTATCGATATTTAATGACATTAAAAAGTAAAAAGATTTTAAGCTTGGTCTTAAGCTTTTTGATTTTCGCCTTGCCGTTTAGCAGTATGGCATATGCCGGAAATCAGACCCATGCTCAAGACCGTCAAATGCCTTGTCATCAGCATGCTGAAGACAAGAATGATAACTTTTGCCCGGAAACCGGGGTAACAACATGTGAATGTTGTGAATTTGCCATGCCGGCTGCTTTAACACTTTTCAGTGTCTCGACCAGTTCACTGTTCATTAATTCAAGCACTATCCAGGAAACATACCTGGAACCTTATAACTCACAGTCTACAACCCCGCCATTTAGACCTCCCCGTTACTCCATATAGCAGATAGATCATCCAGGGCTCACGTTTTTACATGTGAGTGATTCACACTATGTCTATATGGAGAAGACTTCATGCAGTCTTTTAAACTGATGTCGTTGAAAAATGCACTTGTTGTGCTGATTTTGCTGTTAACTGCTTCATGCGCTGAAAAAGACCATAACAAGTCCTCAGAAACCATGGAAAGTGTCATGAATGATACGGCTATGGAGCATGCCGCCAAGCATTTAGACCCCAAATACGTATGCCCAATGCATCCTCAGATCATTCGCGATGAACCTGGTAGCTGCCCCATCTGTGGCATGGATCTGGTTTCCAGGCTCATTGAATCCAATGATGATAAGTATCCTGCCGTAGAGGTACAAAGTGCCGTTGTTCAAAACATGGGAGTTCGTACGACTAAGGCCCGGATAGATACCATCTGGAAATACATCAGATCAGTGGGGCGTGTCGATTATGACGAAACAACTTTAACTCATCTTCATCCCAAAGCTGATGGCTGGATGGAAACACTGCTGATTCGAGCTGAAGGAGAACCGGTAAAGAAAGGTGAAAAAATCGGTGAGTTTTATTCCCCAGACATTCTTTCTGCTCAACTTGACTATCTGATCGCTCTGCAACAGGCAGGTCCCCAGCGTGCTCAAAAAGCCAGGAACCGATTGAGACTACTCGGTGTCGCCGAGACGACTATCGATCAGATCAAGAAAACAGCTAAAAGCCGGAACCGTGTTCCGGTTTATGCTCCAGCAAACGGTCTTGTGACAATGCTGGCAGCCAGGGAAGGGATGTATTTAAAACCTGAGATGGAATTTCTCACAATAGCAGATCTATCAAAAGTCTGGGTCTGGGTCGATATCTTTGAACACCAGATCAGCTGGGTACAACAGGGTTTATCCGCCGAAATTACGGTTCCGGCCTTCCCGGGGAAAAGCTGGGAGGGGAAAGTGGATTATATTTATCCGGAGCTCGATCCTGATTCCCGTACCCTGCGGGCGCGGCTGGTTTTTGATAATCCTGATCATCTGCTCAAGGCCAATATGTTTGCTGAAGTGGTTATCTATGGCGGCCCCAAACGCGACATACTAGTGGTTCCTACTGAAGCGATCATAGAAACTGGCGAACGAACCAGTATTGTCAAGGCGCTCGGTAAAGGCAGGTTTCAACCAGTCGATGTGGTCGTGGGCATTCAGCGTAATGGTAAAAGTGAAATACTCAGTGGTTTGAAAGCCGGAGATGAAATTGTAATTTCAGGTCAGTTTCTGCTGGATTCGGAATCCAGTCTTCAGGCCAGTTTCATGCGTATGTCTGAAGGAGAATAGACATGCTGAAAAAACTGATCCACTGGTCAATTTCCAACCGCTTTCTTGTTTTGGTACTTACCCTGGTTGTTACTGGATGGGGCTGGGTCGCGTTACAGAAAATGCCTCTCGATGCGATTCCCGACCTTTCAGATGCGCAGGTAATCATTCGTACCAGTTTTCCCGGACAATCACCTCGCGTTGTAGAGGAGCAGGTGACTTATCCGATCACCACGACAATGCTGTCTGTTCCAGGGGCTGAAGTTGTCAGAGGCTATTCATTTTTTGGTGATTCCTATGTTTACGTCATTTTCAGGGATGGCACCGATATTTACTGGGCTCGCTCACGTGTTCTGGAATACCTCAATCAGGCTGCAGCCGATTTGCCTGAAGGCGTAAATCCTCGCCTTGGGCCTGATGCCACAGGCGTTGGCTGGATTTATAACTATGCATTGGTTGATAAAACCGGAAAAAATGACCTGGCAGAACTAAGAAGCCTGCAAGACTGGTTTTTAAAATTTGAACTGCAAGCTGTTGCCGGGGTATCCGAAGTTGCCACGGTTGGTGGCATGGTCAGGCAATATCAAGTGGTTGTTGATCCTGAAAAACTGCGGGCATTTGATATCCCACTTTCAAAAATTACACAGGCAATCAAGAATTCCAACCGCGATGTCGGTGGCTCTGTCATTGAAATCGCTGAAGCGGAGTACATGATCAGAACCCGGGGCTATTTAAAACAACTATCGGATATTGAAAATATACCACTGAAAGTCACCTCCAAGGGGACCCCGGTATTACTACGAGACGTGGCAAGAATTCAGGTCGGTCCTGAAATGCGTCGCGGTATAGCTGAACTTGACGGAAAGGGTGAAGTTGTCGGTGGAATTGTGGTGATGCGTTATGGTGAGAATGCCCTGACAACCATCCAGAATGTTAAGGAAAAAATTGCCGAGCTCAAGGCTGGCCTGCCCGAAGGGGTTGAAATCATAGAAACCTATGATCGTTCTTCGTTGATCAAACGCGCTGTCAACAACCTGGAAGATAAATTAATCGAAGAATTTATTGTTGTTGCGCTGGTCTGTATTGTGTTTCTTTTCCACCTGCGTTCCTCTTTCGTTGCCATCGTTACATTACCGCTGGGTATCCTGGCATCTTTTATCGTCATGCAACACCAGGGAATCAACGCCAACATCATGTCATTAGGGGGAATAGCGATTGCTATTGGTGCCATGG
>Ga0180430_10004785_pt1 | contig 11364 bp, 12 predicted proteins | sample SS_ome_9_FD_132999 | JGI IMG/M metagenome (GOLD analysis project Ga0180430, IMG submission 132999) | Hypersaline lake sediment archaeal communities from the Salton Sea, California, USA - SS_1_S_2 metaG | ecosystem: Environmental > Aquatic > Non-marine Saline and Alkaline > Hypersaline >... | reverse complement strand
GAACCAGCTCGGCTGGGAGCTGGTCTGCGCGCGCGGTGCGCTCGGCGGCGGCAACCTGGGTGATATCGCCGCGCGCCTGTGCACGGCCGCGGCCGAGGGCCTTTCGCGGCTCGGCGTGCCGGCGCGCTTCCGCCCACGCAACGACATCGAGGTCGACGGGCGCAAGATCGGCGGCACCGGCGGCTTCTTCGACGGCGATACGCTGTTCTACCAGGGCACGGTGCTGATCGACGTCGACCCGGGCGTGATGTTCGACGTGCTGCGTGTGCCGGGCGCGAAGCGCGCGCGGCATGCCGACGCCGCGCCGGCGGCCCGTGTGACCTCGCTGACGGAAGCCTGCGGCGGACGTCCGCCGGCGCTGCTCGCGGTCTGTGCGGCCCTCACGGCAGGCTTCGCCGACGCCCTCGGCATCGAGGTCGCGGAGGGCTGGCTCAGCGCTGCCGAAGAGCAGGCCGTCGCGGCGAGCTACCGGGACGACATCGGCAGTGCCGAGTTCGTCAACGACATCGATCATCCGGGTCGTGGTGACGGCGTCCGCAGCGTCACGCGCGATACGCCGGGCGGGCTCGTCGAGGTTCATCTCAAGCTCGCTGCCGGCGGCACGCCGCGCATCGCGAGCGTGATCGTCAGCGGCGATTTCTTCGTCACGCCGCCGCGTGTCATCTATGACCTCGAAGGCGCGCTGCGCGACACCAGGGTGGCCGACATCGAGCGCAACGTCGCCGCGTTTCTCGAACAGGCCGGCATCGAGACGCTCTCGCTCGCCCCGGACGACCTGGCCGCGGCGATCCGCGCCGCGGCGGAGGCCGACTGATGGACTACCTCGCGCATCTCACCGTCATTCAGCACACCTCGGCCGACTACCTCGGGCTGATCGAGGATCACCTCGAGGGCCGCAAGATCCGCTTCACCTACCACCGACCGTTCACCGAGCGCGGCGGCGTGCCGACGCTCGAAGCGATCGGCGATGGCCTCGTGCTGCTCGGCGGCGGACCCTGGGGCTCGGCCGGGCCACGCAACGTGCCGACCCTGGTGCGCGAAGTCGAACTCGCCCACGCCTGCCTAGAGCGCGGCATCCCGCTGCTCGGCATCGAACTCGGCGCGCAGATCCTCGCCCTCGCCGCCGGCGGCCGCAGTCACGCGACGCCGCTCGCGCTGACCGTCGAGCAGGCCCACCGGGTCGACGACAATGCGCTGAACGGCTACCTGCCCGAGCGCTTCGTGTCCATCGCCTACGGCCGCGACCGCTACGAGCTGCCCCCGCATGCGCGCGTCCTTGCACGCGGCGAGGACGACGAACCCGCCGTGTTCCAGCTCGGCGACAACGCGTTCGGTTTTCGCGGCCATCCGGGCTTCAAGCCGGCGATTGCCGAAGACCTCGTGATGGAATTCGAAGAAGCGCCCGACGACCCGGCGCCGCTGCTCGTGCAGGCGCGCGCGCAGGCCCGCGCCGTGGAAGAGGCGCTGATCCCCATCATGACCGGCCTCGTGCAACTCACCGGCTGGATGCAGCGCCACGGCCAATCGTAGCGGCAGCGCCGCGACGGTGTCTGACACTTTTGCTCAAAATTTAAGCAAAAGTGTCAGACACTTTTGTTCTGCGCGACAAGGGCGGCGGCGTGCACAAAGCCGCTATTATCGGCACAGCGGCCGTGCAGTCGGGCGCGGCAAACAGGGGAGAACCATCCATGATTCACGGCATCAACCACGTCGCCATCTCGACGGCAGACATCGAGCGCCTGAGCGCGTTCTACATCGACCTGCTCGGCTTCGAGGAGGTGTTCAGGCTCAACTGGGATGTTGGCCACGAGCAGCTCGATAACATCACCGGTCTCGAGGACTCCTCGGCGCGGCTCATCATGCTGCGTTGCGGGAATGCGTGCCTCGAACTGTTCGAGTACCAGACGCCGCCGCCGCGCGCCGGCGATCCCGCGCGCCCGGTGTGCGATCACGGCATCACCCACCTGTGCCTGCAGGTCAGCGACATCGAGGCCGAGCACGCGCGGCTCGAAGCCGCCGGCATGCGCTTCCATTGCGCGCCGCAGCCGCTCGGCGACATCCGCGCCACCTACGGCCGCGACCCGGACGGCAACGTCGTCGAGCTGCTCGAAGTGCCGGCCGACAGCGCACTGCACGTGGTCGCGGCCTGACGCGCCGGCGGGCCAAAAGTGTCGGCCAAAAGTGTCTGACACTTTTGCTCAAAATTTAAGCAAAAGTGTCAGACACCAGCCGCGGCTCAACGCGCTCACTGGGTGCCTCCGGCGCGCGTTAGTGTCCTAACTGCCTGCCCCGTCGATATATTTCCAATTGATATATGTATATAACCTAAAACCATATAGGCTGACCCCAGGCGTCGCGGCCCTGGCCGCGTCACAGTGGCGCATCGGGAAAGGGGAGACAGCAATGGCCGACAAGCTCGTGATCGTGATGGCGAACACCGATCCGCGCAACGGCGAGGAACTCGGCGCGCCGATTTTCCAGGCCAGCGTGGCCGCGGCGATGGATTACGAAGTCGAGGTGATCTGCACCGCGACGGCCGGGCGGCTGATGAAGAAAGGCGTCGCCGAAGGGCTCACGGTCAAGGAAGGCTCGCCCAAATCCGTCTACGATTTCATCAGGGAAGCCCACGAGGCGGGCGTCAAGTTCTTCTGCTGCTCGCCCAATCTCGACCTGTTCGACATGAAGCAGGAAGACCTCATCGAGGAATGCGAAGGCATCGTCGGCGGCGCTTACCTGATCGAGGCTGTCATGGAGGACGAGTGCAAGGTCCTCACGTACTGAGGATCGCAGGAGCAGGGGAAACAGCATCATGGCGCACGCCACCGCAACCCGCGTCCAGACCGTCATCGGCGATCCGCTGTCCGATTCGCCCGAGCTCCCGCGCGAAGAGCTCGAGACCATCTTCAACGACATCCAGGCCGATCTGCGCTACGACTATGAGCTGAACGGCTGTCTCAACTGCGGTATCTGCACCGCCACCTGCCCGGCCGCGCATTACTACGATTTCAGCCCGCGCGAAATCGTCCAGCTGCTGTGGACGGAAAACCTCGAAGGCATCTACGACGCGATGCAGGAGAAGATCTGGGCCTGCGCCCAGTGCTACACCTGCGCCGCACGCTGCCCGTTCGGCAATTCGCCCGGTGGTCTCGTGATGCTGATGCGCGAAGTCGCCATCAAGCACGGCATGGAGTCGGCCAAGAACGTGCTGCGGCCGTTCTCGCGCGTCATGCTCAAGCTCATCTCGACCGGCAACCAGCTCGCGCCGAACATGATCACGCCCGATCATTTCGCCGACTGGGGCCCGAACATCTCCAAGGTCGATGCGCCGCTCAAGCTGCTGCGCAAGGCCATCCCGATGCCGACGCTGAACACCACCGAGACGGCATGGGAAGTGAATCTCAAGACGTCGATCGAGCTCTACACGATCTGGGAGATGACCGGCGTACTCGACCAGCTCGAAGGCATCGACGAAAACCTCTTCGACGTCATCACCGACATCATGGACGAGAAGCGCGAGGACTACGAAGACTGGCTCGACGAGCAGGACGACGATGACGACGATGATGATGATTGAGACACGGACACCGCCGGGGTTTAGCGCCGTGCCGTTGGTGTCTGACACTTTTGCTCGACGGCCGCGTAGCCGGGGCTGCGGTGTTGATGAGCAAAAGTGTCAGACACCGTCGACGTACAGCCACGCCCGCGTGACCGCACCCGCAATAACGCCACCTGTCCACTGAGGAGGCCGCGATGACCGACGAGACCCCCAAGACCGCCCTGCAGGAACGTTTCACCGGCCACGGCGCCGAGTGGCGCGACGCCAACCTGAGCCCCGACGATGCGCGCGTCGCCACCGCCTGGGTCGAGCAGCGAGTCGATCGCCGCTCCATGCTCACCAACACCGATCGCGTGGCCGACGTGCGCGACGCCATGTGGCAGCTCGAGCGCGAGGGCGAGATCGTCGTCCACCGCGTTTCCGAGCAGCACGAACCGGTGACGGTGAAGACGCTCTACGGCTGGGACAAGCGCATCCCCACGCAGCAGCTCTGGCACCACAAGTCCTGCGGCCAGTGCGGCAACATTCCGGGCTATCCGGCCTCGCTGCTGTGGCTGATGAACAAACTCGACATCCGCTATCTCGACGAGACCGACCAGACTTCCTGCACGGCGTGGAACTACCACGGCTCCGGCATCGGCAACCTCGAAAGCCTCGCCGCGGTGTTCCTGCGCAACTTCCACCAGGCCTACGTCTCGGCCAAGGCGGAAGGTCTGCCCGAGGGCTATTACTACCCGCTGGTCCATTGCGGCACCTCGTTCGGCAACTACAAGGAAGTGCGCGAGTACCTGATCCACTCCGCCGAACTGCGCGAACGGGTCAAGAAGATCCTGGCCAAGCTGGGCCGCCTGGTCGACGGCAAGCTGCTCATCCCCGAGGAAGTCGTGCACTACTCCGAATGGGTGCACGTGATGCGCAGCCGCATCGCGGAGCACCAGGTGGTCGATGCTTCCAGCGTGCGCGCGACCATCCATCCCGCCTGCCACGTCTACAAGATGGTGCCGCAGGACGCGATCTACGACGACAGCATCCTCGAAGGCAACCGCGTCGCCGTCTCCACCGGCATCATGGAAGCGCTCGGCACGCAGGTCATCGACTACAAGACCTGGTACGACTGCTGCGGCTTCGGCTTCCGCCACATCATCTCCGAGCGCGAGTTCACGCGCTCCTTCGCCATCGACCGCAAGATCCGCGTGGCGGTGGAAGAGGCGCGCGCCGACGTCATGATCGGCCACGACACCGGCTGCATCACCACGCTCGACAAGAACCAGTGGATCGGCAAGGCCGTCGGCAAGGACTACTCGCTGCCGATCCTGGCCGACGTCCAGTTCGCCGCGCTCGTCTGCGGCGCGCACCCGTTCAAGGTGGTGCAGTCGCACTGGCATGCCTCGGCGGTAGAAGGCCTGATGGACAAGCTCGGCATCGACTGGCAGGCGGCCAAGGCCGAGTTCGAGGCCTACCTCGAGCAGATCAAGCAGGGCACGCCCGAGAATCTCTACGACCCGCGCCGCATGATCACCTCCGGCCCGGGCTACAAGAAGCTGGAACGACAACCATGAGCAAACCCACCCTGGTGGTCGGCGGCGGGCCGGCCGGGCTGGCCGCGGCGCACGCGCTGGCGAGCGTCGGCCGCGACTGCGTGCTGGTCGACAAGGCCGAGCGCCTCGGCGGCGCGCCGATCCTCTCCGGTTACGCCAAGCTCGTGCCTTCGGGCGAATGGGCCAGCGACGCCATCGGCGGCATGGTCGAGCGCGTGATCGGCAACCCGCGCGTCGATGTGCGCCTCAACACCAGCGTGACCAGCTTCGACGGCGAGCCCGGCAACTTCCGCGTCGGCCTGGCCAACGGCGACCAGCTCGAAGCGAACGCCGCGATCCTGTGCACCGGCTTCACCCACTTTGATTCCGTCAACAAGCCCGAGTGGGGCTTCGGCCTGTTCCCGGACGTCGTCACCACGACACAGGTCGAGCAGATGATCTCCTCCGGCCAGGGCGTGCGTTGCCCGTCCGACGGGCGCAAGCCCGAGCGCGTCGCGATCCTGCTCTGCGTCGGTTCGCGCGATCGCCAGATCGGGCGCGAGTGGTGCTCGAAGATCTGCTGCACGGTCTCCGCCAACATCGCGATGGAAATCCGCGAGGAGCTGCCCGACTGCCACGTCTATGTCTATTACATGGACATCCGCACCTTCGGCCTCTACGAGACCAAGTACTACTGGCGCAGCCAGGAGGAGTTCAAGGTCAAGTACATCAAGGCGCGCATCGCCGAGGTCACCTCCGACGGCAAGCGCATCATCGTCAAGGGCGAGGACACGCTGGTCAAACGCCCGATCACGATTCCTTTCGACATGGTCGTACACGCCATCGGCATGGATCCCAACGTCGACAACCGCACGCTGGCCGGGATCTTCGGCGTCGAGCTCGAAACCAACGGCTTCATCGATCGCAAGGACACCTACAGCGCGATTGGCCAGACCTCGCGCGCGGGCGTCTTCGTCGCCGGCTCGGCGACCGGCCCCGAAACCATCGACGACTCCATCGCGCAGGCCAACGCCGCCGCGATCGCGAGTCTCGGCCTGCTCGAGCAGGCGGTCTGAAGGAGGCACCGGCGTGCTGCGTGCATTCGGCATCGGCAAGGACAAGGCGGCGCTGCCGGTCACGCCCGAACCGGCGCGCCCCGAGCTGCACCTGTCCGGCTCGACGCTGCGCGCGGCGCTCGAAGCGGCCATCGCCGGCTGCGAGGCGCACGGCGGCGTTGAGCGCTACATCGCGGCGCTGAAACTGAAAGCGACGCTGTTCCAGGATGCCCTGCGCGATGCCGACCCGCGCGCGGTGCCGCGCGAGACGCTGGCCGCGCTGTGCGCGTTCATGGCCACGGTGCGCCGGCGCATCGCGCCCGAACTCGAAGGCGCCGGCCTCGCGCGCCTGCACACCGCGCTCGGCCTGCTGCTCGACGGCCGCGAGGACACCACGACGACCGACCAGCGCATCAGCGCCTGCTGCGCCCAGTTCCCGGCCGACCGCGAGCACCGCTGGGTGCGCGACTTCGCCGCCGAGGTGCTGCACAACGTCGATCCCGAACGCTACCCGCTGATGACGCGCTGGGTGTGGGACGCGTGCGCCAACACCGGTGCGCTCCGCGAAATGTGGTTCGGCGACGACATCGATCACCGCACGCTGCACCTCGCCGACGACTACGCGACGTTCGTCATGCTGCGCGAGGAGCTCGCGGTGTTCCTCTCCGACAACGGCTTTTTCCGCGACATCACCCACTACACTGACCTCGTGCTCGCCCAGGTCTACGCCGAGTACATCTGCGCCCAGGGCGGTACCTACCTGCGCGCCGACTTCTCCTCACCCGAAGATCCCATGCAGCACACGCGGCGCATGCTCGGCCTCGACGGCGTGCGCGCGGGCTCGACGCGCCTGCGACTGAAAGCGATCGACGGTGAGGCCTGGCGCCTGCTCGAAGACGCCGAGACGAACGAGGCGGGCGCGCTCAGCGCGCAGCGCGACGGCGGCGCGGGAGGAGCGGCGTGAGCGGCGCCCGGGCATTGCCGCACACGAACGCGGCGAGCGGTGCTCACGCCACGCGAGCCGTTCGCCACGAAGAACGACCCGACGTGCGGTCACGCTGCCGCGCGGCGAGCTGAGCCAGGGATTTCCCAAGCATGCCGATCCACGAAGAACACCTGATCCGTCCCGAGGATCTCACCACCCACGACGATCTCGTGATCGACGGCGTGGACGTCTCCGGCCACTGGAGCACGTTCATCGAATCGCGCGTGGTGACCGACTACAACGAGGCCATGGAGGAAGAGATCGCGGCGCTGCCGGGCGGCGAATACATCCATCGTTGCTGGCAGTGCGGCTCGTGCACCAACTCCTGCACGGTCAACGCGATCAACCCCGACTTCAACCCGCGCTACTGGATCTATCTCATCCGCATGGGCATGGAGTCCGAGCTGCTGCGCGACAAGGACATCATCTGGCAGTGCGTCTCCTGCAACAAGTGCACCTATGCCTGCCCGCGCGACGTCTTCCCCGAAGGCGTCATGAAAGCCACCGCGCACTGGCTGGAGCGCAAGGGCCACACACCGACCAGCCCCTCGATGCATTTCGACGAGGAGTTCTCGAGCCAGGTCTTCGCCACCGGCAAGATCGAGGAAGGCCGCATCATCCGCGGCTTCTTCCGCCGCACCGGGCAGTCGTTGAAGCAGGGCTGGCTGATCGAAATGGTCAAGGGCATGCTGCGCAACCTGCCGGCCGGCCTGCTCATCCGCATGGGACTGGCCAACGCGCTCAAGCCGCGCACGCGCGGCTGGGGCGGGGCGCGTGCGGCCATCGAGGAATACGTCGCCGAGCAGGAAACCCATCACCGCCAGGCGCTCGGCCTCGATGCCCTGGTGCGCCAGGCCGCGAGCGAACTCGACGCCGAACCCCGGGAGAGCAGGGCATGAGTGAGTACAAGAAGATCGCCTACTACCCGGGCTGCGCGCTCGAAGGCTCGGGGCATGCCTACAACCGCTCGACCAAGGCGCTCGGCAAGGCGCTCGGTCTCGGGCTCGAGGAAGTGAAGAACTGGAACTGCTGCGGCGCGATGGAAGTGAAGAACATCGATCCTAAGCTGCAGACCTACCTGTCCTCGCGGGTGATGTCGATCGCGGCCCACGAGATGGGCCACGACACCGTGATGGCGCCGTGCAACGGCTGCTACCACAACCTAAAGAAAGCCGAGTACGACCTCGGCCACGACGCCGATTCGCGCGACGTCGTCGAGCGCCTCTCGAACAAGGCGGGGCACAAGACCTACCAGGCCGGCAGCGTGAAGACCATCCACGCGCTCGACTGGATCAAGGACGCCATCGGCGAGGAAGAGCTCGCCAGGCGCGTGAAGAACAGCCTCAAAGGCGTCAAGATCGCCAACTACTACGGCTGCATGTACACGCGCCCGCGCCACATCTTTCCCGAGAAGGACAAGGGCCCGGGCAGCGAATCGACCTCGAAGCCGCATTTCATGGACGACCTGCTCGCCGCCGCTGGCGCCGAGAACGTCGACTTCCCGTTGAAGACCGCCTGCTGCGGCGGCGCGCATACCTTGTCCGACTCCGACACCTCGACGCGGCTCGTGCTGAACATCGTGCAGGCCGCCGAGGCCGCCGGCGCCGAGGTCATCGCGACCGAATGCCCGACCTGCCATTCGGGACTCGAGATGCACCAGATCCGCGCCGAGACCAACTTCGGCATCAAGACGAAGGTGAAGATTCTCTACTTCACGCAGCTGCTCGGCCTCGCGCTCGGCCTCTCGCCGCGCAAGGTCGGCGTGCACGAGAACGTGTCCGATTCGATGGCCTGGGTCAAAGAGAAGATCCTGCGATGAGCGCACCAACCGAAGAGACGGCAGCGCGCGGCAATCCCGGCGCACGCGCGCTGATGCCGCTGGCCGACGTCGAGCGCGCGCTCGACGCGCCGGACGTCAGCGCCCCCGAGCTGCTGCACCTGGGCGAGGCGATCCTCGCCCACTGGCTGCTCGCGCACGGCGAGATCCCGACCGACGACACGCGCGAAGGCTTCCGCCTGCTCGCGCTGCATCGCCAGGGCGCCGCGAACGAACCGAGTTTCAACGCCTGCCGCGAGACCGCGCGCGAACTGGCCTGGCACTATAATCAGCTCACGCTGACCACGCCCGACGAGCCCGAACGCGTGCGCGAGATGATGCGCTTCACGGCCAAGCACTTGTTCTACTTCGTCACCGGCAAACTCGCCGAACGGCAGCTCGGCGATTTCTGCTGCAGCGCGCGGCCGCTGCGCCAGGACGCTAACTGACGCGGCGCGCCTGCGGGTCTGAACAACGCGATCACGAAGGCCGGTACCAGGCCGTCGCCGAACGAATCGAACCATCGACCAGAACGAACGACCACACTAAGGGATCACGACCATGCCAAACGTCCGCGGCTGCAACCTTCCCGACGAACTCCTCTACGACGTCGAGAACCACACCTGGTACCAGGAACTCGGCGACGGCACCGTGCGCATGGGCATGACGGCGGTCGCCACGGCGCTCGCCGGCGAACTGGTCGCGTTCACGCCGAAGAAAGTCGGGCGCAACGTCAAGGCCGGCAAGTCCTGCGCGACGATCGAGTCCGGCAAGTGGGTCGGCCCGGCGCGCTCGGCGGCGAACGGCGAAGTCGTCGCGGTCAACGATGCGATGGTCGAGCAGCCCAACCTCGCCAACCAGGACCCCTACGATGTCGGCTGGATGATCGTCCTCCAGCCCGAGGACTGGGATACGGTCAAGGCCGGTCTCACGCCGGGCGCCGAAGTCGCGCCGAAGTACGAGGCCAAGATGGACGCCGACGCCTTCGACGGCTGCGCCGCCGCGGCCGGCTGAGGACGCGCCGCGATGGAGGAACTGCGCGCCCAGGTACTCGAGAACGCGCCGCTGTGGCTGGCCTGGGGCGGCTTCGCCATTGGCGCCGTGTTCGGCTTCGTCGTGCAGCAGACCAACTTCTGCGCGATGGGCTCGATCTCCGACATCATGTCCTTCGAGGACTACCGCCGCTTCCGCGCCTGGCTGCTCGCCGCCGCCACGGCCGTGATCGGTACGCGCATCATCGCGCATGCGGGAGTCGTCGATCTCGGTCTCTCGATGTACCTCGGCAACGCGCTCAACTGGTTCGGCAACGTCGTCGGCGGGCTGCTGTTCGGCATCGGCATGGTCTTCGCGGGCGGCTGTACCAGCCGCAACCTCGTGCGCGTCGGCGGCGGCGACCTGCGCGCGCTGCTCGTGCTGGTGGTCGTCGGCATCACCGCCTACATGACCATCGGCGGCATCCTCGGCCCCGCGCGCGCCTGGCTCGAAAGCCAGACGGCGATCGATCTCGCGACCACGCAATCCGCCGCCGCCATGCTCGCCGGTCTCGGCCTCGGCTCCGAGGAAATGCTGAACTGGGCCGTGACCGCCGTCATCGCCGGCGCGATCCTCGTCTACTGCTTCAAGGACGCCGACTTCCGCGCCTCGCCCAAGCACATCGTGAGCGGCGTGGGCGTGGGCTTGTGCGTCGTCGCCGGCTGGGCCCTGACCGGGCTCGCCTACGACGACTTCGCCGATGTGCCCAAGCTGCCCATCTCGCTCACCTACGTGCGCCCGAGCGGCGACGCACTCGAATACCTCGAACGCTACACGGCCGATCGCGTCCCGGGCTTCGGCGTCGCCACCGTCATCGGCGCGCTCGCCGGATCGCTCATCGCCGCGCTTATCAGCAGGAAGTTCAAGCTGATCGGCTTCGCCGATTCCGGCGACACCGTGCGCAACGTCGCCGGCGGCGCACTCATGGGCATCGGCGGTATCACCGCGCTCGGCTGCACCATCGGCCAGAGCGTCACCGGCGTCTCCACGCTCGCCGTCGGCTCCATGCTGACCTTCGCCGCGATCGCCATCGGCGGCGTCATCGGCATGAAATGGATGGAACGCATCCTGCTCGGGTGACCAGGCGACGGGGTAGGACATGAACGGCGCTATCACGCTGCCCGCCGGCGTCGAGGCCGTGCTGTTCGACCTCGGCGGCGTCATCATCGACATCGACTGGCAGCCCATGTTCCAGCACTGGGCACGCCATTCGCCGCTGAGCGCCGCGGAGATGGCTGCACGCTTCGCGATGGACGCGCCCTACGCCGAGCACGAACGCGGCCGCCTCGATGGTACCGACTACTTCGCGCACCTGCGCGAGGTGATGCGTTACGAAGGCAGCGAGGCGGAGATGATTGCCGGCTGGAACAGCATCTTCACCGGCGAGATCAAAGCGACCGTCG
>Ga0180430_10004784_pt1 | contig 11366 bp, 7 predicted proteins | sample SS_ome_9_FD_132999 | JGI IMG/M metagenome (GOLD analysis project Ga0180430, IMG submission 132999) | Hypersaline lake sediment archaeal communities from the Salton Sea, California, USA - SS_1_S_2 metaG | ecosystem: Environmental > Aquatic > Non-marine Saline and Alkaline > Hypersaline > Sediment... | reverse complement strand
TGTCAAGCCCTGCTACAGGCCGACTGGAATGATCTCCTGATCGACCTGAACGAGAGACTTGAACGAGAGACCTCCGATGCTCACCGAGCAGTGTCCATACCGGTTTGCAGACCTGATCCGTCATGGTGAGGTCGCGGGCAGCCGTTGTTTTCGCGGCCAACGCGATGATCCGCTGAGCGCCGCCGGCTGGGCACAGCTGGAAGCGGCAACGGGTATCCCGGTGCCGATCGAAGGCGCCATCCAAGGTTCAGCCAGCAGGGCGGCCAAGGGCCGCATCAAGGATCTATCAGACACAGCGGTCTGGGATCGGCTCATCTGTTCCCCAGCCGCGCGTTGCGCGCGTTTTGCTGAGCGGCTTGGCGCGCGTATGGGGCTGCCGGTTGAGCCGCTAGAGGCCTTGCGGGAGCGTGATTTCGGCGCCTGGGAGGGGCTGCGAGCGGATCAGATCCCGCTTTCGGATCTGTCCCGCTTTTGGGCTGATCCCGATACCTTTGATCCACCGGATTCAGAACCCTTCAGGACCTTTCGCCAGCGTGTGATGGCTGGCTGGCGACAGGCCTTGGAGGGGGGCGGTGAGCAGCTGCTGTTGCTGACTCATGGCGGGGTCATCCGGGTCATCCTCGGCGAGCTGTTGGGGATTCCGAGCCAGCGGCTGATCCTGCTCGAGGTGCCAACGGCCTGTCGTACACGCCTGCGCTTGCCGACCCAAGGGGGCCTGCCGAGCCTGATCGCCCATGGTCGTCCTGATGTCTAGGTGCACCTTGAGCGACCGGCATGGCGGCAATCTGCGGGCGATGGCTTGCCGGAGCGGGCGGGCTGCCGATGCACTGCTCGATTTCAGCGCCAATATCAATCCACTTGGGATGCCGGCGACGGCAAAGGCGGCGCTGATCGCGGCGATCGATGCGCTTGGGCATTACCCTGATCCGGCCTGTACTGAGCTGCGGGCGGCGATTGCGGCACACCTGCGGATTGCCGCGGAGCGGGTCTTGGTCGGCAATGGCGCTGAGCAGCTGATCTGGTGGTTGCCGCGGCTGCTCGCCGCGCAGCGGGTGCTGGTGACCGCGCCGGCCTACCTCGATTATGGGCGCGCTGCTGAGGTTTGGAGACGACCGCTGGTCTCGATACCGCTACTGCCCGAGGAGGGTTTCGCGCTTGACCTCGAACGGCTCTCGGCGCAACTCCGTGCCGGCGATCTGGTCTGGATTGGCCAACCGAATAATCCGACCGGTCGCCTGGTTGATTCCAAGGCGCTGCGGGCAGTTGTGAGCCGTCATCCAGGGGTCGATTGGGCGATCGATGAGGCCTTTATTGATTTTGTTGATGTTGTTGATGTTGTTAACGGCCTGGAATCAGCGGTGCGTTGGGAGCTTCCGAATCTGATCGTCATCCGTTCGATGACCAAGTTCTACGCACTTGCCGGACTGCGGCTCGGCTATGCGGTGCTTACTAGAGAGCGGGCCGCGGCCTTTGCGCGGTTGCTGCCCGAGTGGTCCGTGAACAGCCTGGCGGCCGCGGCTGGCACGGCGCTACTCACTGATCCGGCGCTGCCGGATTTTGCGCGGCGCACGCGTGATTTAATCCGCAACGAGCGTCGCCGGCTCAGTGCCGCGTTGCGCGGACTTGGTCTTGAGGTCATTGATGGCATGGCTAATTATCTATTATTGCGGCTGCCAGTCAGGGCGCCGACGGCAGCCGATCTTGCCTCGGGATTGCTGAGTTTGGATGGGATCGCCGTGCGCGTCTGCCACAACTATGCGGGGCTCGATGCGCGTTATCTGCGCATCGCGGTGCGCACTGAGCGAGAAAATCGGCGATTATTGGATGCCATGACGCGTCTGCTCTGATCGCCAAGGCTCGAACCCTGGGGTTGGCCGCTGGCGGTCAATGCTCAACAATCATGGCTCAGCCGCAAAACGGTTGATCGGCTTAACGCTTAGCGCTCGGAGACCATCAGGCAATGCCTTTTCATCGGGATCTCGCGGCTGATCACTCGTATCCGCGCTGGCGTCTTCGGCTGGTTGCCGTTCCGTTAAGCCGCTGCTTGAGGTCAGCATGCGGATCAGCATGCGGATCAGCATGCGGATTAGCATTGAACGCGCTGTTGCTAGTGCTGCTGCCGATCCTGTTGATGACAACGGCAGGGGCGCTGCGAGCGGGCGTTGAGCCGGTCGTGCCAGAGGCGCTCTCACCCTGGGTCGATTGGGTGTTGGATGGCGCGGACGAGCGTGCCTGTCCACTCGGCTCAGCGGGTGCGACTGAGCGAGTCTGCGCCTGGCCGGGGCGGTTGCGGCTGGAACTCGATCATCGCGGTGGTCGCTTCGAGCAGTCCTGGACCCTAATCGCGGACGGCTGGCTACCACTGCCCGGTGGCTCGGGCCAGTGGCCGCAGCAAGTGAGCGCGAATAGGATACCGGTGGCGGTGGTCGAGCGCGAGGGGCAACCCATGCTGTATCTCGATGCCGGTGAGGTTGTGATTCGCGGCCGTTTTGTCTGGCCGCGCGGGCCGGATCTGTTGCGGGTGCCGGCCGAGGTTGGGCTGCTCAGCCTGCGCCTGAATGGGGTTGAGGTCGATCAACCACGTCTGGACGCCCAAGGCGGCCTCTGGCTCGGCGGCGATGATCGGCCAGCGCAATCGCAGGAGCCGGATGCGCTGTCACTTGAGGTGATGCGCCGGATTGAGGATTCGGTTCCGCTGCGTGTGCAGACGCGATTGCTGCTCGAGGTCTCGGGACAGCCGCGCGAGCTGCTGCTCGGTCCGGCCCTGCTGCCTGGTGGGATACCGCTGGGTTTGCAGACGCTGCTGCCAGCGCGGCTGGTCGCGCCGAAGGCCGATCTTGATGCCGATCAAGACGCACGGCAGCTCCAGTTACAGCTGCGGCCGGGGCGCTGGGAGCTGACGCTCGAGAGTCATCATCCCGGACCAGTGACGGCGCTCGGATTGCCTGCGCCTTCGCCCGCGGTCAGCTCGGACTGGCCGCGGCAAGAGGTCTGGGTCTTCGCGGCCCGGCCCGAGCTGCGCCAAGTCGAACTCAGCGGCGGCGAGCCCATCGATCCGCGTCAAACCCTGCTACCGCCGGACTGGCAGCCGCTGCCGGCCTATCTGCTGCGTGCGGGACAGACCCTGGAGCTGAAACCACTGAGCCGCGGCGCGTCGGCGTCGGACCGAATTCGGCTCGAGCGCGCATTACGCTTGGATTTCGACGGTGCTGGTTTGAGCCTACGCGATCGACTCAGCGGTCAGCTGCAGGAGCGCTGGCGGATCGAGGCCGAGCCGCCACTGGTGCTTGGGCGGGTGAGCGTCGATGGCGAGCCGCGGCTGATCACCCGGCTGGCTGGGGCAACCGCGCGCGAAGGGGTCGAGGTGCGCGGTGGCCAACTCGCGCTGACTGCGGACGCCCGCATCAATACGGGTCCGGTCGGCTGGCCACTCGAGGTGCCGGGGTCGGGCTGGGATCTGCCGTTGATCGACGCGACCACGCAGCTTGATCTGCCGCCGGGATGGGATCTGCTTGCCGTGGCGGGTGTCGATAATCTCCCCGACAGCTGGCTCGCGCGCTGGACCTTGCTGGACATCTTTCTGGTCTTGATTGCTGCGTTCGCGGTAGCGCGTCTTTGGGGCTGGCCTTGGGGTCTGCTGATGCTGGTGACGCTAGTGTTGACCTGGCAGGAGCCGGGGGCGCCGCGTTGGGCCTGGTTGAACCTCATTGTTGCCGCGGCCCTGCTGCGGCTGCTGCCAAAACGCCCTCAATCAGTCTCGACGCCAGCGGTTTCGGCGCAGGCTGGACCAAGCTGGCTCGCCGGTCTGGTGCGGCTCTACTACCAGCTCGCCTTGCTGGTACTGGCGATGATTGCGATTCCCTTCATGGTCACTGAGCTGCGCGATGGACTCTTTCCGCAACTGGAGCGAGCGGACAGCGGCTTGGTTGGCTTGGGTGGATTCGCTGATGGCGCTGCCCTGTCCGATAGGGACTTCGAGACGTACTCATTACTTCCTGCGGCACCGGCACCTTCGGCATCCGAGGCGATGCCGAGCAAGCGGCAAGCGTCTTTGACGACGCAGGGGCAATATCGGCTGCCAAAGCCACTACCAACGCTCGATCCTGATGCTCAGCTGCAGACTGGTGCTGGTGTGCCGGACTGGAACTGGCGTCGCTTCGAGCTGAGCTGGAGTGGGCCGATGCCGCCCGATCATCGCTTGCGGCTCTGGCTGCTGCCGGCCTCGGCATCGCTGGTGCTTGCAATCATCACCCTGCTGCTGGTGCCGCTGCTGGGGTTGCGGCTGGCTGATCGACTGCCGACGCGGCGAAGGTCGCATCAGGCCCTCGTCTTGTCCCTGGTCGGGGCCGGGCTAGCGACGACGGCCTGGCTCGCGCCGAGCCCCGCCTTAGCGGCAGCTTGGTCAACATCGGCTTTCGAAGCGCAGCCGGTACCGCGCATCGAGCCAAGCTCCGCCGCCGGGACGGGCGTCGCGCGGAGTCCTCTCCCCGCTGTAGCCTCTGGCTCCATGCCCAGCTCCAGAGGGCATTCGACCCAGAGCGCTGGGCAGGCCTCGGCGCTGCCGCCGCAAACCGGATTGATGCGCGATGCGGCCTTACTCATGATGACCTTTCCGCCGCCAGCACTGCTTGATGAACTCAGGCAGCGGTTGCTGGCGGCGCCGCCCTGTGCCCCGGGCTGCGCTGAGATCGCCCAGCTCCTGATTGAGGTGACGGCAACCGAGCTGCAGTTGCTGTTGGCCGTGGATGCCGCCGCGGCCGTCGCCCTGCCAGTCCCCAGCGCCCGCGGCGGCTGGTCCCCGGAGCGGGTCGAGCTTGATGGCGAGCCCTTGGATCGCTTGCTGAGCCAACCCGACGGCCGCCTGGCGGTGCCAGTACCTAGCGGTCGGCATCTGCTGCTCCTGTCCGCCCCCTTGGCCGGCGTCGAGCAGGTTGAGATCCCGCTGCCATTGCGCCCGCGTCTGGTCGAGGCCAATCTCGACCCGATTTGGGAGCTAGAGGGGGTTGGCGCCGATGCGGTCCCTGGTGACCAATTACGGCTGCGGCGACTCACCGAGATCATCAGTGGGGCCCAGACTGGCGGTCTGGACGCGGATGCCTTTGCCAGCGATACGCATACCGAGGTAGCGCTGCCGCCGTTGCTGAAGGTAACGCGGACACTTCGCTTCGGCCTCGATTGGGGGCTGACGACGGAGGTTGAGCGGCTCTCGCCCTTAGGTCAGCCTCTGACCTTACGGGTGCCCTTGATCCCGGGTGAGTCGGTGACGACTCCCGGGATTCAGGTCAGTGCCGCCGGTGTGTTGGTCTCGTTGCCGCCAGAGCGCGCGCGGATGCGTTGGCGTTCGGCCTTGCGCCCGGTCGATCAGCTCCTGCTCAGCGCCGCGACCGATCCGCGGCTGACCGAGGAATGGCGTCTAGAGGTCAGCCCGGTCTGGCACCTGAGTGCAGAAGAGGCCGTGCCGCTGGTGCGGATGCCAGCGAGTGACGCAACCGCGTTGCCGACCTATCGTCCATGGCCGGGTGAGCGCTTGCATCTGAGTCTGTCGCGGCCGATGGCGGTGGCCGGGCCAACGCTGACCCTGGATGGCAGTCGCTATCAGGTGCAGCCGGGCCGGCAATGGACTCAGGCCCAACTGCGGCTGCGCTTGCGCACCAGTCAGGCTGGCCGCCACCGCTTACAGCTACCGGAGGGCGCGGAGCCAACCCGGCTCAGTATCGATGGGCGGCAATGGCCATTGACGACGCAGGATACGGCGGTGGACCTTGCGTTATCGCCTGGTACGCAGGTGATCGAACTCGATTGGATGTTACCGGCAGGACTCGATCTTATTTATCGACCTGCCGTGGTGGGCCTTGGCGTTGCCGGCGTCAACGCCGAGACCCGGGTGCGGTTGGGCGCCGATCGTTGGCTGTTGTGGACCTCGGGACCTGGTATCGGTCCAGCGGTGCAGTTTTGGGGGCTGCTGCTGGTGATCGCCATCACGGCGCTGCTCTTGGCGCGCTCGCGCCTGACACCGCTTGGCTTTGGCGACTGGCTGCTGCTGGGCATCGGGCTGAGTCAGGTCTCGATCTGGGTCGGGGCGCTGGTGGTGCTCTGGCTGTTCGCGCTGGGTGCGCGCCGGCGGCTGAGCACTGAGATTGCCCCCTGGCGCTTCAATCTGACCCAAATCGCGTTGCTGGTGCTGACCATCATCGCCTTGGGCGCGCTCTTGGTGGCGGTGCGGCAGGGGCTGCTCGGCAGTCCCGCGATGCAGGTTGCTGGTAATGGCTCGACGGCTACCGATCTCAACTGGTACCTGGATCGCAACGCCGAGCACAGGGAGCCAGTGACGCTGATCTCAGCGCCGATCTGGGTCTACCGGCTGCTGATGCTGGCTTGGGCGCTCTGGCTCGCCCGGCGGCTATTGGACTGGCTGCGCTGGGGCTGGCGCGGACTGGTCGAGCCGACCGCCTGGCTAGCATCGCGGCGCCAGACGCTGAAGCGCAAGGTGGCTGAGCAGAAGCTGTCGATCGATCTCTGAGGCTACTGCATCCAGAGACGTTAGATGTCACTCCTTGGCGGGCGGCACGGCATGCTGGCTGGTCTGAGCGTTGGTCTCGGTCGCCTCTTTCGCCGCCTCTTCGGCCTGTTTTGCTTCGCGCTCTTCCTTGAGCCGTCGCAGGTTGTTTTGCTGGCTGACGATAAAGTAGCCAACAACGCCGAGGATAAAGAGAAGCTCGAGTGCTTGGATGGAGCCGGAATCCATGATCTGTCCTCCGCGGGTGAGATAGGTTGGAGACGTATAGCGCTTAAGGGATCAGTAATGGGGTCGTTAACCTCAAGCGCAACGGTGACTGGCGTCGAGCAGGCTATACTAAGACTTTTAGGGTCTGAACGCGGGACAACGGCGTTACCAGACTGGAGTCGATGGTGGAGATCGCTTTAAACAGTGTAGGCCATGTCTAACCCGGGCTCTTATGTGGATCAGGTGGCGCTGTTGTCGTCAGAGCGACGCCAGATGCTCATCGGACTTGAGCGCGTCACCAGCTTGCTGGTCGATGCGCGCTCCTGGCGGAGTGCGCTCGATCGGGTTGGCTCGGTCCTCTCTGACGTGCTGCATGCCGAGCGTTGGTCGATCATGCTCAAGACCGAACTCGACGTGATCCGTATCAGCTTGGCAAAGGGCTTGCCGCAGCAGGTGATCCGTGAGACTCAGCTTAAGCTAGGCGAGGGGATTGCCGGGCGTGTTGCTCGCGATGCGTCGCCGATGCTGTATTCAAACGTCGAGTATGAGCTTGGTATCACCTCGGGCGGCAATTACGCAACGCCTTCGGCGATCAGTGTGCCGATCGTGCTGCGCGGCTCAGTGCTCGGCGTGATTAATCTCAGCGAAAAGCGCGATGAAGACGGCCAATCCACCAACTTTGATGCCGCTGATCTTTCGTTGGCGATGATGGCGGCGAATCAGGCCGCGTTGATGATCGAGATGCTCCGCAATCTCGAGCAGGCCGAGGGACGTTCCGCGGCAGGCGACGGCCGCGGTAAAGCGGTCCATAACAGTTTCGATGTGATGATGCAGGCATCAGCGTTTGACCTGCTGAGTCGGGTGACTGACCTGATGACGGTCAGTGGTGATCTTGATCGGGTGCTGATGGCCGCTCTAAATGGGGCCTGCGAGCTGCTGAACGCAACACGCGGCTCGGTCATGCTCAGCGATGAGCAAGGACAGGCGCTGCGTATCCGTGCCCATATTGGCATGCAGCCAGCGATGGCGGAACAGGTGCGAGTCAAGGTCGGCGAGGGGATCGCCGGCCGGGTACTGCAGACTGGTGATGCGCTATTGCTCACCAACGCCCCCGAGGCGCGCCTGGGCGCATATTATGGCGATGGTTCGGATGACCACCAATCAGAACGCTATCGCAATCGCAGCGCGCTCAGCGTGCCCCTGAGTATTCATGGTCGCGTGCTCGGCGTCATCAATATCAACGACCGTCGCGACGACCTGGATTTCTCCGATAACGATCTCTACATCGCTCGGGTGATCGCTAATCAGGCCGCGGTTGCGATCTCAGCCGCGCAATTGCTGAAGGAGTCAGTCGAGGCGGCCGAGATGCAGCGGCTGATGGATTTGGCGCACGATATTCAAGCCAATCTGTTACCGGCGAAGCCGAAGCTCATCGGCCTTGATGTCGCCGGTCGTTCCGAGCCCTGCGCCTCCGCGGGGGGCGACTATATCGACTATTTCGAGGGCGCGGGTACCCAGGTGGTCGAGGCGCCGCCCCTCTATCTGGCCTGTGGCGATGTCTCCGGGCATGGGGTCGGGGCGGCGGTGTTCATGGCCATGGCGCGTGCCTTTTTGCGCGCCTTACTCAGCCAGAGCCAGGATCTAGCCTCCGTCATGTATAAGCTGAATAATCTGATCGAGGCTGACACGCCAACCGGTCAGTTCATGACCCTCTTCGTGGGCATCCTTGAGCCGAAGCGCGAGCGCCTGCGATTCGTCTCGGCTGGCCATGATCCGGCCTTGCTGTACCGGGTGCGTAACGACGAGATCATCGAGACGCACTCGACCGGGCTGCCGCTAGGGATGTTTGAGCATCAGCACTATCAGGTTTTAGAACTCTGGATCGAGCCCGGCGACTTGCTGTTGCTCTCGACCGACGGCATCGCCGAAGCCACCGATATCCATGGCAATTTCTATGGCCGCGAGCGCCTGAAGCAGGATCTGCGTGAGCTGCGTCGGTTAAGCGCCGATGAGATTGTCACCGCGATTGAGCAACGCGTCCTGGAGTTTACCCGGCCGAAGGCGATCACCGATGATCTCAGCTTGATCGTGACGCGTATCCTGCCCGCGGCCTAAGACGATTTGCTAGGTTCAATTCGGGTTAACCTAGACGCTGATATTTGGTTGACAGCATCGATTGCGCAGCTAGTCTAGTGCACTGGATCGCAGTGGCGTTCAGCGTCACCTTCACCAAACCTGCCGTCGGAAGTCCCTCATGTCGCCAAGCCTCTCGCGCGCCACGGTCCCCTCCCAGCCTAAGATGCCTCTGCGTCATGACTGGTCGATGGGGGAAGTGACCGCATTCCTCGACGAGCCGCTTAACAACCTGCTCTTTGCCGCGCAAACGACCCATCGTCGCCATTTCGAGCCGAACCGCATCCAGGTCAGTACCCTGCTTAGCATCAAGACTGGCGCCTGTCCGGAAGACTGCGGCTATTGCTCGCAGAGCGCCAAGCACGAGACTGGCCTTGAGCCTGAGCGCCTGTTGCCACTGTCCGAGGTGCTCGACGCGGCGCGTGCGGCGCGCGAGGAGGGTGCGACGCGTTTCTGCATGGGGGCGGCTTGGCGCAATCCGACCGACAAGAATCTGGAGCAGGTCATCGCCATGATCAGCGGGGTCAAGGCGCTGGGCATGGAGACCTGCGTCACCCTTGGCATGCTCGAGCAGGACCAGGCGCGGCGTCTGCGCGAGGCGGGCCTCGACTACTACAACCATAATCTCGACACCTCGCCCGAGTTCTACGGTCAGGTCATCAGTACCCGAACCTATCAAGATCGGCTGCGGACCCTGGACTATGTGCGTGAGGTTGGGCTGAAGACCTGCAGCGGCGGTATCCTCGGCATGGGTGAATCACGCCGGGATCGCGCCTCGATGCTCTGCCAACTGGCCAATCTGCCGGCGCATCCAGAGTCGGTGCCGATCAACCTGCTGGTGCAGGTGGAAGGTACGCCCTTGTTCGGCACCGAGGCGCTCGATCCGTTTGAGCTGGTGCGCACCATCGCCGTTGCCCGCATCCTGATGCCGGCCTCTTATGTGCGCCTCTCGGCCGGTCGCGCCAATATGTCCGACGAACTGCAGGCGCTCTGCTTTGCTGCTGGCGCCAACTCGGTCTTCTATGGCGATCGGCTACTCACCACCGATAATGCTGATGCCTTGCGTGATCAACAGCTCTTCGCTCGTCTCGGTCTGCAGCCGGAGGAGGCCGAGCTTGAAGGGCGTGATCAGCCTGGTGGCTGTCATAGATCGATAGATCGCCCGCTACGGCAGCGCCCGACCACGAGTGATCAGGCGGCTAGGGCCTGACTAGAACCTGACTTAAGGCCTGACAGATTAGGATGATGCGGATCGCCGCTGAGCTTGATCGCCTACGCGACGCTGGTCTCTATCGCCAGCGGCGGCTGCTTGCCGGCCCACAGTGCGTGCGGCCGCGCATCGATGGCCGCGAGATGCTCGCCTTTTGTAGCAACGATTATCTTGGGCTCGCCGCCCATCCGGCGGTGGTCGAGGCATTGTGCGCAGGGGCGGCGCGCGACGGCGTCGGTAGTGGCGCCTCGCATCTGATCAGCGGCCATCACGAGGCACACGAGGCGCTCGAAGCGGCGCTTGCCGCCTTCGTTGGCCGTGAGCGAGCGCTGCTGTTCTCGACCGGCTACATGGCCAACCTCGGCCTGATCCAAGCCCTCTGCGGCCCTGGCGATCAGATCCTCGCCGACCGGCTCAACCATGCCTCGCTGCTCGATGGCGCCCGTTTGAGCCAAGCCCGGCTACGCCGCTATCCGCACGCCGATGTTGACAAGCTTCAGGGCATGCTCATCAACGGCAATGGCAACCTGATCCTGACCGATGGCGTCTTTAGCATGGACGGCGACCTGGCGCCAATCCCCGCCCTGGCAAGCCTTGCCAGTCACAGCGATGCACTGCTCATGGTCGATGATGCCCATGGCATCGGCGTGCTCGGCGCTGGCGGTCGGGGTAGCCTTGAGCACCTTGGTCTTGATGGGCCAGAGGCTCAAACCGCGGTCCCGATCCTGGTCGGCACCCTCGGCAAGGCCATCGGTACCTTTGGCGCCTTCGTGGCTGGCAGCGCTGAGCTGATCGAGTTCCTGATCCAACGCGCGCGCAGCTATATCTACACCACCGCATTACCCCCGGCCATCGCCACCGCCACCCTCAAAGCGCTCCAGATCGCAGGGCAAGAACCGGAGCGTCGCGAGCACCTGCGGCATCTGATCAGCCACTTTCGCGCCGGCGCTTACAGCCTCGGTCTGGACCTGGCCGACTCGCCGACACCGATCCAACCGCTGATTGCCGGCGATGTCGATACCGCTCTGCGCTGGAGCCGATACCTCGAAGACAAGGATATCCTGGTCACCGCGATCCGCCCACCAACGGTCCCCCAGGGCTCCGCGCGCTTGCGCATCACCCTCTCCGCGGCACATCAAGCGTCCGATGTTGATCGGCTCCTTGAGACCTTGGCCAGGCTTCCAGGGCGGTAGCCGGCAAGTAGCACTCATCAGAAGCTCAGGAGAAGCGACCTTAACGAGACGCGACCTAGCCAGCAACGACTCAGCGAATCACCTTATCCGCACCGATCACCGATCA
>Ga0180430_10004783_pt1 | contig 11367 bp, 14 predicted proteins | sample SS_ome_9_FD_132999 | JGI IMG/M metagenome (GOLD analysis project Ga0180430, IMG submission 132999) | Hypersaline lake sediment archaeal communities from the Salton Sea, California, USA - SS_1_S_2 metaG | ecosystem: Environmental > Aquatic > Non-marine Saline and Alkaline > Hypersaline >... | reverse complement strand
TGTATTCTGCAAATCTTGCAATAAATATAAGAGAATTTTGTCTTCTGCACCAGCAGGTCCAGGAGGAACACTTTCTTGTCCTATTTGTGGTCAAAGAAAAGAAAACGGTCCTCATTTAGAGGGCGCATATGGTTCAGTAAGAACAAAAAGTTTTAAGATAATTTTACCTAAAGAGGTGGACCAACTTGGCAACTAATTTTAAAGAAACATATGAAAACTAAAAAAGAAATGATCATCTTATAAGTTTTTTAGCTTTCTTCAAGAATGAGTTTATTTTTTTCTTGGTCTTTGGGTCATTAAGGTAATCTCTAGTCTTGTTAATACTCTTTTTAGAGACGTTGACCGCTTTACCAAGCCTAGATTTATTGAAAATTTCTTTTTTAGCTTTAAGATTAGCCTCTTTAAGTTGTTTTATCTTGTTCTTTTCTTTATTGATCTCATCAATGACGGCTTGTTTTTCACGCATTTTTGCTTGTTGAATAGAAAGTTTTTTGTTCTGCACCGCCTTTTTTCGTTCAAGAATTTCTTTTTGAGATTCAACCTTCTTCTCAACCTCTACTCGTTCACGTTCAAGCTTATCCTCTTGTGCTTTCAACCGTTTCATCTGAAGATCATGAAGTAAACCTTGTTTTTTAGGGTTAAAAGGTTGACAATCTTTTCTGTTTATTACCCCGTCCTTATCAATATCGGTGTTAGGGGGTATCTTAATAACTCTACGCACAGAAGTATAATTAGAATTTCTTAATTTAGACATGACCGCTTTACGTTGTTTTGCTGATCTGAACTTCATGATAATAGTTATAGTAAGCCCTATTTATATACTTTACTAAAATAGAAATTTTAGAAAAAATATATAAATCATATGTATATTATATGTATTATGACAAACATCAAGATCATTGGGTATGGTGAAGCGGATGACACAGATTTTAATATACCCCAACAGATGATATCAGATAATGGCACACAGGATATCATACAACCATCAGAATTCAGCGAAGCCATAAAACATCTTAACGAGGACGAACTGGATAAAAATAATTTTTCTTCAATAGATACAAGGACACGTCTTCACGAGACAGAGATATCCTCAATTATTGCGGTAGATACTTTAGTTGCTTTAGGTTTTTTACCAGCAAAATCAACGATGATAACCCGAAGCAAGAAACGTTTGGCGGTATCACGAGACGGGTTAGGAAGAAAAGAATCTGTTCAGCTTGTGTCCGGCATACAGGATAAGAAAACTAATGCAATGAGTGATTGGGTGAAAGGTTTAGGAAAATGAGCAAAGGAATAATATTTAAGGAAGTGAAGAAAGGTAAGCAGTTAGTCGATGAGATGACGAAGAACCTCAAAGTACTCGAGGACAATCAGATATTAATACAGAAAAATCAGGTAGAGTTCGAGAAATATCTGATAGAGATAAACAAGAAACTTGATAGATTATGTCGAACACAAAACTGAAAGTCACTGGTTATATAATAGCGATAGCGGTCATATTCTTATCATATATATGGACATACAGGTTTCTTTCAGGTTTCATGCTGGGGATGATAGCGACAACACTCACATTTCTCTTTCCGTCAGATACAATGTTAAGTCTGATGGATTTGGTGGGAATAAACAAAAAATCAACAATAAATCATGTTTTACAGGAAGATGAACACAACCAAGAAGAACGGAAAAAAAGGACAGTCAGCTTTAAAGACTGTTAAGACAAAGACTAAAGGTTTCAGGCTAGAAAGGTATATACCCAAACTCTCACTAGATTTCTTTAAACATTACATCAACAAAGAATACAAGGCAAAAGAATCTATCCTTGTTCTTATGCTACTACGTAACGGCAATTTCACAATGTTTACTGTCACACCTAAACAAGGAAGATTCACTTATCTCAAAGGGACATACATCACAGATAGCGACCAGAGTAAACACGAGTTTCAATCAGGGATGAACCTTTATTTTTATCATCAGGATGTCGATATGCCTATCGCGATTGATGTCGATATCCATAAACTCAAATCAAAGATTGAAGCATACGCTGGAGAAGTGAGTCTTGCTGTAAACCCTAAATCACTTGAACGGTTCATCATGTCAGAAGTGATTGAGCGTGTCATGAAAGGCCAAGAACTTAGTGACGCAATTAAGTTTCTTCGTATGATGACAATACTAAATACTGTCATGTTGGCTGTAATAACACTCATTGTGTTGAAAACAAGTGGAGTACTAGCACAACTTAAAATACCTATATGATGACGTGTTCAATAGAGACATTAAGCTGTGCGGTCTCGTGCAGACCTATAATTGAAGAAACAATATATTATGTAAAACTTAGTTATATTATTTTATTGATCATATTAGCTTGGTGTATTATACTTATGCTTGTGAGGTGGTGGGAATCGAGAACATAGTGCTTAACTTCACAGATCCCTTCCTGGAAACGTTGCAACAATGCACAATAAAAACTTCGGTTGAGTGTATTGACGACTGCGTTCAACAGTATGCGGGTTTAAGAATAATAAGAGTTGTACTTATGACAGCGATAGTGTTGGTAGTATTCTTCACTTATCTACAATTAGAAAGATTCAAAAATAAAAAATAATTGTCCGCTGTAAATATATACAGCGGTCTTCTTTTCAATATACTTTCATAAAAACCTTATTTGCTTGATTTGAAAGACTTGAAAAGCAATACGATCACTGCAATAGCTAAAATATACCAGATTGCGCCACCGCTTACAAACAGAGAACCTAAAGGGAAACCAGAAGAGTTCAAGGTTGTACCAGCTGTGGTCAATTCAGGGAATAAGGTTGCCATTACGTTGAACAATACAACAATTAAGATTATAGCAATAATCCAAGTTGTGATAGTGTTCTCGCTGATCTTTCCGCCTTTATTTGCCAACATTTTCATGGTAATAGTTATAATATATAGAAACCTTTATATATTTTGCAACATATCTGATATATAATATATATAAAATGGGTAACAACAGAACTATTGCGACGAAGACCGAAGGTCTTGACATCCTTATTTTATGTAAAGAGGAATATATAAAGCACCACCCCGAAATGAAGCATGTGCCTATATCCAACCATAAAATATTGATGGAGATCGCTACATTTTATCTGGAACATTGAAACATGAAACCTCTTTTTGACTTATTGAAACCGGTTGACCAGTTCTTGTTCGGACTGTTCAAGAAAGATTATTTGATATTTATAGCGATAGGTCTTGTAATACTTCTCTTTATCATAATGAGGGTGGTTTAATGATACGCATTGTCTTAGGACAGGTCGGTTCTGGTAAGACAGCATCTGTTGTGCGTGAACTGGTAAACGGTTTCGGTGATAGACCGACATACACAAACATACATATAAGAAAAGCGAAGAATGTACGGCAGATAACAGCTGACATGATCTTTAAAAAAGAGGTTGTTAAAGTAAAGAAAGACGGTAGCGAGGTCACAAAACTTCAATTCAATAAAGAATTTTGGCGTGGTGTGAGAGAGAAAGAAGGAAGTATCAACGTTGTCATTGATGAAGCACATATGTTTTTTGATGCCCGTAGGTCAATGAGTAACGTTAATAAAATAATGAGCAACTTTTTATCTGAATTAAGAAGGATTCTGGGTCAGGATAGCAACGGGTACGGTGAACTCATATTAATAACACAACTTTCGAACCGTCTCGATGTGCATAGTCGTGACATGGCGACAAAGGTACAATATCATCAATGTTATTTTAATAAATCATGTCGTTGCGGGTTCGCGATACGAGAAGACAATGAGAACCCAGACCCAATGTTTCGGTGTCCGTACTGTTCAGCACCATTAAAGAAACATTCTCACACTATTCTTATATACCATTTCAGTTCGATGGATAATTATGAAACATGGAAACATTATAGAATGAAATCGTATTATAGGATTACAAAAATAAACGATATAGAAGACTATTTCAGTTATTATGACACGTTACAATGGGACGATCTATTTGAAGACATTTATGAAAATTAATAGTTTTTAAAATTATTTTGAGAAAACTATATAAATATTGTAGTTATTGAATATTTATATGCCACCAAGAAAAACAAGGGTTGTCAAGACAGGTAAAAGAAAATTTACTAAATATAAACTTGTAAACCCTCGCGGTGTTCGTGGTTCTGGATACTATAAACCGCTTGGGACACGAAAAACAAGAAAAACAGCCAGAAGATTATAAATTTTAGCAAATTTTATAAATATCTTTAATATTAAATGATGTTAGATGATAGGAAAATTACGTAATGAAAAAAACAATCGTTCTATTCCTATAATTATTTTTGTTTTATCAATAATCTTCTTATCATCTTTTGCTTATGCTGATATTAAAAACGGGTATGATGCTGACAACGGTAGAGGCTCATCTTATCTAGGTTCGTTTCAGTATTCTGGTGACGAACAGGCAACCAACATACCAATAGCGAATGATAAAACCCCGATTTTATGCGATGTCGACGGTGATTTTATAAACGAAGTCATAGGTTACAATGAAAATAATGTACGTGTATATGAGTTAGGGGGAAGCGGATACGAGTTAGTATCGCAAAAGATCATATCAGGCGATATTTATTCTTTAGGTTGTATCAGTGATGATACAGAAGAACGTATAGTCGTTGCTTATAACTCATCATCGCATTATAAAGTAGATGAGTTATATTTGAGTTCTCCAACATCAACAACATTAACAACACACAACGTTGTTGATTATAATAACGCTTCTTTTGTTCCGGAAGGGTCTTTCGGGATTGACGAGTTTTCAAGCGGTAACAATTTTTATGTACTTTTACAGGGTAGTGATAATACTCATTTGATATATGATTCACAGCTGGACGAAACTTATATCATAAATACAGGTACAGTTTTCAAAGGTGAATTTTCTGATTATTCTAAACAGGCTGGAGGTACTTCGAACTTCGCTTTTGATTTTCATACGCCTCAAGCACCGGTTATTTCTTATTTTGGGTCAAGAGTATATTATATAAAAGACAATGACGAAGTAGCACGTTATTATTATGGTGGGTGTAACGATAGTTCTGTATGCAACCCGTCAGTTTCAACGATCACCGTATCAGGCGATGGTATTATTGAATTGATGGATATTGTGGGGGTTGACAGACAGAACAACGGAGCGACTGATGCTTGTTACTATTGGCGTGATTTTGATAGTGTCACAGCCGGTAGTCCGTCAGCACGTGCTTATATTGAATGTATTGATGACGGGATTCCACAGCTATATAACGAAATTCTAGCCGGTGAAGTCTATTCTCAAAGCGGAGGGTTTGATTATATGCGGTCTGTGACTTCGCCATTGATTGCTTTTGATATTGATAACGATGGGAATAAAGAAATGTGTCTATCAGGTAGCACCATCGAACGTGATGGATTTAACACAGTGAACTATAAATATTTTTCTTGTCTTGAAGAGAATGGCGACGTTACCGAAATAAATGTCGGGGGTGTTTCTACTTCTGATATGTTTATGCTTTCCGGTATTGGATACATACAAGGAACAAACGATCCTTATTTTATCGGTGTTGTACAGGATTACCAAGCAACAACAGACGATTATATATTTTTTACTAATCTTGATAACGGTACTTATACAAACTTTGTTGAAATACCTACATCTTATACAGGTTTTACTGTTCTGAACGATATCAATTCTGATTCAATACAAGAGATGTATTTTCAGTTGAACAATACATTATACACTTACGCTATATTTTCCGGGCAGAATGATACAATCACAGTAAACCCATTTTTAGATTATTCAGGTCTGTTCGGTTTCTATAACCCTGCTTGTAGCGGTAACATAACATTTAAAGGAGAGGAATGTGTGGATAGTTTTAGTTCGTGTACGTACAACAACGACAACGTTGACCCGTCAGTTCGTGAACGTTTATGTACCACTTGCGGTGGTGAAGTAACACGTTTCTGTGGCGACTGGTCATATACACAACCACAGGTTACATGTGATTTAACAGCTGGCACATATAATATTGATATTGAACTGGAAACAAGCACCGCACCAGGTGATGTTGCTTATACTTTTGATGATTTCAGTTTGACAGTTTCTGATACAGAATGCGACGAAGAAAACGATTTTGTTGATGTTCCCGATGAAAGCGGTATCGGTGGGGATGGCACAGTCACACCACCATCATCCGATGGGGAATTGTCAACCGAAGTATCTTTTGTGACATCTATCCAGAACAATATAAAACTTATTATAGGGGTTATCCTTATATTTATTGTTGTTGCGTTCTTGGTACAACAAGGTGTGCGTAATCCTATTATTCTATTATTTGGTGCAATCAGTGGGACTATCATCGCGACAGCACTAGGCCTTTTCACTACTACGGTACTTGTCTTGATGTCAAGCTCAATTGTAGTCCTCATTTTCTTATCTTTCACTGTATTCAAACCGAGTGTCGGGGGTGATTGATATTGGGTGAGTTCAACGCAGGAAAAAATCTTTTGTTAGTAACAATCTATTTTATCCTTCTTATAACTATCTTTAACTCAATCGCTGGTTTCAGTGATGAATACAGTACTGCACTGAACTCGACGGCTAGTGCTGACATTAATTTTGAGGAAACCTTCTTCTGTGACGAGCCTCGTGTTGAGTTTTATGTTTCAAGTGATGGTAGTATTGAATCACGACGTACTTATGATAATAACATCGATTGTCAGGCAACGTTAGGTGTATATTCTGAAAACCTTTGTAACGGTTACGCTGGTTGTACATGGGAGAACGAAACTTTTTTCTTTTTCACGACCGACACACAGACGTGTAAAGGCGTGATAAACACAACTTATTATAATAATGGTACACTACCACCGACAGGTACATCGATATGTGATCTTGCTAATGTCGCAGATAATCAAGACAACTGCAACCGGTTCGGGTGTACATGGTACAGACACAGCCCTATTTCTACCAACATTGAAAATTCTGGTAGTATTGTGTCAATGCTCATAGGTCTTACGACCTTCAGTTATGATTTTAATCTTGACGATAACGTCGGTGTTTTAGAAATTTTTATAACTCTGATGTTTTTTACAATACCTGCAATATACTTTTTGATATGCGTATATTTTTTAACACCTTTTGCACACTGATAAAAAAATGACAATGTTCAAACCCAGCATTCAAAAACAAGGACGGAGAGTTCTATTTCTAGGTCTATTTATATTACTATCTGTCCTTGTTTCTATATCAGTTTCGGGTCTTGTTGAAAAGAATGAAGGTAGTCTTAAATCGAATGGTCTTGGTTATGATATTATATGGGAACACACAAAAAACACAGCTGATAAACAAGAATTTATATTGACAGCTACCTCAAACGTTGCACGCACTCTTGATTCAAGTTTAATATTATCAGAATACAGCAAACCATACTCTAGTATAGACATAAATGACATAGAAGTTTATTATGTTCAAGAATCTACATCTTACGAATATTTTACAAAATACTGTACTGATTATTCTTATACTGATTGCATTGACCACAACGATACCGAACACACTATAAACGGGGGTAATGGTCAACGAGAAGTTATTGATAGTCAGGATATATTGATGCCTATATCTGAATCACAGATAAAAAATAATAATGAATACTTTGAATTTAACTTAAATGATATTGTTTTCAATAATGCCGGACAGACAAAAAAATTAAAGATAATTTTCAATAAGCATCATGAAAACGGTGATCATGGTGTGTTTTCATTGAATGTTGATGGTGTTGAATTTTGGGATAAGACGCATTCATCAGATTTCTTGGTAACTGATGCAGAAGTTTATATTAATTTTGATGATTCTAGTCTTATAACTACAACCGAATATGCAGACCAAAGTTTATCGGAAAATAATTTAATACTTTCAACTGATTCTATAAGCGGTGGCGATGGGATTATTAACGAGGGTGTTGATTTTAACGGGGTAAGTTATGCTTATTTTGACGAAATTTTTACAGATTTATCAGAATTTTCAATTTCTACATGGATAAATATGTCAGAAACATCGGGATTTTATGATATATTGAATAATTATGGGTCAGGATTAAACGATGCATGGTTAGAATTAAGAGTTTTTGATTCATATTTTTCTGTTTTTGCGGACGATGGTACAAATACGGTCAGCGAAACAGGCTCAATCAACGTCGCTGACGGTGATTTTCATCATTTGGTATTTATTTATAATGACGCGACCAACGATTTTATTACTTATGTCGATGGAGTGAAAGATATTGATTCCACAACAACATACAGTCTTGACATTTCAGAAAGACGCTTTTATATGGGAGTTAGACCGGTAAACAATGACAGAGTATTTGATGGTGTTATTGATGAATTTATATTATTTAATTACGCTATCAATGATACAGAAGTAACACAACTTTACAACTCCGGAAACGGTTTAGTAAACCCACTAAATCCGCTACCCGTGAATATAACTTTAGATTCACAAGTACCGAACGATATCAATTTCAGTAATTCTTTTAACGGTGTGAACATAACTTATTTAGCTGAAAATATTAATGAATCATCGACCCCATTGATATTCTTGAATTATAGTATTACCGGTGTCGCATGTCCTATCATAGAAAATGGTGTTTGTCAAACATTCCCGATAACAATTGAAGATTACACGTCTTTAGGAAGCGATCTTTACAGGTTTGAATTAGACGAATATAATATATTACCCGCAAATTACAATCTCGACGAAGAATATATAAGAAGCACAAACGGAAGCGATATAGTTCTGGACAGTCAGAACGATTGGATAAGCGTTCTTTTCAAAGGTTTTGATCTGAACACAGGCTACAATTATCTAGAAATAGACGTGTTAGGGGAAAGTAGTGCGTCTGTGCCTGTCGTGTATTGTAATTCAAGTTATGTTAACGGTAATCCGTTGATTGATGATAACTGCGGTGTTTTTGCTGATATTGACGATATATCTACTTATGATCATATACACAGCGTTTATCAAGGACATCAGGTAGTATTTTTTAATTCGTCAGATGGTACTCTTGGGGGTGTTACAACAACAGAAGATTCAAGGTTCTTGATAAGAGGTTTACCTAGTAACGATATCACCGTCAAATACAGGGTAAACGATACCGATACCGCAAACATTTCAATAAATGGGGGGAATACATGGTCAAGCGTTACAGGTACAATCGATGCACATATACACCAGTTTTATAACAACGAAAGTATAGAATATTATGCTTGCGGGTATAACTCGACTAGTGGTGTTGAATGTTCAAACACAACAATCGACGCTTTCGACGCTTTACCTTCTTTTAGCACTTTACCTTTTGTTGCTATCATTAACCCGAACGATGGTGACGGTTACACAATCGATAATTCAGTGACTATACGTTGGGTCGGTGGAGATGTTGACGGGGACAGCGTAGAATATTATTTAATGATTGATGGGGATACGATACTTAATGGTGTTACAAACACAAGTTATACAACAGCTTTAACAGGTTATTCGGGGAGTATTCCTATAAATGTAAAAGTATGCGAGAATGGTAGTCTGATCAGGTGCAACGAGCAAGAAATAAGTATTACTGTGTCAACATCGACTATTCCAAGCACAACTTTTAATTTTAGTTGGGAGGGAAATAGTTCAGTAAGTTTCTTAAGTTGTCCGGACACACCGCACAGTCTTAGCATGTTCTATCTTGCAGTATTCATATGTATGTTCGCAATAGTTATCGGTGAATGGAAATCACAAGGTGCTTTTCATGTATTCGCTGGTTTATTCTTTATATTTCTTTCCTTACCGCTAGGTTTCTGTGGTAGTGTTATCAGTTATGTGTTTATCTTTGCTGGTTTAGGGTGTGTATGGCGTGGTTTCAAGATAGTCTAGATTTGATGGACTTCATATCCGATTATTTTTGAATGGTTATAAGGTTGTTTTTCTTTCATTTTCAACGCGTACGCGTTGGCATCGAAACGTGAAGAAAAAACCACATCCTCTTTTATCTGAATAATACGTGGTTCTTCATCTTCAATTTCTTTTCTCACAGTATATATTATATGGTATGTTGTCGGTTTTAGTTTTTTCATTTTTAATATAAAAAGGGAGGGACTTTCACCCTCTATCGTTTTTTATTGTTTTTTATCCTCGTATTCGATCGCTTCTTCAATCAATACCTTATCAATCACTGCTCTTAGTTGGAAAAGTTCATTTCTAGTAAATGAATTAGTTGAATCCCAATTATCATCTTTCTTGAAAACTTTTTCAACTAAATAGGTTTTATATTCCTTTTCAATCTCTGTTCCGTCTTTCGCTTTGATTAAGCTTTTGTTGTTCCAAACGGTGATCTTTGAAGCACCGAACCCTATCTTTTTGATAGGTTTGTTTTTATTCTCGTCTGTCATTTTTGTTTATTCCGTCAATTTATGACTATGCTTTTGGGTTATACCTTAAAAGGTATTCAATACGTTCTTTTATCTGTTTCAGTCTGCCCCAGTCTGTTATATCTTCTGGTGTTAACTCCATTATCTTACGATAAAAATTATTAAGTGATATATGAATATCTTTCCCTGTATGGTTCTGTCGTCCTGTCTTCCAATCATGCAAGGTAGACCTATTTATGCCCGTTTCCGCTTCAAGCTGACGTTCTGTGTATGATTGTAAAAGTTCAACAACAATCTCTTGTTTATCCTTAGGACTAAGTTTAAGCAGTTTCTCACCTATCAATGCGTTCTTTAAAGCTTTATGGTTCATTTTTAGTTGAATATATGTTTTATCTGTTCATAAATCTTGTAAACTTCAAGACCTTTCGGTGTGAGTTCTATCTCCCATTTACCCTTGATCTTACTTATATATCCTTTAGTGAATAAGATAGAGGCTGATGACCGGAAAGGTAAATATTTAGATAATGTTATACCACACCCTATAAATAATATATTCTTTAAAGCTGATTCTGTGAAAAGTTCGTCACAATCCTTATATTTATATAAAAATGAGGTGATGATGGGTTGTATATCAGATAACTTCTTGAGTATCTTTATAGGTCTTGACCTGCCTTCTTTAGATCGTGAAATAAGCTTCATATCACCCAATAGTTTTAGTATATGATGTATATGACACCAAGTTATATTTGTCTTTCTAGCTAATCTAGAGCCTAGTATATCGTTTTCTATGCTCGACAATATCAAGATAGTATTTTTTGTGTAAGGAAGTTTCATCAGAATTTTAGAATAGTTCAACGCTTTATAAAATAAATCAAAGTTTAAAATGTATATTGGAATATATAAATCATAAAGATGAATTAACAAAGGAAAAAATAGTAAGGGGG